>CETM01011796.1_pt1 | contig 53350 bp, 44 predicted proteins | sample 361451 | NCBI WGS metagenome assembly CETM01 (sample SAMEA2622690, study PRJEB7988) | marine metagenome | isolation source: saline water (ENVO:00002010), including
ACCGAAGACGCCACCCTGGTGCTGCGCTGCGACATCATCGAGCCGGCTACCATGCAGGGCTACGAGCGTGACCCGCGCTCCATCGCCAAGCGCGCCGAGGCTTACCTGCAGTCTACCGGCCTTGGCGACACCGCCTTCTTCGGCCCGGAGCCCGAGTTCTTCATCTTCGACGAAGTGCACTGGAAGTCCGACATCCAGGGCTCCATGTACAAGATCACCTCCGAAGAAGGCGCCTGGGCCACTGACAGCGTCGTCGAAGGCGGCAACCTCGGCCACCGCCCGCGCGTCAAGGGCGGCTACTTCCCAGTCCCGCCGGTGGATAGCTTCCACGACATGCGTAGCGCCATGTGTAACACCCTGGAAGCCATCGGCCAGAGCGTCGAAGTGCACCACCACGAGGTGTCCAACGCCGGCCAGAACGAGATCGGGGTCAAGTTCAACACCCTGGTCAAGAAGGCCGACGAAGTGCAGTCCATGAAGTATGTGATCCACAACGTGGCGCATGCCTATGGCAAGACGGCCACCTTCATGCCCAAGCCGCTGGTGGGTGACAACGGTTCTGGCATGCACGTCCACCAGTCCTTCTGGAAAGACGGCGTCAACCAGTTTGCCGGTGACGAGTATGCGGGCCTGTCCGAAACGGCCCTCTACTACATCGGCGGCATCATCAAGCACGCGCGTGCCCTGAACGCCTTCACCAACGCGGCGACCAACTCCTACAAGCGTCTGGTGCCGGGCTTCGAGGCGCCGGTAATGCTGGCCTACTCGGCGCGTAACCGCTCTGCGTCCATCCGCATTCCCTACACCGCAAGCCCGAAGGGCAAGCGCATCGAGGCCCGCTTCCCGGACCCGACCGCCAACCCCTACCTGTGCTTTGCGGCGATGCTGATGGCCGGCCTCGATGGCATCAAGAACAAGATCCATCCTGGCGATGCCATGGACAAGAACCTCTATGACCTGCCGCCGGAAGAGGGCAAGGCCATTCCCACCGTCGCCGAGAGCCTGGACCAGGCCCTGGACGCGCTGGATGCCGATCGTACTTTCCTGACTGAAGGTGGCGTGTTCACCGACGACATGATCGATGCTTACATCGAGCTCAAGGAAGAGGACGTCGAGCGTCTGCGCATGACCACGCATCCGGTCGAGTTCGACATGTACTATAGCTGCTAAGAACAGCTGCTGATTACCGCCGTCGGCTCAAGGGCCGGTGCGTTGGTTAGTCGCCAAAGGGGACCGCTCACGCGGTCCCCTTTTTTGGTTACACTCGGCGTAGCCAGTCGTCGACCGTCGATAGGGTAAGCAGCCAGGGAGAGCAAACGATGCTAAGCGTCAGGAGAGTCGCCACAGGCGTCAGGTCGGCGATGTTGTCGCAGAAGTGGCCGTTGAGGATGCTGCCGCTCAGACAGACGCGGTCAGGGTTGGTGCCGTTGAGAGTGATGTTGTTGAGAGAGTTGCCGTTGAGAGCCATGTCGTCGAAAGTGATGTCGCTGGGCGTGGCGGCGCTGGTGCTCGCCCTGCTGCCGCTCATCGCGTCGGCAGCCACGGTATACCGCCACGTCGACGAGCAGGGCAACGTCAGCTACTCCGACCGTCCGGATAGCGGTGAAAAGATGACGCTTGCGCCGTTGACCGTGGTGCCGGCGACTCCCGATGCTTCTTCGTCTTCCTCCCTCAACAATCGCTCGCAAAGTAGCAATCGCAATAGCCAGCCGGCGGCGCCCCCCTTCCTGCCTTATTCGACCTTTCGCATCGCGTCCCCCACCAATGAGCAGACGCTGCCGACGGGCTACGCCGGCAATGTCCAGGTCGAGCTGTCGATCGAGCCTGCGCTGCGCGACGACCATCGGGTGCGCCTGTTGGTCGATGGCCAGGTCAGCCAATCGGCAATGCACTCGTCGGTGTTCATGGTGACCGGTCTTGAGCGCGGCGAGCACCAATTGGTCGCCGAACTGTTGGATGCCGATGGCCGGGTGCGTCATAGCAGTGAGCCGGTAACGCTCTTCGTGCAGCGTGCCAGCGTCAATCTGCCTCGCAATCCGAATAACTCCAGCAATACTGGCGGCTGACATAGCGCGGCGCCATAACCGGCGCCACTCTTTTTGATTTCGCTCCTTGATCCCGCTCCATGACGCCGCTTCATACTGCCACGCATTCATGATGCCACTCTCTGGCTTCGCCGCAGCGCCCTTCATCACGATGGCCCACACCGAGACACCTAGGCGACACGCCGTTCGCTATACGCCCCTTAGCGCAGCGTTTCTCGTCCCGCCGTCTCACCCTAGCAGTCGTTTATGGTGAGTCCTGCGGCGACAGCGGGTAAAGTTTTGCACTAACATGGTGCATTCAATGATGACCGTTATTTCCCTATGACTGTAGTGGCGGCCTTGTTAAGGCTGGCGCGCTTCTTGCACAGCTATAGGGAATGCTGACCGAGCGAAGTGCACCATGTACCAACGTCTGCTGGAGCATCTGAGTGCGGCCGTCCTGCTGCTGGACGGCGGTCTTCGGGTGAGCTGGATGAACCCTGCCGCTGAGGCGCTGCTGGCCGTCAGCCTCAAGCGGGTTCGTGGCACCTGCCTCGAACCTCTGGAAGGCATCGATGGCGCCATTTCCGAGGTGCTGTGCAAGGCCCGCGATGAGCTGCACCCGTTCACCCAGCGTGAGGCGGTGCTGACCACCGGCAGCGGCGAGGTGGTAACCGCCGACTTCACGGTGACCCCGCTGTCGAAAGAGGAGCTGCTGCTTGAGATCGAGCCCCGTGACCGCTTGATGCGCATTTCCCGAGAAGAGGCGCTGATCGCCCGTCAGCAGACCATCAAGACCCTGACCCGCGGGTTGGCCCACGAGATCAAGAATCCGCTCGGCGGGATTCGCGGTGCGGCTCAACTGCTGGAACGCGACCTGCCGGACCCGTCGCTCAAGGAGTTCACTCGCGTCATCGTCGAGGAGGCGGATCGGCTGCGTGACCTCGTCGATCGCATGCTTGGCCCCAATCAGCCGGCCCATGATGCGCTCTTCAACATCCACAAGGTGCTGGAGAGAGTGCGTTCGTTGATCACCGCCGAACACCCGCAGGTGCGGCTGGTGCGGGATTATGACCCCAGCCTGCCGGAACTCCAGGGCGACGAGGCGCGCATGATCCAGGCGGTGCTCAACATTGCCCGCAATGCGGTCGAGGCCATGGGCGATGCCGGCACCAAGACCCCGAGGCTGACGCTGCGCACCCGCGCTCGTCGCCAATTCACTCTCGGTACCGAGCGCCATCGGCTGGTCTGCGAGGTGGCGATCATCGATAACGGCCCGGGTATTCCCGAGTCGCTGAGCGAGACCCTGTTCTTTCCAATGGTGTCCGGTCGCGCCGAGGGCAGTGGCCTGGGACTGTCGATCGCCCAGTCCATCCTGCACAAGCACCAGGGGCTGATCGAATGTGACAGCGAGCCGGGTGCCACCGAATTCCGGTTACTGGTGCCGCTGGATGCGTCGCCGCAACGCAAGGAAGCCCAATCATGATGGGCATTAACGTCTTTCTCACTGCTTACGCCCTGACCCTGCTGGAGGCATCATGACCGATCCCGCGCGTATCGTTATCGTCGACGACGACCGTGCCATCCGTTGGGTACTGGAGCGCTCCCTGGCGCAGCCGGACCTTTCGGTCGAAAGCTTTGAACGCGCCGATACGGCGCTGGCTAGCCTGGAAGCATCGCCACCCGATGTGCTGGTCACCGACATTCGCATGCCGGGTCTCGATGGCCTCGAGCTGATGGCGCGGGTCCGCGAGCGACATCCGGATATGCCGGTGATCGTGATGACCGCCCACTCGGATCTCGACAGCGCCGTGGCGTCCTATCAGGGCGGTGCCTTCGAGTATCTGCCCAAGCCGTTCGATGTCGACGAGGCGCTGGCGTTGGTGCGCCGCGCCGTGGCGCACGCCCGCGAGCGCCAGCGCCCGGCCGAGGCGCCAGAGGGCCTGAGTGCTGAGATCATCGGTGAGGCGCCGGCGATGCAGGAGGTGTTTCGCGCCATCGGTCGGCTCTCGCATTCGCACATTACCGTGCTGATCAACGGCGAGTCCGGTACCGGCAAGGAGCGTGTCGCCCAGGCGCTGCACCAGCACAGCCCGCGGGCCGGCAAGCCTTTTATCGCCCTGAACATGGCAGCCATTCCCAAGGACCTGATGGAATCCGAGCTGTTCGGCCACGAGAAGGGCGCCTTCACCGGCGCTGCCGCTCAGCGCCGGGGCCGCTTCGAGCAGGCCGACGGCGGCACGCTGTTTCTCGACGAGATCGGTGACATGCCGCCGGATACCCAGACTCGGCTGCTGCGAGTGCTGGCCGACGGCGAGTTCTACCGGGTCGGCGGCCATGTCTCGGTGAAGGCCGATGTGCGTATCATTGCCGCCACCCACCAGAACCTCGAAACCCTGGTCAGCGACGGGCGCTTTCGCGAAGATCTGTTCCACCGCCTCAACGTGATTCGCGTGCATCTACCGACCCTCGCCGAGCGCCGCGAGGATATTCCGCGCCTGATGCAGCACTTTCTCGCCGAGGCGGCCAAGGAGCTTTCCACCGAGGCCAAGGTGCTGACCCCGGAGGCCGAAGCACATCTGGCGCGACTGCCCTGGCCGGGCAACGTGCGCCAGCTCGAGAACACCTGCCGTTGGCTGACCGTGATGGCGTCGGGGCGCGAGGTGTTGATCGACGATCTGCCGCCGGAACTTCGCTCCACCGAGGGTACTGAAGTGGCCGCCGGTGACTGGCGTAGCGCTTTTCGCGAGTGGGCCGACCGGGCGCTGGCCGCCGGGCAGACGCATCTGCTCGAGGAGGCCGTACCGGACTTTGAACGTATCCTGATCGAAACGGCGCTCAAGCACACCGGCGGGCGCAAGGGCGAGGCTGCCGAGCTACTCGGCTGGGGGCGTAATACTCTGACCCGTAAGCTGAAGGTGCTGCTGCCGGCGCTGGCCGACGACTGAAGGCCGGAGGCCGTGCCGCTTGCCAGAGTTCCCGAGCGTATCCTGATCGAAACGGCGTTCAAGCACACCGGCGGGCGCTCTCCACAAGACCGGCGAGGCTGCGGAGTTGCTCGGCTGGGGGCGTAATACTCTGACCCGTAAGCTGAAGGTGCTGCTGCCGGCGCTGGCCGACGACTGAAGGCCGGAGGCCGTGCCGCTTGCCAGAGTTCCCGAGCGTATCCTGATCGAAACGGCGCTCAAGCACACCGGCGGGCGCTCTCCACAAGACCGGCGAGGCCGCGGAGTTGCTCGGCTGGGGGCGCAATACTCTGACCCGAAAGCTGAAGGTGCTGCTGCCGGCGCTGGCCGACGACTGAGGGTTGATCTGCACTGCGTGAGTGTCAGGGCACTGGCCCGGTGATGAGGGGGGTGCCAGAATGGAGGCCCTGACCTTAGGAGGCGTCATGACGCTGATGCACTGGGAACGCCTGCTGGATCCTCACCGGCTCAACGACAAGCCCCGCGCGACACGCGAGGAGCTGGGCCGCAGCCCCTTCCACAAGGACCATGACCGGATCGTTTTCGCCGGCTCCTTTCGGCGCCTGGGGCGCAAGACGCAGGTGCATCCGCTTACCGACAATGACCATATCCATACCCGCCTGACCCACTCGATGGAGGTCGGCTGCGTGGGCCGTAGCCTGGGCATGATCGTTGGCGAGGGGCTGCGTGAGCGGCTGCCCGATTGGATTACTCCCGCCGACCTGGGTGTCATCGTGCAGGCGGCGTGCCTGGGGCACGACATTGGCAACCCGCCCTTCGGCCATGCCGGTGAATATGCGATACGCGACTGGTTCAAGCGCGCCGAGGCCGATGGCCTTGGCTATCTCGAGGAATTATCGCCGCTCGAGCGCCGTGATCTGCTGACCTACGAGGGCAACGCCCAGGGCTTTCGCATCGTCACCCAGATCGAGTACAACCAGTTCAATGGCGGCATGCGCCTGACCGGGGCGACGCTCGGCACCCTGCTCAAGTATCCCTGGACGGTGGAGCACGGCGGCGGGGCCGGCAAGTTCGGCTGCTATCAGTCCGAGCGCGAACAGCTCGCCGAGGTGGCTCATCGGCTGGGCCTAAAGCAACGCGACGACTGGGCCTGGTGTCGCCATCCGCTGGCTTATCTGGTCGAGGCCGCCGATGACATCTGCTATGCGCTGCTGGATCTCGAGGATGGCCTCGAGATGGGCATTCTGCGCTTCGATGAGGTCGCCGAGATCCTGGTCCAGATCGCTGGCGGCGAACCGGAGGACTATCACGCCATGAGCGAGCAGGGCGTGTCCCAGCGTCGTCGCATCGCCGCGCTGCGTGGCGCGGCCATGGAGCGGGCGGTGAATGATGTCGGTGCGGTCTTCGTCCAGCATGAGCAGGAAATGCTGGCAGGAACCCTAAGCGATGATCTGCTGGAGCTCTGCCACCCGGATCTCGGCTGGGGTGTCAGTGCTGCCAAGCAGTTGGCCCGCGAGCGCATCTTCCAGAATGAGCGCAAGGCCAAGCTGGAGATCGGCGCCTACACGACGCTCGGCATCCTGCTCGAGGCATTTATCGGCGCCGCCCACGAGCTGCACACCACCGGGCGCTCGACCTTCAAGCACCAGCGGGTGCTGGCGTTGATCGGCGAGAACACCCCGCGGCCATCCTGGAGCCTCTATGACAGCTATCGGCGCATGCTGGATTTCATCGGTGGCATGACCGACCACTACGCGGTGGACCTGGCACAGGAAATGGGCGGTCGCTTGAAAGCCGACTGATCCCGGCGCCGGCCGGCGTGGCTTATTTTGCCGCTCAGGCAGTCATCTTGAGCGGCGGTTCACCGTCCGGGTCGCGCTCTGGGTCCAGATCTGGGTCGATGTCATTGCCAATGCCCAGCACGCGCTTGATGGCGTGGCCGATGCGCTTGCTGCTGTCGGCGATGCCCTGGTTGCCGAACAGGCGGTTGAATTCGAATACATAGGGATGGCCGTCGACCATGGCGATATCGAAGCCGGCATGGTCGATATCGAGTTCCCGGGCCAGGCGCAGTGCCAACGCGGTGGCCGCTTCGGGGATGTCATCATGCTCGACGCGCCCGCCCTGGCTGACGTTGGCCCGATAGCCGCCGAGCGGCGTGACCCGCCAGTAGGCGGTGAGCACTTCGCCGCCGACCACCACGATGCGCAGGTCACGATCGACCGGCAGCCGCTGCTGGGCGTAGAGCACTGGCTCATCCTCGATATGAGCCTCCAGCGCCTCGCGGCAGTCGATCAGGCTGACGCCGTCACCCATCGAGCTCTTGATGCGCTTGGCGATGAAGGGATAGCCGAAACGTGCTTCGACAAGTTCCAGCGAGGCCCGCGACGTGCCGAGAATCTCGGTAGGCGGCACATGCTCAGGGCAAATCGCCATGAAGGCGCGAGTCTGTTCGACCTTGTTGTGCCCCAGGTGATAGCTGGCCAGACTCGGGAAGATGCGCGCCTTGAGTCCGTAGACCAGGGTATGCACCTGCCAATAGGCTGGGAACAGCAGCCAGTCGGCGGCCTGGATCTCGTCGAGATGATCGTACATGCGCTCGGGTTTGATGTAGCGAACGCCGGCCAGCCCCAAGGTGCGAAAGACGTCGAACGTGATTATCTTCATTAGTTAAGTTTGGAGAACTCCCATGAAAGGCGCGGATTATTATCCGAGCCATCTGGGTCTGGCAAGCATTATCGATCATCGTTTGATAACTCCTTGAGACGCCCGTTAATTCCGCTGACGCTTTGCCCCTGTACCCTTGAGCTAGTGATCTCTGAGCCAATGACTCTTGGATCCGTGACTCATGGACCAGTGACCCTTGAAAGAGGTGCGAACATGCCTAGATGCTCGAGTTGGCCCGTTCGGCGTCGCGGGTGGACAGGCTCCGCGCTGCCTGGCCGGTCGTCGAAAAGGTGGCGGAGCCGGTCGTTGAGCAGCTGGTTGAGCCTGTCACTCGGCCTAGCGATGGCGTTGGCGTTGAGCGGCCCGGCCATGGCCCGCTCGGGCGCGGAGTCGGCCGCGCCTTCCGCGCCTTCCGCGCTTGCTGCCCTGGCGGCGCTTTCCGGCAGGTCCGACGGCTCCGGCTTCGCCCACTACACCCTGGCACTGACCTGGCATCCCGGTTTCTGTAGCACCCGCCGCCAGCCGCCGAGAGAGTGTCGTGACGCTTCGCTTTCCCGGGGCGCGGCGGATGGCTTCGTGCTGCACGGCCTGTGGCCCTCGCTGCCGGCCCGCTTTGCCAAACAGGGGGTGGTGCGCCAGGAGTGGTGGCGCCAGGGCTGCTTCATCGAGTCCCCGCGGGCAAGCGGTAGTTTTTGCCGTGCCCATCCCCCTTTTCATCTACCAACGTCGCTGGATCAGTCACTGGACCGTGCCATGCCAGGGCGGGCGAGCTGCCTGGATCGTTATCAGTACGCCAAGCACGCGGCCTGCCTGGCGCTGCCGGTCGATGACTATTTCGCTGCCGCCGTGGCCTTGCGTGACACGGTCAATGCCAGTGCCTTTGGAGACTTCGTTAACCAGCATCGTGGTGGAGAGGTTGCGCGTAATGCGCTGATCACGGCCTTTGAAGCCGTCTTTGGCGAGGATACGGGGCGGGCGCTGCGACTCGAGTGCGGAGGGCGCGGCAACCGAGTGCTCACCGAGATTCGTATCGGCATTGATGCCGAGCGCCTGGCGGCCTTTCCCGATGCGCCCAGCCTGGTGGCGCTGGGGCGCGGGCGGTGTTCGACCCGGGTGCGCGTGATGGCAGGCACCCCCTAGCGGCCTTGAACTTACTGCCAGGACTGGCGGCAAGGGCCGGCGGCAAGGGCTATGAGGAATCGGGAACAACAGCCATGAGATCAAATGGCTAGAGCGAGGGACCGGCAAGATGAGTGGGCAGCAGGTGAGTGCCTCGGCGCATCAGGGCCTGGTTGATGCGTTCATGAAGCTCGTCGGGCAGCGGCGCGAGCCGGGTCTCGGTGATCAGGGTCGCGAGCCGGTCGCCGTCGACGACCTGAATGTCCGATGGGGCGTCGCTGCTGTCGATGTCCCAGCCTGGCAGGGCGAGGATACCGGCTACCGGCACCTCGGTACCGCATTCGCGGCTCAGCCAGTGGCGCAGCCAGGCTGCGGCTTGGCGGGTCTTGCGCATTGGCTGGCGCTCGCTCCAGCCGGGGAAGCGCAGCCGAGAGCCCTCTACCACAACCTGCGTCTGCGGCACACCGCGTGCGTTCAGGGGCTGAGTGCGGGCGCGTGTCTCGACCACGAAGACCCCATGGGGCGTGACCGCCACATGGTCGATGCTATAGGTATCGGCGGGGATATCGTGGAAGATGAAGAAAGGGTGGGTTTCGGGGCGAATCAGGCGCTGCAGTTCCTGACCCACCGCCAGTTCGCAGGCGAGCCCTAGCTTGAGGCGGCGAATACGCTGGAAATCCCGGATCAGGCGCAGGCAGCAGATCAGCACCAGGGCCGTGCTGAGCCCGCCGTAAAGCGACCATTCGAGCCAGTTCTGGCGATCGGCAAAGAGCATTCGCCCCATGCCGTAGACCATCGGCGCGAGCACCACGATTGGGCCCAGGGCACCGTCCAGGAACAGGCCAGCGAAGGCGTGGTCGAGTCGGTCGCGCAGCGCCTGGCCGGGGCCTCGCAGCGGATGGGCATCGAAGGGCGAGCTCACGCGGGCGTCGTGCAGGTTGCGCAGCGCCACCACGCTCACTGCCATGGCCGCGAGCGGGAACAGGAAGATCAGCGGTAGCAGGTATTCCAGCCAGGCCATCGAGGCCTCCTTGCCCGAGAGGATGCGAGGGATTCATTCTAGAGGGCCACGGGAGTCGAGACTATGGCCTCGGCCTTCGACAGTTCATCAATCGTCGCGATCAATCTTCCGCAGCGACGTGCGAACAGTATCGAGCTATCCAATCCAGCGACCTATCAACCCTAGAGAGAGACCATGCTCCCGTCATCTCCTACCTCCTCAACGGGCCATGATGCCATCGCCGATCAAGGGCATGTCGCGGCGCTAGCAGCCTTCGTGCGTGCCCATCCGCGACTGGTGGTGCTGACCGGTGCCGGTGTCAGCACCGAGAGCGGCATTCCCGACTACCGAGATGCGGCCGGCGATTGGAAGCGTCCTCCGCCCATGCAGCACCAGCGCTTCATGCAGAGTCACGCCTCTCGTCAGCGCTATTGGGCACGGGCTTTGGTTGGCTTCCGTGCGCTCAGCGACGCGCGACCGGGGCCCGCCCATCACGCCTTGGCTCGGCTCGAGGCCCTGGGCCATGTGCACACCCTGATCACGCAGAACGTCGATGGCCTGCATCAGCGCGCCGGCAACCGGCGGGTCATCGATCTGCACGGCCGGGCCGAGCTGGTGCGCTGCATGAGCTGTCAGGCGCTACGCATGCGTCACGACCTGCATGCCGAGCTCGAGGCCAATAACCCGCACTGGCTTGAACTCGATGCCGCGGCGGGGCCGGATGGCGACGCCGACCTGGAGGTCGACTTCTCGGACTTTCGGGTGCCGCCCTGCGGCCGCTGTGGGCAAGGCGTGCTCAAGCCGGATGTGGTGTTCTTCGGTGACAGCGTGCCGGCTTCCCGCGTCGAGATGGCATTGGCGGCCGTGAATGACGCCGATGCGCTGCTGGTGATCGGCTCGTCGCTGATGGTGTATTCGGGCTATCGCTTTGCTCGGGCGGCGGCTCAGCGCAATACGCCAATCGCCTGCCTCAACCTGGGCCATACCCGGGCGGATGAGCTTTATGCCCTCAAGCTCGAGCGGCCGATCGGCACCACGCTTGCTGCCCTGATCGCGGCGCTCGAGGCGTCGCCGGCCTAGCTTTCGTCTGAAGCGTGCCTAACCGCCGGCCAGCTTGACCTTGTAGCCCTTGGCCTCCAGGGCGTCCTTGAGGGCCTCGCGCTGATCGCCCTGGATCTCGATGATCCCGTTCTTGACGGCGCCACCGGTGCCGCAGCGCTTCTTCAGGGTCTTGGCCAGGGCTTTCAGCTCGGCCTCGGGCAGCGGCACGCCGTCGATGGCGGTCACGCCCTTGCCCTTGCGGCCGCTGGTCTCGCGGCGGATGCGCACAATGCCATCCAGGCCGGCGAGGCGCTCGCGTTCGGCCAATGCCTGGCACTCGCAGTCGTTGATCGGCTGTCGGCAGTCGGGGCAGGTCTCGCCATGCTCGGTGGAATAGACGAGGCCACGCAATTGATCGTGCAGGGAAGCCATGTCGCGCTCCTGACGGTGAAGAATGTATGCCGCCATGATAACGCAGCACCGAACACGACTCATGGAGCGGGTTATCCACACCCCCTCTACCTCAGCCAATTACCCACAGCCACCTAAACAAAGCCACTTAAGCAAAGCCACTTAAGCAAAGCCCTGGGCGTGCATCGCAGGCGATGGGTGTGGGTGGCGGGTGATGACGCCACGGGTGGAGAAACCGTCAGATTGATAGGCTGGCGACCGCTTCATGCGCCAGATGGGCGATCACGGTGGGCAACTGGTGCATGTTGCTGATCTGGATCGCGCCTTCCGGGGTGGTCTCCACGTCCGGGAAGCGATTCAGGTGAATCACCTGCATGCCGGCGGCCAGGGCTGCCTTGACGCCGACGATGGCATCGTCGATGGCGATGCACTCGCGTGCCTCATAGCCCATCAGGGAGGCGGCATGCAGGTACAGGCAGGGGTCCGGTTTCCAGCATTGGACGGTATAGCCGCTGATCAGCCGGTCGCCAAAATAGTCGCTCAGGCCAGTGGTCGTGAGGCCAGTGCGAATCTTGGACTCCGGCCCGTTGGAGACCACCGCTCTGGGATAGCCGGCCAGGGCGTCCAATGCCTCGCGAACGCCGGGCAAGGGGGTGAGCTCGCTGGCCAGCCTTTCGGCCAGGCGTGCGCGCATGCCGCTTTCGCCGAGACGCAGGGCTTCGGGGTCGATGGCGCCATGGCGGCGCTGCAGTTCGGCAACGATATTCATGAAGCGGGCGCCGCGGAACTCGCCCATGTAGTCACTGGATGCGAAGGGTAGGCCCAGCGCCGTTAGGCTGGAGGCCATCTCGGCGGCGAGCAGGGGTTCGCTATCGACCAGAGTGCCATCGCAATCGAACAGCAGGCATCGCGGAATTGTCATCGCCGATCCTCTGAGGCAAGACAGGGGGACATCATACCAATGTTACAGCTATCGGCACGTCTCGCCGGAGATTGAATCGCGGCGTGACGGGCATATCATCAGTATAGTCAATTTTTGAACAGTGTTCTTTAATTCGCCACATTAAAAGCCATGCCGCGAGCACGGCGGCTTATTCCCTATATGAGATGTTACCGCCGCAGGTGGAGCTTGAGGACACCATAGGATCGCTGGAATGACGCCTACCCATGGGGGCAGGACACGCTGCCGATATCACTCGGCAGCGTTGATCGGCGAGGACTGGGGCTGAATCAGGGGCTGGGTCTGAATCAGGGGCGAGTGGCGAGTGGCGAGTGGCGAGCGAAGAGGCGGAGATGGCAGAGCAGAAAGGGCGGCCTCAGGTCGTCAGGCGCTGCGACCTGACAGAGCGCCGATCACGGCCGGCAACTCGCGAGCATGGTGAATCCCATGCGCGCCTGCGGGGGTAGCTTCCTGACCGGCAAAATGGTTGAGGTGCACCACCTGCATGCCGGCGGCGAGCCCTGCTTCAACGCCCACCGCGGCGTCATCGATGACCACGCAGCGCTCGGGCGGATAACCCATGGCCTCGGCGGCCTTGAGGTAGAGCGCCGGGTCGGGCTTCCAAACGCCGAGGGTATAGGCGCTGAACAAGTTGTTGTCGAAGTGGTGTGCCAGCTCGGCGCTTTGCATGGCGCAGCGAATCTTGGCCTCGGGGCCGTTGGAGACGACGGCCTTGGGGTAGGCGGCCAGCGCCTCCAGCGCATTTGGCATGCCGTCGATCGCCAGCAGCTCGTTTTGCATGCGCGTCGCCATGCGCTCTCGCATGGCGGCTTCCATCGCCGCCAGTTGCGTCTCGTCGAGTGCACCGAAGCGCGTCTCTAGCTCCCGGACGATCGACAGGAAGCGCACGCCACGAAACTCATCCATGTACTGACGAGCGCTAAAGGGCAGGCCGAAAGGGGTGAGGGTTTCGGCCATGACCTCGGCGAGCAGGAACTCGCTATCGACCAGGGTACCGTCGGAATCGAAGAGCAGGCATAGGCGGTTGGGCATGGGAATCTCTCGGCAGAAACATGAATGGGCCCTTCGCGAGGGCCCATGAACTCAATAATGCAGGTCACACGAAGTCAGGTGCGATCAGGCGCGGAATGGCCAGCACCAGGTCAGGATAAACGATCAATAGCACGATGACGGCCAGCATCACGGTCAGGTAGAGCATCGTGGTGCCCAGGGCTTTCAGCAACGGAATGCCACCGATCTTGGCCGAAATCATCAGGCACAGGCCATAGGGCGGGGTGATCAATCCAAGGCCTAGCGCCATGACACCAATGACCCCGAATTGTACGGGATGTACCCCGGCCTGCATGGCCAGCGGCTGAAAGATGGGCGCCATGATCGCCATGGCCGGCAGCGAATCCATGAAGGTGCCGATCACCAGCATCACCGCCGTCATGATCAGCAGCAGCACGACCGGGTCGCTGATGCTGACGCCGGCCATCAGCTTGGGGGGAATCTGGTAGAAGCTGATCAGATAGCCGAAGATCGCCGCACCGACCAGGCTGAACAAGGACAGCGAGCACAGCCGCACGGTGTCGGTGGAAGCGTTGAGCACCTGGCGCAGGCTGAGCTCACGATAGACCACGAAGCCCAGCGCCAGGGCATACAGCACGGCGATGACGGCGGCTTCGGTCGGGGTGACCAGCCCAAGCGTGATGCCGCCGATGATCACCACCGGGATGCCCGCCGCCAGCAGGCCATCCTTGCCGGAGCTCATCAGCTCAGCAAGCGACGCACGCTTTCTTACCGGTACCTGGTAACGGCGCACATAGCCCATGTTGAGCGCGAGCTGGGTGACGCCGATCATCACGCCGGGCAGGATGCCGCCAAGAAACAACCCGGCGATCGAGGTGTTGGTCAGCGCGCCCCAGACGATCATGTTGATCGACGGCGGGATGATGATGCCCATCACCGACGAGGCGGCGGTGACCGCGACGGCGAAGTTGACCGGATAGCCCTCGCGCTTCATGGCCGGAATCAGCACGGTGCCGACACCGGCGCTATCGGCAGTGGATGAACCGGACACGCCGGCGAACAGCATGCTCACCAGGACGTTGACGTGGGCCAGCGCGCCCTTCAGGTGACCCACCAGGCGCATGCAGAGGGTGATCAGGCGGTCGGTGATGCGGGCCGCGTTCATCAGGTTGCCGGCCAGCAGAAACAGCGGGACGGCCAGCAGCACGAAGGAGTCCATGCCGTTGTACATGCGCTGGAACATCACCCAGTAGGTCAGCCGCGGGTCCAGGGTGATGACGCCGACAGCGGTCAGTACCAGGGCCATGGCGATCGGCACACCGGCGATGATCAAGACGCCGAGTAGCCCGAAAAGCAGCCACGGCAGCACGAAGATCCAGTCCATGGGGATCATGAAGGACTCCTGTCACGGTCGTTAAGGGCGGGGGCAAGCTCACCGAGCTCGGCGTTGTTCGGATCGCCGGACTCGGGGACCGACTCGATCTCGCTTGGCGTGTTGAGGGCCGCTTCCATGCGCTCCATGCCTGCATACAGGGCATGCAGCAGCCGCTGGGCGCTGAACAGTGAGATGAAAATGCCGCTTACAAGGAAGGCCGAATAGACGTAGACCATCGATAGGCCAGAGGCAGTGGCGTTGCGTCTGAGGCCGGACAGGGCGAAGTCCTTGCCGTAGACGATGAAAATGATCCCTACCGCCAGGCAGGCCAGATCCCGTATCCAACGGGTGACCCGGTCGGCCCGCGAGCCACGAGGGAAGGCCTCCAGCACAAAGTGATCCGCGTGCAGCACGCCCACGGCAGTGCCCAACATGATCATCCATTGGAAGGCAAAACGGCTGAATTCTTCGGTCCAGTAAAGCCGTGGCAATAGCGGCAGATTGCGGCTGACGATCTGGTAGATGATCAACGCAATGAAGCCGGTCAGCAGGGCCAGCAATATCAGGTATAAACCGCGCTCCAGGAGTCGGTTGAGGCGAGACAGACCGTGAATCAGAGTCGGCATGACGCTGTCCTCGGTTGGAAAGTTAGGAAGATGCCGGGGCGTGGCCCCGGCACGGGCATTAACCGGCGTTGATGATCTGCTGGTGGAGCTCGGTCAGCCCCATGTCTTCTATCACCTTGGCCAGCGGCGCCTTGACGATCTCCTGCATGCGCTCTCGATCGAGCTCGTGGAGCGTCGCGCCCTCTTCAACCAGTTGGTCCAGAGCCTCGGCGTCCTGCTCGAGCTGTACCCCACGGGCGTAGGTGGCAGCGTCCTGCGCGGCTTCCATGACGGCCTGTTGAGCATCGGCATCGAGTCGGTCCCAGGTCATCTGCGACATGGTCAGCAGGCGCACGGTGATATCGTGCTGCGAGAGCCCGATATGGGGCGCCACCTCATGAAAGCGCATGCGATGGATCCATTCGGCCTCATTGAGCAGGCCGTCGATGGCGCCCAGCTGAAGACCGGTGTAGATCTCTTTCCAGGCCATCACCGTGGGCTCGGCGCCCAAGGCGGACCAGGCGGTAATCAGGGGCTTGGTCGGGTTGGTGCGCAGCTTCATGCCTTCCAGGTCCTCGAGGCTCTCGAGCGGCCGGGCGCTGACGATCTGACGTTTACCGCCGCCGAAGAAGGCCAGCACCTTGACGTCAGTCTCGTCCTCGATCTTGTCGGCGATCTCACGACCCACCGGGCCGTCGAGTACTGCACGCCAGTGGTCGACGTCGCGATACATGAAGGGAATCGAGAAGACATTGGCGGTCGGCGAAAAATCGGTGATCAACCCAGGGTTGATGATCGACATGTCCAGGGCGCCCGCCATCTGTTGCTCGAACATCTCTGTTTCATGGCCGAGCACTGAGTTGCCGAGGATCTGCACGCCGATCTCGCCATTGCTGTTCTCGCTGACCAGTTCCTGGAATTTCTCGGCCCCCAGCTGATAGGCGGTATCCTCGGTGCCGCCGTGTCCAAAGCGTAAATCGAATGCCTGAGCGGCGCCCGCCATGCCCATTGCCGCTGCGAGCAGAGCACCGGTCACCAGGCCGCGTTTCATGGAATGCTGTTTTTTTGGATCGATCCATTTTTGAGTCATCTTGCTACCTCTCTAAGCGTTCGTTGTTGTCGTTGCTGGTCGTGCTTATGTCGTGCTTGGACGCCACCGGCAGTGATCACAGCCAGCGGCTGGGGCTTGCTCAGGCTATCGAGTCAGACGTGGTTGGCGATGCGGGAGCCGTTGCCTGTGATGTGTTGCCGCAGGATTCGCGGACCTGAAGATGCGGGGCCAGCACGACCTGCTCGCGGGCCCCGCCGGGATCGGCGATGCGTCGCAGGGCGAGGCGTGCGGCTTCTTCGCCGATGGCATAGGGATGGGTGGCGACACTGGTCAAGGCCGGGTCGCTGAGTGCGGCCTCCTCGACGTCATCGGTGCCGATCACCGCGCAGTCGACGCCGGGGGCCAGGCCCATGCGCTTGAGGCCGAGCATGGCACCGAAGGCCATCAAGTCGTTGTGGCAGATCACCGCCGTGGGGCGTGGTGTCTCCTGCATCAGCGTTTCGATCAGCTCCAGGCCGGCGCGACGCGTCACCTGTCCGCGCATTAGGCGCTGATAGGCGAGATCGTGATGGGCGAGGGCCTCTGAATAGCCCTGCCAGCGCTCCTGGGTCGCCGAGTGTTGGGCATGGCCACCCAGAAAGGCGATGCGACGATGCCCCAGGTCGACCAAGTGGTCGACGGCCTGGTGGACGCCGCGGGCGAAATCGCTGCTGGCATAGTCGAAGGGCGGCTCGCCGATGTGGCGCAGCACCTGTACACAGGGCAGCGACCAGTCGGCCAGTGTCTCGATCAGCGAAGCAGGCGTGCCTTCGGCCGGGCACAGCAGAATGCCGTCGACGCGATGTTCGCGCATGCGCTCCAGAAAGCGCTGCTGGCGCTCCGGGGAGTCTTCACTGTTGGCCAGGAAAGAGACGTAGCCCTCGCGATTCAAGGCCGCATCGATGCCCGCCACCATGGCGCCGAAGAAGGGGTTGGCGATGTCGTAGACCACCACGCCGAGCGTTGCGGTATGACTGCCGCGCAGGGCGGCGGCACCGCGGTTGTAGACATATCCCAGCTCCTTGATGGCAGCTTGGACCTTGAGGCGGGTGCGGTCGGCGACCAGTGGGCTTTCGCGCAGTACCAGCGACACCGTCGAGCGCGACACCCCGGCATGTGCGGCGATATCCTGCAGCGTGACGCTGCCGGAATCGCGACGGCTCGAGGGGGGGACGGTGTCTTGGGTCATGCGGTGCTCCATCGGGGTTGAGGTAGGTTGAATAGATGTTTTTGGATTGATCCAAATCTAGAAGAGCTACAGCCGATCACCAATTAACCTTTAGTCGTGGCAGGCGTCATCAGTGGCAGAGGGGGTAACCACCGGCGGAGAAAGGGGCGCGATCGGCGTGAGAGTCGCGCTGACCCTCTGTGTTCATATCGCGCTCGAAGCGTACGGCACGCTGGCGCACGCCTGCTTGGCGGCGTAGACGCCGATTGAGCAGGCGCGAGTGGTGAAGACAGCGGAGTCCTGCGCCTTGGCGAGTCGACAACTTGGGCTGCTCGCCGAGATACGCCTCGGCGAGCGGCTCTGAGGGGAGATCAGTCGTCGAGTGTCGCCCAGGCATCGGTGTTGACCGGGCTGATGGGGCGCTGGCCACTCAGCGCCAGGGTGATGTTGTCGACGGCCCGCTGGGCCATGGCGGTGCGGGTTTCCACCGTCGCCGAACCGATATGGGGTAGCGCCACCACGTTGGCCATTTGCGGTAGCGGCGAGTCCTTGGGCAGGGGCTCTTGCTCGAAGACATCGAGGCCGGCGGCGCGAAACTCTCCCTGCTCGAGTGCCGCGATCAGGGCGGCTTCATCGACGACCTTGCCGCGGGAGATATTGATGAATATCGCCGAATGGCGCATCAGCGCGAACTCCCGGGCACCGATCAGGCGTTCGGTCTGGGCGCTGAGAGGCACCGTGACGCAGACGAAGTCGGCCACCTCGAGCAGTTCGTCGAGCTCGCAGCGTCGCGCTCCCAGTTCCTCTTCCAGGGCCGGCTTGGGCGAGGCGTTGGAATACAGAATTGGCATGCCGAAGCCGAGTGCGCCGCGTCGAGCGATGGCGGCGCCAATGCGGCCGAGACCGACCATGCCCAGTGTCTTGCCGTGTACGTCAGAGCCGAACTGTGCCTCGCCGATGCTTGACTGCCAGTCGCCGCGCTTGACGAAGTCGGCGAGCTCCACGGCACGCCGGGCCGTGGCCATGATCAGCAGGAAGCCGGTATCGGCGGTGGTTTCGGTCAGCACGTCCGGGGTGTTGCACAGCAGGATGCCGCGCCGGGTGAGCTCATCCACCGGGTAGTTGTCATATCCCACCGAGATGCTGGCGATGGCTTCAAGATGCGGTGCCTTGTCGAGCAGCTCCGGGGTGATCTTGAGGCTGGCGCCGACCAGCCCGTGCGCCTGCGCCAAGGCCGCGAGGAAGGCCGGATCGTCGGCGGATTCCAGTTGGTCGAAATAATCGACGTGGAAATCGCCACGCAGCTGATCAAGCTGGTCGTCGTTCAGGCGGCGAAACGCCACGATACGCTTTTTCATCTCAAACTCCTTGTGCAGAGGCCACGGTTTACCCGGCGTCTTTGCACGTTCACCGGGTCACTGGTTTCACATCACTGGCTTCAGTTCACTGGTTGCAAGTCACTGGCGTCATTTCACTGCCGCGTGGGCAAGCGGTAGAGGGCTTCGAGCTGCTCCAGGCGGGCGCGATGGGGCAACCCTTCCATATCGCCTCTGACCTGCACCGCCTCGGCGCCAATCAGGTTGCCGCGATGCAGGGCTTCGTGGGGTGAGCGGCCATCGAGCAGAGCGCTGATCACCCCCACGGCGAAACCGTCGCCGGCGCCGACGGTATCGACCACTTCTGCGACCGCCAGGCCGGGCACCATGAAGCTTTGCTCCCGGCCGCCAATCACGCCGCGATAGTAGCTACCCTCAGGCCCTAGTTTGATGATGACTGCCTTGGCGCCGCGCTCGAGATAGAAGTCGGCGATGTCTTGATGGGCCGAGAGTCCCGTCAGACGCTGCCCCTCGGCTAGTCCTGGCAGCACCCAGTCTGACTTGGCGGCCATGGCATTGAGAGTAGTCGCCATCTCGGCATCGCTGCTCCAGAGGCTGGGGCGCAGGTTGGGGTCGAATGAGATGCTGGCGCCCGCCTCTCTTGCCTTGTCGAGCATGTGCCAGGAGAGCTCTCGGCAGCTAGCCGACAAGGCCGGTGGGATACCGGTGGCATGCAGGTGGCGCAGGGCATCGAAGTCCACCGCTGCCGCATCATGCAGCGAGAGGTGGCTGGCGGCGCTGCCGCGACGGAAGTACTCGACGTGCGGGTCGGCACCACCGGCGGCGCGTTCCTTGAACACCAGCCCGGTCGGGTGTTCCGGGTCATCGGTCAGATATCGGCAGTCCAGGCCCTCGGCTTCCAGGGTGCGACGGATATAGCGACCGAAACCGTCATCGCCGACGCGGCTTAGCCAGCCGACGTGCCGACCCAGGCGTGCCAGGCCGATGGCCACATTGGTGTCTGCCCCAGCGATGCGGCGCTGGAAATGCTCGATGTCAGACAGCGCTCCCGGGTGTTCGGCCACGAACATTGTCATCGCCTCACCGAAGGCCAGTAGCTCTGGTGAAGGGCATGGCGACGGGGATGGCGAATTGTCTGGCGGCATGCCTGCTGCCTTGTCGAGTGACGGCATAAAGGCTCCTCTTTTAATCAGCTTTAGTTGGTTATCAGCCGTAGATGTTTATTCGTTGGTGATGGCGAGCGGCGCGCCAGGGCCTGAGTTCAGGCATGTAGCGCTCGCAGCCGGTTGAGCTGTCCGCGGGTAAAGTCCTGGAGCTGTGGCGACTGCAATGGATATTCGATGGCCCGCGTCACGCCCTGGGGAAAGTGCGCCATTAGCCTTGGCCAGCCCTTGAGCTCTTCCGTGTCGGGCACGCTGGCGTGGGGGCGTCCCTGGCCGAATACCACGCCCTTGCAGTGCAGGTAGCGCACATAGGGCCCCAGGCGCTCGGCGGCCGCCAGCGGATCGGCGCCGACCCAGTGCCAGTTGCCGATGTCGAAGGTCATGTAGAGTGGACAGCCGGCGGCTTCAGCATCGGCAAGGCTCGCCGCGAGCGGGGCGATGGTGCCGCCGTCCTGTGTCTGGTCGTTCTCGACCAGCAGCAGCGGTGTCTTGGGATCCGCCAGCTGTTCGTTCAGGTGCTGCCAGGCGTTGGCGCGAGATGAGGGCGAAGCATCAGGCGAGTACTGCCCCAGTGAGAATTTCACGGCTGCCGCGCCCAGGCGCCGGCTTTCCTCCAGGCGAGTCATGAGCCCCGGCGCAAGGCTATCGTCGTTCCAGAGTGCATCTGCCGCCGAGTAGATCAGGCCCAGTGACTGCTCTGCGCAGGCATCACTCAGCGCTTCGAAGTCGTCGAAGCCTTCGGGTAGCAGCTCGCGACGAATCTCCACGCCATCGGCACCGGCGGCTTTCAACCAGGGCAGAATCGCCGCCTGACCGTGCTCGGCGATCAGCGCTTGACCGAATGCCGAGGCGGCGACCAGCACCGAGGGTGGGCCTGAAACGCTGATGGAGTGCGATGGGAACGTTACCATCGTGGTACGTGAATCCTGGTGTGTGGCCATCATGGTCTCCTGAGGTGCTAAGCGGTTGGTCAGCGAGGCATAAGCGGTGGTCTATTGAAGCTTAAGCGGTGCTGGTGGGTGGACCTTGGGTCGAGCCGCGAGCCAATAGTCTGGGTTGGTAATGGATGCGCCGAGGCGGCGCCGCCTCGCCATGCGACTCCAAGCGCTGCAGCAGGGTCTCCGCGGCGGCACGACCGATATCCTTGGTGGGCTGGGCCAGCGTGGTGATCCCGGGGGTCACCAGCTGACACCAGTCGAGTTCGTCGATGCCCATCAGGCCGATGGCGCCCGGCACTATGCCCTTGGCCTGCAGTGCCCGGGTGACGGCGAGCGTGACGTTGCCATTGCCGCAGAGCAGCGCCTTGGGGCGCTGGGAGGGCGCTGCCAGAAAGTCCGTGATGGCCTGCTCGAGTGATGAGGCGTCCTTGTCCAGCGATAGGCTTATTGCCTGCCCCATCAGCCCGCGTAGCTCACGCTGCCGCTCAAAGCGTTCCAGGCGAACCTGGCGTGAGCTTGCCTGTGACGTGGGCTCGCTGAGATATAGCAGATCGCCGTAACCTTGCGATGAGAGATGGTCCAGCGCCATGTCGATGGTCCGGGCGTTATCGAGGCCGACTTCGTCTGCCCTGAGCTCACCCAGCGAGCGGTCCAGCAGGACCAGCGGCGTGCCCTGCTCGGCGAGTTGCTTGAGCTCGCGGCTGGGCTGGCCGGCGGCATTGATCACCAGGCCTTCTATCCGGTAGGTCGCGAGCAGAGCGAGGTGGTCGCGCTCCTGCGCCGGGTCGTTGTCGGTGTTGCACACCACTAGTGAGAAACCCCTTGCCCGGCAGGCTTGCTCGACGCCATGCATCACCGCCACCGAGAAGGGGTTGAGGATGTCCGCGATGAGCATGCCGATCAGGCGTGAATGGCCGCCCTTGAGGCCGCGAGCCATTTGGTTGGGGCGATAATTCAAGCGTTTGGCGGCGCTGGCGATGCGCGTTTGCATGGTTTCCGACAGGCGGTCGCGTTCGCCGCTGAAGTAGCGGGATACGCTGGTCTTGGAAACCCCGGCCTGCTGAGCCACTTCGAGAATGGTGGCGCAACGCGACGCGGCCTTGGATGACGACATGCTGTTACCTGCTCAATGGAACCGTTCCCATTGTAGTCTGTAACCCCTGATCGCGGCTGTCGAGATGATATAGACCATGGTCGAGGCCTCCAGGCCCCGTGCTCATGGTCGTTGGGCGTTCGGAAAACGTGTGCAGGCGACGGGCTGAGAAAACTGGCCAAGAAGGCATGCTTAGAAGGTGCGCTCGGAAGCTGCGCCTCGAAGAACAGCAAGGCCGCCCTGTCAGCCGGGGCTCATCTCGCCGCGCAACGGGGCGGCCAGCGCGGCGCGCAGTCCTGCGCCCTTGAGGCCATCGGCGATCAGCACCTGCAGCTTGGTCAGCGCAGCCTCGGGGGTCAGGTCCGCACCGGGAATCACGCCGGCGGCATTCAGTGCACCGCCGCTGGCATAGGCGCCCTGAACGACCTGCCCCTGCTGACACTGGCTTATGTTGAGTATCGCGATGCCGGCCTGGCTTGCCTGCGCCAGGCGGTCGATCAGCGCGCCATCGAGGCTCGGAGGATTGCCCACCCCGTAGGTCTGCAGCACCAGCCCCTTGAGGGCCGGGTCGCCGAGCACGGCATCCAGCATGGCCGCTGACAGGCCAGGGTGCACCGGCAGCATGGCCACCGCGCCGGGGGCAAAGTGACGCGGTGTGAGGTCCGGCGTGAACGCAGCGGCGGAATCGCCCGTGGCGCGAGAGTCTGCTTCGGGCTGGCCCGGCGCCATTGCCAGGCCGGGCGTGAAGGATAGGGCGATGCCGGCTTCGCCGAGCCAGGGCGCGTCGGGGGAATCGAAGGCATCGAAGCCCTGGCTTCGTACCTTGCGCGCCCGGTTGCCCCGCAGCAGCCGGTCATGAAAGGCGATGCAGACTTCCGGCGGGGCGGCGGGGTCGGCGGCCATCGACAGCGCGGTGGTCAGGTTGTTGATGGCATCGCTACGTGGCTCGCCGAGCGGGATCTGGGCGCCGGTGAGCACCACCGGCTTGTCCAGGGGCCCGAGCATGAACGACAGCGCAGACGCCGTGTAGGCCAGGGTGTCGGTGCCGTGCAGCACGATAAAACCCTCATAGTCGTGCCAGTGCTCGGCCAGGGCCGCGACGATACGGTTCCAGTCGACAGGGGCCAGGTCGGCGCTGTCGATCAGCGGCGCGAGCTCGATCAGCCGGTAGTCGGGCAGCACGGCTCTGCCAGGGTCGCCAGGCTGAGTGTCCAGGCTTTCGCAAAGGTGATGGGCCAGGCGGTCGGGAAAGCCTGCGGCCGGCACATAGCCCGTTGGCGAGGGCTGCATACCGATGGTGCCGCCGGTGTGCAGGATCAGCAGTCGCGGCATGGTCAGGCCTCCTGAAAGGGGGCGAGCATGGCCTGGGGGCTTAACAGCCGGTCCAGCTGGGCCTCGTCGAGCAGCCCCTCACCGATCACCAGTTCGCGCACGGTGGCGCCGCTGGTCAGGGCCTTGGTGGCGATACGCGAGGCGTTCGAGTAGCCGATGTGGGGCACCAGCGCGGTGATGATGCCGATGCTGTTATCGACGTGCCGGGCGCACTGCTCGCGATTGGCCTCGATGCCCTCGATGCAGCGGGTCTGCAGCATGGTGCAGGCCGAGCACAGCATGCGCATCGAATTGAGCAGGTTGTAAACGATCATCGGCTCCATGGCGTTGAGCTGGAGCTGGCCGGCCTCGGCGGCCAGGCTCACGGCGAGATCGTTGGCGATCACCTGGTAAACGGTCTGGTTGACCGCCTCAGGAATCACCGGATTCACCTTGCCCGGCATGATCGAGGAGCCCGGCTGCATGGCGGGTAGGGCGATCTCGCCAAGCCCCGTGCGTGGGCCGCTGGAGAGCAGGCGCAGGTCGTTGCAGATCTTGCCGAGCTTGATGGCGAAGCGCTTGAGTATCCCCGACAGGAACACGAAGGCCCCCATATCGGAGCTGGCCTCGACCAGGTTCGAGGCGGGCACGATGGGCTTGCCCGAGAGCGTGGCCAGGTGGCGGACGGCCAGTGCCTGGTACTGCGGATGGGTATTGATGCCAGTGCCGATGGCGGTACCGCCCAGGTTGACCTCGCAGAGCAGGCGGCAGGCCTCGGCGACGCGCTCGATGTCCTCGCCCAGGGTCACGGCGAAGCCCTCGAATTCCTGACCCAGCGTCATCGGCACCGCATCCTGCAGCTGGGTGCGCCCCATCTTCACCACGTCGGCGAATGCCGCGCCCTTGTGCTCCAGCGCCGTCTTCAGGTCGGCAATCGCCTGGGTCAGCGGTTCGGCGGCGAATTGCAGGCTCAGGCAGGCCGCGGTGGGGTAGGCATCATTGGTCGACTGGGAGCGGTTGACGTCGTCGTTGGGGTGAAGCTTGGCGTAGTCGCCCTTTTCGAAGCCAAGCCGGGTGAGTGCCAGGTTGGCGATCACCTCGTTGGCGTTCATGTTGGTCGAGGTGCCGGCGCCCCCCTGGATCAGATCGACCACGAAGTGCTCGTGCAGGGCGCCGTCGATGATCTCGGCGCAGGCCGCCTGAATGGCCTCGGCCTTGTGTGGGGCCAACACGCCGACGTCGGCGTTGGCCTTGGCCGCCGCCGACTTGACCATCGCCAGGGCGCGAACCAGCTCGGGGAAGTGGCTGATCGGCACGCCGGTGATCTTGAAGTTGTCCACTGCCCGCTGGGTCTGGATGCCGTACCAGGCCTCGCTGGGCAGCGTCATGTCGCCGAGCAGGTCGTGTTCTGTACGTGTTGTCATGGTGTCGTTCACTCAGCAAGCGAAGTGTCGAAGCGGTGTCTGAAAAGTCGACGAGCGCCGTACTTTTCAGGCATTGCCTAGGGGGAAATGACGCGGCCCCGCCCGACCGGGCGGGGCCGCTTGAGCCTTGGCGTGCACCCGGCCGGTCGTGCCGGGTGGGCAGGGCTCAGTCCTTGGCGCTGGCCGGTGTGTTGCCGAGCACGTCATGCATGCGTGCCAGGTCTTCCGGCTCGATTTCCCAGGCCTTGGGGTCCAGGTTCATGTCCGGGTGCTGCTTGGCATCGAAGATCGGCTGCTTGAGGCCGCCACGAATCTGGCCGTCGAAGTCCTTGAGGATGCGCAGGCCCGGCTTGAACAGCATGATCAGCGCGATCAGGTTAGCCACCGCCAGAAGGCCCATGGTCACGTCGGCGAAGCCGAACACGGTGCCCAGATCGGTGGTCGCGCCCCAGCAGACCAGCAGCACGATGGCGACGCGGAAGGCGTTGAACAGCGTCTGGTTATCGCGGCTGAAGAAGTTGAGGCTGTTCTCGCCCAGATAGTAGTTGTAGAGGATGGTGCTGAAGGCAAACAGCAGCAGCGCCAGGCTGACGAAGGTACGGCCCCATTCGCCGACGTGGTCGGCCATTGCGGCCTGGGTCAGGGCTATGCCCGCCACTTCATTGGTGGAGGCCGGATCGTAAACGCCGCTGAGCAGGATCATGAAGGCCGTGGCCGAGCAGATGATCACGGTATCGATGAACACCGAGAAGGCCTGCACGATGCCCTGGTTGGCCGGGTGCGGCACATAGGCCACCGCCGCCACGTTCGGTGCGCTACCAAGCCCCGCCTCGTTGGAGAAAAGGCCGCGCTTCACGCCCATCATGATCGCCGCGCCGATGCCGCCACCGATCGCCGGTTCGAGGCCGAAGGCGCTCTTCACGATCAGCGTGACCACGTCCGGAATCTTGTCGATGTTGAGGCCCAGCACCAGCAGCGCGATGAGGATGTAGCCGCCGGCCATGAAGGGCACCAGTACCTCGGAAATACGCGCGATACGCTTGATGCCACCGAAGATGATCAGGCCGACCACCATCGCCAGCGCAAGGCCGCTATAGAGCACCGGCACGCCGAAGGCATCACCGAAGGAAGTGGCCACCGCATAGGACTGCAGGGCGGTGAAACCGAAGCCGAAGGTCACCAGCAGCAGCACGGAGTAGAGCCCAGCCAGCCAGGTCCAGCGGCTGCCCAGCCCCTTGACGATGTAATAGGCCGGCCCACCGCGATAGGTGCCGTCGCCACTGGCCTGCTTGTAGGTCTGTGCCAGGGTGCACTCGAGGAAGCTGGTCGCCATGCCCATCAGGCCGACCATCCACATCCAGAACACCGCACCCGGGCCGCCCAGGGTGATCGCCACGGCGACACCGGCGATGTTGCCGCCGCCGACGCGCCCGGCCACCGACAGCACCAGCGCCTGGAAGGAGCTCAGGTGGCCGTGCTTGTCGCGCTTGAAGGCCTGGCTGGCACCGAGAATCTGGAACATGCGACCGAAGTAGCGAAACTGCACGAAGCGCGAGGCTACCGTGAAGCCGACGCCGACCGTGATCAGCAGCACCAGCAGGACCTTGCCCCAGAGCAAGTCGTTGAGGAAATCCAACATGAAGATGTCTCCGCTATTGTGTTGTTGTGAGCTGTTGTTGCGTGTTGTTCTTGCGAGTCGTCCACGCGATTTAACCAGCCCGCCCAGCACAATGGGATTTGACGCTCTGTTGCGCCCTGGCGCAGTATCATGCGCACCAAGTGCGCCAGACTGCGCCATGTCGGGCAGCGACATGGCCGAGGACTCGAGCTCCTTCCCGGTGCATGCGCTGGCATGACGCCGCTATGCCGGCTGAGAAATGGCGAGAAGCGATAAGGCGCGCCATATCGGCCGCGCCGCGAAATGGACACGATCCCCCGGCCACCACTGACGAGCCAACGTGCATCTTCGTTATACTGTGCGACATTTGCCCGGCATCAGTGCCGGGCGCATTTATTCAGAAGGCAGTGATTGGCATGGCAAAAGCGCAGGCAAAAAAGGGAGCCGCCAAAGGCTTCGAGGAGTCCCTGTGGGACAGCGCCAACAAGCTGCGCGGTAGCGTGGAGTCGGCGGAATACAAGCACGTGGTGCTGAGCCTGATCTTTTTGAAGTTCATCAGCGATAAGTTCGTGCAGCAGCAGAAGAAAGTCGTGCAGGAGTTTGGCGCGGAATACGTCGACATGGTGGATTTCTACGCCAAGGATAACGTCTTCTATCTGCCGGAAGAGGCGCGCTGGAGCCACATTCAAAAACACGCCAAGCAGGATAATCTGGCCCTGGTGATCGACACCGCCATGAGCACGGTGGAGAAGAACAACGCCCAACTGGCCGGTGCCCTGCCGGATAACTACTTCTCGCGGCTGGATCTCAGCGCTGGCAAGCTCGGCTCGTTGATCGACACCATCAACGACATCGACACGGTGACCGAAGAACAGGGCCAGAGCGAAGAAGATATCGTTGGCCGGGTTTACGAGTACTTCCTGGGCAAGTTTGCGGCCAATGAGGGCCAGCGCGGCGGGGAATTCTATACCCCCAAAAGCGTGGTGACGCTGCTCGTCGAAATGCTCGAACCCTATCAGGGCAAGATTTATGACCCCTGCTGCGGGTCAGGCGGCATGTTCGTGCAGTCGCTCAAGTTTATCGAGGCCCACGAAGGCAGCCGCCGGGAAGTCTCGGTCTACGGGCAGGAGTACGCCAACACCACCCGCAAGCTGGCCAAGATGAACCTGGCGATTCGCGGTATATCCGGCAACCTGGGCGAAAGCGCGGCAGACAGCTTTTTCCGCGACCAGCACCCGGACTTGAAGGCCGATTTCATCATGGCCAACCCGCCTTTCAACCAGAGCCAGTGGCGGGCGGCGGCCGAGCTGACCGACGACCCGCGCTGGGCCGACTATGACGTGCCGCCCACCGGTAACGCCAACTACGCCTGGATTCTGCATATGCTCTCGAAGCTGAGCCACCAGGGTGCGGCGGGCTTCGTGATGGCTAACGGCTCGATGAGCTCTTCCACCAGCGGCGAGGGTAAAATCCGCCAGCAACTGATCGACGATGACCTGGTCGAGTGCATGATCGCACTGCCGGGCCAGCTCTTCTTTACCACCCAGATTCCGGTCTGCCTGTGGTTTCTCACCAGCAGCAAGAAGGCCAACGCCGCGAAAGGCTACCGCGATCGAGAAGATGAAACCCTCTTCATCGACGCCCGCCAGATGGGCAGCATGATCAGCCGTAAGCAGAAAGACCTGACCGACGACGATATCGCCACCATCGCCCGCACCTTCCACGCCTGGCGCGGCCAGCCGGAAGCCGGTGCTTATGAAGATATCGCCGGTTTCTGCAAAAGCGCGAGCTTTGATGAAATCAAAAGCCATGATTTCGTGCTCACGCCTGGGCGCTACGTGGGTGCCGCTGAGATCGAAGACGATGGCATTCCGTTCGAGACCAAAATGACTGAACTGACGGCCAAGCTTGGTGAGCAGTTGTCTGAATCGGCAACGCTGGAAAAGCAGATTAGAAAGAATCTGGCGGGGCTGGGTTATGAGCTTTAACGAGATTTTTCCTAATTATCCAAAAGGCTGGCGCTCCTTAACACTCGGTGAGTTGGCAAAGGAAAGCGGCGGGAGTATTCAGACAGGCCCTTTTGGGAGTCAACTGCATGCCTCAGATTATGTAGAGTGCGGTATACCTTCCATTATGCCTAAGAATATTAGCGTTGATGGTGTTTTGAAGGATGAAATAGCTCAAATAAAGCCAGAGGATGCTGAGCGGCTTGCAAAATATAAAGTTCGCTTGGGAGATGTTGTCTACAGCAGACGCGGCGATGTGGAAAAATGCTGTTTGATCACAGAAAAAGAAGATGGGTGGCTGTGTGGGACAGGATGCCTCCGTGTTCGAATTTCTGCAGAGAATCTATTGCAACAATATATTCATGCATACTTATGTCATCCGGCGGTAAGGGATTGGGTTGTAAGACACGCTATTGGCGCAACAATGCCAAATCTGAATACTTCGATTCTTTCTGCTCTTCCAGTTTTGATTCCCTCCACAAAAGAAATGCAGCGTATTGTAGAGATATGGTCTACTGTATCTAAAAAAATAACCCTCAACACCCAAATCAACCAAACCCTCGAGCAGATGGCCCAGGCTCTGTTTAAAAGCTGGTTCGTCGATTTCGATCCGGTGATCGATAACACGCTGGAAGCGGGCAACCCCATTCCCGAGCCGCTGGCCGAGCGCGCCACCCGTCGGCAGGCGATGTGGGCGGCGGGTAGTGAAAAGACTCCCGCACGCCTTCCCGCCGAGACACGGCAACTTTTTCCAGATAGGTTCGAGGAAGATAAGAAGCTGGGGTGGGTGCCGGTGGGTTGGGGCGGAAGCCAAATGGGGAGTGAATTTCATGTTGTTATGGGGCAGGCACCACCTGGATCTTCCTATAATTCAGAAGGATGTGGTCTGCCCTTTTTTCAAGGGCGCGGCGAATTCGGGTTTAGATATCCAAACAAAAGGCTGTACTGCAGCGAGCCTAAGAGATTGGCTGAGCCAGGATCAACCTTGATTAGCGTTAGAGCACCTGTAGGTGATGTCAATATGGCAATAGAAAAGTGTTGTATCGGTAGGGGGTTGGCGGCGCTGTTACATAAAAGTAACTGTGCGGGATATACATATTATCTTATTGGTAGATTGTATCCTGAGTTCAAGGTTTTTGATTCTGAAGGCACGGTGTTTGGCAGTATTAATCAAAAAAATTTAAAGAGCATGCCATGTATTGCTCCATCGAAAGAGCTGGTGAGGTGTTTCGAAGAATCTGTTTCACCCTTAGATAACGAGATTTTGAATCTTTCGCAAAATAATATTTCGTTGGCTCAACTCCGCGACATCCTGCTCCCCAAACTCCTCTCCGGCGAGCTCCAACTGCCGGAGGCCGAAGCCGCCGTCGAAACCGCCCTGGAGGCTGAACCCGCATGAGCCAGCCCACCCGCGTTCAGATGATCATCGAGACTCTTCGGGCCCACCCCGAGGAAAAGTTCACGGCGCGGGAGCTGGCGTTGAAATTTCTCGTGCGCTATCCAGAGGCGATGGCGCAGAAGCAGCAGAACCCGAATTATGCCACCGAAGAGAAGCTAGTCGCCCAGGTGGCGGCGGAAATCGGTGGTGAGCGTACCGTCAAGGCTAAGCAAACGTGTCCTAATGTCGCGACCCGCGATAAGCCGCGTCCGCGCCTCTACTACTGGGAACCCAATCCGGTAGCGGTTGAAGCGCTGGCTGAGACGCCGGCGCCGGAACCTGTAACCGTCGCCGCGCCATCGCCAGCCCTTGAAGAAACGCTTAGCGAGCAGGCGCTTTATCCGCTGCTGATCGAGTTCTTAAATGAAGAGCTTGGTTTGCAGTGCCAGCGTATCAACGAGAAGACCTCCAAGAACAGCAAGGGCAAAAACGGTAATCAGTGGCTGCACCCGGATATCGTTGCTCTACAGCCAATCGATAAAGGGTGGCACCAAGCCGTGCGTGACTGTGTGCGCCACGGCAGCGACAGCGCGATACGGCTGTGGTCATTCGAGGTCAAGAAGGCGCTCTTGCCCGGTAACGTGCGCCAATGTTTCTTTCAGGCCGTCTCCAACTCTAGCTGGGCGCACTTTGGTTACCTAGTGGCAACGGAACTGGGGGATGTCGAAGAGGAACTTCAGATGCTCTGCGCGCTGCACGGTATCGGCGTGCTGCTGCTCAATACGGATTCCCTGTTCGATAGCCAAGTGCTGATCCCAGCGCGGGAAAAGCTCGCCGTTGATTGGCAGTCGGTCAATCGCATCGTCGAGGAAAACCGCGATTTTTATCACTTCATCGAACAGGTGGGAATCTATCAGCAGACCGGCAAGCTGACGAAGAGCGTGTGGAATAAATAACCACTCAAGTCCGCTATCACGAAAGGTTTCAAGGCGGGCGACTATCCGCCGACCCTGTTAAGGTTAAATTAAATTATAAAACTACGGCGTCACTGCATGAAGTTCAACGAGTCAAAGCTGGAAGCTGCGATTATTGCCCTGCTGGGTGAGCAGGGGTTCCCGCACCTTACTGGGGCGAGCATTGAGCGCGCGCCCGATGACGTGCTGATCGAAGCCGATCTGCGCGCCTTCCTGCACGTTCGCTACAGTGATGCCGGCATGACGGCCAACGAGATCGAGTCGGTTATTGCACGTCTGAAAGGCCTATCGTCAGGCGATCTTTACGAGAGCAACAAGACCTTCTGTCGATGGCTTGCCGATGGTTTTCTGCTCAAACGCGAAGACCCGGCACAAAAAGATCTTCACATTCAGCTTTTCGACGATACGGGGCTGGAGGCGCTAGGCGCCCGGCCTGAGGCCGAGCCGCTGTTGCAGGTCGCCGAATCGCCGAATGCTTACAGTGTCGATGCCAATCGCTATGCGCTGGTCAATCAGCTAGCCATAGAAGGCAAAGAGAGCACGCGCATCCCTGACGCGATTCTCTATATCAACGGCTTGCCGCTAGTCGTATTCGAGTTCAAAAGTGCCATTGGGGAACACCAAACCTCCATTTATGAGGCGTGGAAGCAACTCACTGTTCGCTATCGGCGAGATATTCCCCAGCTTTTCGTCTTCAACGCGCTCTGTGTGATTAGCGACGGCGTGAATTCGCGGGTGGGCAGTCTCTTTGCGGCCTACGAGTTCTTCTATAGCTGGCGTAAGGTGACTGGCGACGAGTCTGCCGACAAGGATGGCATCGATTCGCTGCATGCGATGATTCAGGGGTTATTCGACCGGGATCGGCTGCGGCTGGTGCTGCGAGACTTTATCTTCTTTCCGGATAAATCCCCCCAGCAAGAGAAGATCGTTTGTCGCTACCCGCAGTTCTACGCAGCCAACAAGCTCTATCACAGCATCATGGCCGCACAGCGTCCTAAGGGTGACGGTAAGGGCGGCACTTACTTCGGCGCTACGGGCTGCGGCAAGAGCTATACGATGCAGTTTCTCGCTCGGCGCTTGATGAAGAGCCTGGCGTTTGAAAGCCCTACCATTGTGCTGATTACTGACCGCACCGATCTGGATGATCAGCTCTCAAGGCAGTTTACCAATGCACGCGGCTATATCGGTGACAACACCATTGTTGAAGTGGAAAGCCGCGCGCACTTGCGTGAGCTGCTGGCCGGTCGGCGCAGTGGCGGTGTCTTTCTCACCACGATTCACAAGTTCACCGAAGACACGCAACTGCTCACCGAGCGCAGCAACGTGGTCTGCATCTCGGATGAGGCGCATCGTAGCCAGATCAACCTGGATCAGAAGGTGCAAATCACCGAGCAGGGGGTGCGCAAGGCTTTCGGGTTCGCTTTCTACCTGCATCGTTCGCTACCCAATGCCACCTACGTGGGCTTCACTGGTACGCCGATCGACGCCACGCTGGATGTGTTCGGTGAGGTGGTCGACAGTTACACCATGAGCGAGTCGGTCCAAGACGGGATCACCGTGCGTATTGTTTACGAGGGTCGTGCCGCCAAGGTAACGCTGGACGATGCTCGTCTGCGTGAGATCGAAAGCTATTACGAAGAGTGTGCCAAGGCGGGCAGCAACGAGCATCAGATCGAGGAAAGCAAAAAGTCGATGGCCTCGATGAACTCGATTCTGGGCGATCCGGATCGCATTCGGGTGCTGGCCGAGGATTTCGTTGCTCACTATGAACGCCGTCTGGAAGAAGGTTCCACCGTGTGTGGCAAGGCGATGTTCGTCTCCAGCAGCCGCGAAATCGCTTGGCAGCTCTATAAGGCCATCAAGGTGCTTCGACCCGAGTGGTTCGAGCTCAAGATCCATGAGGAGGGCTGCGAACCGACCTCGGCGGAGCGCGACAAGCTCAAGCCGATGGCGCGGGTGAACCTGGTGATGACGCGCGGTAAGGACGATGAAAAAGCACTTTACGATCTGCTGGGCAGCAAGGAGTACCGCAAGACGCTGGATCAGCAGTTCAAGAAGGACAAATCCAACTTCAAGATCGCGATCGTGGTGGATATGTGGCTCACCGGCTTCGATGTGCCGAGCCTAGACACGCTCTATATCGACAAGCCCGTTCAGCGCCACAACCTGATTCAGACCATTTCACGAGTCAATCGCAACTACGCGAATAAGAAGAAAGGGCTGGTGGTCGATTACATCGGCATCAAGCGCCAAATGAATCAGGCCCTCGCTCAGTTCTCTAAAGCCGACGAAACCAGTTTCGAGGATATTCAAACCTCGCTGATCGCCGTAAAGAACGACCTGGACCTGCTGGCCAAGCTCATGCACGGCTTCAATGATCACGCCTATTTCAAGGGCGAGCCCTTGGCGCAGCTCGACTGCCTAAACCGTGCCGCCGAGTTCGTGTTGAGTGTGGGCAAGCGCGAGAAGCGCTTTATGGCGTTGGTAAAGCGCCTCAAGGCTGCCTATGACGTCTGCTGTGGCAGCGAACAACTCAGCCAAACCGAACGGGACCGGATTCACTTTTATCTTGCGGTACGGTCGATCATCTACAAACTGACTAAAGGTGATGCGCCGGATACGGCACAAATGAACGCCAAAGTGCGCGAGATGATCAGCGAAGCGCTGCGTGCCGATGGCGTCGAAGCGGTGTTTGCGATGGGCGAGGAGAGTGCCGATACCATCGATATTTTCGATGAGGATTACCTGGCGCGCCTGGAAAAGATCAAGTTGCCCAATACAAAGATTGAGCTATTGAAACAGCTATTGGCGAAAGCGCTCAATGAGCTCAAGAAGACCAACCAGCACAAGGCCATCGAGTTCTCGAAGAAGTTTCGCTCTCTGGTTGATCTATACAACGAACGCAAGGAAGAAGACGCCTTTACCAGTGAGGTACATCATGAAGCGGTCGATAGCTTCCTGGAGCTCATGGAGCAGCTAAAGCAAGAGATGGGGTCGTTTGAAGAGCTGGGCATCACCGTCGAGGAAAAGGCGTTCTACGATATCCTCAAGGCCGTGGCCGTGAAGTACCAATTCCCTTACGAGGAAGAGCGGCTCATAAAGCTGGCCTCGGCCGTCAAGGCGGTGGTAGATGACAAGGCGAAGTATCCCGACTGGAATAACCGCCAGGATATCAAGGCGGCGCTACGTGTCGAGTTGATTATGTTGCTCTCGAAAAACGGCTACCCGCCGGTAACGCATGCGGAGGTCTATCAGTGCGTATTCGAGCAAGCAGAGAACTTCAAACATCATCGCCTCTAGCTGAAAGGCCGATAGCGATAGGTTCACCAGGGCTCAGCGTAAACAGGACTCGACATGCATGATGACTTTGCGGCCAACCTTCGCCTGCTATGCAGCTATTATCGCTCCATCGCCGAGGTGTGCCGCCGGCTCGATATCAATCGGCCGCAGTTCAACCGCTACCTGAGTGGACGTTACCGGCCCTGCGACAGCATCATGCGGCGTATCTGTGACTTCTTCGGGGTCGAGGTTCACGAGATCCTGCTGCCCCATGACGACTTCATGCCGCTGATCAGGCTACGCCCCCGGCCGGCCGATGAGGCGGCTGAAGAGCCCCAGGAACCGCACAGCTCGCTGAGCTTGCCCGATGCGCTGCTTACTCAGGGCAGCCGCGGCATGTCGCGCTATGTGGGCTGCTACTACGAGCACTATCTCTCCATGTCGCAGCCCGGCAAGGTGCTGCGTACCCTGGTCTGCCTGGAATCCCACGAGGGCAGTACCCTCTACCAGCGCACCGAGCGAATGACCTCTTCGACCGACCAGCGGCCCTACCACAACCGCTATCGCGGCGCCGCGCTGTTCCTGACCGACCGCATCTTCATGGTCGATTACGAATCGCTCAACGGCCACGAAGTCACCCAGACCATTCTGTTCCCCAGCTTTCGCAGCCATGTCTCGCGTCTTACCGGGCTCAAACTCGGCGTGGCCGATAGCAGCGAGCGCATGCCCTGCTGCGTGCGGGTGGTCTATGAGCGACTGAGCGAACCGGTCAACCCACGCCGCGCCCTGGCGCGCTGCGGTCTCTTTGAGCTCGACGACCCCGAGCTGGACCCTTCCCTGGTCGAGGCCATTCGCAACGATGTCGGTGATGGTGAATGGCACTTCCGCGCCCGGTTCTAAACGAGGCCCCAGGTGGTATGGGCTAGGCTGAAGGCACCGCATTCTTTCGGCCATTGAGATGGCCTTCACTCAGCCCCCGGCCTTCACTGGCGAGGTCCAGATGAATCGACGCCGCCCGACGCTATCACTGCACGCCTTTTCGATGCTGGCGCTGCTTCTGCTGGCCACAGGCCTGTCCGCGCCTCGTGAAGCCGAGGCGCAAGAGGACAACGCCGCTTGGGCCGCGCTTGCCAGTGGCGGTCACGTTGCCCTGATGCGCCACGCTTTGGCGCCCGGCACCGGCGACCCGGCGGGCTTTGCACTGGATGACTGCGCCACCCAGCGCAACCTTTCCACAGAAGGCCGTGCCCAGGCCCGCGCCATCGGCGAGCGATTTCGTGAACGGGGTATCGCGGTGACTGAGGTGCGCGCGAGCCGCTGGTGTCGCTGCCTCGACACCGCCGAGCTGTTGGGGCTTGGCGAAGTGATACCGACCCCGGCACTCGACTCCTTCTTTCGCGATCGCGGCGCCGCCGACCGGCAGACCCGCGAACTAGGCGAGCTGATCGACGCCTGGAACGGCGAGGGAGCGTTGGTACTGGTCACCCATCAGGTCAATATCACCGCACTCACCGGCGTTTATCCCCGCTCCGGCGAGATTCTGGTGCTGGCGCCTGAGGATGGCGCACTCGAACTGGTGGGGCGGCTCAAGAACTGAGGCGCTCAAGTGATTATTCGGGCAGGTTATGGCAGTTGTCGCGATACTGCGGGGCATCGGTGCCCAGCGCCAGGCTTTCGGTGGCGGTGTTGTAGTAGAAGCGGCCAGTTTCGTCGCCTGACAGCGCATAGTCGCCGCAAACGCCATAGCCCTTGTTGACCCGCGCCAGATGGGAAATCTCGGCCGGCGCCTGGCTGTCGAGACGTTCGCTGATCAGTTCGGCGATATGGGCATCGCGCTTTGCCTCGGAATAGGCCTGGCCACCGAAGATCATGCCGGCAACGGCGAGGATGGCGACGACGGGAATCCAGAGGTTATGCATGGCGGGTCCTCAAAGGAGAGCCTCAAAGGGTGCCCACCGGCGCAAGGCCGGTGGGCGATAGGGCTTACTTGACCTTGGGGTCCAGCTCGCCGCGCTCATAGCGCTTGAACATTTCTTCCAGGTTGACCGGCTTGATCTTCGAGGCGTTACCGGCGGTGCCGAAGGCTTCATAGCGGGCGATGCAGACATCGCGCATGGCGCTGACGGTTTCCTTCATGAACTTGCGCGGGTCGAACTCGGCCGGGTTGTTGGCCAGGAAGCGACGCACGGCGCCGGTGGAGGCCAGGCGCAGGTCGGTGTCGATGTTGACCTTGCGCACGCCGTGCTTGATGCCTTCGACGATCTCGGAGACCGGTACGCCGTAGGTCTCGGGGATGGCGCCGCCGTACTCGTTGATGATCTCGAGCCATTCCTGCGGCACCGATGAAGAGCCGTGCATCACCAGGTGGGTGTTGGGGATGCGGGCGTGGATCTCCTTGATGCGCTGGATCGAGAGAGTGTCGCCGGTGGGCGGCTGGGTGAACTTGTAGGCGCCGTGGCTGGTGCCGATGGCGATGGCCAGGGCATCGACGTGGGTCGCCTTGACGAAGTCAGCGGCTTCTTCGGGGTCGGTGAGCAGTTGGTCGTGATCGAGCTTGCCTTCTGCGCCGATGCCGTCTTCCTCGCCGGCCATGCCGGTTTCCAGGCTGCCCAGGCAACCCAGCTCGCCTTCGACGGAGACGCCGCAAGCATGCGCCATCTCGACGGTGCGACGGGTCACGTCGACGTTGTAGTCATAGCTGGCCGGCGTCTTGCCGTCTTCGCCGAGAGAGCCGTCCATCATCACCGAGGAGAAGCCGAGCTGGATGGAGCGCTGGCAGACCGACGGGCTGGTGCCGTGGTCCTGGTGCATGGCGATGGGGATATGCGGGAATTCCTCGATGGCGGCGAGGATCAGGTGGCGCAGGAAGGGAGCGCCGGCGTACTTACGGGCACCGGCGGAGGCCTGAACGATCACCGGGGAATCGGTCTTGTCCGCCGCTTCGAGGATGGCGCGCATCTGCTCGAGGTTGTTGACGTTGAAGGCCGGGACGCCGTAGCCGTACTCGGCGGCGTGATCCAGCATTTGGCGCATGCTGATAAGTGCCATGAACTCACCTGTTGTACATAAGGACGGCGTGGCTGGGCCACGCCGTGAAGATCAAGGGATGTGGGGTACTGGTTAGTGTCTCAGTGACTATCTCAGTGACTATCTCACTGACTATCTCAGTTGACTGCCTGGGTTATTTTGCGGCCTCGAAGGCATCGCGAAGCGCCGTGACGGCCGGCAGGGTCTTGCCTTCCACGTACTCGAGGAAGGCGCCGCCGCCGGTGGAGATGTAGGACACCTTGTCGGCGATGTCGTACTTGTCGATGGCTGCCAGGGTGTCGCCGCCGCCGGCGATGGAGAAGCCGTTGCTCTCGGCGATGGCCTTCGACAGCGCTTCGGTGCCGTGGCCGAACTGGTCGATCTCGAACACGCCGACCGGGCCGTTCCACAGAATGGTGCCGGCGTCCTTGAGCAGGCCACCCAGGCGGGAGGCGGTGTCGGGGCCGATATCGAGGATCATCTCGTCGTCCGCCACCTGGTCGACCGGCTTGGTCACCGCGGAGGCGTTCTCCGAGAACTCGGTGGCGACCACCACGTCGGTGGGCAGCGGGATCTCGACCTTGGCCATCAGCGCCTTGGCCTGGTCGACCAGGTCGGCTTCATGCAGAGACTTGCCGACGTTGTAGCCCGCCGCGGCGATGAAGGTGTTGGCGATGCCGCCGCCGACGATCAGCTGGTCGCACTTCTCGGAAAGCGCGGTCAGCACGTCGAGCTTGGTGGACACCTTGGAGCCGCCAACGATGGCCACCATCGGGCGTGCCGGCTTGGCCAGCGCCTTTTCCAGGGCTTCGAGCTCGGCGGCCAGCAGCGGTCCGGCGCAGGCGGTTGGCGCGAAACGTGCCACACCGTGGGTCGAGGCCTGGGCGCGGTGGGCGGTGCCGAAGGCATCCATCACGAAGATGTCGCAGAGCTCGGCATACTGCTTGGACAGCGTCTCTTCGTCTTTCTTCTCGCCTTCGTTGAAGCGCACGTTCTCGAGCAGCACGACTTCGCCATCAGACACGTCGACGTTGGCGCCAAGGTAGTCCTTGACCACGCGCACCGGGCGCTCGAGCAGCTCGCCGAGACGTTCGGCGACCGGCGCCAGGGAGAATTCCTCGGCCGGCTCGCCTTCGGTGGGACGCCCCAGGTGGCTCATCAGCAACACCTTGGCGCCCGAGTCGCGGGCCGCCAGGATGGTCGGCAGGCAGGCGCGCAGCCGTGCATCGCTGGTAACGCGGCCGTTCTTGATCGGCACGTTGAGATCTTCGCGGATCAGCACGCGCTGACCGGCGAGGTCCAGGTCGGTCATCTTGCGAACATTCATCGGGGCAGTGTCCTCTGGGTTGCAAGCCAGGTGAGAGAGACGGAAACGGCGCTCATACCGGGGCCTTCAGGCATTTCCTTGCCGGGTCATCGCTCGTCGATCGTGGGAACAACGCCTAGCCTTGCCAGCCGTTCGGTGACGTCGAGCATGCGGTTGGCGTAGCCCCATTCATTGTCGAACCAGCACAGCATCTTGATCAGCCGGCCGCCGGCGACACGGGTTTGGGTGGCGTCCACGATACCGGAGCGCGGGTCGTGGTTGAAGTCGACCGAGGCCATGGGCTCCTCGGTGTAGCCCACCAGGCCCGACAGGCGCTCGTGGCAGGCTGTCTTGAGCAGCGCATTGACGGCCTCGGCGGTGGTGTCTCGGCGCACGCAGATGGCCAGGTCCATGGCCGAGACGTTGATGGTGGGCACCCGCACGTGCAGGCACTCGAAGCGATCCTTGAGGTGAGGCATCAGGCGATTGATGCCCCTGGCCAGCCCGGTGTCGACCGGCACGATCGACTGCATCGCCGAACGGGTCAGGCGCAGATCGGTCTGGTGGTAGGCGTCGATCACCGGCTGGTCGTTCATCGCCGAGTGAATGGTGGTGGTCACGCCGTGCTCGACCCCCAGCGCCTCGTCGAGCATGGTCAGCACCGGCACCAGGCAGTTGGTGGTGCAGGAGGCGGCGGAGACGATGCGGCAGTCAGGCGTCAGGTCGGCGTCGTTGATGCCGGTGACGATGGTGGCGTCGACGTCGCTCTCGGCGGGCTGGGAAAACAGCAGGCGCTTGGCGCCGGCGTCGAGATGGCGGCTGGCCGTGGCGCGGTCCTTGAAGCTGCCCGAGCACTCGATCACCAGGTCGATGCCCAGTTCCCGCCAGGGCAGGCGGTCCGGGTCTTGCTCGCTGAGCACGCGAATCGGCCGGTCATTGATGAAGAGGTGGCCGTCGCGGCCCTCGACGCGGCCGGGAAAGCGCCCATGGGTGGTGTCGTAGCGGGTCAGGTAGGTGATGGTATCAAGATCGGAGAGCTCGTTGATCGCCACCACCTCAAGGAGAGGTGAGGCCTCGTCCGGCGCCTCGCCGGTAGCCTTCGTCTGGCGCTCGGTCAGCGCTCGCAGCACGCATTGGCCGATGCGGCCATAGCCGTTGATGGCGATCCGATAGGCCATGGGACGAGGCTCAGCTTCCACGATGTCGATTCCACTCACACAAAGGACACGAAAATCACTCTAAAACGAAAGCGCGCGCCCGGTGGAGGCGCTCGGTGACGACAGGGCAACGATTCTAGCGCAAAAGCGCCGGCCTTGCAGGCCGTGCAGCGCGCAGGTGTGCGGGCGGCATGAAAGGCCCGCGAGCGACCTGCTAGAGGCCCAGTAGCCGCCAGGCTAGCGGCAGGCACAGGGCCGTGAAGATGCCGGTCAGGCTCATGCCCAGCGAGGCGAAGGCGCCGGCAGTAGGGCTCATTTCGAAGGCGCGCACGGTACCGATGGCGTGGCCGTTGATGCCCAGCGCGAAGCCGAGGATGCGATGGTCGCGAATCCCCAGCGGCGCGGCCAGCAGGCTGACCGCCAGGGTCGCCATCACGCCGGTGATCAAGAGCCCGCCCATCAGCAGCGGCACCGAGCCGCCCAGCTCGTCGATGATGCCCAGGGCAATCGGCGCCGTCACCGACTTGGGCGCAAGGGACGCGAGCACTTCCGGGCTGGCGCCCAGCACCCAGGCCAGCGTCAGGGAGTAGCAGGAGGCCAGCGCCGCCGCCGGAGGCAGGCAGAGCGCCAGCGGCTTCCACAGCGCGCGAATATGATGCAGCTGCTGGTAGAGCGGTACGCCAAGTGCCACCGTCGCCGGTCCCAGCAGCAGCATCAACCAGCCGGCGCCGCGCTGATAGTCGACGACGTCGACCGACAGTGTCCATAGGCTGGCGGCGACCAACAGTGCCGCCAGCAGGACCGCCGGGCACCAGCTAGGGCGCCCGATGCGCTCGACGACCCACAGCGCGGCGAGGTAGGCGGCAAGCGTCAGGGCGATGGCCGACAGCGGGGTGGCCAGCAGGGCCTCGCGCAGCTCGATCAGCGAAGCACTCATGACGACGTCTCTTTGGCTGCGGCGGCGCTGGGCTCGGGAGGCATGAAGCGTCGCATCAGCAGCAGGGTGGTCAGCACGCTGGCCAGGGTGCCGCCCACCAGGGCCACCGCCACGGCAAGCCACTGGCCGGCAAAGTCGTCGGCGACGAAGAAGACGCCCACCACGCCAGGCATGATCAGCATCGCCAGCAGGCCGATCAACGGCTGGCTGGCGGCGGCGATGTCCTCGAGTCGTCCGACACGCAGCATCAGCATGCCGGTCATCAACAGCATGCCCACCACCCCGGCCGACACGGGCAGGCCGAGCAGCACGACCAGCGTCTCGCCGAGGAGCCAGAAGCCCGTCAGCCATAGAAACCCGCGTAGTAGTGCCATGGTCATCCTCTTGGTACGAAGTGCATCAAACAGCGTGTTTCGTGCGCTTGAAAAGCGTCGAAGCGGCCCTATTTTTGGAACTGAGGGAGGCGGCGTAGGCCCGTTCCCGTGGGTATCTTAACTGCAAGGGGGTATCCCCGCCGAAGGAGGTGTTCGTTATGTTCGAGGATCTCAGGCGTTTTGATATCGGCTCGTCATCCGAGCGCGACGTTTTTCAGCAATGGTTGGATAGCTTGTTGAGCCCCACTGGCATTGCGGATCTGCGTGCAGTGCCCAGAGGAAGCTACCCCATGATCAATGTCGGGCGCACTGATGACGCGGTACGGATCTATGTCTTTGCTGCAGGACTGGGGCCGGACGATCTCGAGCTGAACGTGCAGGACAATCTGCTGACGGTCAGCGGTCAGCGCCAAGCGGAGGCGTCGAGCGATCAGACACAAGGGCGCCCGCAGCTGCGTCGCGAGCGCTTCCAAGGGCGTTTCAAACGCACCATATCGTTGCCCGACGGGCTGGATACAGAGAAAGCGGAAGCGCGCTGCAAGGATGGTGTTTTCGAGATCCATATTCCTAAACGCGAGGAGCTGAAGCCCCGCCGCATAGAAGTTCAGGTAGCCTGAGGAGGTGTGCTATGAACGATGTCACCAAGCAAAATGGCAATGCAGGCGTCGCATCAACCGATGAGGTCCTGAATGGCGAGCGGCAGGAGGGTGCTGGCGCGACGGAACCCCGTACCCAAGCGCTGGTGCCGCCGGTCGATATCGTTGAGCAGGACGACTGCGTGCGGATCATCGCCGACCTTCCGGGAGTCAATCGGGATGCGTTGAGTGTTGAAGTGGATGATGGCGTCCTGAGTCTTCAGGGTGAGGTGCGAATATCGACCCCTGAGGGCTTGTCGGCCACCTACGCAGAGCTGCGGGGCCAGCGTTTTACTCGGCGCTTCTCGCTGAGCAGCGAAATCGATACCGACGCTATCGAAGCCGGAATCGACCGCGGCGTTTTGACCCTCACGCTTCCCAAGAAGGCCCTCCATCGGCCGAGGCGCATTGAGATCACCCCGGCCTGATGACCCTCGGCGCGCCCCCTCCTGGGGGCGCGCCTGCTTGCCCTGCCCGTGTCAGCCGTTTGGCCCATGATTCCTGTGGCATGACGAGTACCGCCACGTCTTGCGAGGGGCTGTGCAGTGCCCAGGGGGATGGCTACGCTTGATGAATGTGTCACAGTCCTATGCCTTCCATATCTTCTTGAGGAGCGTGCCGCCATGGGTGAGACCGCCAATATTCTGGGCGATGAAGCGAGTTACCTGCTGGAGCATCGCTGCAGCGCGATTCCTCGCGAGCAGCTACACCTGCCGGGGCCGGACTTCATCGACCGCGTGATGATCGACAACGACCGCAGTCCTCAGGTGCTGCGCAACATGCAGGCCCTTTACAGCCACGGTCGGCTGGGCGGCACCGGCTATTTGAGCATTTTGCCGGTCGACCAGGGCATCGAGCATTCGGCCGGCGCCTCCTTCGCGCCCAACCCGCTCTACTTCGATCCGGCCAACATCATCGAACTGGCGATCGAAGGCGGCTGTAATGCCGTGGCCTCCACCCTCGGGGGCCTGTCCTCGGTGGCCAGGCGCTATGCCCACAAGATTCCGCTGATCTTGAAGCTCAACCACAACGAGACCTTGACCTACCCGACGATGCACGACCAGACGCTGTTCGCCAGCGTCGAACAGGCTCATGACATGGGCTGCGTGGCGGTGGGCGCGACCATTTATTTCGGTTCGCCAGAGTGTCGCCGTCAGATCGAGGAAATCAGCGCGGCCTTCGAGCGTGCTCATGAGCTTGGCATGGTCACGGTGCTGTGGGCCTATCTGCGCAATCCTGCCTTCAAGCAGGACGGCACCGACTACCATGTCGCCGCCGACCTGACCGGCCAGGCGATCCATCTGGCGGCGACCCTCAAGGCCGATATCGTCAAGCAGAAGCTTGCCGAGACCAACGACGGCTATCGGACGATCGGCTTCGGCCACACCCACTACAAGGTCTACAGCGAGCTGACCAGCGAGCACCCCATCGACCTGGCGCGCTATCAGGTGGCGAGCTGCTACATGGGCCGCGCCGGGTTGATCAACTCCGGCGGTGCCTCGGGTGGCGAGAGCGATCTGGCGCAGGCGGTGCGCACTGCGGTGATCAACAAACGCGGCGGCGGCATGGGGCTGATCTCAGGCCGCAAGGCCTTCCAGAAGCCGATGGCCGAAGGCGTTCAACTGCTCAACGCCATCCAGGATGTCTATCTGGACCCGCAGGTGACCATTGCCTGAGCCATGCTGGCGCCCCGCCTCTGGCCCTGTTCACGGCTCTCGTTCGCGGGGGGCCGTCATCGACCCCTCATGACCTTCATGAGGGGTGGGGCTGCTTCAGTCCTGCCAGCTGACCTGGTTGCGCCCGGCTCGTTTGGCGCGATAGAGGGCTCGGTCGGCGTACAGCATTAGATCGTTCAGGGACGAGACCGCGGGTTGCAGTTCTGCTGCGCCGATACTGACCGTTACCGTGATGGTTTGCCCGTTGATGAGCGGGATATCTTGCGTGGCAATGCGCTCACGTAGTCGCTCGGCGAGCGCCAGCGTGTTGCGCAGCGTGGTTTCTGGCAGGACAACGGCGAATTCTTCGCCGCCGATTCGCCCTACGGTGTCGACCTGCTCGCGGGTCTGCTGCAGGCAACAGTCGGCGACGGCGCGAATGACCTGATCGCCGGCGACATGCCCCCAGGTGTCGTTGACCCGCTTGAAAAAATCGATGTCGATGATCATTAGCGCCAACGGGTGCTCGAAACGTTGGGCACGGTGAATTTCTCTTTCACCGACCTCGATCAGGTGGCGGCGATTATAGAGGCCGGTCATCGAGTCGTAGGTGGCCAGCATGTGAAGCTCGGCGTTCATTCGTTCCAGCAGCATGTTCTGCTCGATCAGCTGCTCATTGAGCGCCTGTAGCTCTTGCTCCTGATGTTTCTTTTCATCGAGGTTGAAGCACACGCCGGTGAACCGAGTCATGGAGCCGTTGTCTTCGACGATCTTCCCGTAGTTGGCGTACCACACCCAGGCGCCGTGCTTGGCGCGAATGCGAAATTCGCTGTAGTAACGTTCGGTGATGCCGCTGATGTGATCGTCGACCGCCTGAGTGACCGCTGAAACGTCGTCGGGATGTACGAGCTGGAAGATATCATCGACGTAGGTTGCCGTTTCGTGGGGCTCGTAGCCGAGATCGGCGAATACCTTGGTCAGACCGAAGACGACTTCTCCCGTTGAGAGGTCGTTCTCCCACAGGTCGAGACCGCTGGCCTCGAGAGCGAGCTCAAGACGCTTCTTGTAAAGGGCCTCTTTATCCACAAGAGGTACCCCCGGCCATCGGGGGGCGACATCCTGGCATGGTCGGCGCTTTGCAGGTGGCGATGGCGTTGCATAAGCGCCCAAAGCCCACTGATGCGGCGCTTATGCGAGCGTCGTTGAGTCCGAGTTGCTGTGTCATGTCGTTTCGCTCTTGGCCTTGACGTTCTGAAGGCGTTGGCGGACACGAGAGGCCTTCAGGTAGCGGTAATTCGGCAGCGCCAAGGCATGCTTTTTCGGCGCCAGCCTCTAGAACCGTTATCGCCTGACGAGGCGAAAAGTTGAGGAGCTACTGGGGATTACGAGACGGAAGGAGGCCAGAGCAAGCAAAAAGCCCGAGCCCCTAAGGGGCTCGGGCGAGGTGAGGTATGGCAGGCTAGCTAGGCCGTTTACTCGGCGGCGTCGTCCAGCAACTGTTCGGCTTCGCTCACCAGGTTCTCGACGGTGAAGCCGAACTCCTTGAACAGGTCGCCGGCCGGGGCGGACTCACCAAAGCTGTCCATGCCGATGACGCGACCTTCAAGGCCCACGTACTTGAACCAGAAGTCGCGATGGCCGGCTTCGATGGCGATGCGCGCACCGACTTCCAGCGGCAGTACCTTCTGACGGTAGGCGGCATCCTGGTCGTCGAAGACGTCGGTGGACGGCATCGATACCACGCGTACGGCGCGGCCCTGCTCGCCAAGCTGTGCGGCGGCGTCCATGGCCAGGCCAACTTCGGAGCCGGTAGCGATCAGGATCAGCTCCGGGGTGCCTTCACAATCCTTGAGGATGTAACCGCCACGCTGGATGTTGCTCAACTGGTGCTTGTCGCGGGCCTGGTGTGGCAGGCCCTGACGGGACAGTACCAGCGCGCTGGGGCCGGAATGACGCTTGAGGCCGGCGTGCCAGGCGGCAGCGGTTTCGACGGCATCGGCGGGGCGCCAGGTCGACAGGTTCGGCGTCGAACGCAGGGTGGTCAGCTGCTCGATCGGCTGGTGGGTCGGACCGTCCTCGCCCAGGCCAATGGAGTCATGGGTGAAGACGTGAATGGCGCGCTGGCCCATCAAGGCCGCCATGCGCAGGGCGTTGCGCATGTATTCCGAGAAGATCAGGAAGGTCGCGCCATAGGGCACGAAGCCGCCGTGCAGGGCAACACCGTTGATGATCGCGGCCATGCCGAACTCGCGCACGCCGTAATGCAGGTAGTTGCCGCCGGGCTCGGTCTGGCTGATGGCCTTGGCACCCTTCCAGAAGGTCAGGTTGGACGGCGCCAGGTCGGCGCTGCCGCCCAGCAGCTCGGGCAGCTGCGGGCCCAACTCATTGAGCACGCCCAGCGAGGCCTTGCGTGAGGCGATGCTCTCGCCCTGTTCCTGGGCCTGTTCGATCAGCGCTTCGCTGGTCAGGTCGCGGGGCAGCTCGCCCTTGATGCGGCGAGTGAACTCGCGGGCCTCGGCCGGGAAGGCCTCGGCATAGCGCTGGAAGCGCGCGTTCCACTCGGCCTCGCGGGCCTCGCCGGCCTGGGTGGCGTCCCAGCCCTTGTAGATGTCTTCCGGCACATGGAAGGGCGCGTGGGGCCAGTCGAGCTGAACGCGGGCGGCGGCCACTTCGTCATCGCCCAGCGCCGCGCCGTGGCACTCTTCCTTGCCCTGCTTGTTGGGGGCGCCGAAGCCGATGATGGTCTTGCAGATGATCAGGCTCGGGCGGTCGTCGTGGCTCTTGGCGAGCTCCACGGCGGCCTTGATTTCTTCGGGCTTGTGGCCGTCGACGTTGGGCACTACATGCCAGCCGTAGCTCTCGAAACGCTTGGCGGTGTCGTCGGTGAACCAGCCGCCGACTTCGCCATCGATGGAGATGCCGTTGTCGTCATAGAAGGTGATCAGCTTGCCCAGACCCTGGGTGCCGGCAAGCGAAGCGACCTCATGGGAGACGCCTTCCATCAGGCAGCCGTCGCCGACGAAGCAGTAGGTATGATGATCGACGATATGATGGCCGTCGCGGTTGAACTGGGCGGCCAGGGTGCGCTCGGCCAGTGCCATGCCTACGGCGTTGGCCAGGCCCTGGCCCAGCGGACCGGTTGTCGTCTCGACGCCCGGCGTGTAGCCGAACTCGGGGTGGCCCGGGGTCTTGGAGTGCAACTGGCGGAAGTTCTGCAGGTCCTCGAGGGAGAGCTCATACCCGGTCAGGTGCAGCAGTGAGTAGACCAGCATGGAACCATGGCCGTTGGACATCACGAAGCGGTCGCGATTGGCCCAGTGCGGGTTGGCCGGGTTATGGCTCATGAAGTCGTTCCAGAGGACTTCGGCGATATCGGCCATGCCCATGGGGGCGCCGGGGTGGCCAGACTTGGCTTTCTGCACGGCATCCATGGACAGCGCGCGAATGGCATTGGCCAGTTCGAAACGGGACGGCATTGACAAGCTCCTCGCCTGCGGCAAGTTAGGCAGTGCCCGGGTGGCTCCGCGCGGCAGGGCGGGCGACTCGAGCAAGATGGCGGAATGGTACCGCAGCATGCGGCACGCTGGATTCAGGGGGCGTATTGTCGCCGAGAAGGGCGCAACCATCAATTGCCGCGCCTCGCGGGGCTTCTAGGAACCGATGACCGCTCTGGTGTAGAATCGCCGCCCTGAGGCCCTTTGGCCCGTCGCGTGTCGCGTCTGCCACCCAGGAAGGCAGTCGGCGATGCAGCTTCAGCCGCCGTGCTGTGCCCCCACGCCGTTATTAACAGGCCGTTATTGATAGAGGGTCGAGGACGCCATGAGCGAATACTCCCTGTTTACTTCCGAGTCCGTGTCCGAAGGACATCCGGACAAGATCGCCGACCAGATTTCCGATGCGGTGCTGGATGCCATCATCGCCCGCGACAAGCAGGCTCGCGTGGCCTGCGAGACCCTGGTGAAGACCGGTGTGGCCATCGTTGCCGGCGAGATTTCCACCACGGCCTGGGTCGATCTCGAGGAGCTGGTACGCCAGGTTATCCTGGACATCGGCTATACCTCCTCCGACGTCGGCTTCGACGGCGAGACCTGTGGCGTGCTCAACCTGATCGGCAAGCAGAGTGTCGATATCGCCCAGGGTGTCGATCGCAGCAAGCCCGAAGATCAGGGTGCCGGCGACCAGGGGCTGATGTTCGGCTACGCCACCAATGAGACCGACTCCTTCATGCCGGCGCCGATCCACTACTCGCACCGGCTGGTCGAGCGTCAGGCGGAGCTGCGCAAGAGCGGCATGCTGCCCTGGCTGCGTCCGGACGCCAAGAGCCAGGTCACTTTCCGCTACGGTGACGACGGCAAGCCGGTGGCCGTCGACGCGGTGGTGCTGTCGACCCAGCATGACCCGGAAATCGACCAGAGCGACCTGCGCAAGATGGTCCGGCGCGAGATCATCGAGCAGGTACTGCCCGCCGAGTGGCTGACCGACAGCACCCAGTACCATATCAACCCGACCGGCAAATTCGTGATCGGCGGTCCGGTGGGTGACTGTGGCCTGACCGGCCGCAAGATCATCGTCGACACCTACGGCGGCATGGCCCGCCACGGCGGTGGCGCCTTCTCTGGCAAGGACCCGTCCAAGGTCGACCGCAGCGCCGCCTATGCCGGCCGCTACGTGGCCAAGAACCTGGTCGCTGCCGGGCTTGCCGACAAATGCGAGATCCAGGTCTCCTACGCCATCGGCGTGGCCGAGCCGACCTCGGTGTCGGTCAACACCTTCGGCACCGGCAAGATCAGCGATGCCAAGCTCATCGAGCTGGTGCGTGAGCATTTCGACCTGCGCCCCAATGCCATCACGCGCATGCTCGATCTGCTGCATCCGATGTATCAGCTGACGGCGGCCTACGGTCACTTCGGCCGCGAGCCGTTCGAGACCAGCTATCAGTGGACCGACGTCAACGGCGAAGTACAGACCGAGACCTTTACGGCCTTCCCCTGGGAGAAGACCGACAAGGTCGAGGCCCTCAAGCGCTCCGCCGGTATTTAAGTCAGTGCTGAAAAGTCGTTTTGAGGGGACCCGCTTCGGCGGGTCCTTTTGTAGGTGCTATGTGTATCGGTAGGTAAACACCTGCCTGTGGCCAAGGTTCGCTGCCATCCCGCTCCTCGTCACGCCCGCTAGTCTGTTGTCATTCGCCAAGGACGCGCCTGAATGCTCAATCTTGCTGCCCTCTTCATCACGCTCACTGCGCTGTGCATGTGGTTCAACCAGCGAGTGCTGCGCCTGCCACCCACCATCGGGGTGATGGCGACCGCCCTGGCGATGTCGTTGATGGTCATCGCCCTCGATCATGTCACGGTGACCACGGTATTCGCCCAGACCGCCGAGGCTTGGCTTGCGCGCATCGACTTCAACGTGCTGTTGATGGACGGCATGCTGTCGCTGCTACTGTTCGCTGGCGCCCTGCACGTCGATCTCTCGAAGCTGCATCACTATCGGGTCTCGATTGGTTTGCTGGCAACCCTGGGGGTGTTGGTCTCCACCGTGGTGATCGGCAGTGCGGCCTGGTGGCTGTTTCAGCAGATGGGCATGGCGGTGCCTTATCCCTTCTGCCTGGTATTCGGCGCGCTGATCTCGCCGACCGACCCTATCGCGGTGCTTGGCATCATGCGCAACGCCGGGGCCCCGGTCGATATGGAGATTCGCATCGTCGGCGAGTCGCTGTTCAATGACGGCGTGGCGGTGGTGGTGTTCACCGCGCTGCTGGGAGTGGCCACTACCTCCGGCAGCGAGGGTATCGACATTGGGCACCTGGGGCTCTTGTTCATCGAGGAAGCCGGCGGTGGCATCCTGCTCGGCTTGGCTCTCGGGGGGCTGGTCTATCGGCTGATGAACAGCATCAATCAGTATCAGGTCGAGGTGATGCTGAGCCTGGCCCTGGTGGTCGGCGGCTATGCGCTGGCTCAAGCCCTGCATCTCTCGGGGCCGATTGCCATGGTGGTGGCGGGTCTGATCATCGGCAATATGGCGCGCAGCGGTGCCATGTCAGAAAGCACGCGCCGCTATCTTGATGCCTTCTGGGAACTGATCGACGAAATTCTCAACGCCGTGCTGTTCGTGTTGATTGGCCTCGAGCTGGTGCTGATGCCGCTGAGCATCGAGGTGGTCGGCATTGCGCTGGCGCTGGTGGTGGTGATTCTGGTATCGCGTTTTTTGATCATTGGCGTGCCGCTCAGGCTGCTGTCGAGCCGCCATGACTTTCGTGCCGGCACGACCCGCGTGCTTACCTGGGGTGGGCTGCGTGGCGGTATTTCGGTGGCCTTGGCGCTGTCACTGCCAGAAGGCGAGATCCGCAACACTCTGGTGGTCACCACCTATGTGATCGTACTGTTCTCGATCCTCGTTCAGGGCCTGACCATTGGTCGGCTGGTTCGGCATGTATTGAAGGCGCCGCGCTAGGCTCTGTACGAAAACTACCTTCGCTCGCTGACTTTTCGCACAAACCCTAGGCGCCTTGGTTGGGAACCCAAGCCGCTCGGTCGGCGTGGTGAGAGTCGGGTAAGCCTCCTATATTAGGTGGCAGTACTGCTGTCAGGTATCCGTACCCTCTCGCTTCGTTGAACGAGGTGCTGCATGAATCGACCCGCCATGTCCGCTGTGCCCGTGGGTGACCACAAGGTCGCCGATCCTTCCCTGGCCGATTGGGGCCGCCGCGAGATTCGCATCGCCGAGACGGAAATGCCGGCGCTGATGAAGATTCGTGAGAAATACCGTGGTGCTCGGCCTCTGGCCGGTGCGCGAATCAGCGGCTGCATCCACATGACCATCCAGACCGCAGTGTTGATCGAGACACTGGTCGCGTTGGGGGCCAGCGTGCGCTGGTCGTCCTGCAATATCTTCTCGACCCAGGATCATGCCGCCGCTGCAATCGCCGCGGCGGGTATTCCGGTGTTCGCCTGGAAAGGTGAGAGCGAGGAAGAATTCTGGTGGTGCATCGAACAGACCGTCGAAGGCCCCGATGGCTGGGTGCCGAACCTGGTACTCGACGACGGCGGCGACCTCACGGCGCTGTTGCATGAGCAACGCCCCGAGCTGCTGGAGCGGATTCACGGCATCTCGGAGGAGACCACCACCGGCGTGCATCGCCTGCACGAGATGCTGCGTGATGGTCGCCTCAAGGTGCCGGCCATCAACGTCAACGATGCGGTTACCAAGTCGAAGAACGACAACAAGTACGGCTGTCGTCATTCCCTGTCGGATGCCATCAAACGCGCCCTCGATCACCTGCTGGCCGGCAAGCAGGCGCTGGTGGTGGGCTATGGCGATGTCGGCAAGGGCTCGGCGGCCTCGCTGCGTCAGGAGGGCATGATCGTCAAGGTCTCGGAGATCGACCCGATCTGCGCCATGCAGGCCTGCATGGACGGCTTCGAGGTGGTGTCTCCCTATCTCGAGGGCCATAACGGCGGCGTGGCCAGCATCGATCTGGCCCTGCTCGGCAAGATCGACTTGGTGGTCACCGCCACCGGCAACATCGATGCCTGCGACGCCGTGATGCTCAAGGCACTCAAGAAGGGCTGCGTAGTGTGCAACATCGGCCACTTCGACAGCGAGATCGATACTGCCTACATGCGTCGCCAGTGGCACTGGGAGGAGATCAAGCCGCAGGTTCACAAGGTCTACCGCGACAGCGACCCGGGCGACTTCGACCCCGAGAGCGACGATTACCTGCTACTGCTCGCCGAGGGCCGGCTGGTCAACCTGGGCAACGCCACCGGGCATCCGTCGCGGATCATGGATGGCTCCTTCGCTAACCAGGTGCTGGCGCAGATCCACCTCTTCGAGGGCCGCTTCGCCGATCTGCCGCTGGACGAGCGCGCCGCCGCCCTGACGCTTTCCGTGCTGCCTCGCCATCTCGACGAAGAGGTCGCCCGCTACATGGTCGAGGGCTTCGGCGGGGTGATCACGCGCCTGACTCAGGCGCAGTCAGACTACCTGGGGCTCGCCCCAGAGGGCCCCTTCAAACCGGATAGCTATCGCTACTAGCCACGCTTGGGGGGCCGTCTTCGCCGGCGTCGTCGGCCATGGCCAGCCCCCGGCCGCCTGCCATTGATTCCCAGCCAAGGAGCAGTCCAGATGACCGCGTCAGTCCATATCGTCGGCCCCCAGTTCAGTACCTTCGTGCGTAGCGTTCAGCTTTGCTGCGAGGAAAAGGGCATTGCCTATAGCCTGGGGGCCGAGCTTGATGGCCGCCCCATGGTGCTGCACTCAGCCGAGCACTATGCGCTGCATCCTTTCGGCAAGGTGCCCATCCTGCTGCATGGGGAGCGGCGTCTGATCGAGACAGCGAGCATCTGCCGCTACCTGGATGCGGCCTTCGAGGGGCCCGCCCTGCAGCCGGAAACGACTTGGCAGCGGGCGCAGGTCGATCAGTGGAGCGGGCTGCTTGCCCTCTACGTCGATCAGGCCCTGGTGCGTCGCTATCTGCTGGAGTTCGTGTTTCCCAAGGGGGAGGGCAGGACCGTCCGCGAGGATGCCGTAGCGGCGGCGCAGCCGGAAGTGGTGCGCCATATGAACCTGCTGGAACAGCAACTGGTCCTGGGTGACTACCTGGTCGGTGACGACTTCACGATCGCCGATGCCATTGCCGCACCGATGCTCGACTATCTGGCCGGTATGCCCGCCGCCAAGGACTTAATGGCAGAGACGCCGCACTTGATGGCATATATCGAGCGGCTACGGGCGCGGCCTGCGGCGGCCAAGGTGCTGGTGGCGCCAGATTTGGAGAGCACAGCTTAGCCGGCCTGCGCAAGGCGTTGCGGGTGGCTGGCGGTGCTTGGCGAATCCCGGTTGTTGCCAACTGTCACATTATCGTCACCGCCACGCCATAGGGGCGTCATGGCAGGGCTGCATGGTGAGGGGGCGTTCGAAGGAGGCCGCCCCATGACTGACTCGTCCATTGCCTTGACCGATGCCCGTACCCTATTCATTTCTGACCTGCACATGGGGACGCCGGACTGCCAAGCCGCCCTGCTCGATAGCCTGCTGCGTCGGGTGCGTCCCAGGCGGCTATATCTGGTCGGTGACATCATCGACCTGATCGCCATGCGTAAACGCGCGGTGCTGCCCACTGCCCAGCAGCGTCTGGTGGCGCGCGTTTTACGCCTGGCCCGCGGTGGCTGCGAGGTCATCTACATTCCCGGTAACCACGATGCCGCCCTGCGCAAGTTGTGTGGTCTCAAGCTCTACAACGTGCGTATCGAACGGCGCATGATCCACGTCACGGCCGACAACCGACGCCTGCTGGTCAGCCACGGTGACGAGTTCGACACCCATGTGCGCATGGCCCCCTGGCTGATGGCGCTCGGTGATGGCATGCACCAGTTCGTGCTGTCGTTGAACCGCTGGTGCAATCACGGGCGCCGCCTGTTGGGCATGCCCTACTGGTCGCTGGCCGCTGCCTTGAAAAACCAGGTGGGGGCGGCGCGCCGCTACGTCGAGCAGTTCGAACAGGCGGCCCTGCATCAGGCCGCTCGGGAAGGCCTGGATGGCTATATCGGTGGGCATATCCACAAGGCCGGTTTCGCCACGGGGCCGGGCGTGCTGTACTGCAACGACGGTGACTGGGTCGAGCACTGCACGGCGCTGATGGAAGATGGCGAGGGCCGGCTCAGCCTGATCGACTGGCAGGGGCGGGTGATCGGCAAGGAGCCGGCGGTTGAGCCGCGTCCCATGGCAGAGCCGTCGCTGGCCCGGGCCTGACCACCCGGCGCTCTTGTCCAGGGCTCTCGACCGGAGCTGTTATTCGGGACTCTTATTCGAGACTCTTACTCGAGACTCTTATTCTAGGCTTGTGACACCGGCCTATCCTGCTGCTGTCCATTGTCTTGTCCATCGAACGGCCTTGTGCGTCGCTGGGGGTATGCTTCAATGGGGCAGGAGGTTGTCATGACCGTCACCGATTCCCCAGCGTCTCCCCTTATTGCCGTACGCTCCTATCCGGACCGCGTGCTCAGCGACCGCCATGGCTATCACCAGCTGCTGCTCGGGCTCGAGGGCGCGGTCGAGCTGGAAGTGGCCGGCCGAGGCCGGCGCGTCGAGCCCGGCATACTGGTGCCGATTGCCTCGGGCGATACCCATCATTATCTGGCGCCGCGGGATAACCGCACCCTGGTGCTCGACCTGCCGGAAGCCTGGTGCGAGACCCTGGCCCTGGACGATGGGCTGACGACCCAGGTGAGGCGTCTATCGCCTTCGCTTATGGCCGGGGCGCGGCAACTCGAGGAAGGCGACCCGGCGGTGCTGGCGACCTGGCTCGGCGGTGCCTTGAGGGAACCGTCGAAGACGGCCG
>CETM01204434.1_pt1 | contig 53347 bp, 42 predicted proteins | sample 361451 | NCBI WGS metagenome assembly CETM01 (sample SAMEA2622690, study PRJEB7988) | marine metagenome | isolation source: saline water (ENVO:00002010), including
CCTTGAAGTAATCTATAAATCTATTTTCTACAGTAAGCTTACTTATGCCTACTAGAGAAGTTAGAAATAAAGCTAGACTTACAGTTAATACAATAATTCTATTATTAAAACTAAAAGATGCTAATTGTAAGGTTAAGCCTTTACTAAAATCCTTATCTGTATCTGAAGAGAATTTTCTCAATAATGACATTACTGAAGGCAGGGCAGTAAAAGTAAAAGTAAAAGCTATTAGAATTCCAATAACCATCATTTTTCCAAAATCAATTACTGGTTTGATATCACTTACTGAAAGAGATGCGAAAGCAACCATGGTAGTCAATGCCGTATAGATACAAGGCTTAAACATCTCTTGAAAAGTTAAGGAAACAAGGTCTTGTTGATTTAAAGACCTATCTCGTGAAGCTATTTCTTGATACCTCACAATGATATGAATGGATAATGAAATGGAAATGATTAGAAGTAGAGCAATGAAATTAGATGATACTACTGTTACTCTCCAGTCGAGCAGGCCTAATAGGCCTAAAACAAAAAAACCTACCATTCCGCTACATATAAGAGGAAGTGCTACCCATCTTGTCCTTCTAAAAACTACACTCAAAGTAAATATGAAGACCAACAAAACTCCTATTCCAAAAAAGTTAAGATCGCTTTGTACAAAGCTCATCATATCTGAAGCTATCATGGCAGTTCCACCAAGATAGAAAGTGCCTTGGGTTGAAAAAATACTGAGTATTTTACGAATATCTTTCACAAGCTTATCCCTATTGAGAGATTCTTTATTATTTAAATAGCCAATTAAATTATTGATTTCTTCAATCTGATTTTGGATTTCAAGGTTATCTTTTTCTATAGCTTCCTGTCTCAGCTTATAACGCTGCTGGATAGCCTTATCATATTCTTCATTCTCTATCAGATTAACTTGTAGTGCCGTTGTTCTTCCATCCCTGCTAACTAAAAGCTCTGTATACAAGGGACTGTCTTTAAATTCTTCTTCTGCTAATTTAAGATCAACGCCCTCATCCTCAAGTGTTCTTAAATTATCTGCTAATTCACTTATAGGCATCTTGGGGCTAAAGAGTAAAGGTGCATCTAGATAGCTAAGAACACTATCCACCCCTTTAAGATCCTCTAATTTATTTGAAACCTCTCTTACTGTCTTTAAACTTATTTCACTAAATAAAGGTTCTTTAGGAGTGAAAAGAACAATTAAAAAGTCTCCAGTAGAGTATTCATCACTAACCTCTCGGTAATATTTAAGATCTAAATCATCTTCCAGAACTAAAGAATCAGAGGATGCATCCAACTTAAATTTATGTATATTTAAGCCCGCAAGAAAGAGAAACAAGAAAATAATAGATAAAATTACTTTAGGTTTAGAAGAAATTTGAAATGATAAATTTTTAAGTAAGTTATTAGTCACTGCTTAGCTCTATTTCCTTGGAGATTGACCCATGTGCTTTAAACCCTTCGATTCAGCTAATTCTATTTGTTTTTGTCTCTGAGCAAACCTTGCTTTATCTTTGTCAGAAGACTGGTCATAGCAATGAGGGCATGAAACGCCCTTCTTATATTTATCTGAACTCATATCCTGTTGTGAAATTGGTCTTCTGCATCCATGGCATTGTTCAAAGTTGCCTTCTTCTAAATCAGGGTTTACAGATACTCTTTCATCAAAAACGAAACATTCCCCTTCCCAAAGGCTATCATCATTTTTGGTCTTATCTAGATAATTTAAAACACCACCTTTAAGTTGATAAACTTCCTCAAATCCTTCGCTCATAAAAAAAGAAGATGCTATTTCACACCTAATTCCCCCTGTACAAAACATAGCTATTTTTTTATTCTTAAATGATTCTTTATTTCTTTTAATGTATTCCGGTAGATCAGTAAAATGCTTTGTTTCAGGTATCAAAGAATTCTTAAAAGTTCCAATCCGGGTTTCATATTCATTTCTAACATCTAATACTATTGTTTTTGGATCTTCCAAATAATTATTCCATTCATCAGGATTAACTTCCTTTCCTTTCAAACTAAAAATATCAAAATGACCTTCAAGAGGTAGTAATTTATCTTTAACCTTAACCTTTAGTCTCTTAAAAGGGGCTTTAAAGGATTCAGACCAAGTAGGTTGTAGATTGCTAATATTAAATACTTGGTCTAATAAAGTTAAAATCATTTCTAGACCTTCTCTTTTACCTGCCAAAGTTGCATTTATTCCTTGGGGGGTTGCAAAAAAGGTACCAGATAATTTTTTCTTATAAGCCACTCTTTCAACTTCTCTTTTGAGTTTATTTACATTCTTTATTGAGACTACCTTATAAAAGGTAACAATTGTTATTGAGCTCATTTACTTTAATCTTGAGATTCTTGAGCGCTTCCACCCTCACATTCCGGTGAAGGATTAGTTGACTCGTTTCTTTCCTGCCATTCATCTGCAGTGAAAGTATGTAAGGTAATTGCATGAATTGGTCCTGCAAGTTCCTCTCCTATTAACTTGTATATAGCTTGATGACGCTTTACAAGATTTAGATCTTCAAATACTTTTGATACAGCAACAATCCTGATATGGGACTCCGCACCTGGTTCTACATTATGCATAAAGCTTTCATTAATCACTTCCAGATGAGAAGGATCCAAACTCTCTTTTAAGACTGATTCTATTTTTGCACAAGCTGACATTTATAAGATTATCTTTAAAAGGTTAATTTTAGTTACTTTCTAGATTAAGTAAAAATTTTTTAAGTCTTAGTCCTCCCCCAAACCCCCCAAGCCCTGAAGAGGAGATAACTCTATGACAGGGAATTACTATAGGAATCTTGTTTGCTCCACAAGTACTACCTACAGCCCTATAGGCTCTAGGATGGCCAGCTTTTTCAGCTAAATCTTTATAAGTTAAGACTTTGCCATATTTTATATTTATCATTTCTTTATAGACTTCTTTTTGAAAATTAGTTCCCTCTAGGTGAATTTTAATTGAAAAGGTTCTTCTTTTTTTTAAAAAATACTGATTTAATTGTTTGATCTCTACCTTAAACCTATCTTCTTTTGATTTTCCTCTACGAGATAACCCTTTCAGCCCATTTAAACTTAATTCTAATAAATTAGTATCATCACCTAATAATCCCAGTTCGCCTATTGGAGTTTTAAGATCAGTTTCATATATCAACCTAATCACCTTTCCAGATTTTTGTGTCTGGATTAGCTACATTTTCTTCATGTTCGCTTCTGCTTAAGGAGTATCCTTGGACCATAAGTAAAGCTGCACTAAAAGAAATTATACAAATTGGAACATACCAAATTGCCAAGTCTGCCAGAATTTGGTCTGGAACTATTCCATTATAAGTTTCTCGAATTACAGAGGATTCAGGGAAAGAAATAATAGTCAACACTACTCCTGCAAAAGTAAGACCAAAACCACTTACTGCTTTATCTGCAAAGCTTCTTGCAGAGAAGAGAACCCCCTCCTCTCTTCTTCCTGTTTTAAGCTGTATATCTTCTACTAAGTCCATCAACATAGAACTTAGGGTCGAAAAAACAATAATCCCAGCAGCTACATTTATAACCACATGAATACACAAAAAGGTTAGTAACATAGAAGTTGGGTTTTCTTCATTTGTATTTGCAGGCAAAATTGATGTTCCATAAGTTAAATCTATATAACGCAGAGCAAAAGGAAGAGCGGCAAAGATTATCTGAAAGGCCCATACTGACATCACGGTCTGTTTCTTTCCAAACCTGTCAGACAATACAGGTGCTAAAAACATAGCAATGACAGGAGATAAATATATACATAAACCTCTAGTTAACATTTCATCAGAATCTAATTCCCAAAAATAACTATCAAAATAAACTGCAAAAGCAGCCTCTATGCCTCCTGCTATCGCCACCAGCAGTCCAGAAGCAAAAAGAAACTTATAAGATCTGTTACTTAGTAAAGTTTCGTATAGTTCCCTAAAAACTTTTCTTAAGGTGATCCTTCTTTGCGGAGGTTCTATTAAATCTGGAATATGCTTATGTGTTCCTACAGCAGTTACAATAATTCCTATAAAAATTAATATAGCAGCAACAAGACCATATTCAGACCAGGCCTCTGGATTGTACCTTCCATCTGTGTATTCACTGGTTACATTTCTTGGTCCAAACCAAAACCAAACTAAATTGTATGTGGTTAAGCCACCAAACCATCCGAAGAAATATCGATAAGCCATTAAAGATGTTCTATCTACATAATTATCAGTAAGCTCTGGGCCTAATGAAACAGAAGGAATCTCGTAAAAGGTTATAAAAACTCTAATGATGATGGCACAGATTAGAAGATAGGAAAAAAGCTGCCAATCTGAAAGACTTTCTGGTGGCGTCCACAGAAAGAAATAAGTAATTGCAACAGGTAAAGCTGCAGCATACATAAATGGATGTCTTCTTCCCCACCTAGATCTAAGTCTATCTGAATAGTAACCTACAAGAGGATCGGTAATGGCATCAGCTATTAAAACTAGATTTAATGCTAGACCTGTCATCCATGCCGGAAGACCTAAAACAGAGCTATAAACAAAAAGAACAAAATAGCTAAATCCATTATTCTTTATACCAAAAGAAATTGAACCAAAGCCATAGAAAAATTTAGTAGACGTGGAGAGTTTAATTTTTTTGTTTGAGTCTTCCATGAATTCCTTCAATCCCCTTCATAAGATCATTACCATATATTAATATGTAACAAATGCCAAAAAGTAAGTATCGCAAAATCTCTAGTATCTCTGGAGAAAGTCTTAAGTTTAAAAATCCTTATAAATTACCCAAAAGATTTATAACAAAAATAAAAAAAATCTTACCTAAAGTGCCTATTGAATTTATTTCTGACCTAGAAAATGCAATAACAACTTATAAATTTGAAGAAGCTGTTTTCCGAAGAGCGCCAAGTTATACCGACATTAGAATACAGTTAGATGAAATAGCTCTTCAAACAGAAATGCTCTCAGAAAATTTAAGTAAATTATTTCCAGGTGCAAGATCTTTCCTGTTACAAAACCATATTTCCAATAATCTTGATTATAAATACTTATCTGATTTAACTAAGAGTTTAAAAACACTTAGAGATGCATCTGAAAGTACAGTCAATAACCTGAAAGGTAAAAAGGGAAGGCCCACAAATGCTTTTGGCTTCCTTTTAATAGCCCAGATAGCTAGAGCATGTATAAAAAACACTGAGGTAACACCTTCACAAACAAATGAAGTATTCATAGAGTTAATAAGAATTATAGGCGAAGCTATTGGTGTAAATGACTTAATTAATCTTATAGATGAATCTCTAAAACAAATTAATCAAAACTCATAGATAATCAATATAGATGGGTGATGACCAAGCCCTTTCTTCTATTAAAGACAAACAATCATCTTCTTTAGCCGTTCGGTTATCTCCGTAACATATATTTACTTTTTCGCACTCCCCTTCTTCATTATATTGACATCTAATATTCTTAGCATTAACAGATGGTGAAGGTTCTTGGATAGCCCTTACATAAAAAGAAACATCTCGTTTATCTATAGAAAAACTTTCATCTTCAAAACTTATCTCACATCCATTTTGATCTATAGGACATTCAAATATTTTCCACGGATCTTGTATAAGGTCTTCGACCTTCTCATTTGGAGAAACTTGTGGAGAAACCTTAATCACTTCAATTCTACTTATAACTTTCCTTTCATCGGAAGGGTTATAGCATTCATTTTTACAGATTCTACTTAGATCTGCATCGCTAACCTTAGATTCACTATAATCTGGGCAACCAGGTTTTTGTTTTAAAGCACCAACAGCTTTTACATAAAATTTAGGATTTTCTTGAGTAGAGATATCCCCTCCCATTGGGATTATTTCATTTCCATTCTCTAAGTTAAACCAAAGTAGAATTCTATCCCCACTAGTTCCATAAGTTTCTTTTCTTTTCATTGAATCCCAAATTGATAACCTGTCTCTGCCATACGAGTGAACTGCTGCTAGTCCTCCAGTAGTAAAGAAAGAGGCCTGTCTTTCTACTTCAAAAGCTCGAAAACCCATATCAATCAACCCCTCTCTTCCGCCCATATCTCTAGATTTTGATATTGGCTCATCTTTTGGGTATAAAGAGTCAGCTACCATCTGAGATGATGGTCCATTTGCTTCCGTAGTTACAAATCTGTCTATTTCTTTATAGCCAGTTCCAGGACGAGATCTGTGATTATCGCTTGAAGCTATGAAACCAAACTTAAACCGCTTAGGGTCTTCTTGATCAAAATTTGATATGGAAAGAGCATATTGTCCTGATCCAGCAGGACGATAATTAAAAGAAGGTAAGAAACAATCCTTACACTGTCCTGAATCAAGCCAATCTTCTATGTCAGTTCCAGGAATACTTAAGTATCCTGATGAACCAAGAGATAAATAATCTTTTCTTGCTTGGACCTCTCTTCTTTTACATTCAGATTCTGCAGTTCCTTCCTTTAAGCACCTTTCCAAAATTATTTCTCCAGCTCGCCAACAACTTGGTAAATAATCTTTCGAAGGACTAGGACAAGACATAGACCCGTCTAAATCTATTTTAGCTGCTCTCCAAGGTCTATATTCTTCAGAATTACCATGGCCCGACATTACCTCAAATAGAATTTGTACTTCTTCATCATGAAAACCTTCTTCTAATTGCTTATCAAGGCTAGATAAAGGAGGTGTATAAAATCCCCAAGTATTTCCATGAGGAATCACAATGGAAGGGTAATTTAGTTCCCTTAGCTTTAGAAAGAGATCTTGAGGGGTATTTGCATACTCATAGCAATCTTCTGGTAAAAGAGATGAATTTACTCCTTCCTCACAATAAGGGGTGGTGCCCATCTCGTCTGCAAAGCTTAGAAAATTAAAATATCTATGACGGTTTTTAAAATCAAAAAAAGCTAGAGGCATAAATTGCCTAGCTGCTCCAGCAATGCTTCCTCGCATACCGTTAGTCGCTACTCCTCCTGCCCCTATTGGTCTTAACGGGACATCACCTTCTTCGATATCTAAAAACATAACGTTCTTATGGCCATAATGGTCCTCTGCATATTGACCTACTTGGGTCCACTCAAATCCTAAAAAAGTTACAATATCTGGATCATTTCTATTTGTAGGAGCATTGCATTGTCTTACAGACTCTTTTATTTCTTTCCATTTCCTTGGTGTTGAAGCTTCGGCATGGTCTGTGGTTACCCAGAAATCTAAGGCAGAACAAAATCTAGCATAATCACATGCATCTGAAATTGGATGAGGTCCCTCACCATTTAAAATAGGTAAGCTCCACAAAAAGGCGTCAGTGGAATAAGTTGAATGAACATGAGTATCTCCGAAGAGAATCTGCTTAGCATTAGGGTTTACTTTGGTTTGTGCTCTTTTCTTTTCTTCAAGTAGCCTCTCAGGATAAGAATCAGTTATTATCTGGCCCTTACCTTCAAGCTCTCCATACCAATTAAAATTAACTCCTAACGCATAAACACCTATGGTAATAAATCCACCTACTAAAGTTATTCCTAAGAACTTAAATATTAATCTTATCTTCACTTTTTATTTTTTTGCTTTATTTGCTTTCTTTATAAATTCTTCTTTAAAGCTATCTATTTTATCTCCCTGGAGAATTTTTGTTAATTCAATATCTGTAGTTTCAAAAGCGTTAGAATGAGGCTTACCCCAAAGAGGAATTCCTGCTCTTTTAAAAAATGGAATAAGAGCAATACCGGCAATAAAACCTCCAATATGGGCTAAATAAGCCACACCTCCGTCACTAGCTGAGGAGAAATCAGCTGAAAAAAACTGACTTATTATCCAAAAACTTAGAACTATAGAAGCTGGTACTCTGATTACGCTGATAAAGAAGAAGATAACTAAAAGAACATTTATATTTGCTTTGGGGTGAAGTAACAAATAAGCCCCTAATACTCCAGCAATAGCTCCACTTGCTCCTATCATTGGTATCTCTGAAGTAGGATCTATATAAGCCTGAGTATAAGCTGCTACTACACCAGACAAGATATAGAAGACGATAAATTTACCTCTACCCATCGAGTCTTCTATGTTGTCTCCATAAATCCAAAGAAAAACCATATTTCCAATGAGATGCATCCACCCGCCGTGCATAAACATAGAAGTAAGAATAGTTAAACCCGATGGAAGATATCCCTCCTTTGATCCTAGGAGAGAAGCAGGTATAACTCCAAAATTATAAACCGAAGATTCAAAGAGGTTTGGAGGTAAGGTTATTTGCCACAAAAAAATAAAGCAGCACATACCAATTATGCAATAAGTTACATAAGGACGGCTTGATGTGGGGTTGTCATCAGAAAATGGGAAAAAAAACATTATTCTTCTACGTAACCCAGATCAGAAACATGGGTATTGTGTTTAGATCTATCTATATCATAAAAGAGGACAAGCAATGTAGAGATGAATGGCAGTGTTATCCCAATAATTAAATGGATAATAGCAAAGTTATTAATAATGTCTCCTCCATAGAAGTCTGCTCTAGTTGCTTCTGGATTATCAAACCCAGCATAGCTTATTATCAATCCACTTAGAATAACTCCTCCAGCCCCTACTAATTTATGAACGAAAGCGTTTATTGTTCCCAACAAGCCCTCTTCCCTTCGGTCAGTATTTGTTTCTACCTGCTCTACTATGTCCATAGACATAGAACCAATAAAAACAAAACCCAAAGCACCAAGTGCACCCATTGCAGCACCATGTATAGCTAAAATATACCAAAGAGCATCAGATCCATTTTCAGGTATAAAGTTTGAGCCATAAAAGACATCCATTAATCTTAAAGCAACTGGCAAGGGACCTACGACAATTGTTGTTAAGAATAAACCTACTGCAATCTTTTTCTTGTTTCTTCCTTTAGCAATAAAAGGAGCAAAAAATACTAATGCAATTACAGATAGAGCAGTAATTATAGACATTGGAGCTATTACTGTTGGCTTCCATTGCCAGAAAAACTCATTGTAATAAGTTCCAACACCAGACTCTAAACCTATTAGAAGAGCATAAAAAGATCCTGATAAGAATAAAACGAACCAAGATTTATTAGATAAAGTACTAATGGCTTCTTTTACAAGTATTTTTATATTTAAAGACCTCACTGCAGGCTTATATAAGTCTGGTATATTCCTGTGAGTTCCTAAGCAACTTACTGCTGACCCTATAAAAATACCAACTCCACCCCAAAAGGCTAATGTTTGATAACCTTCTAAATCTAGGAAACTATCTAACCAAAACTCTTTTGCTAAATAATCAATACCAGCCCCTCCAAGCCAACCAAACATCATTCCGAGTGCAGCCAAAGTATTTCTTTGGTCATAGTCTTTTGATAACTCAGGAGCTAAAGCACCTCTAGGAACTTCAAACAAAGTCATACACATTCTAAGTATGATTAACCAAAAAACTAATCTTGTGTAAAGTTCAGGTTGACTTATATCTCCGGGATCACTAAGAATAAAATAATAAGCCAGAGAAAAAGGAATTATAGAAAAGTACATAAACGGATGCCTTCTGCCCCATCTAGTTTTAGTCCTATCAGACCAAATACCTATTAATGGGTCAGAAAATGCATCAAATACCAAAGCAATTGCCATTGCTGAAGCCGTTAAAATTGCATCTAATCCTAATACCTGGTTGTAGTAGATGAGAAGAAAGGTCCCTAGAAGGTTATTTTTTATTCCGACAGAGATTGAACCAAAACCATAATAAAACTGTGTAGTCTTTGTGGCTTTTTGTGCCTTTGTTCCATTAGCTGACAATTTCCCCTCCCTTGATTAATACATTGTGATAGATAAATTGAATTATACCAAGTTGTCTTTTTGTATTATTCTCTTATTAAAAGATAAAATAAGGTAATTTCGAGGAGGCATTATGGGAGTTTTAAATGGAAAGGTTGCTGTTGTAACAGGAGCAGGTAGAGGTATTGGAAGAGAGATATGTCTAAGCTTTGCAAAAGAAGGAGCGAAGGTAGTAGTAAATGACCTTGGTGGAGATAGAGATGGTACTGGTGGAGGAAATATAGCTGATGATGTTGTCAAAGAAATCAATGACTTAGGACATAATGCTACATCAAATTATGATACAGTTGCTACAGTGGAAGGAGGTCAAAATATATTTGATACTTGTTTAGAAGTTTTTGGAGGAATGGATATTTTAGTTAATAACGCAGGAATCCTAAGGGATAAAACTTTGTACAATATGGAAGAGAATGAATGGGATGGAATTATGGAAGTTCATTTAAAGGGACACTATAACTGCACGAGACCATTTGTAAGATATATTCGTGATGAAAACAGGCTAAATTGTAGGATTCTTAATATGTCATCTGTTTCTGGTCTATTTGGAAATTTTGGACAGACCAACTATGGAGCGGCTAAAGCTGGCATAGCTGGTTTTACTAGATCTCTTGCTTTGGAGGTAGCTAAATATAAGTGCACAGTGAATACTATCTCGCCTGGTGCTGCAACTAGACTGACTATAGATTTAATTGAAGCTGCAGGAAGAAAATACGATGAAAATGATTGGACTCAAGGTCCTGAACAAATAGCCCCTATAGTTACTTGGTTGTGTTCAGAAGCAGCAAATGAAGTAACTTCTCAGATAATACACTCTCAAGCTGGCATACTTGGAATAATGCAGCAACCTGCAGTAATAAAATCCTTTACTACTGATAGCTTATGGACTCTGGATCAGCTAGATAAGCTTATGCCTGAATTAATAGAAGCAAAAAAACATCATGATAATGAGGTTTCTGAAAAAGGAGCACCTAAAAAGGTTTAAATTTGGCTGATTTAAAAAATAAAATAGCTTTAATTTCTGGTGGAGCTAGAGGTATTGGTGGTGCCATATCTGAAGCTATGGCCGCAGCAGGTGCCAGTGTAATCATAAGTGATCAATTGGCAGAAGAAGGAGAATCTAAAGTCAAAGGATTAATTGAAAAAGGATATCCAGCTACTTTTATTAAACATGACGTAACTATAGAATCAGAATGGAACAAGGTTATTCAGCACTGTACCAAGACTTTTGGTGGTCTTGATATTTTAGTTAATAATGCTGGGATATATTTTCCTAGTTTAATAGAGGAAACAACTTTAGAGGATTGGAGAAAGATGTTTTCTGTAAACGTCGAAGGAGTATTCTTGGGCACTAAAGTTTCTATTCCAGAAATTAAAAAGAGATCTATGAACCAAGATTCTAGTGGATCTATAATAAATTTATCTTCAGTAGCCGGCTTAGTAGGTAGTCCAAATCATGGAGCTTATACAGCTTCCAAAGGAGCAGTTAGATTATTTACAAAAAGCACTGCCTTAGAGTGTGCAAGCCTTGAATACAATATAAGAGTAAACAGCATCCATCCTGGGGTTATAGACACTAACATGGGGACACAGGTAGTAAATTCTATGATTGAACAGACAGGAACAGGGGATAACGAAGCAAGAGCTCAACTTTCTGAGCTTCATCCTCTTGCAAGATTTGGCAAACCAGAAGAAATTGCTCAAACTGCAGTTTTCTTGGCTTCAGAAGATAGTTCTTTTATAACAGGTACTGAAATAATTGTTGATGGTGGCTTAACAGCTAAATAGTTTTTAACCTAACCAAGCTGAAGCTTCAATTGGAGTTTTATCAGAAGAACCTCCTACTGATATTTTGTATTCTGCAGGCTCTATAAACCAGTTACCTTCTTTTTCATTCCAATAAGAAAGGTCCCTTTCATTTAACTCAAAAATTATCTCTTTAGACTCCCCTGCTTTTAAGTCTACTTTAGAAAATCTTTTAAGCTCCTTAGATGCCCTAATAACTTTAGAGTTTGGAACACTCACATAGCATTGGACTATTTCTTTTCCTGATATTTTTCCCGTATTAGTTACACTAAATGAGAAAGCAATAGCTGAGTCTTCTTGCTTAGGAGGGATAATTCTTAAACTTGAATATTCAAAGGTAGTATAGGAAAGACCGTATCCAAATGAGAATAAAGGTTTTATCTCTTCCTTCTCATACCAACGATACCCAACAAAAATATCTTCCAAATAATCCATCTGAAGATCTTCTCCTGGATAATGAGTAAAGGCAGGAGTATCTTCTAATCTTTTAGGAAAAGTTGTAGGAAGCTTTCCTGAAGGATTGGTTTTACCAAATAAGATATCATAAAGGGCATTACCAAATTCCTGACCTGGGAACCAACATTGTAAAATTGATTTAGCTTCTTTAAGCCAAGGCATGCTAACTGGTGAGCCCGTATTTATTACTACAACAGAGTTTGGATTTGCTTTTACCACTTGATGGATTAGAGCATCTTGTTCGCCCGGAAGCCCTAGTTCAGATCTATCATTCCCTTCAGTTTCCCAATCTGAATTTGTTCCAACAAGAATTACAACGGCATCACTATCTTTGGCTAGAGAAATAGCCTGCTCAGTTAAATCTTCTTCATCAGGGGGGAGCATTCCAATTTGCACTGCGGGGAACCTTCCTTGCCACTTGTATTCAACTTCTAAAAGATACTCTTTATCTGCTTTTAAATCTATTGAAGATCTACGGGGTGCACTACCATATGAAAAAAAAGCATCTCCAGGATCTTGAGAACTCCAATTATCTACTATCATTTTTCCATCTATCTTCAATCTTGCAGGACCTATGCTGACTAATTCAAATTCATGACTGCCTCTTATTTTTGGTTTTAATATAGATGTGAACCTTACTGAAAGTGATGGAGATTCCATCTTCATGGCTAGATCAATACCAAAACCTGTTAATGCCCAAAATCTTCCACCTCTCATAACTGAAGATTTCAGAACTTCCCCACTAAAATCTTCTCCTTTATAAAAATCAACCAGAAACCCTTGTCTTTTGCTTTTAGGGCAGCTGATCTGATCAGATTCGATTTGAGGTAAATATTTGTAAGTGTGACAACCTTTAGCATATTCAACTATTACTTTGTCTTTAAGGTTTTCTGTTAATCCTTCTAGAGGATGAACTACATAATGGGGCTTTACTGTTGCGCTACCACCACCTATAAATTGTCCTATTTTTGCATTAGGTCCAATAACAGCGATTTTTTTAATTTTTGATTCCTGAAAGGGCAAAATATTTTCATTCTTAAGGAGAACCATTGATTGACTTGCAACCTCCCTTATCAAAATTCTATCTTCTTGTAAGTTAATTGACTCTTCAGGCTTTTCATCAGGTTTATCTAATCTGCCTGTAAATTCAGCTATTCTTAATATCCTTTTTACCTTGTCATCCACTATCTCTTCTTTAACTTTTTTATCTTTAACGGCTTTAACAAGATTTTCACCCCAGGTCTTTGCTGGACCTGGCATTTCGCAATCCAATCCACCGTTAGCATTTTCTATAGTCTGCAATGCAGCTCCCCAATCACTAACAACATAACCTGGAAAATTCCATTCTTCTTTTAAGATATTGATTAAAAGCTCTTCACTAGAAGAACAATAAATATTGTTAAGTTGGTTATAAGCAGACATAACTCCTAAAGCACCACCCTGCTTAACTCCCATCTCAAATGGCAATAAATATATCTCTCGTAGAGGTCTTGGTTTTATATTAGAACTGACTGTATGTCTCTGATACTCAGTATCATTTCCTACGAAATGTTTTATACAGGCAGCTACACCTTCAGATTGAACTCCTTTAACATAAGCTACAGCGATTAGACCGGTTAAATAAGGATCTTCTGAATAACACTCAAAGTGCCTTCCACCTAAAGGATGTCTATGAATATTTATAGTAGGTCCTAACAAGACATCTGCGTCTTTTGTCTTTGCTTCTTTTCCTAAAGATTTACCTAACTCTTCAATTAACTCTGTATTCCAAGTAGATGCTAAAGCTGAACCGTTAGGGTAACAAGCAGAAGAAACTTTACTAACACCATCCCCACGAGCCCCATTAGGCCCATCAGTCATTTTTATTCTAGGGATAGATATTCTTTCTACTGCAGATGTATGCCAAGAATCAGAACCAGAAAGGATGGATACTTTCTCTTCCAGAGTCAGCTCTTTGATAAGAGAATCTATCTTATCCATTCAGATAGATGAGCTTAATAATCTCTTTTCTTGTAAATAGACTTTCTAGGTCTAGAAAAAACTTTATGAACCATGGGAATAAACTCCTCAATTGACATGTTTTCATACTCTGGATCAAAAGAGTTTTGATCATATTTTGCACAGAATTCAGCACAATCATCCCAATATTCATGATCCTTAAATTCATCTCTCATATTCTTGTCTAGACCTATGTGCTCAAAGAAATAGTAACCCTGGAAAATTCCGTGATGTTTCACAATCCAATAATTCTTATCTGATACAAAAGGTTGTAACATCGTAGCAGCTAGATCTGCATGATTTGCTGATGCGATGGTATCTCCAATGTCATGAAGTAAAGCACAAACTACATATTCTTCGTCTTTTCCATCTCTATATGCTCTTGTAGCTGTCTGAATGCTATGAGTAAACCTATCCACTGCAAAACCACCACTATCACCCTTCAAGATATTAAGATGTTCGAGTATTCTATTAGGTAATTCCTTAGCGAACTCTGATCCATGTTCAGAAATAATTGCATAATCTTCTGCTGTTCCATTCTTCATTTCAGAGAAAGTTGCTTGTTTAGACATGATAGACCTCCAATATTGTTAAATTATGACAGAAAGGATAGTGGTTTGCATTGTTAGATAAATAAAAAAAGAGGGCTAGGAAGCCCTCTTTAATTTTGACCAGGAATTTTTTACTTTCCTAGGTCTTAGGTTATTTAGTCATTGACCCCTTTTGAGATCTTACGTTCCAAGACTTTCTGTCCTGTTGCCACCAACTGACCAAAAAACCTATTATTACATCCTGTAATCAAGCCCAATCTTAACAATTCTGCCAACTGGGTTATGCGTATTAGCATCATAAGCCAACTCATGAGGTGCCAATGGAGGCTCTTCATCAGTTAAATTTATTACTGATAGAGTTGTTTCCAGCTTATCTCCTAACAGGTTGAAACCTATATGAAAGTCATAGGTTAGATGATCATCAATTTGTTGATCTTGGAAATAACCTGCACCTTGCATAGTGGCTAATGAATCAAAAGTAGAAGGCAGCTCTACTCCATCTATGTATCTAGCATATAGTCTTACATAAACGCCATTATTCATTAATAAAGATGCGTAAGCATTTAACTTAAAGTCTGGCATCATACGCAGCTCAATTGGAAGCACTGTAGAACGAAGATTATATTTGCCAGCAGCATCATAAGGATTGCCATCAGCTGTTCCAGAAACATCATACTCTATTATATGATTCATATTTCCTCCAACAGACCAGTTGCCTAAGCCACTTTCAAAGCCATACTTAACTTCTAAATCTATTCCGGAAGTATCTACATCGTCACCGTTAATCAATTCAGCAATTATTTTTGAAATATCTTGAGGGACGTTTACTGCTGGATCATAGAGTGCACCACTACCAGTTATTTTATCTGAACAGGCACAAGTAGAAGCCTCTCTGTTAAAAGGACCTTCTAATGCAAGAGAGTAATAATCTAAATTAATACTAAGCTGATCATTAGGTCTAACTATTACTCCAAATCCTATATTAGTTGATTCTTCTGGTTGTAAAGAAGAAGGAACAGGAGTTTCAATCTGAATGTATTCACCAGCTGGCTGATAAAGCTCCAAAGATACTGTAGATTGAGTTGGTATGCTAGGAACTCTAAATACCTGCTCATATGATGCTCTTACAGTAACCTTATCTGACACATCAGATATAAAAGCAAGCTTAGGTTTAGTTACTGAATCAAGACCGTAGTCTTCATGTCTAGCACCTAATGTGATAACTGAATTTTCCGTAATCGGTAAAGCAGCCTCACCAAATATTGACCAAACTCTTGTTTCTATGTAACTTGGCTGTTCTACTCCCAAGAACACAAAAGGTGAATTTTGTGGTCCATCTACTCTGTTATCTCCAGTAGGATTGTATTTACTGTCCCACCACCTATACTGATAACCCGCAGCCCAAGCAAGATTTCCTCCGCCCATTTCAATGTCTGATTCTCCAGTTAGAAGAGCTTCAGTTACAACATTTTCTACTTGGGTAATACCAGCAGAAACGCCGTTGAAATACTGCCTTACACTAGGGTGGTTAGCAAGAGCGCTTCCTGAAGTCGCACCAATAGCAGTTCCAAAAGGATTGTACCAATAACAACCTGAAGCTGTATCTCCTCGAAGAGCATCATTAGCTGCAGCCCAAGGATTAGAGCCAACTCTTGGACAGTCATGGCCTGCAAGCCCTGCCAGAGCGTCTTGAACTCTTAAATGAAGTGGATCATATGTATAACCGTCTACTGAATGATTTGTATAAGTTACAGATACATCTAAATCCATTCCGTTATCAAAAGAATGACGAATTCCTCCATTTAATCTCATAGTTTCATGAAAACGTTTACCACTTTGGGAAGGGCCTTCCACTGCTAGAGTTCTACCCCAAAAATGCAAGCCGCCTGCTGCTTGGTATTCAGATTGCCTTGCAGCGCTGAGAGTACTTAAAAAATCCACAGCTCCTGGGTTAGCAAGAGGAACATACATAAAGTACGGTACAGCAGAAGTACACGTTAATGGATCTCCAGCACAGTAATTAGAAGATCCGGGATTAGTATGAGGAAAACTAGGTGAAGTGTTGTACCAACCTTCAAGATCAGCATAAAGAACATCCATATAGACTGAAGTTGAGTCAGTTATTTCAAAGTCAACTTGAGCATAGAACTTTTTTCTTTCCTGCTCATCAATTAAATTAAAGAATGGAGTGTAATTATATCCACATCTTCCTAAGCTAAGAGCAAAAGAGCTTGTGTACTCTGATGAATATCCACATTTTGGATCTCTATCTAAGCCACCATATAAAGTTCCTGGCCATCCTTTAGCAGGTCCAAACCCTCCTGGATTACCAAACGAAGATATACCCAAAGGCCATCCAGTAGGTGAACTATAGTCAACAAAATTTCTTTCCCAAATAGGAAGTCGGTCTCTTTTTTCATACTCTATAGCTATCATTAAATTTGCACTGCTATTTCCAGTACCCCAAATCATGGAAACGTTTTGGTCACCGTCACTTCCGTCATTATCAGAAAAGTTAGCTTTTACTTCAAAACCTTCAAATCCCCTTCTTGTAATAAAGTTAAGAACACCTGTCATTGCGTCTGATCCATAAGTTACAGCACCACCATTTTTTAGTAGTTCCATTCTTTGCATAGCAATCATAGGAAAATTACCAACATCTACAGGATAAACAGCAGATTTTGCTGACCTTACTGCTGCGGGTGCAACTCTCTTGCCATTAAGAAGAACAAGACCTCTGTCTCCTCCCATACCACGAATATTGATATTCTTCATTCCAGTAGCCACACCACTTCCTTGGAACTGATCTTGCTGGTTTAAAGTACCTGACATAGAAGGTAAATTAAGAATAACATCCATCATTGTTGGATTACCTTCCGCCTCTAATTCATCTCTACCAATTACATCAACAGGAACAGCCTGGTTCTGAGCTGTAACTTTTATTAATGAACCTGTTACTACTATTTCTTCTACTTCAGCATCGTCTGAAAAAAGAATATTCGTAAAGAAAAAAAGATTTAAAAGTGAAAAACCAAAGAAAACTTTAAATAAGTTTTGCATAACTTTCTCCCCAAAAAATTATTTAACAATTACGTTTTTATACGTATCAATAAAATAAATACTAATACACTGTTAACCGATGATCAACTTAATATAATATTCCCTACCCTTTCTAGAATCCAAAAGCAAGATATTCCTCCGACAAGGTAAGAAGAGAACCTATAAATAAACTCCGTACTTTTTAATTTATTTAGGGACCAAACTAAACCAATAAAGAAAGGTAAAACAATCAATTGACCAGCCTCAATGCCTAAATTAAAGAAAAGCATAGAATAAAACAGAGAGGATTCTGAGAAACCTATCTCTGATAAAGCACCGGCAAAACCAAATCCATGCAACAAGCCAAAGCCAAAAGCTAAAACCCATGGAGTTCTAGCATACCTCCTGCCTTCTCCTATCTCTAATGCCAAATAAATCAAAGTTAGAGCTATCAAGGCTTCTGCGCTTGATTGAGGTAATTGGACAGTCTTTGTAACTGATAAGGCTAGAGTAATGCTATGAGCCAAAGTAAAGGCAGTTATAGTTTTAATTAATGTTTTAAAACCAACAACTATAAAAATCAGCCCAAGTACAAATATAAGATGATCTATACCGCTCAATAAATGCTGGAGTCCAAGCCAAAAATAATTTGTAGGATATAAGTTAGATTCACCAGGTATTAAAAGCTTTGGATTATTAACTGAAACTAACCCTTCAAACTTACCCCCATCAGAAAACTCTATTGTTATCAGGCCATCGGTCATTCGCGTTAGTCCTTTTACAGTTATTTCCTGATTTCTCAAATCTAATTGACATAAGAGACTTGATGACTGCACCTGATACTTGCCTTCAATCTTAGGGAAAGAGCTAATAGTTTCCTTACAGTTTTCTGGGAAAACTACACTTCCAGGTTTAGTTAATACATTAGAAGGAAACCTCCAGTTGACTTGATAAGAATTCAGCTCCGTTTCATTTATTATTAATCTAGCTGGATTTAATTCATGAGCAACTGTGCTCTTTAAAGAAAAAAAGATTAAGAAGAGAGATAGAATTAATTTATTCATCGAGTTTGATAATTAAACTCGGGATTTATTTGAACTTCGTAATTTTTCTTTAATTCATTAATAAAACTTTTCATACCTTCTTGCTTTTGATCTAACAAATAATCCATTAAAACTTCTCTTTTAACTTCTTCATAATTTGGAGATTGAGCTTGAGTAACTCTAGAAACTTTAACCAAATGAGATCCGTAAATAGACTTAAAAGGACCTAGCCAAATATTAATTTCTGCTGTAATTAGGTTCTGGGAGAAACCAAGACCAAAATCTCTATCAACTTCTTTTGCAGTTTTATTTATAAAATTCTTACCTATTAAAAAAGGGTCACTGTCTGGAGCTTCATTTTTATTAGCAAGAATATCAATAGCTGCTTGAGCTCTATTGGATCCCTCCTTGTCTTTAGAGAAATAAAGATGAGTAAAGGTATACCTTGCTTCCATAAAATATTCACTCTCCCTAGAATCAAAATATTCTCTTAATTCTATTTCAGTTGGAGGATTACTCTTCTCTTCCTGTTTTAAAAATCCTATTTTTTGAGCTAGTCTCCTTTTTATAATAATGTCATCTTTATCAAGATTTAACTTCAAAGCTTCTCTATAAAGAATCTCTTCTTCTATTAATTGATTAATAATCCCTTGAAGGTCTTGGTCATTAGGAGGTCTTCCTACTTGAGCTTTCCAAGTTTCTATTAATGCGTTTATCTCATCATCATAGAGGACTATAGTTTTATCTTGGTTCTTGGAATCAAGCAAAATATCCAACAGAAGGATGGCAAGACCTACACACAAGAAGACAGCTAACTTCTTAGTCATAAAAGGTTACTCTTTTATGCTTCTGGTGTATGCCAAATTGGAGTTGACCAAGCTCTTTCTTGAACCGTTTTATGTAGATCAGGTCTTGGTTGAGTGCCATTTTTAATAGCATCCCATGTCGACCAGCGACAAGTGGGGTTTTCCAAAACTCTTACATAATAAAAAGCTTTTTGACTGGAATCAAAATCAGGGTCCTTCCAGTAAGTTTTTAATTCAGAAGCTCCTACATTGGAGCTAATAGAGCAATTAGTTAAGTTGACATTAGCTCCGTTATCAGGACATCTATGAGTATTGGGATCTACTTTAAGGCCATCGGAACAAGCCACATCATATACTTGTTCATTGGGTCTACCTAAAGGATCACCAATAGCATTCTCAACGAAACCTTTAATGATTTGTATTCTTTGAAGCGGTGCACCTCTGGCATCTCTTACAGCCCATACTAAAAACTCAGGTGATTCCTCTAAACCAGTTAAATCTCCACCCATTGGCACTCCGCTAGAATAAGCTTTAGTAACAAGATCCTTATCAGACAGAGGTGTTTGACTTAAATTTTCACCGCCAAAGAATCTTAATTTAATTCTGCTTCCTGAAGTAGCATATGTTTCTTTCCTTCGAAAAGCACTGAATATTGAATCTCTGGTATTTTCTTCTGCCCAAACTACTGCTAAACCAGATGCACTCCACTGGCGAAAACCTGGATTGCTGTAATAAGTATCATCAATTTTCTTTAGACCTATCAATCTAGCTCCAGCCAAATCATCGTTATCAGAAATTAATTTAACTTGATCATCTGATAAAGGAACAGAACCTCTTGCTTGAGATGTTCCGTCTAAAATACCAATTTTTGAATGAAAATCTGATTCATCGTCTGAAATAGCTCCGGTGTGAGTATCACTAGCACCAACGAGACCAAATTTATATGGATTACCTCTCTCCTCTTCTTGTAATGTAAGACCAGCTAGGTAAGCCTGTCTAACATAACTTCCATCTGGTTTACTCCATTGAGTTCCTCCAACCCTAGTATCCATAATTTCAAAATCTGCCCATTCATCATTAGGTGATAAAAGTGGATGAGTATCTGATGTGCCTTTTACTTGAGTCACTTCTACAAGAGGCTCGTTTCTCATTCTGAATTCTGCATATTCATTGCCTACTGGGTAACCTGCCCAATCTTCTAATTCAAACATTTGCCCATTAGATCCATTAGAGTTATGAGGAATGGCAATAGTATCAACCCCTTGATCTCTCAATTCATCCATCCAAGTCCATAAGTCTTCTGGATTTAACGAATCTAATCTCGAAAAGGGTTCAACAGTAAAACGGTTTCCATTAAAAATTACATTTCTATGTAAATTTCCTCCTTCAAAAGGTCCAGTTCCATCAGGGGTAAACAGACTTATATTCTCTCCTGATCTAGTGGTAGAAGTGGTATATTCGTAAGCTACGAAGGTAGTAAAGTTACCTGGATCATTGTGTTCTTGAGCGCTGCGAATTACGTCTTTCCAAGCAGACCTGTGCTTATCCACATCATAAATACTGATTACTCTTGCCTGATCTCCAGTCCACCAATACTGCAAAGTTCCCATGAGATTAAACCCTCCAGCAGCAAGATTTCTTACCTGAGTAGCAAATAAAGCTCCCCTTCTAGGTATTGACTCAACTGTTCTGTTCTCAGGTGTATTAAGATTAGTAAAGGCTTCTGTACCAGGAGTTGTATTGTTAGGGTCAGCCCACCACTCAACATTACCCATAAGAAATCCATGGTCAGTAACTGCATAAAAATCTAACGGCTCTCTCAATTGCATTTCATAACCTAAAGGGTGTTGAATGGATCCTCCTTTGGCGTATTTGTAAGCATCGTCAGGGGTAGCTGTAGTTCCAAAAATGTAAGCATCAAATGAATGTTTGGTATGTACATGAAGGTCTCCAAAATACACATTTCTATCTTCATTGTATCCAGATGTTTTTTCAGACTTTAGATCTTCATTTGTTAGCTCACTGTAATCAACAATGCTATCTCCAGATGTACAGCTCCATAAAACAACAATGCTGATTAATAAAACAATAGAACGATAAATGTATTTCATTAACTCTCCCCTTTAGTAAATCCAGTGGTATTTATAACAGAATAAGTAGAATTTAAAAATTAATTAATGGGCTATATGTTACCAAGTATCAACATTGGGTCTTTTTTTCTTCTTTTTAGGTGCTTTAGGAGGCAAAGACTTTAGTGCACCCATTATCCATTTCCTTGTTTCTGCTGGATCTATAACATCGTCTAACTCAAAGTGTGAGGCCATGTTGACTGCCTTACCTCTCTTATAGGAATCATCAACCATCTTTTCATAAGCTTCAATTCTTTTTTTAGGATCTTTAATAGCTTCTAATTCTTTACGAAAACCTAATTTAACTGCCCCCTCTAAGCCCATACCCCCAAACTCTCCTGTAGGCCAAGTAACTGTAAATAATGGAATTTTGAAACTACCCCCAGCCATCGCTTGAGCGCCTAAACCATAGGCTTTTCTAATAACAACTGACATTAAAGGAGTTTTAATATTTGCTCCTACTACAAACATTCTTGCAGCATGTCTTACTAAAGCAGATTTTTCGCTTTCTGGTCCTACCATAATTCCTGGACAATCAATTAGAGAGAGAATAGGTATATCAAAGGCATCACAAAGCTGGATAAACCTTGAGCCTTTATCTGCTCCTGGCGAGTCTATAGCCCCTGATAAATGACCTGGATTATTTGCTACGACACCTACCGGTCTTCCTTCTACTCTAATAAAGGAAGTGATTATCCCTGGTGCCCAATCTTTTCTTATTTCTAAAGTAGACCCAATGTCAGCTATTCCCTCTATAACTGCTCTCATTTCATAATATCTGAGCCTATTCTCTGGGACTGCAAATCGGAGATTTCTTTGATCTGGTTCCTCCCAATTTTTTATAGGTCCCTGAAAATAAGATAAATATTTTTTTGCAACCTCCACAGCCTCTTTCTCATCTTTAACTGGAAGGTCAACTACTCCATTAGGAACTTGAACATCCATTGGTCCAACTTCTTCAGGTGTAAAAACTCCTAAGCCTCCGCCTTCTATCATTGCAGGTCCACCCACTCCTATATTGGAATCCTCAGTAGCAATGATTACATCACAACAACCTAGTAAAACTGCATTGCCAGCAAAACATCTTCCTGTTGTTATGCCTACCACAGGAACTAAACCTGATAACTGAGCAAAATAAGTAAAAGCAAGGCAGTCTAGGCCTGCTACTCCAGAAGTATCAGTATCGCCTGGTCTACCTCCTCCTCCTTCGGCAAATAGAATAGTGGGTAATCTATTCTTCTCAGCAATTTCAAACATTCTATCTTTTTTTGCATGGTTCATTTTGCCTTGGGTACCAGCTAAAACCATATAATCATATGACATAGCCATTACTCGAGAATTAGCCTCATCAAATAAATTACCATTGACATGCCCAAGCCCACATACCATTCCATCACCTGTAGTATTCTTAATTAAATCTTCTTCTGATCTCCTTCTTCTTTGAGCAGCAATCACTACAGATCCATATTCAACGAATGAACCTTCATCACATAAATCTTCAATGTTTTCTCTAGCCGTACGATGACCAGTTGAATATCTTTTTTTAACTGCATCAGGACGATTTTTATCATGGCTTGCTTCTTTCCTTTCGATTGCTTCTTTTAAGTCAGGTCTTATTTCATCTAGGTCTACATCTTTAATCTTTTTAGAAACCTTCTCTTTAACTTCTTTAAGTTGCACTGTAATAAGTGAATGCCCCTCAAAGACAGTATCTTGAGGTTGAACTTTGATTTCTTTAATTACACCACTAATTTCGGAAAGTATTTCATGCTCCATTTTCATAGCTTCCATAATCAGCAAGGGTTTTCCTTTCCAGATTTGATCTCCTTTCTTCACTTCAAATTTAACTACCATTCCTTGCATAGGAGCAACAACACTAGAGAAACCCTCTTCTAATTCTTCATTTTCTAATTTAAGTATATTTTCTGAATCGTCTACAAATCCCCCTCCAGACTTTCCATGATCTAATACAGCCAGAGGGTCAAGATCTTCTATCTTGCCTCTTTTTAAGGTTTCTTTTTTTAGACTCCTTCCGATATCAGATAGATCTGTATGGTTATACTTTAATAAAAGGTTTTTTATATTTTTGTCTAAGAATTGTGTATGAAAGTCATTATTTTTAAATCTCTTGTCTGAAAGAATATTCTTTAGCAAGTCTAAATTTGTTGAAACACCTTCTATCTTTAATTCACAAAGAGATCTGTAATTTCTTTTAAGGGCCTGTTTAAAATTATCTTCAGAGGAGTGAGTGATTATCTTAGCAATTAAAGAGTCAAAAGAAGGGTTAGTTTGGTAACCACTATACCCATAACTATCAGACCTTACTCCCGGACCAGATGGTAAATCAAAAGAACTAAATTTTCCTCCTGAAGGTTTTGTATTTCCTTCAGAATCTATAACCTCCATATTTACACGAGTCTGTATTGCAAAACCTTTTGGTTCATCAATATTCTTTTGTTCTAATTTAAGTTGTTTTAATGTTTTACCAGAAGCCAATTGAATTTGTGCTTTTACTAGGTCTAAGTCCAATACAGCCTCTGTTACCGTATGCTCAACCTGTAGCCTTGCATTGCATTCAATAAACCTAAAATCAGCTTTTTTAAAATCAACTAGAAATTCAATAGTGGCCAAACCTTCGTACTTTGTTTTTTTAATTAATTTTAAAGAAGCCTCTAGCATTTTTTCTTTTAAATCTTTTTTGATACCAGGACAGGGAGCAATTTCTATTATCTTTTGATACCTTCTTTGTGTAGAGCATTCTCTCTCATGCATATGAGTTGCTTGTCCCTTACCATCACCTAATACTTGAATTTCTACATGACGGTAGTTTTTTAGATATTCCTCGACATATAGATCACTGGAGTTAAAAGCAGATTTTGCTTCTGAAGAGGCTCTAGTCATTAATTCCTTAAGTTCCGACTCTGAAGTAACAACTCTCATACCCCTTCCACCACCTCCTTCAGTAGCTTTAATGACTATTGATGAATTCTTTTTTAGACCTTTTAAAAAATCTGCGGCTTGTTTTAAAGATGTTTTTCCTTCAGTCCCATTAATTACGGGTATATTTAGTTTTTTAGCTAATTCCTTTGCTTTAGTTTTATCCCCGAAAGTCCTCAAGGACTGTTCACTAGGTCCAATAAATTTTAATTTTGCTTGTCTAGTTGCTTTAGCAAAAAGAGGATTCTCACTTAAAAAGCCATAACCAGGATGAATTGCATCAACTTTTGAAAGTTTTGCTATTTCAATTATCTTTTTAATATCTAGATATGCATTCGAGCCTTTTTTTCCTAACATAAAAGACTCATCCATCTTCGAAAGATGTAATGAATTTAGATCATCTTCTGAATATAAGCCAATAGGTTTTATGCCTAAGTCATTGCAAGTTCTTGCTATGCGGATAGCTATCTCACCCCTATTAGCAATCAATATCCTTTTCATCAATTTATTTTAGCTAATAGAAAAAGAGGAAAATTATTATTTCTAGATCTACCAAAGATCGTATTTCTGAAGTTCAGCTCTACCAACAACCATATGATGAACTTCATCAGGGCCATCAGCAAACCTTAGGTGCCTTAAATCAGCATACATCCCTGCTAGAGGTGTCCATTGTGAAATACCTGCTGCTCCATGCATTTGGATTGCTTGATCTACAATTAAGCAAGCTTTTTCTGGAACCATCGCCTTAACAGCACTGATATAAATCCTCGCTTCTTTATTACCTAATACATCCATAGCTTTAGCAGCTTGCAGAACAGATAGTCTCATGGCATTAATCTCTATTCTTGCTCTTGAGATAACCTCTACATTCTTTCCTAGTTTAGCTATTGGTTTTCCAAAAGCCTCTCTTGATCCTGATCTTTTAACCATTAACTCCAAGGCCCTCTCGGCCTTTCCTATAGTTCTCATACAATGATGAATTCTTCCTGGACCAAGTCTTACTTGGGAAATTTCAAAACCTCTTCCTTCGCCAAGTAGTATATTCTCCTTAGGAACTCTCACATTATTAAATTTAATATGCATATGGCCTTGAGGGGCATGATCTTGACCAAAAACTTGCATACCTTCGAGGATTTCTACTCCCGGAGTATCTTTCGGTACAAGAATCTGAGATTGCTGTTTCGAAGGATGGGCATCAGGACTTGTCTTAACCATAGTTATAAAAATCTTACATCTAGGATCTCCTGCTCCTGAAATATAAAACTTTTCACCATTTATCACCCACTCATCTCCTTCTAATACTGCACTTGTGCTTATATTTTTGGCATCAGATGAAGCTAAATTAGGTTCTGTCATTGCATAAGCTGATCTTATTTCTCCATTCATTAAAGGCTCTAACCATTCCTTTTTTTGCTCTGGAGTTCCGACGTGTTGCAAAACCTCCATATTGCCTGTATCAGGAGCACTGCAATTCATAGATTCTGAGGATAAAGGATATTTTCCTAACTCATCTGCAATGTATGTGTAATCTAGATTAGTTAGACCTTCTCCAATTTTTCCATCATTATCAGGTAAAAAGAAATTCCAAAGTCCCAACTCTCTTGCTTTGTCTTTTACTTCCTCTAGTAATTCAAGTTGGCGAGGATGCCAAGACCACCTGTCTTCCTTTTGACTATGCAATCCATAAAACTCTTCTTGAATTGGCGCAACATTTTCTTCGCAATGTTTTTTTACTAAATCCATTAAAGGCTGAGCCTCTTTAGACATAGCTAATTGAAAAAGATCTGGATTTAAGTTTGCTGACATAATTTTCTCCCTTAATTATTAATTAATTTTATACCAAATTGGCGATGACCATGCTCTTTCTTGAATTGTTACTTGTAAACCTGGTCTAACTGGAGCTCCTGATCTAATAGCATCCCAAGTCGTCCACCTGCAAGTAGGATTTTCTAAAACTCTTACATAGTAAAAGGTCTCCACCCCTTTTTCAAAATCTGGATCAGTCCAAATAGTCTTCAATTCAGAAGCTCCATTATTAGAAATGGAACAATCCTTTAGATTTACCTTGGCATTATTTTCGGGGCATCTATGAGTGTTGGGATCTACTTTTAAACCATCTGAACAAGCAACGTCATAAACTTTCTCTTTGGTTTGTTTGCTAGGCCCATGATCATACCACCCTTTAACAATTTGAAGTCTTTGTAGGGGAGCTCCATAACTGTCTCTTTGTGCCCAAACTATAAAATGGGGAGACTCATTACCTTCACTTATCAAATCAGCTCCCATAGGGACACCTTTTTCATAAGCTTTCTTAGCTAAATCATCTGAATTTAAATCAATTTCCTTAAACTCAAAACCACCAAAAAATCTTACTTTAATTCTATTACCTGAAGTACCAAAAGTCTCTTTGCGCCTTAGAGCATTAAATATAGAGTCTCGAGTATTCTCTTCAGCCCAAACTCCTGCTAACCCTGAAGCTCCAAATTGAGCCGTTCTGGCAGATCCGTCTAGGTATTGACCTCTAACTATTTCAGAACCTCTAAGTTGAGAAGTACTGACAGAGCCATCTAGGTAATCTTCATTAAATGGTAAAGAGCCCCTTGATAGAGGTGAAGATGTTAGTGGTGTTGTACCAAAGTAGTTATCTTCTTCGTAGGAACCTGAGGAATTATGATTATCGCTTGAACCTATAAAGCCCATTTTAAAGGGATTACCTCTATTTTCTTTTTGAAGAGCCAATCCGTTCATTAAAGCTTCCCTTACATAACTGCCATGAGGATTGCTATAAAAATTAACTTTACCCTTTCGTGTGTTCAGTATCTCAAATCCAGCCCACTCATCGCTCTGAGATAATCTGGGATGAGTTTCAGAAGTACCTTTAATTTGGGTAATCTCAACCAACGGTTCATTTCGCATTCTTTGTTCTGCATAAGCTTGATCTAGTGGTCTGCCATCATAATAAGCCAGTCTAAAAGCCTGGCCATTGGATTGGTTCGAATTATGAGGTATTGCTAAACTATCTAACCCCTTTTCTCTCATAACGTCCATCCAGTCCCATAAATCTTCTGGATTCTGTGAATCCATCCTTGTAAAAGGTCTTTTAGGTGCCTTACTTGAATTAAATAAAACATTCCTATGATAAGAAGCACCGTCTGGTGGTAAAAAAGAAGAGGTCCACTCATAGCCTATGAAAGTAGTAAATTTACCTGGTTCATTATGCCTTTCCGCTGACTTAATAATATCTGTCCATGCTTCTCTGTAGGCCTCATAATCAAATGATGCTGAACCTCTTGCAATATCACTCTTCAACCAAGCAATGAATTGTTTCCAGTAGCTACCGCGGGCCTGGGCAAATTTACCGAATTCTTGTCTAAAAAGAGATACTCTATTCAGATTGCCATCAAGATTAAGAAGACTTAAATTTTCTTCTGCGTTTACGTTGTGAAAAGGTTTTGCAAGAGGATGCTTTGAAAGTTCTTTTGATGTATCAGCCCAATCATCCACAACTCCCATCCAAAAACCATGATCAGTAACTGCATAAAAATCTAAAGGCTCTCTTATTGTCATATTAATGCCAAAAGAATTTTTCATAGCTTCTCCCTTAGCATAAAGATAGGCTTCATCAGGAGTGTTCATGTTACCTAGCAAGTAAGCATCAAATGAATAAGTGGTATGTATATGAGTATCACCAAAGTAAACGTTACGGTATTCGTTGTACTCGGTTATTTTTTTATTCTCAGCTTGTTTTATATATGAATAATCTTCTATTACTTCAGCGTCATTAGAACAACTTGAAAGTAAAAAAAGTAAAAAAATCAGAAAGAAATATCTCATTTATTCTTCCTCGGTTTCTGCAATATACCAAATAGGAGAAGACCAAGCTCTATCTTGAATAATAGGATCTAAATCTTCGCGGGGATCTCTTCCATTCTTTACTGCATCCCAAGCCGTCCATCTACAAGAAGGATTTTCTAACACTCTTACATAATAAAAAGCATTATGATTCGGGTTAAAATCTGGATCAGACCAGAGTGTCTTTAATTCAGCTGCACCTGTATCAGAAACAGAACAGTCTGCTAGATCAACTCTTGCTCCATTATCGGGACAACGAAAATTATTTGGGTTTACTTTCAATCCGTCAGAACAAACTGCATCATAAATCTTTTCATGGGTACTGCCATCGCTTGGATCTACCCAACCTTTAATAACTTGGAGTCTTTGAAGTGAGGTTGTTCTTTGGTCTTTTTGAGCCCAAATAAGAAAAGCTGGTTGTTTCTCACCTTCGGCAACAAGGTCACTACCCATAGGTACTCCTCTGTCGTAAGCTAGTTTAATTAAATTTTCTGCACCTAAATTTAGATCTTGATAGTCCAAGCCAGCAAAAAACCTCAGTTTGATTCTATTGCCGCTAGTTGCATAGGTTTCTTTTCTTCTAAATGCAGCAAAAATTGATTCACGCGTATTTTCTTCGGCCCATACTGCTGCTAATCCGGAAGCGCTCCATAAAGAGTAATAAGTATCTACATACCTACCCTGTTCCCTTTCAGTAAATAGGTTTGAATTATTGTCATCTGAAGTTAGCAATTTATATTCTTCTTCGTCTAAAGGAATTGTTCCCCTTAATGGAGGCAGGCCATCAAGAACTCCTACCTTTGCATAAAAGTCTGACTCCACAAATGCACCTGCTGCTGTATGAGTATCACTTGAACCAATAACTCCAAATTTATAAGGATTTCCTCTAGCTTCCCAATTCAAACCTATCCCTCTTCTATAGGCCTGCCTTACGTAACTTCCGCCAGGATCACTAAAAGTCTTTCCTCTTCCAATCCGGTAAGGGAAAATCTCAAAATCTGCCCATTCATCATCTGGAGATAAAAGTGGATGCGTATCCGATGTGCCCTTTACTTGTGTGCTTTCTACTAAAGGCTCATTGCGACTTCGTAAATCTGCATATGAAGTATCTACAAGATTTCCATTCCAGTATTTAGTTTCAAACATTCTGCCATTTGAACCATTAGAATTATGAGGAATAGCTATAGAGTCTAAACCTTTATTTCTTAATCTATCCATCCAGGCCCAAAGGTCTTCAGGGTTCATAGAGTCTATTCTAGTCCAAGGTCGCTTTGGGTAATTTGAATTTTCAAAGAGAACATTTCTATGTAAATTACCTCCTTCTAGGTCACCTGAATTTGTTGTAAATTCGTAACCAATAAAAGTTGTAAATTTACCTGGTTCATAATTTCTCTGCGCCGATTCAGCAATCTCCTTCCAAGCTGATTTATGAACAGCATAATCAAACATAGGCATAGAAAGAGCAATATTGTTTTTGAAGTTTAAAGCTCTCCATTGACTAAATTTATTTCCGAAGGTGCTTAGCCAAAAGAAATTCGAAAAAGCATTCCTTCTTCTTGATATTGAATCTATTCCAGTATTTCCTGGGGCATTAATATCATGATAAGGATCTGCCCCAGGTAAAGAGGATGCAGGGTGAGAGGTATCAGCTAACTTTTCGAACATTCCAAGAAAGAAACCATGATCTGTTACTGCATAAAAATCTAGAGGTTCACTTAATTGCATATCGAAACCTAAAGGATGTTTAATAGGTGCTCCTTTAGCAAAACTATATGCATCATCTGGAGATGCAGTTGTACCGAATATATAAGCATCAAAAGAATACTTTGTGTGGACATGAGTATCACCAAAGTAGAGATTTCTGTCCTCATTAAAGTCAGTAGTCTTTTCTTCATCAATCTTGGAATCAAATTCGACTTGACTCTGGATGTTTAGTGAGTCATCAGAACATCCTGTTATTAGTAAAAAGATTAAGCATGATATGGCAATAAATAAAGGTAATTGTTTCGAGTTATTCATATCCATTCCTAAAGACTATTAAACGTCCATATTATTTAGGTCCAATAGAAAGTAAAGACAAAATAATTGCAAATCCTTAAATATACTGTATATTTATACAGTATGAATGATTTATATAAGAAAAATAAGCCTTCAGGTCAACCTATGGCAGTTAGGAGCCTAGAATCAATAAGTCATAATGTATTGTTGCAGAGCGAGTGGATAGATCGTTTAATAACGTCAGTGTATGTTGTTTTATCAGGAACTATCATTGCAATCTCTTTAGCGATACTATTTGGCTTAAATGGATAAGAAAAAAAAACCTTCTAAAAGGAATCCTGTAGCAAAGAATGCTGGAAAATTTAATAAGGCAAAAACCTTTAGGGATAAAACAAAATACTCAAGAAAAGATAAAACTCCTGAGTAAACGTGGAATTATTTAACTATGTATTGATTGGCTGGACTTCAATTGCAGTCATTGTTTTTTTTATTTTATTCCTCAAAACTGCACCTTATGGAAGATATACCGAGAATGGATGGGGGATAGAAATACCTTCACGACTTGGCTGGGTTGTAATGGAGTCTCCGGCTATTATCTTAGTTTTAATTTTCTTCATTTTTTCTACTAATTCTAATGCGGCTCAATTAGCCCTAATATCATTCTGGTGTCTGCATTATTTTCACAGAAGTTTTATCTGGCCTTTTAGAGCTAAAATTTCTAATAAAGGCATGCCCATATCTATAGCTCTTTTTGCAATTATCTTTAATCTAATTAATGGCTCTATTCAAGGGCTATGGATTTTTTCATTTTCTAACTATTCTGCTAGATGGATAACTAGTCCAGAGTTTTTAATAGGATCTATAGTCTTTATATTAGGAATGTTTATAAATATTCGTTCCGATAATATTCTTTTAAATCTCCGTGGTGAAGAAGAAAGTGGTTATAAAATTCCTAAAGGTTTTTTATTCAACAAAATCTCTTGCCCAAACTATTTAGGTGAAATAATAGAATGGTTGGGATGGGCAATAATGACTTGGAGCTTTGCTGGACTGGTTTTTTTCTTTTGGACTATTGCAAATTTAATTCCTAGGGCTTATTCAAACCATAAGTGGTACAAAAAACAATTCCCTGATTACCCTGCAGAGCGTAAAGCTATAGTACCTTATCTTTTGTAACTTTTTCTTGTGTACTGATAAGACAAGAATTATTCTACACGTCTCACTTACAACCAACTAAGGAGTCTTTAATGGATTTAGAATATGGACCAGAATACGATGATTTTAGAAAAGAGGTTAAAGCTTTCATTAAAGAAAATGAGGCAGTAAACCTAGTTGGTAAATCCTTAAGAAGCAAAGAAAGAGTAGATTGGCAACAGAAGCTTATTGATCAAGGTTACTTCGCTAGGTCAATCCCAAAAGAATATGGCGGATTTGGCGGTGATACTGATATCCTAAAAACTAGAATAATTGCTGAAGAATTTGCTAAATCTCCAATACCAAAACCTCTTGGAGGACAAGGCATTCAAATGCTTGTGCCCACCCTTTTGGAATTGGGAACTGAGGAACAAAAACAGAATTATGTTAAATCTACTTTGAGAGGAGAGATTATTTGGTGCCAAGGTTATTCTGAACCAAATTCAGGTAGTGATCTAGCTAGTCTTCAAACCAAAGCAGTACTTGATGGTGATGAGTGGGTCATCAATGGTCAAAAAATCTGGACAAGTACCGCTAAATTCGCTCAGATGTGTTTTTGTTTAGTGAGAACTGAACCAGATGCCCCAAAACACCAAGGAATAAGTTATCTATTAATTCCTATGGATACTCCAGGAATTGAAATAAGACCCATTATGCAAATGACTGGTGATGCAGATTTTAATGAAGTTTTTTTTACTGACGTTCGTATCCCAGCAACTAACATTGTCGGAAAACGTGGAGAAGGCTGGAAAGTAGCCAATGCAACACTGACGCATGAAAGAGGATCTTTAGCTGATCCAGATGTAATGATGAACAGACTTTATGCTCTTATAGATTTGATGAAATCTGAAACTATAGATGGACAAAGAGTAATAGATAAACCTGCTTTTAGAGATAGATTATTGAGAATACAAGGGAAAGTACTGGCTCAACAAGCCAATGCACTAAGATTACTATCTAGCTCTATTAATAAGGGACAAGATACTACTATGGCTAGATTTATAACTAAACTCATAGGAACAGAACTTAGACATGAATTAGAAGGGTTGGCAATTGATGCTATGGGAGAAATGGGAACTTTATATGAGGATAGTCCTCATTTAAGAGATAGCGGATCTTGGCAAATGTCTTATATGTACTTTTTAGGGTTAATTATTGGTGGAGGGACTAATCAGATCCAAAAAAATATTATTAGTGAGAGAGCCTTGGGTATGCCTAAAGAACCTAAAGTTCAAGGAGCATAATATGTATTTTGGACTATCAGAAGAACAACAAAGCCTACAAGATAATATTAAAAAATACCTAGAGGATAATGCCTCTTTAGATACCATTAAAGAAGTAGCTAAGGGAGATTTAGATAAAGCTCAAAATATTCATAAAGGACTCATTGAATTGGGGATTAGTGGGCTCATGGTTCCTGAACAATATGGGGGCTTGGAATTGGATATGTTATTCGCCGTAGTTGTAGCAGGAGCACTAGGATCAGGAACTGCACCTGTCCCCTACTCAGGAGCTTATGTCATGGCACCTATTGCTTTATCTTTAGGTGGGGATGATTCACAGAAAGAATATTGGTTACCTAAAATTGCTGGAGGTGAGGCAATAATAGGTGTTGGTATTTCAGAGTATATTGGGGCTAGAGAAGATGCAGATATTGCCTTTTCAGATGGCAAAATATCTGGGAGATCTCTATTTGTTATTGATGGAAAAGATGCTGATGCTTACATCTTAGCAAATAAAGCTGGTGAATTATTTCTAGTAAATTCTAAAGAAAAAGGAATATCAGTTACTGACTTAACAACAGTAGATAAAACGCGTCCATCCATTGAGCTTAAGTTAGAAAATGTTAAAGCAGAAATATTGCCTTCTTCTGTGGATAGTCAGGAAGTTATAAATAAAGTGTTGGACGCTGGCAGGATAATACTTGCTGCTGATAGCGTTGGAGCCTCGCAAGTTATGTTAGATAAATCAGTAGCATATTCACTCGAAAGAAAACAATTTGGAAGAGTAATTGGTTCTTTTCAAGCAGTAAAGCATATGTGTGCTGAAATGGCTGCAGAGCTAGAGCCTTGTCACTCTATGATATGGCATGCAGCACATTGTCACGACAATGACCCTTCTCAGGCAAGACTAATGGCGTGTCATACTAAAGCTCATGTATCAGAAGTAGCTAAAGAAATTTCAAAAACTTCAACTGAAGTACATGGAGGCATGGGTTTTACAGATGAATTAGGTTTGCATTATTGGTTTAAAAGAATTGGTCTAAATAGACAATTACTGGGTTCTCCTGAAATAGTAAGGGAAGAAGCAGCAAGAATTCAAAACTTTGACCAATCTCCTAGTGAGAGCCAAGGAGGTAAAGAGATAGAAAACCCTCTGCTTACTTAAAGAGAATAAAACTCAGCTGCAGTATTGCAGAAAAGATTGTCTTTATCTTTTTGATTAAAGTCTTGGGTTAGCTTCTTAAAGCCATTCCAAAGCACATGATAAGAAATTGATCTTTTATCCACTGGAAAATTACTTTCAAACATACATCGCTCAGGACCAAAACTTTTAATAGCATGAAGATAATATTTACCATGGCTATCAAATAATTCTTGAGACGAAGCAGGCTTTTCTCTTTTATGCCAACCCCATCCATTTATAGGCATAGCTAAACCTCCTAACTTCATATACACATTTCTCTGTTCAGACAATTCAGAAATAGAGTCCCTCCACTCAGGAAATATTTCTTCGTGTTTATTTGCATATGGACCTATGCCTAAAGGACCTCCAAGGTGATTTTGGACAATCTTAAGATTGGGAAAAATTTTAGATAACTCTAATAATTCTTTAATTTGTGTATGATAATTCCAAGCATCCATTGTTAAATTAAGAGCATCTAGTTGCTCTATGCCCTTCTGAAATTCATTATTTAGATAAATATGTCTTATAGGGTCAGAGTGTGAATTTCTGATTTCTTTACTTTCATCCCAACTTGCCCCGTGGCGAATTCCTTTAAATTTTCCTTTTCCCATTTCAATGTGAGCTTCTAAAATCTCTTTAGCAGAACTTCCTAACATCATATCTACATGCCCAACTATTCCTTCAATCTGTGCTTTTGATTTGTTAGCCTTTGCTTGTTCAGAAACTTCTTGAACAAATTTAGTTTCTCCTACTGGTTGCATTGCTTCAGAACCTGATTCGAAGTAACCCTGTCCACATTCAACAAAAACTGTTTTAGTAACTTTATGTCCTGATTCAGTATCCTGCCAAAAGTCTTCTAATAAATAACGATTTTCTGCACTTACTCCATCAGTTCTTGAAGGTCCAGGCCAAAGATGATGGTGTGGATCAATAATATTTATTTCTCGATCTAAAGTTTCTTCAGAAACCTGACTTAACCAATCCTTTAGGTCAAAAGAATTATTCATTATTTAGACCACTAGCTATAATAGATAGAGCATAACCATACACATCAGCTATCTCTTCAATTCTTTTGCTCCTAGGAGTACCAGATCCGTGGCCTGCTCTTGTTTCTACTCTTAATAACACAGGATTCTTGCAACCCTGCATTTCTTGGAGTCTAGCCGCAAACTTATAAGAATGAGACGGAACAACTCTATCATCCCTATTAGCTGTAGTTATTAATGTAGGGGGATAACACTCCCCTTCCTTGATATTATGGTAAGGAGAATAAGAAAGTAAATTAAAAAATTCTTCTTTATTATCTACTGATCCATAGTCACTCTCCCAAGCCCATCCAATTGTAAACTTACTAAACCTCAACATATCCATAACTCCTACCTGAGGAATTGCTACTTTAAAGAGTTTAGGGTTTTGGAGCATAGTAGCGCCAACCAGTAGACCTCCGTTTGATCTTCCCTGGATTGCTGTTGATTGACTGCTACCTAAGTTATTTGAATGTAAATATTTAGCTGCATAAGCAAAATCATCAAAAACATTTTGTTTATTTAATAACATTCCCCCTTCATGCCAAATATCTCCATATTCTGAACCTCCTCTCAAATTAGCTACAGCAACTAATCCTCCTTGGTTCATCCAAGCTAAATATGCTTTACTAAAACTAGGTAGAATAGAGATATTGAAGCCTCCATATCCATAAAGCAACACAGGTGTTTCAGAGTTAAGAAGTGTGTTTTTCTTATAACTTATATGTAGAGGAATCTTGGTGCCATCCTTAGATTCATAAAATTTCAGTTCAGTTTTGAAGTTTGAAGACAGAAATTCTGGTAAAACTTCAGACCAGTCTTGCTCATACTTAAGGCTTGTCATATCTATCTTATAGATAGTTTTGGGAGTTATGTAATTGGTAAAACTGAAATAACTTAGCTTGTCTTTTCTACTTCCAGAAAATCCAGATATAGATCCCTTTTTAGGTAAATCTAAGGAAGATAAAAATTTTCCACTCAAATCAAAAAAATCTATTCTTGCCTGGGTATCAACTAAATATTCAAGAACGAATTTATCATTTATTAGACTAAAATTTGTAATAGGCAAGTTTTTTTCTTTAACAACATCTGTCCAAGCAACCGAGCCTTTTAAAGTGACATCTAGTTTAACTATTTTTCCGTTTGGAGAATCTTTATTAGTAAAAAACCATAGATAATTACCTTTGCTTCCTATAAAAATATACGTTGCTTCAAGATTGCTGATTAAATGCTCAAAATTTTTTTGATCTTGATATTTTATATACACCCTATTTCTTTCATCTGTGCCTTCTCCTATGGATAAAACCCTATAAAGACTATCTTCGCTAACTTTCATATCAAAGGACCAATTAGGTTTGCTAGGCTCATGATAAATTAGCTTGTCTTTTGCTTGTGAAGTGCCAATTTCATGAAAATATAATTTAGGGTTTTTATTTATCTCTAAAAGAGAATCCCCTTCTGGCTTGGGATATCTTTGATAATAAAACCCTGAATTGTCTGACTCCCATTCCCCATTTGAGAATTTAGTCCACTTAATTTCATCTTTTAGAACCTCCTTATTAGAAACATTAATAACCTTCCATGTCTTCCAATCAGATCCTCCATCAGAAATTGAAAAAGCGACATACTCACCATTAGGACTAATGCTTACTGAAGATAAAGAAACCGTGCCATCATCAGAAAAGTTATTTGGGTCTATAAGCACCTCTTCATCACAAACATCACAATCTCGAAGAAAAAATTTAGACTGCTGCCATTCTCCGTTATTAAAAAAATAAAAAATTCTATTTCCTCTGGTCTCAGGAATGCTTTTTGAATCACCTGTCCAAATAGTTTCTAGATTGTTCCTTATCTCTTTTCTGTATTTATTTCTAGATACATATCTTTTTGTTAATTTATTCTGAGAGTTCACCCAAGCTTTGACCTCATCATTATTAAAATCTTCTAGCCACCTATAGGGGTCTTCTATCTTTATTTTATAAAATGAATCTACTTGTGGAACTTTCTTGCTAATTGGGTAAATTAGCTTGTTAGAACATGAAACAAACAGAAAAATGCTTGAGGTTATAAAGAAAAATAGTAATCTTTTGAACTTCATAATTTTAAAATTAATAAACTTACTTTTAGTCTAAATCTTTACTTTATATAAGTTAATCTTAGTATGCTAAAAAATATGAAACAAAATAATACCATCAGGTTAATTGGTCTACTTCTTCTTTCTACAGTTTGCTTAAACGTTATTAGTGGTGAAGAGAACAATTCTTATAGATTAGGTTTTGGTTCCTGTCTAGATGAATCTAAACCCCAGAAAATTTGGTCTGCTATACAAAAAGAAGATATAAATGATTTTTTCTTTCTCGGTGATAATGTTTATGGGGATTCAGATTCTGGCGAGCTTGTAAAAATGAGAACTTCCTATGAACAACAAGAATTAAATTTTCCTGAATGGTTAAAAAAATTGAAGCCTCTTGCAATTTGGGATGATCATGATTATGGAATAAACGATGGAGGTTCTGAATATAAGTTAAAACGTGAATCCCAAGAATTATTCCTTAAATTCTGGAAAGTCAGCAAAAAAAACAAAAGATATGACCAAGAAGGTGTTTATTTTTCAGAAACCAGAAAAGTTAATAATAAAAAGGTTTTGTTAATTGGATTAGATACTAGATATTTCAGATCTTCGCTAGAAGGAGAAAAAAGAGACTATAGACCAACTGACGATAAGACCAAAACAATACTTGGAAAAGAACAATGGGAATGGCTAGAAGAAAGGTTTAAAGAAGAGGCTGATATAGTAATTCTCGCTTCATCTATACAAATCCTAGCAACTAATCATGGCTTTGAAAAATGGGGAAACTTTCCTCATGAAAGAAAAAAACTCTTATCATTAATTGAAGACTTTAAAAAACCTGTTTTATTAATATCTGGTGATAGACATAAGTCGGGAATATACCAAAAAGATAACCTGTATGAGGTAACCAGCTCTTCCTTAAACAAACCTCTCCCTAAACTGTTGTATGCTGTATGGAATGAGACCGACCCACTTCTTCAAGGAAAGATGCACTACAACATGAATTATGGATTAATAGAAATAAGCTCTAAAACCATAAAAATGTTTGTAAAAGATGAAAAAGGCAAAGTTCTGGAAACAGTTCAAATTGATATTTAATGAAAATTGAACAGTTTTTTAATTAGGGATAACATAGAAAAAACGGGAAAGTTAATAAATGATCAGAACCAAAAACAAAACTCCTCCATATTTAGGTGAAAACCTAAGCCAAATAAAGAAGCTTAAGCTACAAACCCACATCAACGATCTTGAGATTGATGGATTTACGGTAATTCCTCCAAAAAAGGTAGCTTCAATGCAATTTCTTAACAAGATAAGAAAAACGGTCTTGCGTATCTGTAATGAAAGAACAGGAAAAAAGTTTTCAATAAATAGAAACGGAGATAAAGGAAAATATAAAGCTCAACCTCAAACCGAAAGTCAATTTTTACTCTATTACTTATTAATGGCCGACCCGATATTTGAGAAATGGTTAATGAACCCTACTCTAAACGTGATGATGGATTACCTCATGAAAGGAACCCAACAACTTTCGAGTATGACTGCTTTTGTAAAGTGGCAAGGAGAGGCTTATGGAGAAAACTTAGGTTTACATAGCGATACTAGGCCTAGCACCCCAGAGGGGTTAATCCCCAACTCTTGGTTTGATGTCTCTAACTCAACTTATTGCTTAACAGACTACAATAAAGACAATGGAGCTATGGCAATGGTTCCAGGAAGCCATAGACTGTATAGACAACCTAAACCTGGTGAAGGAGTTGATAAAGCAATTCCTGTTGAAGCAAAGGCAGGGTCATTAATAATATTTAATGGTGGTATTTGGCACGGAGCTTTCCCCAAAAAAACAGAAGGTTTGCGTTTAAATGTTACTAGCTATTTTTGTCATAGAAAGCTTAAAACACAAGAAGCTTATCAATGGAAAGTAACCAAAGAAATGATTGAAAGGAATCCTCCTAAATTTGCTAAATTAGTAGGAGCAGATGATGAATATGGGTGGAATGAAAAAGGACCTGATTACAATAGACCCATTAAATACTTATAAATAATTAATCTAACAAAAGGAGTTCATATGTCATATCCAGAAAAAGTAGGTATGTCTAGCGAAAGGCTAGATCACATAGGTACAGCAATGCGTCGCTTAATAGACGAAAAAAAGATTCCAGGTACAGTAACTTTAGTTGCAAGAAAAGGAAAGGTAGTTCACTTTGAAGCCAATGGAATGAGAGATTTAGAAAGAGGCTTACCCATGGAAAAAGACACTATTTTTAGAATCTATTCCCAATCAAAGCCTGTTACAGGCGCTGCCTTGATGATGCTCTTTGAAGAAGGGAAGTTTCTTATGACTGACCCTATCTCAAAATACCTTCCTGAATTCACAGACATGAAAGTGTATGTTGGCGAGGAAAATGGAAAGATAAAAACAGAACCAACTAACTCTCCAATTACGATACAACAACTCGCTTCACACACCTCCGGATTAAGCTATTCCTTTATGCCTGGCCCTGTAGGTTCTATGTATATTCAAGAAGAAACTGAAAGGGGTTTTGGAAATGCTCCAAGTGAAGGGGGAGAATTTTTTATATCTGAACCAAAAAATCCTCCTTTTAAGAATTTGAGAGAGTGGACTAAAGCTCTTGCTGAAATACCTTTAGTAGCACAACCAGGAAGTATATGGAATTACAGTGTTGGGATGGATGTTTTAGGTGCTCTTATAGAAGAGGTTTCAGAGATGAGTTTTGGAGAATTCTTGAAAGATAGAATATTTGATCCTCTAGGAATGGTTGACAGTGGTTTTATGGTGCCAGAAGAGAAATTAAATAGGTTTGCAGCTAACTATGGCCCTTTAGTTGGAAATATGATTTTAATGGATGACCCAGAGAAATCAGGTTATAAGACTCCACCCCAACTTGAATCTGGAGGAGGAGGCCTTGTTAGTACGGCAGAAGACTATATGAGATTTGCCCAGATGTTACTAAATAAAGGAGAATATCAAGGCAAAAGATACTTAGGCAAGAAAACAGTTGAGTTTATGACTGCAGATCATGTGGGCTCTGATAGAGCGGGTGAAGGCTTAACTTCATTATTTAATATGTTAGGAAGTGGTTATGCTGTTAAAGGCATGGGATTTGGAGTTACGGGATCCGTTGTAGTTAATCCAGCGCTTGCTGCATTACCTGTTTCTGAGGGTGTTTATAGTTGGGGTGGAGCAGCTAGTACTCACTTTTGGATTGATCATAAAGAGGATCTTTTAGGTATAGTTCACACGCAATTATTGCCAGACGGGACCTATCCAGTAAGAGAACTTATGCAATTAACTACTTATCAAGCCTTAATAGATTAATATCTTAAGAAATTTTCCATTGGGCTGGCCTAGGTCTCTTTCCAACCCATATAAAATGATGACAAATCATAGTGGGATCAACGTACTTTGGTCTATTTAAAATTTCTAGGTTCTTCTCGCTGCAATAAGAATCAATCTCTTCTTTAGAGTCAGCTATTAGATAATGTCTAACTTTAGATTTATCTATTGCCCTTGCTAACTCAGTCATGGTTTCTGATCACAATATTTTAGTTCGTTTCTACACATATTCTTTTTTTCTAGTATTTCTTTATTTAACCTCTCTAAGTCTAATTCTTCAATAGACCTATGTCCTGACCATTCACCCTCTTTAATTTTATATGCTTCAAATCTTAAATTACAGTCTAACTTTCTGTTGCTTATTTCTTTCTTAATTTCTTTAAGATAGTTAAACCTTACAGAATCTGGTGCATTAAATAGTCTTTGATAATTAACTGGAAAACATAAATCAAAATCGTTGGTTCTTTTACTAATTGATTCAACTCCATAGTTCGAATAGTAGGACTGGCAACCCATAAAGCTTAGTAAACAAAAAAATAAAGTTATTAGATTAATTAAATACCGATACATTTATCTGTCGTTTAAATTTAGAGTGACGATGTTCAAAAAGAAAAATGCCCTGCCAAGTACCCATATCTAGACTTTTATCTCTTACGGGGAGAAGTAGTGAAGATACTGTCAAAGCATTCTTTATATGTGCAGGCATGTCATCCGGTCCCTCAAGGTTATGGAGGTAACTATTAGATTCAGGTACAAGTTGTTTAAAAAAATTATTTAAATCTGTTAGCACATCGGGGCTGGCATTTTCTTGAATTAATAGAGAAGCTGAAGTGTGTTTAATAAACACATTACATAAACCTTGATCTGTAGAAGATTGAGAAACTATTTCTTCTACCTGGTTAGTTATTTCTATTAACCCTTGTCCACTAGTAGAAATGGAAAAATCCCTTTGATACATTTAAAAAATATACCTAATAAGTAAAAATAAAACAGAAGGTGCTAATAAACACCCTAAGCCTGTATAAAAAGTTGCTGTCATAGCTCCATAAGGTACCAGTTTTGGATCTACTGCTGCAAGTCCAGCAGCAACTCCACTATTAGTTCCCATCAACCCTCCAAATATCATTGCTGATTTAGGGTTATTCAATCCTATATAAGGTGCCATTAATGGGGTAGCAACCATAACCAATATAGATTTAACTAGTCCTGCTGCGATGCTTAATGCCATGATCTCAGAAGAGGCACCTAAAGCTGTTCCAGTAACAGGTCCTACTAGAAAGGTGACTGTTCCAGCTCCTATGGTTGTAATATCAACTGGGTCTTGATAACCAAAAAGAGAGGCTATAACTGCTCCAATTACAAAAGATAAGATAACTCCAATAAAAAGAGACAAAATCCCTACTCTTCCAGCTCTTTTTAATTCGGAGGTGTTGACCCCATAAGCAGTAGCAACAATAGCAAAGTCCCTAAACATTGCTCCTCCTAAAATAGCTAAACCAGATAATATTTCTATATCAGCTAAGCCCTTCTCACCACCTGTTAAATATCCTCCGAAATAGGCAAGAATTAAACTAATAATGATGGCAATGGCTGAGCCATGAAATTTACCCTTAGTTAATTTTTTAGATAGGAAATATGAGAACCAAATAATTACACCGACGACTAGAAAGGCAGTAATGATTCCATTTTTTACAAGGATTGAATCTATGATTTCTAACGGGTTCATTTTTTTCCTACCTTAGTTAGAAGCGGAATCAGTAAAAATGAAATAAAGACAGCTAAGAAACCAGAAACTAGTGCCACACCTCCAGCATCCAAGGCTGAAAAAACATTCTGTTTAGCAGCCATTGCGACAACGATAGGAATGTAAATAGCACTCCAAAAAGTTATCCCTTTTTCAGTTATTGGAGGCAGAAGAATTTTCTTCTTCAGATAAGCAGAAAGCCCTATCAAAAGAAGCATGGCTATACCAACTCCACCAAGATTAGCTTCTATTCCTATTAATCTTCCTAAAAGCTCTCCTAAAAAAAGTCCGCTAATGAAGCAAAAAGCTAATAAAGTGACTCCATAGATAACCATGTTTTAGTTAAAGTCCTAATTATCTAACTCAAATACAAGGAGCACATTACCTGGGAGTTGGCCATGGGTCCCATAACCACTCACAACAATTAACTGATCTTGAGTTATAACTGGCCCAGCTATATCCATGGAACCTCCGAAAGCTAATGATCCATCTACTGTTTTTTTGAAAATTCTTAGGGTATCAAATTCCCATAAATACTTTCCCGTCTCCTTTCCTATGCCATAGAGTCTTCCATCTAAAGCTCCGGCAAAAACAACATCGGATCCAACTGACGGAGGTGCAGAGAAGCCCTTAAAACATCTACCATTATATGACGGTTCCTTTTCTACTAATTCATTTCGTTTCTTACAATCATCATCGAGAGGAAAAGTCCAAATTATTTCACCTGTGTCTATGTTCAAAGCATAAACTCCAGGCTTAGGGTCCCAATCGTATTTTCTTCCAGCCTCTCTATCAGAATTAGCAACATAAAGTCTTTTGTCATCAGTTGCCATGCCAGTATGAATACCTCCAAGCACTCCACCCATTCCAACCCTATTCTTCCAAATGATTTCTCCATTACTTGGTTTAACACCAAATGCCCAGCCTGATTTCTGACCAGCCAGGTATATTTCCTCTTTGTTACTGGTAAATGATTTGATAACAGAAGCACCGAAATCAAAATCAGGTCCGTTTTCAACAGGACATCCCCATTTTCTTGCCAGAGGCACTTCACAAGCTACGTTGTGCGCATCCCCTGCTAAGGTTTGGGTAGACCACACTCGTTCACCTGTAGTTAAATCGAGAGCTATGATTGCATCACTAAATTCTGATGCCGGTGACTGGGTATTTTGTCCTGTTCCAAAAAAAACTAGGTTACTTGTCAGGTCTATTCCTGGAGTATTCCAAACAGCTGACCCAGCCGGTGCATATTTTTTTGTTCTTGTAAGCCTTACCTTACCTACATACTCAGATGGCTTTTCAACTCTGTGATACCAAATTAATTCACCGGTCTCTATGTCAACTTTGGCAATACCTCCGCTGGTAGTACAGCATTCATAAGTAGGGTTTAATGGAGCAACAGTTTCCACCGTTGAAATAGGGACAATAAGATGCGAGTTAACTATAGAAATTGAACCGGAAGAAACATTCCATTCCGATTCTCTTGGTAATTGCGTTTTCCACAATAGTTCACCCGTAAGCAAGCCTAGCTTGTAGGTAATTAACTCTTGATCAACCGCAAACACATAGGATCCAGCCTCTTTGGTATAAGCTGGAGACACCCTAAATTCAGAAGGACTTTTAAAGGCCCAGAAAGTACAACCTGTGTCAGAATCCAAAGCGTATAAAGTATCTTTTGAGGCCGCCAATATTAGATTCCCGATAGCTATAGGCTGAGATCTAGCATTAAATCCCTTTAAGCGGAATGACCACTTCAACTTAAGATTCTTTATATTAGAAGAATTGATATTTGTTTCTTTTTGATATCTCTTATTAAGTGGACCATTGCCCTTGCTTGTCCAATTTAGACCTAGTCTTAAATCAGAATCAGTTAACTGTCTTGAACATTTAACAAGCGAAGACTCTGCTGTTGAACTGATATAAGTAGCTATTTGATTTATTTCATCTTTAGAAAGATGCTTTGCTTGCTCTTTCATTTTTCCTTCTGTCATAACAGCAACTAGTTCACGCTGTGTTGCCATTGCCATAGTTTCTATGGATGCAATATTGAGAGACTTGTCTTCATGGCAAGCCGAACAGTTATTTTCACTAAGCTTTCTACCTGGTGGCTCATCTTCTAAAATCCAGGCTTCAGCTATAGAAATGGGAGAAAAAAAGATCAGACTAATTAGAAGGAAACAAAACTTGTCTTTCATTATTGGTGTTTTCTGACAGTAGAATTATTTAGTTTACTTTAAGAATAACTTTTCCAAAAGTTTGATTACTTTCCATTAACTTATGGGCTTTATCTACTTCTTCTATAGGGATTACTGTATCAATTATGGGTTTTATGTCTCCGGATTCTAAGGAAGGCCATACATTCTCCTTAAGGTTATTCATAATCTCAGTTTTCTTAGGAATGGGTTGCGCTCTTAGAGTTGATCCAATAATTCTTAAACGCTTCATCATTAAAAGCCCTAGATTGATAGAAGTTTTAGCGCCTCCCATTAGGCCTATCATTACCAATCTCCCTTCTAAGGCTAAGCTCTTCATGTTATCTTCTAAGTAATTCGCTCCTACTGGATCCAAGATTACCTGGACGCCTTTATTGTCAGTCCATTTTGCTATTGCGTCAGCAAAGTTCTCTTCATTTCTAACAGTCCCTCCTTCAGCGCCTAGCCCTATACATCTAGAGATCTTTTCTTTTGTACCGGCTGTTACAAAACAAGGATTGTCCTTAGCCTTGCAGATTTGTATGGCAGCTGTACCAACGCCACTGGCTCCGGCATGTATTAGAGTTTTCTCCCCATCTGAAAGGTTAGCTTCCATGTAAAGATTAAAATAAGCCGTTGCAAATACTTCAGGTAATGCTGCTGCTTGTTCAAAACTGAAACCTCTAGGTACTTTTAAAACCTGGCCTGATGGTACGGAAACTTTTTCAGCATAGCCCCCGCCTGCTAACAGAGCACATACTTCATCTCCTTTTATAAAATTTTTTACTTGCCCACCTACTTCTTCAACTATTCCTGAGCATTCAAGTCCAAGAATATGGCTTGCTCCCGGTGGTACCGGATAATTTCCGCTTCTTTGTAGTAAATCAGCTCTGTTTATTGCAGAGGCTTTGATACGAATAAGTACTTCATCTTTTTTTAAATCAGGATCAGGATTTTCTTTCCAGAGTAAGTCGTTTCCTTCTTGTGATATAGCTTTCAAAACTGAATTATCTTGACGATCAAGAGCCTAACTTAATTTCCGTCAAAAACTCCAGTATTAACTTTTAAAACAGCTGATAAGTTGTTTATTTCATAAGTTTTACCATTTACCTTTACAGGCAAGTAAATAACTCTTTTAGTTAGTCCTGTTGTCCAACGGTAAGCATCCCTTCTGTTCATTACGCCTTCTAATGAAATTATTTCAATGTCTCTTACTCTTCCTTTTTCAGAAATCTTATAAGAGAACTCAAACTTTGATTTACCTATGGGTAGATCTGCTGGTATTTCTTCTCCTTGAATCTTACGAATCGTTTTAGGGGTGCAAAAAACACGCTTACAAAAAAGGGCTGGATCACTATCAGGAGGATACAACATCATCTTACAAGAATTTCCTTCGCACTTTAGACAAGAATCAAATCCTCGTTCTCTGAAGGTTTGAATCTTTTCATCATTACCTTCTCCCAAAGCACTATCAAAATTACATTGCATAAAATTAGAAGCATAGATATTTTCTAGAAAAACCAGTAAGAAAAAAGGGATTATTATTTTTTTTATCATAAGTAGTATTTATAGGTTTATTTTAAGTTCTTTTTATAAATTTCTCTAAAGATTATTTTTGAGATTCTTTAAGGGGTTTTTTGTTGCAGGTTTTGATTTACTGTCTTGTTTAATAGATTCAAAGCCATAATGTTTGGCCATATAATCTAAATACGCCTCGTCCTGCTCAGGGTTGAGCATAAAAGTAAGCCTCGAAGGTATAGTTTCTATATAAGAAACAACAATATTTCTTTCTTGCTTCTTTAATGAAGATTCAATTGTTTGCATTCGTTTATCAATTTCCAACGAATACGATTTATTAGCTGCCCAACCCACGAAGCCATCAACTGTAACCAGCAAACACAACACTATAGCCGCAATGTTCAATGCAATTTTGCTTTCATCCGATCCTTTATCTTTTGTTTTGACTAATCTCTTGGCAGCTATAAGAAAAAATAAAGTTGCTACAAATGTAGTCCTAGGTGAAGCAAAGTAAGTAAGAAAAAACATTGGCATAAGGCTAAAAAAACCTGCTAATAACCACGGTACAGATTTATTTAGATTAGATTTATTTAGACTTGATACACTGCTTAGAATAATCAACATAATCCCAAGCCAGAGAGCAACACCTAAATTACCTGTACCGCCATTAAAAAAAGAACCACCAAAATAAAAAATAAACTGTATTAAAGAAGATAAGAATCCAATTTCTGGAGCTTCTGTCAATCTAGCATAATTTCCTGGTGCGCTAATTACTAAAAGAATTCCAAGAAGAATCCCTGAAATTCCTATTAATAAGCCTATAGGTATTTGTCTTATAAGGTTCTTTCTTTTTAATTCAAGAGTCCAAAAAAACAACATTAAAATTATCGCCGCAGATACTTGTAATCCGCAGGTACCAATAAGAAATGAAAATAAGAAGAGAGGTAAAATAAGAATGTTAGAAAAGTTTAACCTCTGATGATTTAGTATTAAATTCTTGATTTTGTAAATATAAGATAAATAAATTACAGCAATTAAAGAACTAAATAGATAAACCGAGCCTGTAAGCCAAGCGATGGTTTCTCCTGGAACGGGTAAAGCAAGCCATAAAATAGATGAGAATATTAAAAAATCTCTGAAAGTTGTACCCCCTCTGAAAGCATTCTGTTCAGTAGCTAGATAAAAGGAGAAAAATGAAAGAGCTACAAATGAAGGAAAAGATATAATCTTAAAAATAATTATAGAAAATTCATTATTTAAGAATGCGCCCCAAAGAAGAATGTGAAAAAGATTGCCTATCCACTCATTATAGGTATTAAGAACAAACTGCTTCAGAGAACCAGCCTCATTTAAGTTCCATAAAAAATGTCTATCATCACCAACAAGAGGATGCTCCCAGATAGCTAAAAAACAAAGAAAGCTTGCTAAAAAGGCAATAAAAATTTGTATCTTGTAAAATGAAAGTCTCATTCTTATTTTCTAATACTTAGTTAATAAATTTATTATAAGTTGATTAGGAATTAAAGATTCTAAAAGTTATAAGAAATGAAAGAAAATTTTAGAGAACTCACAGGAACAAAAGTTTTAATAACTGGTTCAACTGGATATATTGGCAGTAACTTGCTAAGAAGGCTTAAAGATTTAGATTGTAAAATCTTTGCTCCTATATCAGAACTATCATTTGAAAAAATAAGTAATACTAAAACTAAATCAATTCAGTATATTTCTTATGATGGCACTTATGAGTCCTTAAAAGAACTTGAAGATGTTGATATTGATTATGTCTTTCATTTAGCTGCTTACCAAGGAGATGACAAGAATGAAGATGATATAAATCAAATGATTGATTCTAATTTTAGATTTGGCTTTCACGTCTTACAAATATGCAAGAAGGTTAATCCAAGGTTGTTTATTAATACAGATTCTTATTTCCAATTTGATGATAAGGGTAAAAAATGGCCCAGAAATATTTATTCTATAACTAAGCAAGCTTTTAGCGATATTCTTGAATCTTCCGGTACAAAAAATTTCAAGATTTGTTCTTTAGTTCTATTTGATGTTTATGGTCCTAAAGACCCTAGAAATAAAATTTTTACTAGATTAGAAAAAGCGACATTAAATAAAAAAGAAGTGTTAATGACTAAAGGGGAGCAGGAGCACTACTGTGTTCATGTAATCGATGTTGTAAATGCATACTGCCAAGTAGTAAAGAACTATTCAACGAATCAGAGCGCCTTTAAGAGATATTGGGTAGCAGGAAAAGGTCTATCCTTAAAGAAAGTTATTGATAAATGGATGATCTCAACTCAACACAAACCAAGAATCCTTTGGGGTGAATTAGAATACTTTCCCAATCAAATACTTAAACCTCACATAGGAGAAAAAATTCCTGGATGGAAAATTCAAATAAAATTGGAAGAAGGATTAAAATCTACATTAAAGTAATCAAATGTCTAAGAAATTAATATCGATAGTTATACCTCTTTATAATGAAGAAGAGGTTATAGAGGAGTGTTATTCAGAATTGACCTCAGAATTAAATAAACTTGAAGGGTTTGATTTTGAATTCATCTTTATGGATAACTGCAGCGAAGATCAAAGTTATAAGAAACTTGAAGGTATTGCCAGCAAAGACCCTAGGGTTAAAGGGATTTCTTTATCTAAAAACTTTGGATATCAGAGATCAATTTGGACTGGCTATAAATATGCTCAAGGCGATGCAGCCATAGTGTTCGATTGTGATTTGCAAGACCCTCCAGAGCTTTTAAGAGAATTCATAGAATTTTGGGAACAAGGGTACAAAATAGTATATGGGATAAGAAAAGAACGCAAAGAAGGCTTGGTGATAAACAATATTAGAAGGTTGTTCTATAAAGTTATATCAAAAATTAGCAAGGACCCACTACCCAGAGATGTCGGTGATTTTATGCTTTTAGATAGAGAAATACTTGACCTTATCAAGAAAGTTGAAAACCCTAAAATTTACATTAGAGGGCTTGTTTTTACTTTTGGATACAAAGGCTATGGAATTGAATATGCAAGAGCTTCTAGAACTGCAGGGGTTTCTAAATTTAAGTCAAAAGAGCTGATTAAAATAGCTACTGACGGTATAACCAGCCAATCTACTGTCCCATTAAGATTGTCTCTTTTTGTTGGTATTTTTATTGTTTTTCTATCTTTAGTTATGATTATTGGATACTTAATTCTAAAGATATCTACTGGGAATTCTTTACCTGCAGGTTTTACAACCCTTGTTATTCTTTTGCTTATCTCTATATCACTTAATGCTATTTTCTTGGGGATATTGGGAGAATATATTTCTAGAATGTATGAGATTTTATTAAAACCCCCAATGTCTATTGTAGAAAAAACAATAAATTTTTCTGAAAAAGAAGAGTCTGATTAGTTAGTCGACATTACAAGCAAAGAGAGGTGATTTAGCTAGAGCAGCGAATCTATTTAAGTGGAGCGGGATACGAGAATTGAACTCGTCTCTCAACCTTGGCAAGGTTGCGTAATTCCACTATACCAATCCCGCTTATTAACAGTATTATAAAACTAATCCTAACTTCTCTACAGACTTTCTATACCTTGGAAGCGATACTTTAAAGAAAAAAGCTGAAATAGGTAAAACTATAAGACCTGTTAAAGACACAGCTATACCTAACTTGGTAGAATCTAAGAAAACAAAATCTGTAAAGAAAGCAGTTAATTGAGGGCCAAGACTCAAGCCAAAAGCCATCATTAAAAAAGCATGGATAGCTGCCATTTGACCTTTAACTTTTCCACTGCTAATTCCACTTACTGCTAATAATCCTAGCGGAGCAAAAGAACTTATAAAAAATAAATACAAACCTATTAATATCCAAGTAAATAGTTCTGAGTCCATTAAGGGAGCTAAAACAACAGGTGGCAGAGCAAGTAGAGATGCAATCATTGCTGCTCTAACAGGTGCATCCTTGTAATCTCTACTTCTCAAAAAATCTACAGCAGCGCCTGCCATTATAGTTCCTGTTATTGAGCTAATTATAGTTATTAATCCTAGGAGAAAGCCAACTTCAGATAACGATAAATCATAAGTTCTTACCATCATTGATGGCGCCCAAAAAGTAAAAGAATAAAAAATTAGAGCCATAAATACTAATCCTGCAAACATCGGTATTAAAGATTCTTTATGGTCTTTAATATGGGAAAAAACATCTTTAAAACTTTTTTCTGTTTGGTTATCCTTATAAGAATCTAATCGTGGGGGTTCTTTTAAAAAAAATGCACCAAGGGCAACAAATAATCCTGGAATACCTACGAACATAAAAGTAGCTTGCCAAGGCTTAAGGTAGCCAATAACTGGTAGGGTTATTCCTCCTATCTTAGTTAAATAATCAATTAAGAACCCTCCTCCTAATAAAGTTATTCCTATTCCTATATAGACACCTGCTGTAATAAAGCCCATAGGTTTCCCTTGTTTGTTTTCTGGGAAATAATCACTTACTAAAGAAACGCTAGTTGGGGCCATAACTGCCTCTCCAACAGCAACACCTACTCTTGCCCCGAATAATTTTGTAAATGAATTGGCTAATCCTGCCAAAGCAGTCATTAAAGACCACAAAAAGATCCCTGTCCCCAAAACCTTAGTTCGGTTATATCTGTCAACCGCATAACCTATTGGAAGTGCCATGACTGCATAGAATATTGAAAAGGCAGCCCCACCAAGCAGCGCTATTTGTGAGTCAGAAAGATTGAAGTCCTGTTTTATAGGCTCAACCAACATTGAAGGGATTTGTCGGTCAATGAACGCAAATACCTGAGCCAGAGTCATAATTGCTACGGCAGAATAACCATATTTTTTTTGGGGATACTCTTTTAAATTCATAAGCCAAAATATTTAGGCGGCTAGTTTAGATTAATTGAATAGAATAATGAGGATTATATGAATTTTAGATATTCTTACTAAAACATATTAAAATTTATCATTATGCTTAGAGAGGAGCAAATTAGATTACTTAAAGGACTTATTTCTTACCAAGAGTCTGGCGCTAATGTTGATGCAGGAGGGATAATACAAAACCCCTCAAACACTTACACTTGTGAAGACAGATTTAAAAAGGAATGGGATACTTTTTTCAAAGACTACCCTCAAGTTGTTGGCATGACAGGTGACTTACCTGAACCTGGAACTTTTTTTACTAGAGAAGATTTTGGTATACCCATACTTGTCACTAGAGATGAAAAAGGAGACTTAAGGGCATTTGCAAACATATGCGCTCATAGAGGTGTGATTGTTGAAAATGATGCCAAAGGTAAAAAAGTAAAATTTTCCTGTCCTTTCCATGGCTGGACTTACAACAGTTCAGGTGAATTAGTTGGATTTCCTAAGCCTGATCATTTTGGTGAAATTGATAAATCTTGTTACGGATTAACTGAATTACCAAGTTTAGAAAAATATGGTCTTTTATGGGTTCACCCAAATCCTAAAGGTGATATAGATTTAGATAAATTGTTTGATAAGAGATTAAGAGATGATTTTGAAGCCTGGGGCTTCCAGAATTTAGTATTAACTCATGAAGAAGAATATGTCACTGAAATGAATTGGAAACTTGCGATAGATACTTTCGGAGAAACTTATCATTTTTCAGTGCTTCATAAAGACTCTCTCTTTAATGATTTCCATGGAAATGTTCAGATGTTTGATACGTTCAAACGTAATGCTCGGTTAACTCTATGTACTAGAAATATTGATGTAATGAAACTGGAACCTGAAGAAGATTGGCATATATGTAAAGGTGCTTTTCCTGTCTATTATCTTTTCCCTAATATTATTCTAAATGTTTCAGGAGAAGGAATTATTTTAGTACGAGAATATCCTTTAGATAATTCCCCTCATAGGAGTGTCTCTAAAATCTCTTTTTATTTCTGGCCCCATGTAATTGAGCATCTAAAAGAACTAGGTATTGATCCTTCTAATATAGAAGACAACTATAAAGCACAAGCAAACGACATTAACCCTTACTCAGGATTTGGAGCGATCATTAGAGATGAAGATTATGTTGCTGCTGCCGCTTCACATAAAGGTCTTAGAGCTGGGACCTTAGATTTTACTACTTTCGGTAAAAACGAGCCTGCACTCCACCATTATCACAATACTTATCGAGAAGCTTTAGGCTTAGACCCTTTACCTTTAATTAAGATTTAAATTCTAGTCTTCTTTTATGAAGAATCGGTTCTGTATAACCACTTGGCTGATTTCTTCCTTTCAAAACTAAGTCGCAAGCAGCTTTAAAAGCTACCCCGTCAAAACCAGGTGCCATATTTATATAATCAGGGTCTCCCTCATTCTGCTTATCTACTACAACTGCCATCTTTTTCATGGTTTCCAATACTTGATCTTCGCTACATAAATTATGATGAAGCCAATTAGTCATATGTTGACTAGATATCCTGCATGTAGCCCTGTCTTCCATAAGACCCACATCATTGATATCTGGTACTTTTGAGCACCCTACACCTTGATCAATCCATCTAACTACATAACCCAAAATTCCTTGAGCATTATTATCCAGTTCGTCTTGAATTTCTTTTTCTGACAAAGAGCTGGGGTCATCTAACAAAGGAATAGTTAAGATATCATCTATATCAGCTTCATTCCTCTCTAAAAGTTTCTTCTGAGTTTCTAAAACAGAAACTTTGTGATAGTGAAGAGCATGTAGAGAAGCAGCAGTAGGAGATGGTACCCATGCACAGTTAGCTCCAGCTTGGGGATGAATCATTTTGGTTTCATACATTTCCAACATCTCATCAGGCATAGGCCACATACCTTTACCGATTTGCGCTTTTCCTATGAAGCCAGCTTCTAGTCCTTTATCAACATTCCAGTCTTCGTAAGCATTAATCCAAGGTTGTTGCTTCATTAGTGCTTTAGGAATCATTGGACCTGCTTCCATACTAGTATGGATTTCATCACCTGTTCGATCTAAAAACCCCGTATTGATAAAGATAACTCTATCCTTAGCAGCATTTATACATTCCTTTAGATTTATAGTAGTGCGCCTTTCTTCATCCATAATTCCAATTTTTACAGACAAATGGTCAATCTTTAATTCTGCTTCTATAGCTGCAAAAAGATCACAGGTAAACTTCACCTCCTCAGAGCCATGCATCTTAGGCTTTACAATATAAACACTTCCGGTTCTGGAATTAGACATATTGTTACTTCCTGAAATATCGTGTTTAGCGATACAAATAGTAAACATCGCATCCATAATTCCTTCTGGAATTTCCTCTCCGGACTTAAGTAAAATAGCTGGATTAGTCATTAGGTGACCAACGTTCCTAATCAGCATCAAACTCCTTCCTGGTAAAGAAAACTCTCTACCTTCTTTGTCTAAATATTCTCTGTCGG
>CETM01204403.1_pt1 | contig 53233 bp, 36 predicted proteins | sample 361451 | NCBI WGS metagenome assembly CETM01 (sample SAMEA2622690, study PRJEB7988) | marine metagenome | isolation source: saline water (ENVO:00002010), including
TCAGAAGGCCCAATTCTGAAAGCACTCGGGGTTGTCAAGATGCAATTCGAGACTGCAGGTGCTGCACCTTTCATTCTGTCTGGGGTGAAAAACGCGGATCAATTCCGCGATGTCGTTCTTCAACACAGAGACTCACTGGTCGCATCCCCTCAGACATCATCTCAACCAGTATCTCCCTCCGATTCCAGTGAAGTCTTAGTCGAGATCAGAGATTTGTTGCAGGAGATTAATGCAAATTTATCCCGTGATGAGTGATCTCCCCATCGTTAGACTATTGGACTACTTGATGTAGCCAGTAACATGCCAACCATAGTTAGGATGACAACGAGCGCCGGAGAAATTGATATTGCATTATATACTGAAGACTGCCCAGAAACCACTGGTAATTTTCTAAAATTGGTAGATGAAGGATTCTATAATGGCCTTCACTTCCACAGAGTAATCAAGAATTTCATGATTCAAGGCGGATGTCCAAGATCAAAAGATCCGTTCGATGGAAGAGCTGGAACTGGTGGTCCTGGTTGGAAAATTCCTTGCGAACAATCCGCCTTGGCCAAGCAACACGATCGCCCTGGTCTTTTTTCAATGGCAAATGCGGGTCCAAACACTGGCGGATCGCAATTTTTCCTAACAACAGTACCTACTCCTTGGCTTAATGGAAATCATGCTATATTTGGAGAAGTAATCGAAGGTATGGAGAACGTATACAAGATCGAGAATTGTGATACAAAACCAGGAGATCGTCCCTACGAACCCCAAAAAATAATCAAAGTAGAGCGGCTGAAAGTCTGAAATTAATAATTTCTTAATTTCTAACTAGAAGTTTATAATAAATTTTGTTATTAACGTAGTACTGCTCTAAAAAACTCAAAATTTATTAATAACTAATTAACGGAGTTAAATTATGGCTAAGCATAGGTCAGGAGACCGCCGCATAATCAGCATAAGCATTCCAGAAGAATTAGCTAGAAAACTCGATCGTAGAGTAGGTAAGGGAAAAGACAAGGGACGTAGTGCAACAATAGCAGGCATGATCCAAAATAGCCTTGAATCTTCACCATCATTACACCAGGAAAAACACCAAATTAATCAGAGAGTCGCTAAATCGGAAGAAGGCACATTTAGAATAGAAAAAGACACCATGGGGGAACTAAAAGTTCCATCTAGTAGATACTATGGCTGTCAAACAGCTAGGTCTCTAACCAATTTTGATATAGGCGACGACATCATGCCAAAATCTCTAATTCGAGCGTTTGGAATACTAAAGCAAGCAGCCGCTGAAACAAATGTAGAACTCAATCAATTAGATCCACAAGTTGGAGCATTGATATCATCAGCCTGCGATGAAGTGATATCTGGTTCTTTAGATGACCACTTCCCTCTTCGTGTATGGCAGACGGGTTCAGGGACTCAGACAAATATGAACGCGAATGAAGTAATCGCCAACAGAGCAATTGAAATGGCCGGTGGAGAATTAGGAAGCAAGTCACCAGTTCATCCAAATGATCATGTTAATAGAGGCCAATCCAGTAATGACACATTCCCAACAGCAATGCACATTGCAGCAGCAGAAGAAATTCATCATCGTCTACTCCCTGCAGTACGCCGACTTCAAGGCGATTTAGCAGAAAAATCCAGAGAATTTAGCGACATAGTTAAGATTGGACGAACACATCTAATGGATGCAGTACCCCTTACTCTAGGCCAAGAATTCGGTGGCTATGCTTCCATGTTGGAAGCAGACATACACCGAATTGAAAACTCTTGGAACGACCTTCTTGAATTGGCCTTGGGGGGGACTGCAGTTGGCACCGGTCTCAATACACATGAAGAATTTCCAGACAAAGTAGCAACTAGGATATCAAGTAAAACAGGAATTGCCTTTGTTTCAGCAGAGAATAAATTCGCCCAATTGGCTGCACATGATGCTATAGTTGCAATGTCGGGTTCTCTCAATACATTAGCTACAAGTCTAATGAAAATCTCCAATGATATACGATGGATGGGATCGGGTCCACGGTGTGGTTTCGGAGAATTAAGCCTACCTGCAAATGAACCCGGGTCATCCATAATGCCCGGAAAAGTAAACCCAACTCAATCAGAGGCTATGACAATGGTTTGCTGCCAAGTTATGGGGAACCACATGTCTATTACAATAGGGGGAAGTCAAGGGAATTTTGAGTTGAATGTATTCAAGCCAATGATGATATACAATCTTCTACATAGTACTAGGCTTCTTGCAGATACTTGTATTTCCTTCACAGAAAGATGTGTTAAAGATCTCAAAGCGAACGAAGATGTAATCCATAATCACCTTGAGAATAGCCTGATGCTTGTTACAGCACTAAACAATCACATCGGTTACGATTCTGCGGCTAAAATAGCCAAACACGCTCATGACAACCAATTGACTTTACGTGAATCATCAATATCTCTGGGAATACTTACTAACGAACAATTCGACCAATGGGTAAGGCCATCAGAAATGATTGGACCAAATCGAGGACAGTGACAGTAAAGGCTACTGTTTGAAAACCAATAGATTCTGCAGAAAGACTCCGCAATGATTGATAACGAGATGTAATAGGGCTCAGCCGTACTTTGGTACAAGGTGGGAGCAGCAGGGGGTTCTGCACATGGGGGAGCATCGCCCCCTGCTGACTCCGCAGGGTCCGGTTCTTTCCTTGCCCTAAGACAATTATTTCTCCGGGTAGATGACTCTTGAACTCCTAAGAGCTCTTTTGTCGTTTCCGCTTCTTCAGAGATCACTCCCTGTTTCTGCGTTTCCACTTCTCTCCCTGGCTCTCACCAGTTTGTTTAGTGGAACTGATGCCGGTCCTCCACGCGTCTCCGCGCTCTTGTTCCCGCTACGTTTCCCTCAGGTTTCTTTTCCCCTTTCTTGCGTCCAGTTTTTTTTCTGCCTTTGTTTCCCGTAGATAAGCCTCAGATATTTTCCCATCTCTGGTTCTTTTATCCTTCGCTCATGCACCCGCGGTTTGGTTTTCTGGTTTGGTTGTGTTTTCCCTGCCTAGACAGTTCGGTTCGTTTTCCCCAGCTTCCCCTGTATCTTTGCTCACTTTCTTGCGTCCGTTTGCTCCATTACAGTTCAACCGCATCTCCCTCGTCCACAAGACGAGTTTGATTATCCCCGATCTTCTTTCGAAGCCCGGTTCTACCACCCCGTGTTCGGGGTTCGGTTCTGTGGCCCGCGGCCTGCACCTAAGTGCCTGCCACACCACTCCCACGAAGCGGCATCTTAGGTCTGAGGGTCAGAGGCACATAAACTTTTCCCTAAATGAGGCACTGTGGACCGGAAATAGAGGTCTGGGGATGTTATTTTCCAGTGCAGAAAATATTGAAATTATTGATTTCTTAACATCCTCAGTCGTGCCCTTAATTCTGAATTTCTGATCTGTTCATCTTCATCTTCAGCCACTATTTTGACCCTTCTTTCTAATACATTATTCTCTACCAAAAAAACTCGTCCGAAATCGTCACCGAGTACAAGTTTTTCATTATAACTACAAATTTGACGGAGTCTTGAATCATGTGAAATCTCAAGTTCATTTCCTTCCAAATTCCATCTCAATAAAGTTGAGTTTCTTCCATTCCAGGATGAAGCCCAAGCATATCCAGAACATTCAGCAAGAGCATCTATCGAACCAGATCTAGTTTTGATTTGATTATGTGCATACAAAATTCCGTTTTCGTTACCAGCAATCCACCCCTCCTGAAAGTTCATTACAGCAGTTATTAAAGATTGATCATCATTTGAGTATGTGGAGTGTTTCTCTTCATTAACAACACTTACACTACCATTGGCATGCCCAAAAACAAAATTGTTTGGAGAGTTACAGCACCCACAAGTCACAGGGCTATCGGTTTCTAGAATTATGTGTTCTGGTTTTTGCCCAATTCTAATTCTAATATATCCGCATCTAGGTCGGCCTAGTCCTAGTAAGACCTCCTCTTTCTCATTTAATCCAAGAATCCACGGACGTTCTTCGATGACCCATCTTTCGACTTCATCTCCATTTTTGTTGAAATTCCAAATTGTAGATTCAATAAAGTCGGCAACTTCTAATTCGTACACTGATGAACTAGCCCAAATAACACTATCTTTTACTACAACAAAATCACTTGCCCCTTCTAGTTCACGACTCCACAAAATAAGGCCGTCCTCTAAATTGAAAGCATGAATATTAGCAGATGCAGTAATTAGAACCATATTTTCATCCAAGGCGATATCATTAATCGGTCCGGTTACTTTAGATCTCCATAATTCATCTCCAGTATTGTTGTTCCAACAGATTAGCATTCCATCATGAGATCCAGCGAATAAGAAATCATTTTTCATTAGTATAGAAGAACAAGCACCCCCCAAATCACGCACAAATGATGCGATATTTTCTAGAGAATGTCCAGCCATATTTTTCACGCTTTTATTCCATACAACGACTCTATTTTGTCCTTTAGATAGGTGACAAAGGCATCAGGAGAAGGAGGAGAACCTGTAGCTTCTTCAATTAATGCTGCAGGTTCTAATATGCTCCCACGCTGATGCACATTCTTTCTCATCCAAGAGAGCAGAGGGCCAAATTCTCCATTTCTCATTTGTTCATCATGTGTTGGCAATTCTTTCCTTGCTGCCTCTAGTAATTGAGCAGCGTATAGGTTACCAAGAGTATATGTTGGGAAGTACCCGAAAGCACCCATAGACCAATGAATATCCTGGAGCACCCCTAGAGTTCGATTTGGCGCACGAATCCCTAGAAATTCTTCATACATATCATCCCAAGCTTCGGGTAAATCATCAACTTCTAGATCTCCAGCAATAAGTTTCTTTTCAATTTCATAACGAATCATGATGTGTAAATTATAAGTAGCTTCATCCGCCTCAACTCTAATCAAACTGGGTTCAACTAAATTGACAGCTTGCCATAACTGCTCGGCATCTATGCCCTCCATATTATTGGGGAAGTTTTCTCTCCAAACAGGTAGCACCCATTCACAAAATTCACGAGATCTTCCAACTTGATTTTCCCATAATCTACTCTGACTTTCATGTACTCCTAACCCATTTGCCTTACCTGCAGGCTGGAAATCTAAATCTCTTCTTCGTCCTTGTTCATAGGTCCCATGTCCAGTTTCATGCATAGAGCCATACAGTGAACCAAATGGATCAGACTCACTGTATCTTGTAGTCCAACGCACATCATCTGGATTTGGTCCTCCGCAGAATGGATGAGTAGATGCATCCCGTCTTCCAGCATCAAAGTCAAATCCAATTGCCTCAGCTACACTGTGACTAAGAGATTCTTGAGATGATTGCTCCCAATTGTTGTTTTCTACCCAAGACATATCAGGCCTATTTCCATTCTCAATTACAGCCTTTACTAAGGGAGCCACATTGTCTCTTAATCCTTTGAATAGAGGATCTACTCTAGAAACTGTAAGTCCAGACTCATACAGGTCTAGTAGTGCATCATATCGCAAATCGTCGTAACCGAAATAGTCGGCCTTCTGACGGGCTAGGTCAATTGCCTTAGCCAAATCATCTCGAAATATAGAGAAGTCATCTTTTGCACGGGCTTCACTCCAAGAAATCTGTGCCCTAGATCTGTGTTTGGCCATTTCTTCAACGAACTCAGTGGGGAGTTTTGTGGCTCTATCATATGCCTCTCGAGCTAGTCTTACATTAGCTGATTGAATGTCATCTAAGTTATCAGTAGACTCTAGCACATCTAGGAGTTCTCCTATCTTTGGATCGGTTAATCTTTCATGTCCTGTTTTTGAAACCCAAGCGAGTTGCTCTGCTCTTAGTGCTGCAGCTTTTGGAGGCATCAGAACTTCCTGATCCCAACTCATAAGGCCTCCAATTTGTCCAATCAAATCTATGTCCTTCAGTCGTGCCAACAACTCATCATATGCATCCATGTATTTACGCATAATGTAATACAAATCAAACCATCTACACCTATGGTCTGGAATAATTAAGAAAAATGATGCTATTTTTCCAACTTAAGTGATGATACTACATTAGACAATGCTCATGTGTGATTCAGGACGCGCGAAGCGCGTGTCACGTCCCACAACGAGCATCATCTTGGCTTTGCTACTAGCAGCGCCTATGCTTTCAGGATGCTTTGGAAATGAAACCTTTACAGAGAACAGTGCCTCTGAGCATTGGCTTAAACCGGTTGAAGAACGCAGTTCTCTATTCTATGAAAATGGTGACGTATTCAGTAGAGTCTCTATCAATGGCACATTTGGTATAGATGTTGTCAGGTCAATTTTCGTTTCTGTTCCTGAGATCACATTATCTGATGGCGGGGCTGGTGCAACTGGTGAAGCCAAAGTACATCTCGGATTATGGCTTCCACAAATAGATGGCTGCGATTATGATTTAGCAGAATTGCCTGAAGAATGTAGGGTGCCAGTTATTGCAGAGATAGGGCCATACTATGATGATGGAGATGTTGATGCCCTAACTCCGGCAAATCGTCTGGGAAGATTCCTAATTGAGAATTTTGTTCCTCACGGATATGGAGTTGCACAGGTCAGCGTTTTTGGTACTGGAGAATCTAATCATTGCATGGATCTCATGGGCCTTGATGAGCAACAAGGAATACATTCAGCAGTAGAATATCTTGGAAAGGCGCCATTTTCAAATGGAGCAGTAGGAATAATTGGTAAATCATATGATGGCTCCACTCCTTGGGAAGCAGCAGCAATGGGATCTGAACATCTCAAAACCATAATTCCAATGTCAGGACTAATTGGCGTTCAAGATTTAATGTGGAGAAATGGAAGTATGGAGGCTCGCGGTGCAATAATGCACAATGGTGTGTATGGCAGTTTTGGTCTTGATGGCGATTCAGAAGACATAGAGAATGCTTGTGAAGGATATGTTGAGGGATATTATGCAGGACCTGCAGCCTATATCACCGGCGATAACTTGGCATGGTCTGGTTCAGACTATTGGCAGGAGAGACATTTCCTAACACGTGCAATAGAAAACTATCAGGGCTCGGTTTACATTATTCATGGAATGCAAGATTGGAACGTGGATCCACATATGGCTTTTCCAGTTCATCAGATGATGATTGATAACGGATTCGAAGTCAAGGGAATGTATGGACAATGGGGTCATGACTATCCAGATAGAATGAGTGGACATCAGGGACTTTCAAGTGGTCGTGGGGGTGAAGCATTTCCTTTCACTCTTCGATGGGACTGGGCGGATGATCTCTTAGAGTGGTTCGATTTCTATCTGAAGAACGATGGAGAAAAACCTCGTTTAATAGCTGAGATACAAGATAATATGGGGGGGTGGAGAGTGGAGGAAACTTATCCTCCAGCAGATCAAGAATGGCTCCGTTATGGAATGGATAAGTGTACTGTTATAGGAGGAGGAGAGACAATTACCTCTTCCTCAGGTGTTCGTATTGAATGTCCATTCTTTGATGAAGATACACGTATAGTCGGAACTCCTACATTCCATGTAGATGCAACAATTTCAGCATTCTCAACAAGTGGTCATCTATTTGTTGAAATGGTACAGGCAAGTAACGAAATGCACCTTGGTCACGCTGTCATGGATTTACGATATCATGCTGGTGGTAAAAATGGAGAGGTGTTGACACCCGGAGAAACAGTGAACGCTAAAATGGAATTCTTTGGAATGGACGTATTGATCCCAGCGGGAGATGGGATCCATTTGATAATTAGTCAAACTGGAGAAGACTATATTCCAAGTCCAGTATCTACTCAATCAGTTACTTTGGGTCTCACAGCCTCAAGTATACTTTCTCTTTCAACTGTAACTCGTGGTTGTGATGATTTGTTTATGCCTCCCATGATGACTGAACAATACCCTCAGTGCATTCAGGAGATGTGAGAAATGAGTCCTCCGTCTCCTAAGGTAAATGTTGCAGTTTCAGATAGAATCCTATTACATCTATGGGAACAGGATCATCAGGCTGATCACTATCTAGTAAATAGGGAAGTCACTAGACCCGGTATTGCTGAGATTTGTGCCTTACATCCTCCCAATGTATCTCGAGCAATGCGAGATCTTGCTTTTGATGGATTAGTCAGTGAACATACTCGTGTAGTTAGAGGCGAAGAAAGAAGACAGAAGACATGGCAACTAACTGAAGAAGGCCGAAAAGAGATTTCTCATAGAATTTCAGACCTTAGATCAATAACAGTTCTCTTGAGAGAAAGAGAAGGAAACCTACTGGAAGTTAGAGCAGACGAAGTAGGTAATCGCTTGGAAACGGGTTTGACTTTATTACAAGTCCTGATGCACGCACAACATGAGGGTGTTCTTAATTTCGGTGACATAAGATTTGGTGCCATAGTTCGTCATGATGAATCTACAAAATCAGCACCCGGGTCTTTACGACTTCTTTCTGGTGCACATTCAACATATCACACACGCCCTCCTGAAACAAGAATTGTACATGGTAGAGAGTCAGAAGTTTCAATTCTCAATAATTGGTATCAGTCAAATATACCAATGGCCGTTATTTCGGGTATTGCTGGATGTGGTAAAACAACCTTGGCGAGTCATTGGTTAGAATCTACTCTTGCATCTAATCCTAATACATCAGTAATGTATTACCCATGTCAACCATGGGACTCTACACTTGGTATAGCCACAAGTTTACTTCATCGACTATCACTTAGCTTAGATGGAGAAGAAAAAGATCCCTATGGCGTTCTTGAGTCACTTCCAATGAAACCAGGTGCAAGTCTAAACATCGATATGTATCGTCGTCGACTTATAGCCCATCTCAATGACGAAGACAAGAGAATAGGAAATCAATTTGATGATTTTATCCTTATTCTAGATGATGTTCACAATTTATCCAGAGATGGTGAATATCTATTTGGCGCTTTACTTCAGATTTCAGAATCAACCAATATGAGATTACTTCTAATATCCAGAACAAATTTGACATTCTACGATAGAAGAGATGTCCACACTAGAGACAGAGTAGTTGAACTTAGACTAACGGGATTATCTATTGAAGAGATAGCAAATTGGATAGAATCAATATCGCTTCCTTCAGATGCTCCCGCAGAGGAAATACATAGGGCAACAGGAGGTCATCCACTTGCAGTTGAATTACTTGAATTGTATGGTCAAACCCTACATGATGATTGGCTCAGATTTCTCGATGAAGAAATTCTTGAAGTCCTTCCAACTGATCATAGGGAACTACTTGCATTATTGGCTATAGCAGACCAACCAGTTCCATGGGATAGACTTGCATCAGCAGCATCATACAACGGCACCCCTCCAGAGGAATTGATTTCTCGTGGCCTAATGCTAGAATTAGATAGTGGTATGTGGCTTCACGAAGCCCTACGATCCCGACTCCTTCGCGAGGTTGGGAACCCCTTTGAAGAAAGAGCCAAACGTCTGAGAGATAGTTTGTGAATAACTCAAGCCATATGTCGATTTAGCCATTGGTCAAAAGCCGGTTTTGGCATGAATCCAGCGTGTTGATCTACAAGTTCCCCATTTTGAAAAAGTAAAAGCGCAGGTATTCCACGAATTCCAAATCTCCCTCCAGAAAGAGGATTGACGTCGGTGTTGACTTTTGCAATAGTCATTTCACGCTCCTCGGCTACTTGTTCTAATACTGGAGCAATCATCTTACAAGGCCCACACCACGGAGCCCAAAAATCAACTAAAACCCAATCATCACTCTTCGTTACATTATCAAAATCAGCATCACTAGCGTTGATTATCCTGCCCATGCTATCACTCCGCAGGGGTACTCGTTAAGCAGGCATCATATCAATACTAGCATTTCTCCATGTTGCTGGATATTGCGATTTCAAAGTAATAAACATACGAATTATTGACAAGTGAAAGGTTCTCGCAAGTACTGGGGGAGAGCCTTGGAAATAGCACCGAGCATCCTCACAGCTGACTTTTCTAATCTAGCAGATACTCTAGAGGAAGCCGTTAATGCCGGTATTAATTGGATACATATGGACGTCATGGATGGCAATTGGGTAGTAAATAGAACCATAACATTTGGACCCGCATTGATACGTGCAGTACGTAATAGAATGGGTACAGAAGTTTTCATTGATTGCCATCTGATGATAACTAACGCCGAAGAGACTTGGTCGCAATATGTTGATGCTGGTGTAGACCTAGTCATAGCACATATCGAGGCAGTAGATAACATGGGGTCTTTGATCAAATCTTTACACGACTCAGGATGTCAAGCCGGTGCAGTTCTGAATCCAGATACACCCGCATCATCTATTCTTCCATTCCTATCCCAACTTGATCTCGTTCTTGTGATGTCGGTAGTTCCCGGCAAAGGTGGACAATCATTCATGCCAGAAGTAGAATCAAAGGTTAGGAAATTTAGAGAGGCAATAGACAAGCAAATTGCAGAAGGCGGTAGACAAACTAAGTTGATGATAGATGGAGGAATTAAACATCATAATGCTGCTATGGTTTCAGAATGGGGAGTCGATGTAGCAGTAGTAGGAAGCGGCCTTATCAACGACAAAGCAAGTATCAAAGACAATCTCACAGAAATCAATTCCGCAATGGGCATTGATTAATTTACACGCGCGAGCATTCAAATCCTACCAACCTCGGGCTAATATCGATGGTGACAGAAGCGTGGATGTCTGAGGAGATTCTCAAAGTGGTTCCTGATGCTAGAGTCGAGGCTACTGACTTACATGGAAGTGGTGATCATTTCCATGTAAGAGTAATCTCTTCTTCTTATGAGGGAATGCGTCCATTACAAAGACAAAGACCAATCTTGAATCATTTCAAACCCTTTATCGCCCAGAATATAGTTCATGCCTTAGATTTGAAATGTATGACTCCGGAACAAGCAGAAAACTCAGGAGACACAGCTTTTGATCCACATGCAGAGAAGAAAACAGAATTCTTTGGAATACACATTCGTAGACCAGAAAAGGAGTGATAAAATGTCATTTGATTGGACCCCCTCAGAACTTGATGCCTTAGTAAACGAACACCCTATAGTACTCTTCATGAAGGGGACGCCACAAGAACCCAGATGCGGATTCAGCAATCGCGCTGCTACTGTGTTAAGTCAATTAGGAGAGCCTTTTACTAGTGTAAATATACTGACAGATCCTAGGGCGATTCCTTCGGTATGTGCTTGGGCAGATTTCCCAACAATGCCTCAGGTATACATCTATGGCGAATTAATTGGCGGATCAGACATAGCCCTAGAAATGTATCAATCCGGTGAACTCCAGCAAATGATAGCAGATGGTAGAGCTGCCTCGGAGTGAGGAGATTTCATGTCGGCATTTGCCGATGATAGAAGAATAATGATAATCGCCTTAATTGGTGCAACATTACTATCATTCGCACCACTATTGTACATACAGTCAGACACCTCCCCAATTACAGGAGCATTCTTCAGAATGCTATATGCTATCCCAATCCTTCTCTTTCTCGTCTTATATCTAAAGAAAGAGGATCATAGACAGAGAAATAGTAGGATGCTTGCCTTTGTAGCAGGAATACTACTAGCAATTGACTTTGTTGGCTATCATAGTGCAATAGACTACATAGGAAGCGGAATCGCAACTTTGATTGGAAATTCTCAGGTTATAATTGTCACTTTGGTAAGTTGGTGGTTATTCGGAGAAAGACCAAATCGAATGATTTTACTAGCTCTTCCAATGGTTATGTTGGGATTAATTTTTATCTCCGGAATTTGGGATGATCAACCATATGGCGCAGACCCCGTTAAAGGAGTAATAGGAGGTATAGTCGCTGCAATATTTTATTCATCATTCCTTATTCTTTATCGCTTTTCAAACAGAATCCAGGCACCTTCAGTAAATCTACAATTGGATGCAACAACAGGTGCTGCAACGGGGCTTTTGCTAGTTGGAATAATGCCTCTTTCAAGTTTAGATATAGAACCAATAGCATTCTCAGTAACTTGGCCAGGTCATGGTTGGATAGTCCTTCTTTCAATTTCTTGTCAAGTATTAGGATGGTTAGCAATTACATATGCACTCCCGAGACTTCCCGCCGCACACACTTCTTTCGCAATCCTATTACAGCCGGTGTTAACCATTGTTTGGGGTGTTTTGCTTCTCAAAGAGGAACCATCAGTTCAACAAATAGGTGGAATGATACTAATCTTCTCAGCAATAATCACGGTTACTCTTTTTGGAAGAACAGATAACATAGTAGAAAAATCATCTAATTAATATGATATTATAATCATAAAAATGTATCACTGAAAGCCTAGCGTCTAATCATTTAGGTGTACAGGGCGAGAGACACAAGCGAGGGGATGGGATGCACTCAGCGAGAACCTCAACGGCCCCGTACGGACATACCTTACAATCAGCGCTAGATAATCGTTGTGCGTAAAAATTCTCCATTAGGCCTAAACGCTATACTGAGACGCTATATTATGTTAAGAAGTGAAATAGTTACTCAACAGTCAAAACTTCGGCACCACCATCGGTAATCCAAATAGTATGCTCATATTGCCCAATCATTCCTCTATCAGAGCAACGAAGTGCTTGATAAGTTTCTAAGAATCTAATATTAATGAGTTTCTTAATCAAAGCATTCCATTTCTTTCGAAGAATTTCTTGTTCTTCTCCCGGGAATGGCTTCTCTAGAAGTGGATATGCCCAGCGCTCGGCAAAAGGAAGCGTATTATATCGCTCTTCGATGTATCTGGCCATAGTGGCTCCAAGAGGTTTTAACTTACCTTTTGACATAGCTTTGCGAATAGTGATATTTCCAGTAACGCGATAAATGTTACTTGAAGAACTAGGTGGTATATTTTCAACTGTTCCACTTTTTCCAGTAGTGTTGAATGGTTCAACAGCATAAACAGACCCAGTTTCTACAGTTCCTTTGAAACTAGGATTATCTGGTCCACATGCATATGCTGGTATTGAGACACCAGCATGTAGATTCCATCTCTTCAATTCATGTCCACATAGATTTCTAATCGGCTCAAAACCAGCGTCAGTATGAACTTGTTCAGCAGCAGCACCAACAACATGCCAGGGGGTATCTGGATGCATTTTTTCAATCGAGGCATCTCTTGCCTCCTTTGCTGCTTTTATTTGCTCTGTATGATTGCCACCATTGCCTACCTCTATTGTCATTGCATTGTCTGCAATAGCTCCTGCAATGTGTACTCCAACATCGAGTTTGACAAGATCTCCGTTTTGAAAAATCATTTCTCCTTCAAATCCATCAGGAGGTAGCAATCTTGATTCTGATGTATAATGGGCCGCGATGTCGTTTACTGAAATTGTTACAGGAAAAGCAGGAGTTCCACCATGTCTCCTGATGAACCTCTCTGCGGAATCAATAACATCATCCCACGCCTTACCAGCCACTATTTCTCCTTTGATACCTTCAAGGGTTCTTCTGGCTACATGCCCAGCGTCTTTCCACTGTTTGAGATCTTCTTCTTCCACCATTTTTCAACCTCTTCAGTAGGTACAATTCCTTCTCTCAGGACCTCAATGCTCGGGTAATCGGGCGCATCACAGACCGAATACCACGATATCAAAGTACTGGGGGGACCAGAGGCCGTATTTCCGTCTACAACACCTATCTTAAAACCCATTTTTCTTAATTTATTAGCGGCTTTTTTACAAGTTTCATCTGGTATTTCTCCACTAATATTTGCAGAAGTAGCGGTAAGAGGTCCGGTGGCTTGCAGTAATGCCTTTGCAATTGGATGAGCAACTACTCTGATAGCTATTTTTTTACCACCTAAACGTGAATCAAGAAGAGTCTTCGCAGGGAGTAGAAGAGTAATCGCCCCCTCTGGAAAAGACGACAATAATTCAGAAATATCATCAGTTAACTCAACGATACTAGATGCCTGTTCTAGATTAGCGACCCCTATACTTACAGGCATGTTAGAGGGTCTATTTTTTATGGCAAATAATTTATCTAAAGAGGCGGAGTTAGGAATACATCCTAGAGCCGGCTGAGTGGTAGTTGGATATACTATACAATCTCCATCTATAGCTATTCTAATTGCTTCCTCCAAATTGGTCACCTCACTTGATATGCCTGCGTGAAGCAGGGGGCAAGGAATTGGCCTGAACTACAATTGAACCAACGTGTAGATCCATATTTGATTGATGAGTATGTCTACTAGATATCCTAAGCAATTCTCTAATCCCAAAAACAAGATTTATCACAGGAATAAGGAAGATTAATTTCCTTCTAGAACGTTGATCCCACATTTGACTAGTCATCTCAGAACCATCTTCTGCTAAAACAGCCAGACCAAGCATTCTTTGGCCCAAAGATCTGGAAAATTTCATACCTGTCCATCTCCAATATAGCCAATGAGAAATAAAGAGTATCATAACCATAGCAAGTGAATGATGAAATCCTGAAGAAAGCCATAATGTAATATTCCAAGCATTCAGAATTTGCCAACGACTAACAACCATCAATATTGTAGTCACTATTACAATATCAACACTTAGAGCAGCAGTACGTTGAACACCACTAGCTAGAATTGTGCCTTCTGGTATTGGCCAATGCCCTCCTTCTTCCGCAGTAACTATTTGCTTAGCCAGAGTTCCTCCTGACTGCACAGAAATAGGTGAATCATGGTCCGACATACTCTCTCTCAGGCCATCCCGAGAATGTGCCACGCCTCAAGGTTACGACTGCGTATGTGTGACAACCAATCAGACCAAACTGGGTCATTCCTCAGTGTGTCAGGGTCTCCAATTACTATGAGGCCACGCCTTGATCGAGTTAGTGCCACATTGAGTCTTCTTGGATCAGAGAGAAAACCAACCGTACCTTCGTCATTAGATCTCACACAAGAGAATATTATCACTTCTTTTTCTCTTCCTTGATAACCATCTACTGTATTTACTTCAATACTCTCTCTTTTTTGAGGTAATGCATCTCGAATAGCTCTTACCTGTCCTGCATAGGGAGTAATTATACCAATATCTGTCTCTAGTAAATCACCCGGCTCAAGTAGATTCTCAAGAATTCTAGCAACCCATCCCGCTTCTGCAAGGTTTTCCTTGGATGAACCATCCGGAGAACTCATTTCTCCTCCATTAACAGGCAAAAACGCGATTGGAATTTCCCAATCATTCCAAAGGAAGCCTGCAGGGTTGGGTCGTTCATCTTCACTAATTCCATCAATAAGATTACCATCATAGAATGCTTTATTCGGAAAGTTTGAGATTTCAGGATGCATTCTATACTGTGTATCTAGTAGGATTGGTTCAATACCCATTTCAATTATTCTTTCAAATAAAGATCGTCTTAACCCTCCATTTTCAGCACGTTGGCTTATTACAGTTGGAGGTAATTGTCTATGATCGCCTACTAGAACCACTTGTCTTGCACCACGTACAAGCGGAACCAGACTTGCAGGTTCAGTTGCCTGAGTTGCTTCATCAATTAATACCCTAGAAAAATTACGACCATCTAGCAGATGATGTCCAACACCTATACACGTACAACATAGAACCTGAGCACGACCTAGTATATCATCACGCATTTGTGATTCTATACGCCGAACTTCTTTCCATCCTCTGTTTAAATCTCTATGCGCTAATCCTTTTTCTTTTCCTTTCATACCGGGTATTCTTCGAGCAAGTTTTTCATTCAACTCTAGATGCTCAATTAAGTCTCTCCTAAGTGGGTGATTTTCCATTTGTGCGTCAACTGTTGCAATTCTCAGAGACTCTCTAACTTTTACTGGCTGCCCCAGTCTTATTGCACTCACACCTAAATCTAGTAGACCTTCGAGTAAGTTATCAACAGCAACATTTGAGTCAGCAACAGCTAGGATTGTACCGATATCTTGACTCGCCCAAGACTCTAAAATACGAACAGCAGTATATGTTTTTCCTGTACCAGGGGGGCCTTGTATCAATGTAAGTCTACGGTTAGTAGCTGCATTTGCAGCGATTTTCTGAGACTCATTCAGGCCCTCCGATTTACTCATTGGTTTTCGATTCATACCACCTAACTCAGGGCCTAGGCTGGCTGTTGCTATTGGATCATAAACAAGACCTAGCAGTAGTTCACGTAATGGTGCGCCTCCCTCTTCATCAAATATTGAATTTAGAGCATCGTGCATTCTATCAAAGGCAACTTTGTTTGCAGCTCTATCCATTCTCCAAAAACCACTTCTTAACCCACTAGGAAGCTCAGATAGAACAATTCTTATTCTATTACGAGATCTATCTGAAACGATTCCTTCAATTGTTTTTTCACCAATTGGATCTCCTCTACTTAATATTACTATATCTCCTTGCCGAAATCTATGAGATCCCAAATTGGCTCGTTTTTCTAACTGTAATTTAACAATTCTTTGACCAAACAACCAACCGTCTGGTTTTGCTTGGAGATCAAATAAAGCCAATCCATGAGATGATAATTTTTTCCTTGACCAATTCCTCAATCGTTCTTCAGTCGCTCTTAATTCATCATCTAATTCCCACTTAATTAGTTGCATGAAAACATCATGATGATCCTGACTCCGAGTAAATCTCGAAGGAGTACTTCCTGGTGTCCCCATGTCTTCTGCCCGTAATCAATTACACATCACGCTTTGCAAATACACATGACGTTGCTCCATGAGCACTTTGCTTACAAATTAGGGTGAGGGTTATACGCGGAACGCGGCCGAAGCACCTCGTCTTTGTGGGTGGTAGCACGGTGTTTGATAAGTTCAAAAATTGGCGTAAGCAAGAATCGCAGTCAATGATTGAATGTCCATTATGTGGGACAAATAATCCAGAGGGGTCCTCAGAATGCTCTCAATGTATGTATCAATTAGGAAAGGCCTCTTTTCAGCAAGTTACAACTATAGATGAATCCCAAACTAATGATTTATTCGATCAACTTCTGGCAGATTCTGACGAAGAAGATCAAGAAGAAGTGATTGATTGGTCAAGGGGCTCCTTCAAGATGGAAGATGTAACTATTGATGTTGAACAATATGATGAATCTGATGGCATCAAAATGAGCATTAATCCTACATTTGCTATGACTGTTGATCATCCTGAATCGAGTGAAGAGGATGATGAGGAATACGAATTGACTGCAGCAGATGCCCCCGCATTTGTGACCAAATTTGAGATTCCTGAGGAGGAAGAAGAGATATTGGAAGAAATACCAAAACAACAGATAACTCTAGTTGAGCCAATAGAATCATTTTCAGTAGATGACACATCTGAAGAGGAAGCTTTAGACCCTCCTTTATCTTCTGAATTTGAAGAAGTGTTTAATGAAGAACCTCCTGCTAATCTAATGAATTTGAAGAAAGCTGAATTGATAGAGATGGCAAAAGAAGCAGGTTTATCGACATCAGGAAATAAGTCGGAAATAGTCGAAAGACTTCAAGTTCAAGATTCGCAATCTGAACCTCCGAATTCAGAAGAAAATCTAGAACAGAGTAAAGAAGTCGAATCATTGCAACCCCCTCCTCCTCTATTGAGAGCAGATATGCCTGCCCCCCCTCCTCCTCCAGTGGCGGCTCGTCCAGTAGATCCAATGGATGCTGCATTTGATGGAAATAATACCCAAAAGCCTCCAACCATACCCAGAATTCCACGCCCCCCAACTCTTCCTCATCTTATGGAAGAAGAAATTGAAAACTCAGATGATAATGGATTTTGGCCATGGCCTCAGCAAGAGGAATGGCAAGATAGAGATTTAGTAATGAAAATAAGAGATGCCATGGAGGCGGCAAAACGCAAAGAGAATGCTCAAGCAACCGTGCTAATTGATGAGGTAGGTCCTCATTTGGGAGAACGAACAAAACTTCTGTATCCGGTTGGAGCCCTCTTACAAAGGATAGGCAGGGCATCAGCAGTAGATAAGATGATTGAAAAAGCGATAGAGGCATATCCAGAAGACCCCCACGTTAAGTCAGCGAAAGCAAAGTTACGCCCTTGATTTTACATCAATCATCTAGGTTCTCGAACCGTAGGGCTCATCTGTGTATCTAAGAAGCGGGATGCATGATTCGTCGCGCGACCACGACGATCCAAGTCGACGAAAACATGGTGTTGAGGCCAGCAAATACTACTCACAGCCTTCCATTAATTGAGGCATTTGAGGAAACTTGGCCCGAGGTTAGTAGGGCGATGCCATGGATACTCCCTGAGCAAGATACCGTAACTCAGATTGAGGAATTTCTAGATGAGGCAGAACGTATGGGTCGTGTTGGACGTATGCATCATTGGGTGATCTTACGTCCATGGGATTCCACAATTCTTGGGTTAATTGGATTTGATACAGTAACAAGAACCGTAGAGGCCGATTGGAATTTAGGGTATTGGATCAGATCTTCAGAACAGCGTAGAGGGGCCGCGACTCGCGCTATAGAGGCAGTATTACTCTGGTTAGGGGCCCTAGAAAACACTCAAGTTGAACTTAAAGTAGATCCTAACAATATTCCCGGTAAACATACTGTAGAACGCACGGTAAGAAAATGGAGCGGTAGTAGATCTATTCAAGGCGACTCCTCAATTACTGTTGCTGGTATTCGTACTGAACATGAATGTCATGTAATTGAAGTAGGCCCTAATAAGAGCCCTAAGTTAGAATAATTGATTGCGATCATTGAAATCAGTCGATCGATTCGGATACCTGCCCATAGGGCAGGTGTTCCCATGTCCGTTAACCACCGACAACGACTTCCGGATATAGATCCAGAGGAAACTGATGAGTGGATTGAAGCATTACGCGACGTCGTAGACTCTCAGGGTATAGAACGAGCTCGATTGCTATTACACGAGCTTCTTTCGGAATCTAATGACCTTAATATTCAGATTTCTTCTTTATCTAGAACTCCATATGTGAACTCAATATCATGGGATCATCAGGAACCTTATCCAGGGGATGTTAAACTTGAGAAGGAGATTCAGAACTCAATCCTTTGGAATTCTGCTTTAATGGTCTCGGATGCAAATAGAAGAATAGATGGGATTGGAGGGCACATCTCTACTTATGCCTCATCTTCAACACTATATGAAGTAGGTTTTAATCATATATTTAGAGGAAAAGATAGCAATGGGATAGGCGATGCTTTGTACATACAGGGACATGGCAGTCCGGGGATCTATGCTAGAGCATTTCTGGAAGGGCGCCTTAATAGAGAACAATTAACTAATTTTCGCCAAGAGGCTTTCAGCGATGGACTTTCTTCATATCCACATCCTCGATTGATGCCAGAATTTTGGGAGTATCCAACAGTTTCAATGGGACTTGGGCCACTATCTGCTGTAATGCATGCTCGTTTTTGGAAATATATTCATAATAGGGGATTAGTTGATACCTCCGAATCAACGATATTTGCATTTCTGGGTGATGGAGAAATGGATGAACCAGAGGCTATTGCTGCAATCGCAGTAGCCGGTCGAGAGAAATTAGATAATCTAATTACTATAGTAAATTGCAATCTACAAAGACTGGATGGTCCAGTAAGAGGTAACTCAAAGATAATCCAAGAACTTGAAGGCCTCTACAGGGGAGCCGGATGGGATGTATTCAAGGTGCTATGGGATTCAAATTGGGATAGATTATTTGCTAGTGATTATGATGGTGCATTACTCAATCGTCTAGAAGCAATAACAGATGGAGATTTTCAGAGAATGAGTACTCTAAGTGTATCAGATTTCAGAGAGGAACTTTTCTCAGGACATTCATCACTAGAAGCAATGTCTGCTGGAATTACAGACGAAGAACTCTCTAAATTACGCCGTGGTGGGCATGATCCAATTAAGGTGTGGGCAGCATACAATGCTGCTAAACATTCGGATAAACCAGTAGCGATTCTAGCTCACACAGTGAAAGGTTGGGGTATTGACACATTTGAGGCGAGAAACACGACTCATCAGAAGAAGAAAATGAGTTTAGAAGATTTAATTTCTTATAGAGATAGACTTGAGATACCCGTAGACGACTCTAAACTTGAAGAAGATCCTTTCTATAATTTAGATGAAGACTCAGAGGCATTGCAATATTTACACTCCAGACGAATTTCATTGGGTGGTTATCTTCCAGAGAGACGTTCTCCAAAAATAACCAATAAACTCCCCAAGTTAGAAACATATGCATCATTTGATGCGGGAACTCCTGAGGGTCAGCAAGTATCTACTACGATGGCATTTGTTCGCCTACTTAGGGGTTTGATGAAGTCAGAAATAGGAGATAGAATTGTACCAATAATTCCTGATGAAGGACGAACTTTTGGTATGGACCCACTATTTTCCGAGTTTGGTATTTATTCTTCTTTTGGTCAACTTTACAAGCCAGTAGATCATAAAATGCTTATGAAATATAAGGAATCAAAATCCGGACAGGTTCTCCAAGAGGGAATTTCAGAGGCTAATTCAATTGCTTCTTGGATTGCGAGTGCAACTTCATATTCTCATTCAGGAACTCCAACATTGCCATTCTATATTTTCTATTCTATGTTTGGTTTCCAAAGAGTAAATGATCAGATATGGCAGGCTTCTGATGCGCGTGCTCGTGGCTTTTTGATGGGCGCAACTGCAGGCCGAACCACATTGAATGGTGAAGGATTACAGCATCAGGATGGCCATTCATTATTACATGCTAGCACAGTACCTTACTGTCGTGCTTGGGACCCTTCATATGCATATGAATTAGCGACTATTATCAAGCATGGAATTGATGAGATGTGGAATCAAAATAAAGACGTTTTTCACTATGTTATGCTTTACAATCAAAATGAGCAACAACCTCCAAAACCAGAAGGCTGTGAAGAGGGATTAATACAGGGCGCTTACTTATTGAAAAAAGCAAAGTCTGGAAAAGAGCCAATGATAAGATTACTAGGATCAGGCCCGATACTTTCTCATGTTTTAGAAGCCGCTGAAGAACTGGAAAATCGTGGTATACGCGCAGAGATTTGGTCTGTACCATCCTACGGGGAACTACGTCGTGCTGGTTTAGAAGCAGAGAGGGCTACTCGCCTTAATCCACAGGATCCTAAAATTGCTTACGTAAGTCATTGCTTTGGAGATGAAACAACTACTATTGCTGCTAGTGATTATATTGCTGCAATTCCGGAAATGATTCAACGTTGGGTGGGCGGTCGTTATGTTGTACTTGGTACTGACGGATTCGGAAGATCGGATACAAGAGATGCTCTAAGAAGATTCTTTGAGATAGATACAGCAAGTATAGTTGTGGCTGCTCTTTCGGCTCTAGAACAAGATGGAAAAATGCCAGATGGGACAACAGTAAAAGCAACAAAAGAATTAGGAATAATCTTCGATCGTTATGATAAGACAATGTAATTATTATTCAGTAATATGAGCTAAGAAATAATTGTACACAAGAACTTCTCCAAGGCTAATCCAATCCGGTATTTCATTATTGTACGGGTCATATCTATGACCAGGAATTAGTCTCCAATCAGGAGGTAGTTCACTGAGTATTTTTTTTGCATTAATTAGGCTCCTTTGTTGGGCCGGAGGATCTCCTCCGGGTAAATCTACTCTTCCTGCACTTTTAACAAAAAGTAAGTCTCCTGCATGATATACACCATGTCCATGAAATGTCACATGCCCTGGTGCATGTCCCGGCGAATGCGTAACTGTAAGTTTAATATTGCCTGCTGACCATTCAACTGACTCATCAGGTTTACAATCCCATGTATCTGTAAAGTCTATTTTTCGAAATACAACATGAGCAAGTAGATTGGGAACCCTTGCCTCTTCATGCCCCCAGACCTCTAGGTCTGGGAATCTTTTCATCATACCAGGATATCCTGCTGCATGATCTCTGTGAGTGTGCGTGTAAAGAAGATGAGTAGGGACTAATCCTTCTTTTTCTAATGCCTGAGTCCATCTTTTGCCATCGAAAGGGTCGATTATTGCAACTATTCCATTTTCCCTGTCAACGAATGCAGTATTCATATTCATCAAAGATCCCATTTGTGTTATCCACACTTCAATACCATCATCCCAGACTTGGACATCGAACTCGCCATCTTCAAGCATATTTGTTACGGCCATGATGTTGCCCATAGGTGTGGTGGAACAAATATCACAGAGCAGCCTTCAAATTGTAGTCCCCAAGTCGGAGGTCATGGCACGAATGCCTGCTTCACATTCCCGTATGGTGGGCCTCTTGCTTGGTCTACTGCTTAGTCAGGGAGCCTGAGAGGGCTCCCATTTTCGTATTGGGGTGAAGAATATGGTTTACGATTCGCAAAAAATAGAGACTCATTGGCAGGCTCGTTGGAACGCGGAAAAAGTCAATCATACCGATATAGATGAGTCGCGAGAAAAATTCTACTGTCTAGAAATGTTTCCTTATCCTTCAGGATATATGCATATGGGACACGTTCGTAATTATTCAATCGGAGATGCTATGGCAAGGTTCCAAAGACTGATGGGCAAGAATGTACTGTATCCAATGGGGTATGACTCCTTTGGTATGCCAGCTGAAAATGCTGCTAAGAAGGAGGGAGGGCACCCTCATACGGTTACTGAACGCAATATTGCAATGATACGTACAGATCAAGAAAGAATGGGATATTCATACGATTGGAGAAGAATGTTTGCGACATCTACGCCTGAATATTATCATTGGAACCAAGAGATGTTTCTAAAATTTAGAGAGGCAGGATTGGTAGAACGTCGTTTTGCACCAGTTAATTGGTGTGATGATTGTGATACAGTTCTAGCAAACGAACAAGTAAAGAATAATCGTTGCTGGCGATGTGGTCTTGAAGTTATACAGAAAGACATGGCACAGTGGTTTCTTTGTATGACTAAGTATGCAGATGAATTACTTGATGAATTAGACCACATTGATTTTCCAGAGAATGTTAAATCGATGCAACGCAATTGGATAGGCCGCTCTAATGGTGCACACATCGATTTTCAAGTTTCTAATTCTGATTTAGTAATAGGCGCTTTCACAACAAGACCCGATACAATTTTTGGAGTTACCTTTGTTACATTATCTCCGGAACATCCTCTTTGTGAAGAATTGGTTTCGGGAACAGAATATGAAAAAGGTTGGCGTGATTTAAGAGATGAATGTTCTCGAATGTCTGAGTTTGAGAGGATCAATTTATTGAAGGAAAAAAAGGGAACCCCTCTTGGTAGATCAGTAATTAATCCATTAACAGGCTTAGAAATTCCAATATGGGTAGGTAACTTTGTTGTGGCCTCTTATGGAACTGGGGCAGTTATGGGAGTTCCCGGTCATGATCAAAGAGATTATGATTTTGCCAAGAAGTATGGATTGGAGATAAAGCAAGTACTATCCAGAGAAGAAGGCGGTATTGCAAATGAAGAGAACCCCGTTTTTGATGGCTTAGGATGGATGGTTAATTCCGCTAACTCAAAATTTGACGGATTATTTGGAAATGAGGCTAAGGCTGCGGTCATAGCAGCACTTGAATCTGATAAAAAGGGTAAAGGAACGGTACAATATAGACTAAAAGATTGGCTTTTGAGTCGTCAGCGCTTCTGGGGAACTCCAATTCCTATGCTTCATTGTGAATCATGCGGAGTAGTTCCCGTTCCTTACGATGACCTCCCAGTAGAATTACCACTTGATGTTACTTTTAGTTGGGATGAAAGTGGTAATCCACTTGCTGGTCATGATGATTTCCTCTCAACAAATTGCCCTCAATGTAATGGTCCAGCCCACCGCGAAACTGACACTATGGATACATTCTATGACTCCTCATGGTACTTCATGAGGTTTGCAGATTCAACAAATAAAGAAGAGCCATTCAATAGAAATAAAGTTGATTATTGGCTTAAGGGCGGTGTAGATTTGTATATCGGAGGCATTGAACATGCAGTAATGCATCTTCTTTATGCTCGTTTTTTCACAAAAGCCACTCGAGATCTTGGAATGAATGAGATTGGAGAGCCATTTGGCCGTTTGGTCTGTCAAGGTATGCTTAATGCTCCAGCCCCATTCTGTTCTGAATGTAATACAGAGTATCATGTTGATAACTTTGGAGGAACTTGTCCTAATTGTCAAGCTGATCTTGGTTCACGTTCAGCAAAGATGAGCAAGAGTTTGGGTAATACCGTAAGTCCTGGAGAAATGGTCGATCGATATGGAGCGGATACCGTTAGATTGTTCATTTTATTCGGTGCTAATCCAGAGGCAGGAATGGATTGGTCAGACAATGCAGTTATTTCTAATCATAAGCAATTATGTTCAATTATTGATGCATTCGACTATGGAATTAAACTTGCAGATTCTCCAGGGCCTCTAGATTCATGGTTACTTGCACGATTGCGATTAAATCAAAGACATTGGAGGGATTCTATGGATTCAGTAAGCCTCCGAGAAGGCGTCATGGTTAGCCACTTTCAAATGCTTTCAGACTGGCAGTGGTATCTTCGGCGTGGAGGCTCTGACAGAGCCACTGCAAGGAGGTTTCTGACAGGATGGGCTCCTATGTTAGCACCAGCTACGCCCCACATTGCTGAGGAATTTTGGTCTTTATTGGGGATCGGCAGCAAATCATCAGAAACTATGTTGGCTACTCATGAAATGGAATTTGAATTAGAAGATGACAATGATCTCGAAGTTTTGTCTCTAGAAGCTTATCTTAGAGAAGTAATCGAATCAGCAAGAAATCTTCGAAGTCTAGCCGAGCGTCATTCAGAGGGATCAATATCTAAACTCGTGATACAAACATCACCATCTTGGAAAATCAAATTAGCCCGCGAGGCCGTTCGGTTAGAATCTGAAGGTTTTGACTTTAAGCAGCAAGGACAAGAATACCTAAAATCGTTAGAATTATTTGAAAATGAGAAATTACGGGGAGAAATTTTCCAAACCTGGATGACCATGACAACGGGATCTAAGAAAAAGAGAGGGAGAATTCATACTTGGAACCCAGGAGAGAAACAGTTGTTGATTAGTGGTTTTGATGAGAATGAAGTAATTAACTCAGCATCACATTTCATAGCCTCAGTTCTTGATGTAGATTCCGTAGTATCGTACTCTGTAGGAGATGGTGATGACATTGGTGGAAAGGCCAGAGTAGCATTCCCATTAGAACCTGGAATTGCATTTATTTAAGACCCCTTCAAGTTTAATATTCTCCGATATTAGTGTCGATTAAGATTGCGAGAGTTCATGGACAAGCAGTCGTTCGGATTGATTGTTGAGTGAAGAGAAGGAGCCTTCCAATCGTCGCAGACGCCGTCGTCCGCGTCAAAAATCAGGCAATGGCGCCAAGCATATTCCATGGGCAACCGGTGAGCCAGAAGCCATGGAACGCGCACTAGGCCGTTTCCACCAAGATCCTCCACCAATGGGAATTCCGAAAGACATCGACCCACCACCTGAGATTAGTGATTTGAAATGGCAAACTAATGCCATCGCTAAACCTATCCAGAAGAAAGTAGGAGAGATAGTAATCAAACCAGGAGAGTTCGGTTTTCTTCCAGAGGAAAGAGTAGATGATATTAGAGATGAAATAAGCCAATTTCCAATTTCAATTGAGCAAGCATTGTCTCTTCGTGGAGCACTTAACCAGGAGAAAAGCGTTCACTCTCATGGGCGTTTGATGCGAAATTCTAATCAATTAAGAAGACGCTATGACGCAGGAGAAGGGGTTCTCACACTAGCTCAAAGATTTGACGCGCCCCCTGTCAACACATTCCGTGCAATACTTACAGGTCGTGGCTGGTCAAAAAATAGAATTAAAGAGACTCTTAAGGATCCTAAGAAAATGAATAAGAGGGATCAAAATGAATTTTCTAAAGCCGAGGAAGCAGATAAAGTTAGTTCAGTTAATCAATCAGATACTCAGAGTGCCGCTGAAGTATTCGAAGAAATTTTATTTTCATACTTCGAGAATCTTGGTATAAGGTTCCGTAAACAGGATGATTTACTCAAGGAACAAAAAGAATCGGAAGGTCGAGCGATAGTTACTCCTGATCTTCTTCTACTAGATGATGTTAGAATCAATGGAGTGCCTTGTGCTTGGATAGATGCTAAGCATTTCTTTGGAGCCGATTTGCGATTCCCTAGAAAGAAAACTCAGAAACAAGTTGACAGATATGTGAATGAATATGGTCAAGGAGCAATTGTTTATCGCCATGGCTTCACGGAGTCATTGAAAATTAAAGGAGCCATCCTTCTTGATGCTAGCCCTCTTGATCTAACTCCACTTGATGAATTTCATGAAAAAAGATCTGGTGGCCATCATTCGTAAAAATGTCATTAATTAGACTAGATTACCAATTTTTGTAATCGTAGATTCCAATCCTTGTTTTTCTAATTCAGATGGTAATTTATCCAGTGATAGATTACTATCTAACTTATTAGGTAAGATCACAACACTTTCACCAAGCATACAAAACATTACTGAAACCTCATTAGCAAATTCAACAGTACTTACTGCCTTTCTTGCTTTTTCCATCAATCTGGCTCTAGAAGCATCAGATGCAAGCCCGGAATTATTTGAAAAATGAGTTGCAGAATCAAGTAAATCCTTCCATCGAGAATAATTCCATTCTCCTTTGGTTAATTTTTCCATTTCCGTTTTACCTGCTTTTGATATCAGTGACTTCCATTCAGAATTGTCAATATATTCAGAAGTATGTCTTCCAGGATTCGAACGCCAAGCCAAGACTAAATCTGCTGATTTCTTCCAACTCTTAGCAACACCGGGACCAGTTTCTAGTTTCTTTCCAGAAAAAGGAGATCCAGGTTTCACTCGTAGCTCGACACCGCCATATGCAAGCGCCGTCACATCTCCAAGTCCAGTAGAATTAATTCTTTCAATTCGATGTGCATTCCTATATGCTCTACGTAGACTTTCTTCATGGGGTAATCCAAGTGCTCGCTGGAATGCGATTGAAGAGGAAATTGCACCAGCAGCAGACATTCCAAATCCATGTGAAGCAGGAAGTCTCATTTTGATTGCAATATCCCATGTATATTCTTTGAAGTCAGAAATTTCCTCGGCTAATAAGTCTAAAATTTGGCGATACATTTCTTGATTTCCTGTACCCGATAGGAAATCAACAGTTAATTCGAAATCTCCTTTTTTACCTCTGGCTATAGCTTCAATCCCATCTTCCAAGCAGATCCCAGCCCCAAGACTTCCCTGAAACATGTCATCTTCTGAAGAATCTTCTACAGTGAATAATAATGTTAGGTGCCCGCCGCATGTACCCCGCCCAAGAACGGCATTCATAGGATATCATCTCTGCACTTATGCAAGAAGTCTACGGCTCAACAATCAAAGAACTGATGCAAGATCTTCGCTCAACGAATTGAATCTTTTTGAAAGAACCTCAGATGCCTTCTTGAGAGCTATCTGAGGCTTCATAGATCCATCGGTTTCAAAAGAAAAGATGAATTCTCCAGGTATTTCTTCTAGGGTAATTGCTTGCTTGAATTCCACCTTTTCTTCTGTTCCATCTCCAACATGATTTAGATCCATCATCAACTCATTAACTTTTGAAATATCTTCTAGACGACCATCCTTATCAAAATCTTTAGCAGTTACACTTAGATTAAAGTTCCAAAGTACCTTTGCCTTCGTTTTATTGTTAATTACTCCAACTTTTCGAGGTGAAAAAGCAACTCCATTTACAGGAGACCATTTTGCATGCTGATCTCCAGTGCCCATTACAGCGGTAGCATAAAACTCTAGCATTTGACCTTTGAAAAGGCGAGTAATTGGGATATTACGATAGTGTTCAGGAATCTCAAGGCTTTGATCACCTAGGAATATCATGTCTCCAGCAGTAACGGTAACCCCCTCTTCACTACCAAATGCTTTGCAGGTGTAAATCATATTACACGCAGGACATCCACGATCTTCAGGAACTAAATCTTTACAAGTAGGACATGTTTCTTCATAATAATAATCTTCATGATTAGTAGGTATTGGTATCATTGCAAGACGTTGTGCGATCATTTCATCTGGAAGTGCTCCATTTGTTTCCCACACAGTATAGTCAACTCCTTCTTTCTCTAGTTTCTTGCCACAATTGTCACAACCACTTCCTCCTGATGATTCACGAGCAACTGCAGCAGGATTCAGATGACTACAAGATATACAAAGATCAAAAGACCCCATCTGGAATCTAACCGTTTCTATTGACATTTTTGGGGTATCTGACATGAGTGATCGGCGCAATGCATTTGCAAAGGCGCGATCTGTATCTTTTAGCAGCAAAACCATCTTTTCGTCAAGTTCTTCTATTACTTCTATTTTCACCATTCTAATCACCTCAGACCCTTCGGCCTCTTCGACCGCCCTTCTTTTTTGTTCCATCCGTAGGTATAGGAGTAACATCTTCAATCCTAGTAATTTGAACACCCGCACGAGTTAGAGCACGTATAGCAGCTGTAGCACCAGGTGCACTATGTGATCGATTTCCTCCTGCGCCTCTATATTTCACGATTACTTGATTAAATTCCTTGTCAGCAAGCATTTCTGCTACAAGTTCAGCCGCACGTGTTGCCGCAAATTGTCCACCAGCATCACTTCCTTTCTTAGTTACCATGCCACCTGAGACTTTAGCAATAGTTTCAGCACCAGTAAGATCAGTAGCAGTAATTAACACATTGTTGTATGTGCTGAAAATATGTAGAATTGCTTTGTGAGACATTATTCGTCGCCTCCTTCAGGTATTGTATCTTCAATTGATGGAGCATTACTCTCATCAGATTTTATTTGTTTTACAAAATCATCATTATCAGAAGTTGCTTTTATTCCGCCAACTTCCTCAATTTCTTCATCTTCATCATTCATACGAGTCATACGTAGTTGTTCCATTTCTTCTCTGAATGGATGCTTAGGATTGGAAAAAGGGGAGTTAGCACTGTATCCAAGAATTTCTTCTTCATCTCTCAGAATTTTGTAACCAGGAACAGTCATTCTTTGGTTTCCTATAGAAATATGGCCATGAACAATCATATTTCTTGCAGCCCTCATTGATGGTGCAAGTCCTCGGTAGTAAACGACTGATTGTAATCTTCTTGCCAGCATATGTTCTACAGTAATTTGTAGAACATCGTCTACGTTAGATCCCTCGGCTAAGAGGCCTTTACGATATAATGAATTGATCAGGTCTTCTTTTTCACGAGAATAGTGACCTTCTGAAGAATCCACCCTTCCAATTAGTTTCATAGCCTGATTCCTGTGTCTTCTCAGTGCTGATTTTTCTCTCCAAATTTCTCGCATACCGCCAACTTTCTTCAAGCCGAATTGCTGTTTTAATGCATGCTCTTCTTCTATACGAGCAGCCTTCCATGGGTGAGTAGGTGTCTGAGTTTTTGGTCTTGCAAATTTAGGATGCCCCATATTTCACACCTCACTTTTTCCTCTGCACACCTAATGTGCTTCCACTTCTGCCATTACTTCTTAATCGCTGTCCACGAACCTTGTGGCCACTGCGATGTCTGATACCTCGATATGTCTTAATCGCCGCCAAACGAGAAACATCATCATTTCGAGTTAGTTTTACTTCAGTTCCAATGATGTGCGCATCTTCATTTGATTGCAAATCACGCTGTCTATTTACTAACCACCAAGGTACATTGATAGCATATTCATCTATTGTGCTTCTAATCCTATCTTGCTCTTCTTCATTTAGATGCCCGCCAAGTTTCGCACCATCTATATTTGCCATTCTGCATATCTGTACAGCAGTTCTTTGACCTACTCCATTTATTGAAGTCAGCCCTTGAGCGATAGGCCTAAGTCCGTCAATATCAGATTCTGCAAGCCTTAGGATGTAGGAGAAATCATCTCCAAGTTCTGTTTCATTCACTTTTGTCATAGTACGGTTCCCCCGTGTTCATCGGTTGCCCGATGGCCCTCATAGGGCATCCAGCCGACCTACCTTCTCTATTTGAATCAGACGGACGCCCCTACGGGGCGCATTTTTCGCCTAAAAATGATATTTTATTCACTTCTCTCGACAAACAATGTATAGAGTATGACTACCACTACCTCTGTCAAGATCTAAATCAACCATGAACCCTCTAGGGCCTTCAACTTCTTTTAGGGCCTTATCTAAACGACGTTGTAGAGTCGGATGAATTTCAGGGTCTAATGAACAACGTAGGGTGACCTTTCCTATGCCTGCTCGCTCGCATGCATCAGAAACCAATTGAATTGTACTTAGTTCAGGCGGGCTAAGTCTGTGTTGTACAATTTCTCCACTTGCTATTACAAAAGCTTCAGTTTCCTCATCAATAATTAGCGGCTCAGTACTAATTAACAAGGGCCTTCTTCCATCCATTCTTAGCCAAGAACTACCTGCATCTTCATGCAATACTTTTTCTAACCACGTTTCATGTAGTCCAGACTGGATAAGAGCGGGATCTAATATAGTAATCCAAGCTCCATATGGTGGTGGTTTGTTTAGTTTAGTAATTTCACTTGATCTTGGACTCCCTTCAATAGTTGCCATTACTTTTTTACGCCCCATTCTAACACATCTAACAGGTTTAAGTGAGGATATTGAACCTACCCATACAGATAGTCGATCAATTCTTCCACCACCCTGACTAAGCCATTCCCAAGTGCGCGGGGTACCTGGGAATGACGTTTCTAAGATTGCATCAACAAGTGCTCTTTGTTCTTCGCTTAATCTCGGTGACAGATCAAGAAGAATAGCAGGACCACGTGGCCCAGTTTCAAGATGTGTTGACCATGCCTTTAGTAACGGAGTTATTGATGGTTGCATTTCATCAATTTCATGACGTTGAGCATCTGTTGGGCGTGCGGGGTCAAGATGTAACATAGCTACTGGTGGATGAGCACGTGTGCCAGATTGACGAAGACTATTCCAATAGGAGGCTATTGCACTTTCGGCATCTGTTCCATCTCCGATCAACACCCTATCCATCGATCTCTGCAGATCATCTTTTGACGATGAAATATACATATTTGCCGCACACATCAAAGCCACTTCAGGATCTAATTCTATTCCTAAACCAGGCCTTTTAAGGCCTTGAGTAAATGCAATAAGTTGTGTCCCAGAACCAGCAGCAGCATCAAGAATAACGCCTGCAGGCAGTGAGTCGGGATCAATTTGATTAGCACGTGCTTGAGCTATTGACCATGGAGTAGATAACCTACTCATTTCTTCAGTAATGTAGAATTTTGGTTCTCCTTTCCGATTAGAAGTTGCCTTGCAAAGTTTGTTTGCACGCTTCACGACCTCTTCTGATGGATCAAGAGCAAAGTGATTGGCCTCCTTATTATTCATGTTTATCGCTCCCATGTAGAGGTCAAGTCTTTTTCGTCTTTATTTCAGTTAGATGGTTACCCTGTTGACCTTTAATTCAAAACGCAACCAAGCATCTTCTAATTCATGTCCATCACTATTGCCATAGGCAATCTGTGGTGGAAGAAGAGTAGTATGGGTAGTTCCAGTATCTATGCCCGGGATAAGACCACGATCATCATCTATATCAAGCCCTATTGCAGACCATCCAAAACCCTCTATGTAATTGTCTTGATCTCCAGCAGTGACAGGAAGATCACCTTCATCTAGAAGTTCATCAGTATCGGCATTCCAAACCTTGTAATGTACTTCGAGGTTATCTCCATCAGTAGTGTGAATTTCTCTATTATTGACTCCTTCAAAGATATGTACATCAAGAATAACTTCCGCTTCAATAACTTGTAGGTGTGTTGCTATAATTGAAATATCATGTTCGGTAACATCATCACTTAATTCAAGTTCTATGAAAGCGGTACCATTTCCTGCAATAGTATCGAGTGTTAGGTCAGCATCACCTTCGGTTTCAAAAACAACACCACCTCCCGAAATTTCTAGAACTAAATCAAGTGATTGAATACCTCTATTGTAAATAACAACAACAGCTCTATCTCCTTGTCCTTGATGTTCCCAATCACAACGTAATTCCCCAGGATATAGGAACTCATCATCTTGTTCTGAGAGACTATCAGGCCAGTCCCAATCATCAAGTCTAGAATTACATGTATCAAATAGAAGATCAACTTCCCATAACCATCTTCCTTCTCCGTCTTTAATCAAATCAACGTCAGTAGGAGTAAATGCTTCAGCATTTTTTGTAGCGAAAACGTAGGCACTGTATCCAACTACAATCGTCGATAAAATTAGTAATGCCGCTGTTGCTAAAGAAAGTAGTATTGCGGCTCTTGGAATTGTCATTTCATTGATCCCTAGTGGCACTGTTGGATGTTCTACTTCATCCGGGGTATCGGATATCCAACTGCCTGACACGATATGCTACCATCGCCCGTCAGTCATCAAGGTTGGTATTTCGTGTTTCTTTTCGAACCATAAAAATGGATGATCGGGAAAGCACCAAAATTCAATCTTTGAGTAAGGCATTTTCATTTCTCTGACTTAGCCATGTGATAAGTGCTAATTCAATACCAATTACTGCAAGGAGAGCAAATAGACCGATACCTCCTAGGTCAGATGAACTTCCGAATATTAGGAGAGTAAGGCCGGCCCCTAGGATTAGATCTATTAGTCCTATAATGCGTAAAATTTTCCGAAGCTGTAGAATGCCAACAATCCATATTATTGTGGATAAGACAAAGAATGAAACAGGTATCAGCATAGGCTCTCCGATAGTGATTATTGCAATAATAATAAGAATGTGTGAGTCAATTACTGCCATCATTGTCCAGTGACCATTTTTTGATGGGATTGAAGAGCCAATTACTATGATCATTACAAGTCCAAGTAAGTAGCAAAATTCAGGAATAAAATCTCTTATTTCTGGTATTAAATTGGATAAAGAGATTAGAGCAATAGGTGCAACTAAAATTGAAATACCTACTGCTTCAGATTGTTTTTTCTTGTATCCTTGGTAAACAGCATTTAACACTGCAGTAATTGCTGCTGGACCCCAAGATAATATTGCATATGATAGAACACGAAAACCTCTACCTGAACTACTATGCTGTGTCTCTCTTCCGGCATTATCACGCTTTGAGCCAATCCACAAGTCAATACCAACAAAGAGTATGAGAATGCTCTCAAGTACTAGTAAAGGGATACTCCACTCTAATAGTTCACCATCGAGAGGGTCTATCGTAAATGGAGCAGGTAGAGATTCTACCATTATTGCACCCATGATAAGGCCTAGAGATAATGGTAATACGAACCAATCAGATGCAATTGGTATTCTATCAAGTAAGTTCTTATTTTTCCAAATTGATATTATGCAGAATATTAATATTAGAATTATCACTACTAATAAGTCGAATAATTCACGATTACTAGATCCTGGATTTAGATGCCCTGCAAGAAGAATACCCAACATACCTCCAATACTGATTGCAATTGGTAATTCAATTCCCAAAATAGTTGGGAGCTCAAGAGACATACTTCTAGTGCGTTGTCTTGCTATGGATATGAGAATTATAGAAAATGCGCCAATTAAGAAAATAACTGCTGGTGAAGGCCCAAACAAGAATCCATTTACAATTCCAGTGAATAGAACTATCATCAAGATCATTGTTACAATACGTGGATTATGGCTTACATCTGTAGTGTAGAGTTCTTCAATATTTTCAGTTTCCTTTAGTTCTCTTTTCTTTTTGCGTGTTGCTTGCATTTCTGCTATTCGTGTATCATAGGAAGATATCTGTCCAGTTCCAAGAGTTGCTGCTTGTGTTTTTGATTTACGTGCTAAATCAACCCTAGCATCACGTATTGTCATTGATTTGATTTCAGCCCGTATTTCTCCACGCGCAACAAGCCAAATAGAAGATATCACGAAGAATCCAATTCCAAGATAGGTTGCCGATACTACTTCTTCTTGTAAGGAGAGGCCTATTGATAAAATTAGTAGCCACAAAGATGCCGCAGCCGGTTTCAATAACTTTTCCATTTTTTCTGCTTTTGGCAAGTATATTGAAAGAACCAAGCCAGCACATATAATCGCAATCATTGAGATGTCAAAGTTAGGAACAGAGGCTGTCTCTTGTAGAATAATTACTGGTTGTTTTGATGAGATGCTTACTAAAATCGGCAGAGATACTAGAGCAATTCCGTTGGTATAGGTTGCTTCTTTGCTTGTATCTGTTCGAGCTAAAACTGAGAATACTGAAAATGCGGTAATAATCATCCATAGTTCATTGAATCCATGTCTCCAACTCAATATTGATGCAGATAAAGCCATAGTTGCAAGCATCGTGACTGGGCTACCGACCCTCCGTCCTAGGAATTCAACAACAATATGTAATGCGAATAATAGAGAGGTCAATGCGAGCAATGTTGGCCCGGTAAATCCGCCCAATTGAGACATTACTAGTATAGTTACTAATGGGATCCATAACCCCATACTCCATAGTTGAAGGGCCCCAGAATCTCTTATTGAAGCAGAAATTTCTGTTATACCAAGAAAACCCGATGCAAGGTTAATGCCTTTCTCACCCATTTTTAGATTAACTACCATCATCAATATTGCAGAAATACCAAGATATACGGCCAGAGGCTCCGCCGAAAACTCGATTATTGAACCAGGATCTAATATGTCATTAGCTATCAAAATGGTACGAATTGTTTCTTCTATAAGTTCTTCAATTACAATCCAAGTCCAAGGTAGTAAAACTGTAACTCCAGCAAGAGAAGGTGCTTTTCTCAAAAGCGCTAGTGAGGCGGTACCTATGTGAAGAATTGATAATAGCACTAGCAGTACTACTCCACCATCTCCTCCATTCTCAGTTGATTCTACAGGTATTAACACAACTAATAGGATTAGAACTGCAATTGCTCCAACCCACAGCACCCTATCAGTAACTCTATGTTGATCTCTTAGCATTACAAAGCCAGTAAGTATACTTGCTAGTATAGTGAATGTTTCATAAGAATCAAATTGTAAAATTGGCTCCATGGAAAAACCAAGAGAAAGAATTGTTGTAAGCACCCCTCCACCTATTGAAAGAGGTAAAATTACACGCTTTGCCTCAACACCTCTTACTACAAGATATGAACCACCAAATGAAGCACCAAGAAATGTTACCATGCCTAGAGCGTAACCTATGTCTTCTCTCCCACTTGCTACAGTAAGTAAGGCGCCAACCATACCCATTGAAATTGACACCCCCCAAAGTCCAGGTTTCCCAAGTCCTACAGCATCAAAACCAGTAGAAAACCAATTTTCTTCACGTGCAAATTTTGCAGCCATTACTGCGTTTATTGCCGTTATAACAAGTAGTAATACGAATAGAATGAGTGGAGTATCTAGTGGTTCAATTACGAGAGAACCCGCTGTAAATCCATCTGTCAAGGCATGCATTCCAATCCACAGATTAGATGCTGCAATACCTAGTGCTGCAAGATTGCCCGAGTTTCTATGCCATGCTAATCCATGTAGAAGTAAAGTTGCAACTAGAATCATTATTGCAACACCAATTTCCCCTCCTACTGATCCAGCAGTAGATCCTATTGAAAGCAGAACCAGTGTGGCTTGAGCAGCAATTGCATCATGATTATATCTATATGAAACGAATACGTTTAGTGCAACTAATAAGAGAAGTACAATACCCAGTAATTCAACAGAAATAGGCAAAAAACTACCAAGTTCCCAATGATTTAATTCAACTGCTAAACCATATAGTACTTTCATTGAAATAATTACCCAAGTCACTCCGAGTAGATGTAATTCTTGATTAGGAACCCAACGTTCTCCAAAAGTAAATCCAATTGTAGCAAGAGCAATCAGAAGAATTATCGATATTATTGGTGGAAAAGCAGTACCCGCAACAAAACTTAGAGCACTGAAAACAAAAATCATAGCCACCATCATGGCCCAATTAACCCTCCGTTCACCTTCCTGAGCCATAGAGGATATCACGTCGCCTTCAGGAGCAGATAGTACACTTCCATCCAAACTTATAGTCCCCGGATCACTTGATTTAGGACTCGCAAAAGGATCGAATAAATCCCCTAAAGCCTCATCAATTTCAGGATCTTTATTTTCTTTCTCTGAAGGTATTGAAGATTTTACAAAATCATCTAAATCTAAATCATCAAGGTTTAGATTATCTCCCATCTTAAATCGCCGCGCACGGATCACAGGATCCTCTGGCTCTTCTTTCTCCACGTCCTTACAGGGCAAGCATCTCCCGATAATCGCATCCCTTCGATGATCCCTTATCTCCACAATAGTTGAAAGGGGAATGGTAGCGTCAATAATCATGGAGAGCACCACCCGCTCGTCCGAATCAGCAGTTTTCGCTACCCCTCTCGCTTCTCATGGATTAGACCCGGCAGGAATAGTTCATTGGAACTTGAATTCCGATGAATTACATAATATTGCGGTAAAGAGAGGCGAAGCACAATTTACAGCTCATAATGTATTACTAGCAACCACAGGAGAACGCACAGGTAGATCCCCCAATGATCGATTTATTGTCGATGAACCAGGTCTTGCTGACCAAGTATGGTGGGGTTCAGTAAACAAATCAACTAGTAGAAATGTGTTTGAAGGACTATTACAGAAAGTTCAGAACCACCTTAATGATGCAGATGAGATTTTCGTTAAAGATGCACATTGCGGTGCAGATCCGAACTATTCTATGCCAGTTCGCCTAGTTACTGAGAAGGCTTGGCATGCTGCATTCTATCACAATATGTTCGTTCGCAGTGACTCTCAGGATCTAGTGGATCATATTCCAGAGTATACAATCCTTCATGCACCTGAGTTGCGTGCTAATCCAAACGTAGATGGAGTGAACTCCGAAGTTTTTGTCATACTAGCTCTGGATCGTGGATTAGTAATAATAGGAGGAACTCATTATGCTGGAGAAATTAAGAAGGCTATATTTACAATCATGAATCATATACTTCCTACCAAGGGAATAATGCCAATGCATTGTTCTGCTAATACCGACGGACAAGATGCCGCCTTATTCTTTGGTTTATCTGGAACTGGTAAGACAACTCTTTCTGCTGATCCCAATAGGGCATTGGTTGGAGACGACGAACACGGCTGGTCATTTGACGGGGTATTCAACTTTGAAGGAGGTTGCTATGCTAAGTTGATAGGGCTTTCAAAAGACGACGAACCAGAGATATTTGCAACAACTAGGATGCCAGGAACAATTCTTGAAAACGTAATTCTAGACGCAGAAGGAATACCCGATTTTGATAATGGCACCTTAACTCAGAATACTAGAGGGTCTTATCCAATTGAAGCAATAGAGAATAGAACAGAAGACTCAACAGCTGGCCATCCTAAGAATGTAGTATTTCTTACCTGTGATGCATTTGGTGTATTGCCCCCTCTATCTAGATTAAATCCAGAACAGGCTGCTTATCATTTCATGTCAGGCTATACGGCTAAGGTTGCAGGTACAGAAATAGGGGTTACTGAACCTCAGGCAACATTCTCTACTTGTTTTGGTGCTCCATTCATGCCAAGACATCCAAGTATCTATGCCGATCTTCTGTCGAAAAAAATCAGTGAACATAATGCGAATTGTTGGCTTATCAATACAGGATGGATTGCGGGTGGATATGGTGAGTCCAGTAGAATCAAAATTAGTTGGACAAGAACTCTTCTTAATGCCGCACTGAGAGGCGATCTTGATGATGTGGTATTTGTAGAAGACCCACGATTTGGCTTTACAGTTCCAGTTGAATGTGAGGGTATACCAAATGAGATATTACAGCCTCGTGAAACCTGGACAGATACAGTTCGCTATGACAATGTGGCGAATTTATTGGCTCAAATGTTCATAGAAAACTTCGAACAGTATGAAGAAGGTTGCTCAGATGCAGTTTTAGCTGCCGCACCAAAAGTGATTGAATGAATTACAATCTCTGATGAGCATGTCTCTGAGCGTCTACAGCAGTTATAGCAGCCATGTGTACAACCTGTCTGACTGAATCTCCACGTTGTAAAACGTGAGCAGGTTTCGCCAATCCTTCAAGAATAGGGCCAGTCATTTCAGCACCAGCAATTCGTTGTAGAAGTTTGTAAGCAATATTTGCAGACGCAAGATTTGGACATACGAGTACATTCGCAGGCCCTTTGAATTGCATAAATGGATAGTCTTCCTGAATTTCGTCAACTAGTGCAGTATCTGCCTGCATTGGACCATCGATAACAATATCTGGATTTATTTCTCTAGCCATTGCAATCGCCTCCTCTATTCTATCTGTTCGTAATTCATTAGATGTCCCAAAGTTAGAGAATGACAACATTGCTACTTTGGGTTTAACTCCGAATCTCCTTGCTACTTTCGCCGTCTGTACAGCGATTTCAGCCAATGTTCTTGGGTCGGGATAAATATTGATTGTGGCATCCGCTATAAACATCAAACGTCCATTCACAGTCATCATATACAGACCTACTATTCTGTGTGAATTAGGGTCGGGACCTATTGTCTGGAGGCAAGGTTTGACAATATCTGGATAATTGTGTGCTATACCTCCAAGATAACCATCAGCATCGCCTACATGAACCATCATAGGGCCAAAATAGTTAGGAGATTTTAGCATATTTATTGCATCTCGCATAGTGACTCCCTTTCTTCCTCTCATGACTAGTAATTCTTCAGCATAAGAGCTACGCCTACGAGGATCATATCTTACATCAATAGTCTCGCATTCAAATGATAACCCCAATTCTTCTTTTACGGCTTGTATTCTTTCTGGATGACCAAGAAGTATCGGGTCACAAATCCCTTCAGCTATACACTCTGATGCGGCTTTGATTATAGTGGGCTCTTCTCCCTCTGAGAATACGACACGTTTCCGATCTTGTTTAGCCCGATTTATCACATCACGCATAATTGATCTTGTTAGACCTAAACGTGCTTCGAGGCTATCTCTGTAATCATTGTAATCAAATTCATTAGTGGATAAGCGTGAAACACCTTCGTTTACCGCGGCTTGAGCCACTGCGCTTGCTTCCCAAATTAGTACCCGAGCATCGAATGGTTTTGGGATCAGGTATTCTGGTCCAAATTGAATTTGCTCTCCCCCATATGCAGCAGCAACATCATCAGGCACAGGTTCTTTTGCTAATTCTGCAAGTGCTTTTGTAGCCGCCATTTTCATGCTTTCAGTAATTTCAGTAGCTCTAACATCAAGAGCACCTCTGAATATGTATGGGAATCCAAGGACATTGTTTATTTGATTAGGGTAATCTGATCTTCCAGTTGCTATAATGGCATCATCTCTTACTTCCAAAACATCCTCTGGCATTATCTCCGGATCAGGGTTAGCCAATGCAAAAATCATCGGCCTTTCAGCCATCGATTTTACCATATCTTTAGAAACAATTCCTCCTTTACTGAGTCCTAGGAAAACATCGGCATCCTTTATTGCAGTTGCCAGATCACCATTTTTCACATCTTGTGCAAATATTGCTTTGTATTCGTTGAGTTCTCCGGCTTTCAGTCTTTCATTAGTCAGAATTCCTTTCGAATCACACATTAACATATTTTCTGATTTTACACCCAATCTGAGATAATGTTTAGCACAAGAAATAGCACTAGCTCCTGCTCCAGAAATCACAATTTTAACTTGATCAATTTCCTTCTCTACCAATTCAAGGCCATTCAACAATGCAGCCCCTGATATTATTGCCGTACCATGTTGGTCATCATGCATTACTGGGATATCTAATTCTGCAACCAACCGTTTTTCAATTTCAAAGCATTCAGGTGCCTTAATATCCTCAAGATTAATTCCACCAAATGTAGGAGAAATAGCCTTGACGGCTTCAACAAATTCATCCACATCAATTCTATCAATTTCAATATCAAAAACATCAATATCAGCAAATGCCTTGAACAGTAGCCCTTTTCCTTCCATTACAGGCTTACTTGCAAGAGGACCGATGTCACCAAGTCCTAGTACTGCTGTACCATTGCTTATTACAGCAACAAGATTACCTTTTGACGTATACTTGTAAACATCATTTGGATGTTCTTCAATTTCCTTACATGGATAGGCAACTCCGGGAGAGTATGCTAGAGATAATTCTCTTGCAGTACTATGTGGTTTTGTAGGTTCAACACGGATCTTTCCGGGAGGATCCTGAGCATGATAATCCAGAGCATCTTTTCGCAGATGGTCATCAGCCATAGCCTCTCCTCCGAGGACATCCGGCAACCCCATCCTCTTTGATGCTATCCTACAGATTTTCCTAATATTATCAGCCATCAGTATCACGCTTTTACCTCTAATTACTCCCTCTATAGAGGGAGATGCATCACTAAATCATCAACCCATGCCTTTCATAATGGGATGGAGTTGCGATCCACTTGTTGTCATGACTTTCCGAGGGGTCGAGTTAGGTTCGAAGAGGGCCGCTCTAGTGTTAACCATCCTAATGGTCACACTTCCTTGGACAGCATCTATTGACTCCGAATTATCGAGTATTGAGGAAGATAGACGTGCAACTCAGACATTTTGGGGTGGTTCAGGATCAAATGATACTGGCTGGATCGATTTAGTAGCAACTGGAGCCGATCCAGAAAATGGAACATATGCTTATGCCGACTTAATTTTGGATTTCGCTCCAGGAGCCGAAATTTCTAATCTGACCTTTGAAATCGCGGTTAATGGATCTGCAGGTTATTGGGCAACAGAGCCTCAGTTGACATTATTGAACACACAGACTCCTATATTGGACTGGCGTGGTTATGGTGATCTTGGTAGGCAGGATACAATGGAAAACAACCCCCCCACTGTTTTGAATGGTACTTTGGATACATATCTAAGACCAAATTCTATTTCCGATGCGAGTTGGGAATTACCGGCAGGTGTAACTCTTACAGATATGGTAATTGAAGCATTAAGGCCCGCAGATCCTAAAGTTTCATTTTCCCCTCAAGATGTAATAATTCATGATAGTGCAATAAATCCCTTCGATGGAAGATTGTATATTTTGTTGGACGACGATCTTCTACATCTTGATACAAGGGCTGCAAAGGCAATAATTGATATTGAATCCAATGTATTAGGGCGCTCACTAGGTATAGATCAGTCTGGCTCTCGTCTTCTGATTGGTACGGCTAATGGATCCGTATTGACTAGAAGTCTGATAGATTCAGCAATTTTACCGGAAATAAAGTCAGGAAATTCTACAGAGCCAATAATCTCAGTTACCTCTGACAACTATGGAACAATATGGGCAGCAAGTGTATGTACACTCAGTTATCTGACAGTTGATTCAAATGATTGGGGAATTTATGACTTCTGTCAGACAGGTGCTTCGGAAGTACCCTCCGATATTCTGATAATTTCTGATACGATTTACTTAGCGACCACAGGTTTTGGAGTTCATTTGATTGATTATACAACTAATGTAGGGAATTTTGCAACAAATATCTCTGTAAATTCAAATACTGTTTGGAACACTCAAAATAATCTAGTCTCAAATAAAATAACAGATTTAGATATGTTAGGCAATCAATTATTGATAGCTACTAGCGATGCCGGCATTAATCGTCGAGATACAGTTTCAGAATCTTGGCTGTCAACTTGGTCAACTTCAAATTGGTTATCTTCAAATGAAATTCATGGTCTATCGGTTACAAGTGGATGGTTACATATTCTTGCTGGTTCAACCGTACAAGCGTACAACACGAATTCCCTGATTTTCCAATCTCAGCAACAAATTTCAGATATTGGTTTAACTGGTAATCCTGAATCAATAATCTCTTGGCCAGCACATTCAGATCGCGGGCCTTCAAAGGGCATGTCTCTAATTAGTGACGGCTCAGGTAAATTAGTCGAGTATATCGAAACTACAACTGGTGATCAAATCAATTTGATCAGTAGCCCCTCTATTGAAACAATGGAAGTAGTGGCTCACATAGAAGATGGTGCTCAGGGAGAAATATGGGTTGCCGGTAATGATGTAATAAACCGCTTCGATAAATCTGAGCAGATTTGGAAGAATCCGATTGAAATCAGTGATTATATAACCGATCCAGGACCAATCACAGCGATTCAACAAGATGCAAATGGAAAAATCTGGTTTGGTACTACAAATGCAGGCATACTTCGTTTAGATGTCGATGGTTCATACATGGGAACTGTTGGTGGAATTGCATCAACACAAGTTTCAGATCTTTCATATGATTCAACTAATGGATATCTAGTGATAGGTCATCCAACAGCTGGTATTTCTATTATAGATACAAATGCAATGGCTCTTGTAGACACAGTCACTACGTCTGACGGTCTTGACAGTGATTCCGTTCGTTCCGTTGCAACACGCTTTGGAATTGCATATCTTGCTACAGAGGATGCTGGAGTTATGAGAGTTGCAATATCAAATTCCTCTATCATGGGATCATGGCAATCACTAGGTGCAGATGATCTTGATGCCACTCCTGTCGCCGTAGATGGAGACATAGTCTACTTAGGATTGTATGACTTTGGAATTTTAGTAATCGATCGAATTACAGGAGATATAACTGAATTCTGGAATGATGATGCAGGTACGTTACCTGACGACGATGTACTTTCTCTTGAGATGGATGATTTTGGAGGACTTCTCGTTGGAGCCCGCGGTGAAATGAGTCGTTATGATGGAGTGACTTGGACTAATCTTCCTGGTTCAGGACAATGGTGGAACACACCCAGTGTATTCTATGACGTTACTAGTGATGGGGATGGGATTTATGCTGGAACAAATAGAGGCGCTTGCAAATGGAACTGGCAGTACCAATTTCAAGATTGTGTTAGTACTGGGGAGGGTCTAGAAAGTCGCTTTGTATATTCAATTGAGATGATAGGCTCAGACCGTGCTTACACCGGAGGAAATGAAGGCGCTGGTATAGTCGATATGGGTAATTTCAGTGTTATAGATACTTGGACTGCCGGTGATAATACTCAAAGAGCCCGAACAGTCGAGATTGATAACATACTTTACTTAGGTTTTGAGAACACAGGAATAGCTCGTTTTGATCTAACCGCTCGAGAGTGGCTAACTACGTGGGACGGAGGTCAAGGCTACATCAATGATGATGATGTTACCATTTTGATACCCGGTCCAACGTATGGAACACTTTTGGCAGGAGGAGATTTTGGATTCACATTGATTGATGTAGTCAATGATAATATTGAATGGAACTGGGATCGTCAATCAGATCTTCCGGATTCATCCATTCCAGCGGACGCAGTAATATTTAGCGACCCAATCATTGGAGATATCTTACACTATTCTGAACAGCGGTCAACCAGTTGGTGGGGAGGAAGTTCAGATGAAATTCATAGGATCAATATTACTGGCTCCACCCCTTTCAATATGGCTTCAATTGATACGGATGATACCACTGGTTGGAGTGGTGTTGTAAATAGTATTGGTATTGTTCAAGATGAATTATTTATTGGTGTTCGACCTACTAATAATAACAATGGAGATGGAACCATTGTTCGTTGGAATATGACAAATGAATCATGGGGGGAAAATCTTCCAACTATTGGAAACGTATTGAGAGTCAATGCAAGATTCTTGGGAGACTGTTTCCCTCTCAATACTAGTTCTTGTGAATTATGGGTGGCTTATGGAGATAATACACTTCGTAGATTTAATGCCAACACCATGACCTTACTCAATGAATGGAATGATATAAGTGGCCCGATAAGAGGAATGGTTGATTATCAAGGCGAATACTTGTTTGCTAGTATGGATGGCATCCTCCGTTGGAATCCAAATAATCAAACATGGCTTGATTCTTGGCTTCCATCAGATATAGACAATGACTGGGATGACAGATTGTACACAATGAAAATTGTAGGGAATGATCTTTGGGTTGGAAGTTATTCAACCAGTGGTTGGAACCGTGATGCTCACGTAATCCAGAAAAATGGCACAACTGGGAATTGGACTGGTTGGGAATTAGGCACTGCAGGTATCCCTGATGGCTACCCTGCGGATATTCAGGTATGTGATAACATAGTTCACATTGCCATTGGTCGATACAGTTGGTGGGGTAATCAGGGCGGAGTAGCACGGTTCGATTTACTAGATAGCGATAATGACGGCATTAGTAATGAGTGGCTAACATCATTCACAGAAGGGAATAACAATGGCCTGTCAGACAATGATCCAAGGGCTTTGGCCTGCGATGAGAATAATCGTATTTTGTACATAGGATATGATACGGAAGGGGTTGGATTTGACAGATTTAATTACGCAAATAAACAATATCTACCTATTCTTAATTCTAATGATGGAGTTGGCACTGATAGAATATTCCCAGGCGGTATGTTACATCACAATAATGTGCTTTTAGCAGCACATCAATATGATGGAGTAGGTGGAATAACAAGGATAGTAACTTCAGGAACAGCAACCACTAACGGCCAAATTCTAGATCCTGGAATGGATGCCTGTTCAATTGACATCGCACCTTCAAATTCAGGTCAGACAGTCTATGCAGTAGGTAGGTCGGGCCAAACTACAGGATTGAATAGGGTAGATCGGCTTGAAAGCTCAGGATTGATAGTTAGTGGCTTCGATGAGTTAGCCGGTCTTGCTAGTGGTAGAGTCATGGATATTATTTCCAATGATACTCATGTATGGATTTCATCTGCCTTAGATCAAAATTCATACTATGGTTCATCAGTTCTTCAGGGGCAAATACTTTCAAACGGATCAGTTCGTTGGGAATATGGATATAACTTCCAATTAGATATCGTTAGTGAGATGCATCTTGAAGGAGAAACTCTCTGGGTTACTACGGCAGGACGTGGTCTGAAGTCTATTGATCTACAACAACGTAGAATATCTTCTACAGCCCCTGCTTTGCATTCCCAAATGGATGGTATAATTCTAGAGAACGGAACAATGTATGTTGGTCTAATGGGTCGAGAGGGTTCTTCAGCAGGATTCCAATCCTTCACAACTAGTAGCAATAGCTGGGGCTTTGGCAGCCTCATTGCAGGATTACCAAGTAACATAGTGAGGGATTTCCTAGAATATGGTGACCATATCCTCATTGCAACTCATGGTGGTATTGGTATGTGGAATACTACCCGAGACGATTGGGATGACCCAATAACCACTATTGATGGGCTACCCTCTTCAATAATTGAGCATCTTTCATCAATCCCATCTCCAATTCAAGGAGGGGGCCAAGTGCTAGCAGGAGGCGCTGCTGGAGTTACAGTTTTAGAGCAAAATAATTTGACCGTTTTAACCACTTTAACATTCCAAGATGGACTTATGGGCAATTCGGTAAGCGGTATCGATTATGCAGGACCAGTCTCACGAATCCAACAAAATCCCGATGGTACAAACACAACCATTTACCATGACTCAGCGATATTCATTGCACATAGTGGGTTGGGCCCCACTAGACCCGGTGTGGCTGCATGGGATATAGCAACAGATAGAGAAAATGGCACTTACAATGTAGATATGATTCCGAGTAATGATGTTCGCACCATAACTGCAGATGATTGGGGTGTTCACATTGCTACAGATACAGCACCAATAGTTCACTGGAATGGAACAAAACAGAAAATGGAAACAGGAGTGGGTGAAAATTCATTATTATCTTGGCCTCCCTTTGAGATACATTCTGATGGTAACAATTTGGTAGTTATGAGCCCTAGTGGAATAGATGTAATCGATGCCAAAACTACACATTCTCTTGTTCGTAGTAAAGAAGTCACAGGGATGCAAAGTGGATTCCTTGATTCCTCAGGATTGTATGTAGTAGGAGAAGATGGCCTTCATTACTACAAACCAATTACAAGTATGCAAGAAATGCCCCGTGAGTATCAACGCAGAGCAGAACCCCTTACAGTTCTCTATGCAAATAGGTCATGGGATATCACTGATACAACACACCCTGGAATGAGTACCTTCCTTGTAACTCCAGAAGATCCAATTCAAATCCCTGAAGTTTCCTTTACAGCAGCTCCTACAAGACTTCCAATGCATGTTGGGACAATGACAATGAGTGCACCTCAGGGAGGTAGTTGGATTTGGGCCCGATCAAGTTCTCTAAATTATACAGGTAGTTGGGACATGGCTTCTACTAATGGCGGGATTCAACAAGCATTCCAATCAGCAATTTCTGCAATAGGCCCAGGATCTGGTGATGCTATCCTTCAACTCCAACTCCAATCTCCTGCTAATGGTTCTATTCAAGTCAGGTTAACTTATGATTGGCAGCGAATAGAGGTTCCAACAGTCATGACTTCATTGGCAGATAGACCAAATGATGGTGGGGGCGTACTAACTGCCTCTTGGCTACCAGCAGAAGATGCAGCTTGGTCAGCCTACAGATTGTATGTATGGGATTCTACTGACGATCCTGTATGGGTACCTGAAAAAGAGGATCTAAGAGATATGCCTAATTATGTATGGTCTAATTTCTGGTCCCAGACAAATGCAACAATTACTCAGGCAAATCACGATGGCCAGATTGTATCATTAGAGGACGATAGAACATACCGAGCAGCGATAGCAATAGAGTATGCGGATGGCTCTGTAGGAGAGCCTATGACGTTCCCACTTAATGCGACACCTACGGATGAAGTTCCAGAACCACCAGAATGGCTTAATGCTTACATAACAGAAGGAGGAATTGCAGGCACAGTCAATCTTGAATGGTCTACTTGTACCCAAATAGATCTAGATCGTACACGTATTTGGGCAGTTCAACAAGAAATATCTAGTGCAATCGGATTAACAGGAGAATACGAATTCCATTGGAGTACTGGTAACAATACAATTCTTCAGTTAGAAGCTGGAGTTCCTTATTGGTTTGCTGCGGTTTGTGTTGATGAGGCCGGCCAATCAGACATAGTTAATGCAACTATAGTCGGACCTGTAGTTACTGCAGGTGGCCTAGATGATGGAATACCACCTTCGCCGATAACAGGCACCTCTGCAATAGATGTACCTAATGATGAAGGTGGTAGATTGAATGTGAGTTGGGAGAAGAACCTCGAAGAAGATTGTACATATTATGCAGTATATGCACTTCCAGCTTCAGGTTGGCAGCCGCCTTCTACAGTTGAGGGATGGCCTGTATCGGCTTACACCAGCGATTGTGAGACAACATCAGTAATCATAGACTCATTAGGTACTAGTGGACTTGTAGATGGAACCGTATATTGGATAGGTGTAGTTGCATTCGATGACTGGGGCAATTCTGATGTCGATAACGTGCTAATTGTTGAAGCAACTCCTGAGGCAGATTTTACAGGTGTAGCCGTTGCTCCAGATAGAGTCACGGGTCTAAATGCATGGGATCACTTTCCAGATGACGGCTCTGCAATTGACATACGTTGGAATCGATCTTCAGCAGAAGACTTCAATTTCTATACAGTTTGGATTTCTGAGTATCCACTAGATAATGTAACAATACTTTGGGAATTGTGTAGAGATTCTCCAATTTCATGTGGATTATTAACAGTTGATCAACGGCAATTTGGAGCAGATTTCCAACTTGAATTGACTGCTACTAAAGCACTTTATGGGAATAATATAGAATCTCTAATTGTTGATGATATACAACCCATGGTTCCACTATATGTCACCGTAACTATTCATGATATTGGAGGAAATGTCTATCTTGATCAGTTAAGTGATCATATGGTTTTAGTTACCCCCATTGATAATAGAGGAGATGTTTCGCCTCCTGATAGAATACTTCCTGCAGTACTAACCGATAGGCCTGATGACTCAGGAGATGCAATGTATATTGATTTCCAGGCTAGCGATGCATCCGATATTGCAGAGTATCTAATATATGCCGTAATTGATACTCCAGTTCTTCTTGAGCGTATAGAAGATCTCCAACCAGCTCTTGTGATAGATAGAGAAGACTTCCTTCCGGTTCTTCTTACACAATTTTCTGCTTATGACTCCGAAGAATCTCCTAATCTAGTACCAAATCGCCGAATATACATCTCAGTTGTAGCAGTAGACTCATCCGGAAATGCTTGGACAGATAATCTCGCTACATCTTGGATTGAGCTGAAAGATGAATTATCAGCAGATCCTTGCCCAGAATGTCCTGATGTTAGCGGTATTCGAGCTAACTGGAATTCTGCAGGGACACTAATTGAAGTAACCTGGGATGCCAGTGATAATCCATTGTATGGAACATATCATGCATATGTCAGTGAAGATTCCTTTGATGATACTCGTAATGCTACTCTAGTTAAGGCTGGAATGAGAGATACAATACTGATCCTTAATGAATTTGAGGATGCACCATTATTGAGAGAGGAAACATACTGGATTGAGATAGTGACTTTTGATGGAGAAATACATACATTCTATGCTGATCCAATTGAGATTCCACCTTGGTCTGAAGCAACTTTTGGAACCGATCAATCTGATGATGACTCAGCAGGAGACTCTTGGGTAGAGAGAGTTATTGCTGGTGACATGAATATGGTATTAGCAATTCTTTCAGTTATTATGATATTAGTTGGTGGAGCATTATTCATCAAACCGCGTGGTGACTCGGCTCCAGCACCTTGGGAAATGGGTGCTATAGAAGTTGAAATTGAAGAGGCTTTGGAAAGAGAGGCTGCTGGACTGAGTGAAGACGAAGACTTTGGTATTGATGATCTCGAAAAGGAGGATGGTCTGGTTGCCAATGCTAAACGCAAAAATATTGCTACCTCTGACTCCATAGATTCAGACACCTTTAATCAGGATACAGATGATATTGCAGATGAGTTTAATCAACCACAATCTCCAGATCCTTCGGTAATGGACGAATTAATGGCAGATGAAGAGGAAGAATTGAGTCTTGATGATCTTGATGATTTAGCCGATGATCTTGATTTAGGTGATGTGTCTGATTCGGAAGATGTAGATACTTCCTTCCTTGATGAGATGCTCTGATCTAGACACATCCATTGAAGCCGAGAAGCCTATCCGAGATTATGCCTGATGCTGTTGACCCACGCTCAAAAGTTTGGTCAGCAATAGGTTGGGATGGTAGTAATTCATTGATGGCAGCTGACATGCATTTTGCTAGAATAAAACGTCATGCAGTGATTCTTGACATTGATGTTCCAAATGATTTCGAGGCCAGGGTTTATTCTATGCTTGACGGTTTAGGTCACCCCGGAGATGCGAATCCTAGCCCAGATCAAGCCTCTTTTCTAATTGCAGTAGGCGTTAGTAAAGATGAGGGAATATTTGTTGAACCATATGTTATTAGCACTTACCCGAAAACCCCTTTGAGTGCAATTTCTCTAACTGCTCCTAATTGGAATCAACCAGTTAGAGGCACAAAACATGGAGACTGGGAACCTCATAGGGAAGCAAGAAAAATAGCAATGGAAAATGGCGCAGATATTGCACTTCTGTTTGAGGATGAAATACTCGTAGATGGCGATAGATGTGCCCCCCTTCTTCTGGATCACGATGGAATTGCCTATCATCCGAAGAATAGTGATGGCGCTCTGGATTCAGTAACTATAGAGCAAATAAGAGATGGATTAGAGTCATCCGGAATACCCGTAAGACCGGCTAAGATTACTCTTAACATGATCCTCAGGTCCTCAGAAATGATTGTTTGTGGTAGTGGAATGGGTATACGTGCTATAGGCACAATTGATGGTAGGAAAATAGGTAATCCAGAGGGGAGACTTTTCGAATCTGCCCATAAATCATGGCTTCATAGGATCAAAAATAATTGGATGGATTTGGAAAAATGGAGGTTATTTGATGAAAATTAATATGATCTCATTAAAGAATAATTATCCTGATCCCTTACTTTCTTTAACATCTCAAAATATTAATTCTGGAAAAGATCAGTTACTACTTCATTCAGGAGGTCCAATTACTGATCTTTCAAGACGATCCTTCTTACCTTGTCTAGATAGTCTTAGATTCTTATTCTTTGAACCTTACAACGAATCTTCTTCAATCTCTGAATCATCTCTTTTTGGAAAAGTTACTCTTGGTAAATCACCACCTCTAATATTAGTTAAACAGAGTTTACACGAAGGTAGATGGATAACTGATAATGAATATAGACCCAATACATTGCAAGAAGCATTTGACATTATTTCTCAATTTGAAATTAAGCTTGAAGATCATAATTACTCAATTTCTCCGGGTGGATTTGCAGGAGTTCTAGGATATGATCTTGGACGCTGGTCTAATGATGTACGTATGAAAAATACTCCAGAGCCAGGAACTCTTCTTGGTGTAATTTGGAGGACTGATGCTTGGTGGGTTCACGAACGTGAAAAGGATGAGTTGCATTTATTAGCGATTGATAATCACCCTTGGCTTGAACAAAATTTACCAGATATTTCTATAACAAATGAGTATAGTGATATCGAACCTAGGGTGCCAGAAAGTGAGAGCGATTCTTCACATGCAGAGAAGATTGAAAGAATACGTAATTCAATTCGTGGAGGGCATTTGTATCAACTTAATTATGGCCGACTTTGGCAAGGTGAGATGCAGGGTAATCCATGGGATTCATTTCTTAGAATGACTGAAACTAATCCAGCTCCATTTGCATCTTGGCTTCATGTAGCTGATTATGGCTGGGCGGTTAGTTCAGCATCACCCGAGCGGCTAATACAGATTCAAGATAGTGTAGTGTCAACTAGACCAATTAAGGGTACAAGAGCTAGAGGATTAACTGAGGACGAAGATTTAGAACTAAGAATTGAGATGGCATCTTCAACTAAAGAGATGGCAGAACATCTAATGTTGGTAGATCTCGAGAGGCACGATCTTTCTAGAGTGTGTAAAGAGAGAACTGTACGTTGGTCAGATTGTAGAATAGAGGCTCTTGCAAACGTTCAACACTTGGTTTCAGGCGTTGAAGGAGTAATTAGTGATTCATGCAATGTTGGAGATGCTCTAACTGCTTTATTTCCAGGTGGCTCTATCACAGGATGTCCAAAGTTAGTTACTATGGCAGCTATAGATGAATTAGAGGGGGCGCCCAGAGGTGCTTGGACCGGATCTATAGGACATATTAATTTCTCTTCAGGCCAAGCAGATTGGAATATTTTGATTCGTACTATGGAAGCCCATAGCGGGCCTCATGAATGGTATGCTAAGGTGCAGGCAGGAGGTGGTGTGGTATTCGACTCATCGCCTGCTGCCGAAGTAGAAGAAGCTCGTTGGAAAGCAGCAGCAGTTACAGAGGCAACTTGGGGATTTAGGACAGGATTCACGTCGGAGGAACTCCCAGAGAGACAAATTGGAATTATTCCTTTACCAGAATCTGAGGGTAATCTAGCTCGGATTTCACCAAGAGAAATAGTATCTAATGAGCAACATAATAAAACTCATATTCTTTTAGTCGATAATCTAGATTCATTTACTAACAACATAGCTGAGACATTACATAGACAAGGTGCAATTGTATCTATAGTTCAAGGAAGATCGATTGAAGATAGGGATCCGGTTTTTGTGGTCGATGAATGGCTGAATAAATTTCGCCCCACTCATATCATACTTGGCCCAGGTCCATCTAGACCAGAGAATTCACCAAGGACTATGGAGATCGCAAAGAGAGCTATCGAAGGAAGATTGAATTTTGATGGTAATCAGATACCACTACTGGGCTGGTGCTTGGGCCATCAAGCAATAGGTTTAGCAGCCGGATGGGATTTAGTAGAATCACCTCATGGTCCTATACATGGAGTGCCTTCAAAAATTATACATAATGGGTCCGGATTATATGATGGTCTAGATTCTGAACTTATTATGATGAGATATAATAGCTTGGTACTAGAGCAATCCAATACCCTCCTTCTTCCAAATGCTTGGGATGACACCAATCAACTAATTATGGGAATCAGTCACTCTAATCTACCGATTCATGGTATACAGTTTCACCCGGAATCAGTTGGCAGCCCCGATGGTGTATCTTTACTCCAGAAATTTTTGTCAATATCTCCATTGAATATACATTCAATCGAGAACTCTAAGCAAGTCTAACAACCGTAGCGTTGAAGGAGCATTGTGTAGTGCCGTGGGCGAACATTCATGCCTACCTGTCGCATGTGCACTCAGAATTATCCTAATTCTCAATTCATTAGTGGTAATGGACCAAGATACCTAGTTTGTGTTAGATGTGCAGATGAGAATGATATGCTTGCCGAGGGAGAATCGTCTTCATTATATTCTGATGAAATAGTAAAAGCACGTTCTGCATTATTTGCTCGAAGATATAGACTATGGGCATTCCTTGGTTCTGGTTGGCTACTATACCTGACATTTGGTTCAGGAATAGAACTATGGTCAAATATATTATTTGGAACTCTGCTAATTGGTACAGTTGCGACACCAGTAATTCATTTCCTAGGAACCACAAAATTCAACGCTGAATTATCTAGATTAACCCCTTAAATGGATTAATCAGACTCTAGAACTCTTGAAATAGCCATACGAGGGCTCGAAACTTAGAGGGAACGGTGGGTTCCCTATGAAAGCCCGTGAGATTGGATGCATATAGTGGAGGAGCAGACTAAGTATAATAAGAAGTTCACAAGAGTAATAACAAGTCCGCAGTGCGCCTTTTATTCTATATGTGAACATACTATTGAGCCTGCTCTGAAAAGCATCAATCACTCCCGGTTGAGATTCTTCGCGCGTACTCATGCGCGAGCATTCACTGGAAAGAGAGAACGGCGGGTTCTCTGAACTGATTTTTGGAAGTGAAAAGAAAATGCAGAAAACAAAGAAAACGAGCATGCTAATTGCACTGCTTCTCGTGTTGATGTCAGGTTCTGTTGGTGTACAAGCCGATGGTTCCGATCCTCTCGACCCCTCTGATGGAGGAGCCGATTGGGACGGTGATGGTCTGACTAATGCCGAAGAAACAGCTGCAGGTACTGACCCAACAAACCCTGATACTGACAACGATGGTTTGCCAGATGGCTGGGAAGTTGCTTACGGATTGAACCCTAATTCAGCGTCTGACGCGAATGGTGACTCCGATGGCGACGGACTATCAAATACTCAGGAGTACGCAGCGGGAACAAACCCGAATGCGGCAGATACTGATGGTGATGGCCAGAACGACGCCAACGATCCGTTCCCGAATGATCCTAACAATGGATCTATGTCGGATTCGGATGGCGATGGTATACCTGATGCGTATGATCCCGATTTTGGTGATAACGGAGAAGGATCCGGAGATGGCGGAACTGACGGAGGAGGAGACTCCGATGCCGGTAACGGTCAAGGTCAAGGTCAAGGCCAAGGACAAGGCCAAGGTCAAGGTCA
>CETM01068388.1_pt1 | contig 52972 bp, 52 predicted proteins | sample 361451 | NCBI WGS metagenome assembly CETM01 (sample SAMEA2622690, study PRJEB7988) | marine metagenome | isolation source: saline water (ENVO:00002010), including
TAATTTTATTTCACTATTTTATTTTTTAAACCGTTTTTTACGGTCAGCCCCAGTTGCATTTGTAGCTATTAGAATTTGGGTCAATTGGAGAATGCTTAGAATAAATAGGCGATTATTTCCAACAAATGAACAGCTAACTCAAAAATTCCATAGTAAAACTGCAAAACAATTAGTTAAATTAGCTGTTAAACAACAAGGTTTAATTCTAAAAGCAGCACAATTTTTTGGTTCTCGTGCAGACATCATGCGAGAAGAATACGTTTTTGCATTGTCATTACTACAGGATAGAGTTCCACCAAGATCATGGAAGGAAATGTGTCCTTTAATAGAAAAAGAATTGAATGGCAAAGTTGAAGATATATTTAAAGAATTTGATACAACTCCAGTAGCATCAGCTTCACTTGCGCAGGTCTATAAAGCAAAAACTTTAGATAACAAATTAGTTGCAGTAAAAGTACAGTATCCTGGCATAGATAAAATTGTTTACTGGGATATTGAAATTATTGATTTTCTCGCTAACTTATGGTCTAAAGTAGAAACAATTGTGGATTTTAGACCAATTGTAACTGATCTGAAAGCAAACGCTCCTGATGAAATAGATTATTTTCATGAAGGTAAATCTGCTGAAAAAATAAAAGAAATGCTCCATAAAGAACAAGTTCAATATGTTGAAATTCCTAAAATATATTGGGAATTATCTACAAAGAAAGTATTGACTATGTCTTATATTGAAGGAATTAAAATAACAAATATCGCTGAGCTTGAAGAATTAGGTATCGATTCTGAAGTTATTGCTGATCAGCTAATTGATTTATACAACATTATGATTTTGAAATTAGGTGCATTTCATGCCGACCCACATCCAGGAAATTTATTTGTGATCCCACCAAATAGCACTGATGAATTAAAAATTGGCTTAGTTGATTTTGGTTTGTCAAAATTTTTACAAAATGAATTTCGTCAACAAATCATTGTATTGACATCAGCTATTGTTAATGAGCAACCAGAATTAATTACAAGCACCATGGAAACAATGGGGTTTGAAACAAAAAATAAAGACCCTGAAACATACGAAGCATTAGGTGATGCCTTCTTGGGAGAAGTCATTAAATCTGGACAAGCATATGCAGATCAAAAAATGCTTGCTGACATTAATGTTAGGTTAAGTCGAGTCTTGAGAAATAATCCATTGATAAAAGTGCCAGGGGATTTACTGCTTGTTGCAAGAACGATGGGTCTGCTTTCAGGCATGGGCAAATTACTTAATTCAAAAACAGATCTGTTGGAAAAAATTTTGCCATACTTAGAAGAAAGTTCATAAATTTCTTAATATTCTTGTTATTTTTTTTATTATATTTTATCGTAAATATCACAAGAAATTACAGGAGTATGTCATGAAAGAATCTTATCCAGTACCGGAGAATGAAACTGATGTAGTGATTTATGAGCCAGAAGGTCGCATAGGATACATCACTTTAAACCGCCCAGAAGTCTTGAATTCATTTAGTAGACAGTCTCTGCAAGAACTAGATGAAGCAATGATTGCAGCTGGCAATGATACAGAGGCGCGAGTAATTATTCTACGTGGCAATGGAAGATCGTTTTCCGCAGGTAATGATTTTCAACAACCAAAAGAAGAAGGTTGGGAAAATGAAGATGTACTTGATGACCATCAAAAATTAACAGAATCAATAGATAGATATTTACGTATTTTCGATTTTCCCAAACCTATTATTGCTCAAATACATGGTTACTGTTTAGGAATAGCTACTCAAATGGCAGTCATGTGCGATCTGACAGTTGTCGCTGATGATGCAAAAATTGGATTTCCCTCAATTCCTGTAGGCGGAGGCTATATAAGCCCAATGTGGAGTTGGTTAATTGGACCTAAGCGTGCTAAGGAATTATCTTTTACTGTTGGTAGCAAAATCTCTGGAATAACTGCTGCAGAATGGGGCTATGCAAATAGATCAGTTCCTGCAGAAAAATTAGAAGAAACTGTAAAAGAGATGGCTCTAGAAATTGCTAAGGTCCCAAGTAAAATATTAAAAATCAAAAAGCTTGCGAATAATCGTACTATGGATGCACAAGGATTTAGGCATGCAATTCGCGCTGGAGCAGAATTCGATGCAATGTTACATTTCTCTAATCCTGTTACAAAGATGACCTCTTATATGAGAGAAAAAGGAATGCAAGAGGCATTTGATTCATTTAATGCAGGAGACTTCTCATAGATAGAAGTTCATCAAATAACGATAAAGGAATCTATCGTTATTCTTTTGACGATGCTTTAGCAAAGGAACTATATATTGATCTACACAACTCTGTTGCAGGAGATTTATTGTATGACAATCAAATCGAATTTAGACCATTCGTTACAAATGGTCTATTTGAAAAATTTATAGCAACAAATGATTTTAATGAACTTGATGATCGACTTTACAATTTAGCATATAGTGCAATAGTTGGCATGGAAGGTGGTAAAACTAATTGGGGCACATTCACATACAAAACAAGCAATAACACATTAACGCTCATATCTATAATTCAAGAATCAAAAAAATTTGGATCTGTCATAACAATATGTTTGCCAGAAGAAATATAATTTTATTTTTTCAAAAATGCCAAGACTTCTTTTGCCCACAAATCAGGTGCCATTACAATATCAAAATTTCCATCAGACGGCAATTTTACTCCTGTTGCATTAGGGATCAATTCAAGAAATTTTTCATGAGAACGGCCAAGCTCACTAGTAGTGCCATGTATAACCAAAGTCTCTGATTGAATATTGATAACATCTTCCCAAGTATCATATAGAGTCATCGCATTAGGACCAGCACCTTCCCAGCCCATATCTTCATAAATTGATTCTGCGCCATCATTATCATTAACTTTTAAATAATCTAAGAATAATCTAGAAAACTGTTTTAAATCTCTGCCTGGTTTGTCACCGCCATATTTTTTCCATAATTCAACAAGATGACTGCCATCAGCTTTTGGTTCCCAATAATGGTGCAATCTTAAATGAACTTCCCGCCTTTTTGGGGTTCCCCAATTAAACGGTTCTTCAAGTATCAATTTATCAACACGTTCAGGATGCTTTGCAGCAACTGCCATTGCTAATTGCGATCCTGTCCATCCACCATATAAGTTTGGTTTTTCAAGTTCCATTGCATCAAAGAATGCAATGACTGAATCTGCAAATTGACCAATGTTATCAAAGGGTTCTTTTGGCCTATCTGATTCACCATAACCAATAGTTGTCATTGCTATACATCGGAAATCATCAGATAATAAAGGCATCCATGGTGAATATCGTATTGATGAAGTTGGAGTTTGGTGTAGCATAACTAAAGGCGGACCATCTCCTCGCTCACGATATTCAATATTGCCTATAGCAGTATTTGCAAACCCACGTTTTTCACCATCTATTCGTGCAACCATCTTTTTTCTCCTTTTATATTCCAGAAAGACTCTATTTATTATAGTCTTGTAAAAGAAAGTTATCTATTCCTTATGATTAAAATTACACACTTTGACCATATTTCAACCGCTTCAGAAAATCAAGAAAGAGAGATTGATCTATTCACTAACTTTTTTGGCTTTCAAATTAGAACAGAATGGCACAGCGATGAAGGTTTTTATGGAGTTGGATTTAATGTTCCAGGCAAAGACAGAGTGGGATGGGAATTACTAGTACCAGACAACAATGAATCATTTTTAACTGGTTTTCTCAAAAAAAATAAAGGACCCGGAATACATCATGTATCTATGCAAATTCCAAGTGCAGAAGAAGCCATCCATAATTTAGAAAGCTTAAATATTCAACCAGTCATTACAAAAGGTGAAGGACATCATAATGTTTACTTGCACCCTAAGCGTGGCGGGGCAGGATTACTGTTTCAATTATTTGAAGGTGAAGCATGGAACAATCCTGATTTACCTGAACCTACATTTAAAAAGAATATAAATTCAGTTGGCATAAAAAGAATCCACCATCTAGCACAAGCGGTAATAGATGAAGCATCCGTTGAAGCAAGGTATGAAAAATTATTTGGATACAAATCAATAATGAGGGGTCCTAGAAAAACAAGTAACGAGTTTGTGACTAATGTACTTGAAACACAAACGAAAGAAATACACTGGGAACTCATTTCATCAATTAATGATGATTCATTTATCAAGAAGTTTTTGAACGAACGAGGTGAAGGACCTCACCATGTAACGTTTATAGTCAATGATTGGAAGCAGGCAATGCGAGCATGCAAAAATCGTGAAATTGAACCTTTTGAATTTTATGAAAATACAATCAACAACTCAAAATATATAGAATGTTTTCTCCATCCTAGAGATATGGCAGGCATGCTAGTACAATTAGTCTGGGAAGAAAAAGAAGGAATTTGGATATGAATTGGGTTAATTTATATGAGTTAGAATTAATTGCAAAAAACAAAGTAGAAAAAACTGCATTTGATTATATTTCTAGTGGAGCAACAGATGAAATTACGCTTAGAAATAATGTAGAGGCCTACAAAAGAATCCAATTGATTCCAAAAAGATTGACAAGTAATAAATCTCCTAAAACTGACACAGAGCTTTTTGGACAAAAAATGGAATATCCCATACTAATTGCCCCAACAGCATTTCATGGCCTCTCTCATAAAGATGCAGAAGTCGGTACTGCAAAAGCTGCAAAAGCATCTAATACAACAATGATATTAAGTACGCTTAGCAATTCTACTATTGAAGATGTTGCACAATCAAATGCTAATCTTTGGTTTCAATTATATATTTTTAATGATCGCGATATCACTCTTGAATTAGTGAACAAAGCTGAGCAAAACAATTATAAAGCAATAGTGGTAACTGTAGATGCTCCAATACTAGGAAAACGAGAACAAGATGTGAGAAACGAATTTCATTTACCTGATCATTTGTCAATCGTTAATCTCGCACATCATATGAGTGCTGCGCAATTAGACCAAAGAGCTTCTGCTTCGTCTCTGGAAAAATTCTTCAAAGAACAGCTTAATAATGAGCTAACTTGGGATGATATCGATTGGCTTGCTGCTCAAACTAAATTACCTATTATCTTAAAAGGTATTCTGCACCCTGAAGATGCAAAGCGATCATTAGATGCTAATATTGCAGGCATTGTAGTTTCTAATCATGGTGGCAGACAACTAGATACAGAGATTGCATCTATAGAAGCCTTACCAGAAATATCTCAAATTATTAAAGGGAAAATACCAATATTGTTAGATGGCGGCATAAGGAGAGGTACAGATATTTTGAAAGCATTGGCTTTAGGTGCTAATGGCGTCTTGATTGGCAGACCAATTGTATGGGGTTTGGCTGATAATGGCTTTGAAGGAAGCATAAAAGTAATAGAATTTCTTCGGGAAGAATTAGTACAATCAATGCAACTAATAGGATGCAAGAGCATCGACGATTTAAATCAAAACTACATCAGATAAAGTTTAATTGATAAAATGAGCAATAGTTTGCACTAACTTTTCATCAGAAGAAAATTCTGAATTTAAAACCATTCTGTACAAATAAGGGCTTCTATAGTCAATGCCAAAGTATTTCTTGTGCCAAATTTCTCTCTGATTATCAGAATCATTGACACGCTTACGTGCATCATCCAAATCTAAATTTTGACTCTTTGCAAAACGCTTAATTCTTTCTTCAGGATCACAAACAATTCTGAAATGAAATGCATTTGATGTATGCTGAAAGATAGCTTGGCTACCTCTGCCAACAATAACTACATCCCCCTCCTCTGCATAACCTTTCATGACTTCTGTCATCGTGTCTATATACAAAAGATCATCAGATTGAAAACCTCGAGCAGTATCAGCATATGAACTTGCAAATGTAGCCTCAAGACCACTTGGGTCAATGCCAGCTAGAGAACTTTTTTCAATAAAACTTTTTAAGAAATTTGATAATGGACCACCAAGCCCTTTAGTTCTTTCATCAAATTGTTCTAATTCTTCATCACTCATGCCTAGCATCTGTGCAGATTCAATTAGTAATTCTCTGTCAATCAATCTATAGCCAAGATGCTCAGCTAGGAGTGCAGGGATATTCCCAATTGAACCTAAATGGCCTGTCAAAGTGATAATTGACATCTTAAAACTCCTTATATAAAAAAACATACAAAATGCTTATTGAATTTACAATGTCTCAAGATGCAAATAGTGTATATTATTTTTATATTTGCATAAAAATAATTTCCGCTATTTTGGAACAATTATGGAAGAACAAATTTCTGGACCATTTTCAGCTTTACTCATTGGATTGCTACTTGGTTTAAAGCACTCAACTGATGCTGATCATGTTGTTGCAGTGTCAACAATTGCTCGGGACTACAAAAATGCCCTACAAAGCCTTTGGGTAGGTATTTCTTGGGGATTAGGTCATTCAATGCCACTAATTATTGTAGGAATTATCGTATTGGCCCTTAAAGAATCATTTATCTCTTTTTATGAAGATATTGCTTTTTACTTTGAAATTGGTGTTGCCATCATGCTTGTGTTGCTAGGCATACAAGTTTTTTGGAAAATTTACAAAGGAGAATTCCACAGTCATACACATGAACATGATGGTCAAGCACATATGCATATACATGGCAGTCACTCTCATAACGAACAAAAGTCAATTGATCCGCATTACAGTTACGAACATCACGGAACTGGAATGTTGCGATCATTTTTTCGTTTAAAATCATTTTCAATTGGAGTAATGCATGGCCTTGCAGGTAGCGCAGCAGTGATGATTGCAATACTTCCTACAAGTCCGTCCTTTTTTACAGGTTTTTTATTTTTGATACTTTTTTCCATAGGCACAATGGCAGCTATGGGCATTATGACTATTGTTATAGCACTCCCATTTGCGAAGCCAGAAAATGAATCAACAAATAATGCAAGTAAGGTAATCTCGATTGTTGCTGGATCACTGAGTATTATTTTTGGCTTTGCTTTGGGATCAGATCTACTACTAGACACTTCCTTTATTTGGTATTAAAGTAAAAAAAAGAGGTTGTTATGTTATTGTTACTTTCGCCATCAAAAACATTAGATTTTTCAAGTCGATTTACAGACGATAAGCACACTCTACCTAGAATGCTCAAACAGTCTTCTAAATTAGTTGATGTACTTAAGAAAAAAAATTCACAAGAGATCGCTTCTCTCATGAATGTGAGCAATAAAATTGCCGAACTAAATGAAGAAAGATTTAAGTCATGGCAAACTCCATTTACAATCAATAATTCAAAACAGGCAATTTTTGCTTTTCAGGGTGACGTCTATGAAGGATTAGATTCATTAAGTTTTGACAATAATGATATTAACTTTGCACAAAAACATTTAAGAATTCTGTCTGGGCTCTATGGATTATTGCGACCATTAGATTTAATGCAAGCATATAGGCTGGAAATGGGCACACAACTTAAGCATGAACGGTGTTCAAATCTATATGAATACTGGGGTAAAGATATTCTTAATATGATAAAAAAAGACTTAGAAACATTAAATAGTAATGTGATTATAAATTTAGCTTCTATGGAATATTTTAAAGCTACATGCTCATCAGAATTTTCAGGTCGTATAATCACTCCAATTTTTAAAGATACAAAAAATGGAAAGAAAAAAATTATTAGTTTTTATGCTAAAAAAGCTCGTGGCCTTATGAGTCAATTTATTATAAAAAACAAAATTACATCTATTTCAGATATTCGTGAGTTTAATTTAGCAGGATATCAGTTCGATGCAGCTTCGTCTTCTGAAAACGATCTTCTATTTACGAGAACTGAATCTGCTGCAAAATTGAAAGCATAGCTTAACGTAATTTGCTCTCTACAAGGACATGTTAAGTTTTTTAATAGGTTTCTCCTACAATAAATTCACCATCTGTCCATTCTGGTTCAGACTCAAGATGTTCCATCATCTGCATAAAATTCTCATGTTGTTCTGGTCGTTCTGCATTAGCTACATATGCTTCTTTGTTCTCGAATACAGCTACTCCTAACCATTCCTCTTTTGAATCTGCATTTAAGACAAACCATGCTAAGCCACCTTCAGGACGATCTTGGTCATAAGATTTAAAAAGATTCAATAGATCGTCTTCATGACCGTTTTTGACTTTAAATGAAAAGATGCTTCCGTACATTTTGTGCTCCTGAGTTTTATCATGCTAAATTGTGTTATTTTTTGGAGCGGGAGAAGGGAATCGAACCCTCATCCTCTGCTTGGAAGGCAGACACATTACCATTATGTTACTCCCGCTCAAACTAGATTACATTGTACCTCAGTTTCCTAAATAAACAACATGCTCTGAACATATAAAAATGACTGCACAGACTTTAATCCAATGCAGTCATTTATTATTTCAAAATAAAAAATTAATCTCGAAGTAAAGTAGCACCATGTGCTGCTAAAAGAAGTGCGCTACCTAGGTATGGAACAATCATGATGTCACTTGAGTAATCAAATGCACAACCGTATACTCCAACCAAGCAAACAATTGCTAAGCCACCCAAAATAATTTTATTACCAACATTTTGCATGAGGGCAATAAGGCTGATCACAGCAGTACCAAGGAACATAATACCAAATCCTGCTGAACCAAAACCAATTGATGCATTCCAGTGTGATACAGCTGCAGCCATGAATGGTGCACCGGCTGCAGCAGTTTTCGCTGCAACGCCCATCATTATAGCTTCACCAAGAGCAACTGCCACACCAACTTTCATGTGTAAGCGGCCAACTGAAGCTAATGGACCTAGAAACTCTGATTCTAGATGCTTTGCCCATCGTGTAAATCCTGTAACATAAAAGATCGTGAGGACCATTGCAATTAATGTCCATATCTTTAAACCATCTGGGTCTGTTGCCCCAGCCATTACCAGTGCCATTGTATCAGCTTGATCTGTATCCGAAATCGGTGTCATAAACCAGCAAAATACTGACAAAGGCGCTGTAATCAAAAGGATCCACCCAATTAATTTCCTGTTTGTCATAAAAACCTCCAAAGATTTTGAATAAATAACATAATACAACATATAAATAAAATTGTGTCAAAATATGCTTTTTAATGTAATTCATTACATTTAGGGCATATTTTTGGAGTTCGAATACGACGTATGTAAAATACAGCGATGCTCATAATAATAACTGTACTAATTACTAGTGCTTCAAGAAGAGTGCCTATAACAAAACTAAGCACTAGAGCCGTTAAATAATAAAATAATGGATTGCTCGTCAAGATATGCATCATATTTTAATTACATTATAATCACAAATACAACAACATATAACACAATAAAGAGGTCAATGAGTAGAATCGTTCCAAAAAAAGCCCATTCTTTCGATGAGTCAGGTAAATTTACAGGGATCCCGTGCCATTTAAACTGCTTCAATAATTAACCAATCACATACGTTAACAACGCTAATATTGTTAAAAGAAAATAGTTTACAAGAATCGCAGCACCTGTATAGTCCTTAGCAAGACGTTGCCCCGCAAATAAACAAATAAAAACACAGGCCTGTAAGACAAAAGCATATCGCAATATATCTGTTGTACCAGATAAAATAAATTGCATAATTCCTATAATTGCTAAGAGGCCTCCAGATAATTCCAAAATTGTTAATGAGACTAATAACAATGAGTCAAATTTATGAAGTGGTGAATTTGCAAAGTGTTCCGAAAAATATTCTTTATTGCCTTGGAAATCAATGATTTTATCAGCACCTGATTGCAGCAGGCAGATCGCTATAAAAATAGCAATCAACAACTGAATAATATGCATAATTTCAATATTTAATATTGTATCCATGACAACTATCATACACAAAATTTGTTAGCTTGTTAAAATAATTGATATACTAATTGATACGATGATAGATACAAAAAATAAAATAGCATGTATAACAGGTGCGGCCAGTGGCATTGGCCAGGCTATGGTACATCGATTTCTCTCTCAAGACATGCAAGTAATAGGTGTAGATATCAATAAAGATGCCTTGCAGGCTACTAAAACAACATCTGTGCATCCAGATAATTTTCATCCATTTGAAGTTGATATAGCTGATGAGGATGCTGTTAATCAATTTGCTAATGAAGTACGAGCATCGTTTGGTAACATCGATATGCTATGTAATAATGCTGGCATAGGTGCACACAAAGGTCGAATTTGGGATATCTCAAGTGATAATTGGCATAAAGTGTTTAATGTCAATTTTTGGGGAATTGCGAATATGATTCGAGCATTTGTACCGATGATGCTTAATGGAAATAAAAAACGCTATATCATTAATACTTGCTCTGGCGTTGCCTTTGGCACTCAATGGGGACAAAGTCCATACGTATCATCAAAGTCTGCGGTATTGAGTTTGTCAGAATTATTATTTCATGAATTAAAAAAAGATGAGTCAGCTATACAGGTATCAGTCCTCGTACCCACCTTTGTACAAACAAGAGATTATCTAACGGTTAAAGGAGATGCTCCAAAGAAAGACGATGTTCTGCAAGCAGATGATGTAGTGGATATTATGCTTGAAGGAATTGAGAACCAACAATTTTATATTTTCACACATCCAAGAGGTCTTGCAAAACGCGTACAAGTAAAAATGGAAAGTATGATCAATATGACTGACCCTATCTTTTCAGAGCATCTCTACTATAAAGAAAAATAATATATATTGTGTGTAACTAACTTTGTGATAATTTTAATCATCAAGGAGCCAGTTATTAAAAAATTTCTCTTCGCGTTCATAGTCCTATATATAGCTACAATGCCGAAAATTGTATCTGCACATCAGCCATTTACCTTATGCATTGAAGATAATTCTTCTGCAGCAACAGTAAATATTAGAGATGGTTCTGTATCGCATGCTTTATACTTTTCTTTCACAGACTCTAATCAAGTTTTTGCAATAGAAATGGGATTGCCTGCAAATGAAAGGCTAACTATTGGTTTGTTAGTATTGAATAAAGCTCCAGAAAATACAATGCCTCAGGAAGAGTTGCCTTATATTACAATTCCATCACTGCAAGAAACGCTGCAACCTACAATTAGATCAAGTTTTTATGAGCCCTATTCGCAAACAGATTATATTCGTTTACTGAGATATAACTCAAATCAATTTCAAGAAGCACAAACAATTAATATACAAGTTCATGCGCGTGCATCAGGTTACTTTGTTTTATCTCTCGGTTATAAAGAAGAAAACAGAAATATAGTGATAAGCGGAGACGTCCAGCAAAAAAATGGAGGAAGTTGTCTTATTGCTCCAAATATAAACACATCATCATCTAAGGCTCAGCAATCAAAAAATGACACAGAGCCGGTAAAAGAAAGAGAGACTGGTACTACTGTAGAAATACTTGATAAACCAGAGCAAAATAAAACAATTGTAGAAAAAAACGAGACTACAAACAATATCGTTTTTCTAATACCATTATTAACAACACTTCTCATAGCTGTTAGCATCTTTATTTTCTATAGAATTAATAGAAAAACATAAAAAATGTATATCATGCTATTGCAAAAGGATAAAAAAATGTGCTAATATAGATTATCGCATTTTTCCACGAATGCGATTTTTTTTTGCTTTTTTCAATATTTATTTATGGCAATAAATTTAACTGCTGGCTTCGAGTATAGTAACTTTGCCAGTTTCAACATCATACATTGCATTCGCAATCATCAATTGATTTTCATTGATCAGATTACTGATTAGCGGGCTTGATTCTTCTAATTGTTGCGTCGATAAAACAACTTGCATTTCTTCTGCTTTACGAAGATAGGGTATATTTGACAATGAAGGCTCACCTAATGATGTCGGTACAGCATCAAGAGCAGGTAAAACTTTTGCGATTAGTTGTGAGACTTCCTTGTCTTTGTTTTTTGTTGCATTTACAATAGCGCCACATTTTGTATGACCGAGCATGATCACAACTTTGACTTGTGTCATATTGATGGCAATTTCAATGCTATCAACAAAGTCTTGATTAATCACACCGCCACCAACTCGAAGCACAAAGATATCGCCAATCTGAGTATCAAAAATTTGATCAGCATTAACTCGCGCATCCATGCAACTGATCACTACTGCATATCCATTAACGCCATCAACAGTCGAAGCGATTTCTTTAGCAATATTTCTGTCCTGGGTATTTTGAGATACAAATCTTTTATTTCCATCTAATAATTTTTGCAATACATCATCTGGAGACATAACTTACTCTTTTCTTGTTAAATTGCCGCTATTATAAGTATAGTTTAGCCATTTTTCATATTCTGCTACATCTTGGAGTAAATCGTCAATAAAATTAGTTCTTATTTTACCGGTTCCTTGAGTTACGTGTTGCCATGTGTAGTTTTCAATAGCTTCAGTTGCAATAATGTTGTCTACTCGCATCCAATCTTTAATTGCAAGGCTTCGAAAAATAATTTCTGCTTCATGAAACGGCCGTGGGGAAACGTGTACAAAGCCTATATTGAATACATCGTTCACCAAAGCTCCTCTATTGGTTCTATTTCCAAACTGTGCAATGAAAGAATCGATATTAAATGAAACAGCACCCTGCACTGCCACAGGAATTTTTGGGCCATCACAAATTTCTTTAAAAAATTCACGATTATCATACATGCAATTAGCCTGATCGCTCATCTGCATGCCTGCAACCTGCCAATAAGTATTTTTTACTTCATCAGCCGACAATAGTCCCATCATATACAAAAATATGTCATCATATATAATATCTTGTGGGTAACGTGGTTCAAAATAAAATCCTTCTTCTGGATTACCTCCTAATTTCGCAAATAATGTGTTTTTCTCCATATCATTTATTAATATTGGCTCTTTCACTCCAATACCAGATGAATAAGAGTATTTTTGAGTATCCCAAATGGGTTCAGATAAAAGTGATTCAGCAGTAGAGTTGCCATGAAGATGATGTCCATCAGGAAAATTCCATGCTAAATTTGGCAAGGGGTAATTTAACGTTAATGGACCCAGGCCAATCCAATGTCCCAACTCATGATTAAGAGGGGCCCAGTTCATAGAATCATTAATGTATATGATTCCTTGAAGTCGTTGATGCTTTTGACCATCTGGAAATATATAACCATGATTTGCCCATTCATCCGGAATGCCAATGCCTCCTATGCCATCATGTACTCGAATATAGTATGCATAATCAGGTGCCCCAGATCTTGGCGTGACTACCAGAAAGTCAAATTTATCACCAACTAGTTCGAAAGCAGTATGGCATGCAATGCAATTTTCAGGACCACTAATGTTCCAAGAGTCTTTGTATATGTCCATATAATCAGGTCCTAGAGCAACAAAAATACCAAATTCAGTTATTGCAAGTGACTCAGTAAGCAATTGAATTGGGAATTGCCCTCGTAATTTAGGATTCAAGACACGTAAGGGAAGGTCGTCATAAATTGTGATATTGTCATTATAACTATCAAAATCATAAATTGATTTAATACATGTTTTTGTATAGACTCCATCTCCACGTTCAACATCACCATTCTTGCCTGTATCATGAAATTTAGCACGATTTGTATAAAATGCGGGATTTTCTGGAGAATTTGATACAAGTCCGGGTTCTAGATGCACTTCCATCACTAAGCTACTATGTCCAAAAATAATCAAAATAATTCCGCTAATTGACGCAGCAGCAGTAACAAAAAGGAGTGTAGCTAATGCACTAAAACCTACAAATGCATGCACTGTTACAAAAACAAAAATAACGGTAATTAAGGATATAATGACAATAGTATTGAATTTGGCAGGGTCCATGACTGCTACAGATTTAGTTATGTCTAAACTACCTTGCGGGAAAGTACGATACATTGTAGTAGTCTCATCACCAAAAATAACTTCTGGATCAAATACAGTAATTTTTTCATCTACAATATGTTGAGCACCATTACGTGACCATAAGCCAATCTGTGGATCAACGCGAGTAGGGTCACATAAGTTTGAGCTCTGATCATAATAAGTTGGTAAATAGATAACATCTGTCAAACCTGATGTATCATTTGCTGTACTGCATCCAAGGAAAGGTATATTGCAAACTAAAATCAAAAAAATAATCAATTTCATTTAATAGTTAATTCAACAAAATATAATTTATAACCTAGTTTTGGCTCATCAATAACAGACCGAGAGGCAATGATTAAACATGATCCAGCGTCTATCAATGGCTTAGTAACTCGTGGAAATGCTGCATATCCTGCAACAACTAAAGTTCCAACCACAGTTGAAACAAATCCAGCAAAAGTTTTAATCCCTTTGTTCATAACTCAATCTTACCTTATTAACGTTATCAAAAAAGTCTAGTTGCAAAAAATCTTTTTGGTTGCTATTGTTAGTTTATCAGACAATTCAACGAGGGGAGGTGGTCTATGTTATCTAGTGTAATGTGCCGCCTCTATCATCGATAAGTATTCTTTGATAGAGGCAATTACATATTCAATGCTTAGCTCATCCATCGGATGAGCTAAGCATATTTGTGAAAGGAACCAGCATGACAAAACCGTTAGAAGGAGTACGAGTGCTTGATTTTACATGGGCTCAACAGGGGCCATATGGCACCACGTTAATGGCAGACATGGGTGCTGAAATCATTAAAATAGAAGCGCCTGGTGGTGAGCGTGGCAGACATATCTTTCCTCCTGGCGAACCAGGAGCATATCCATTGGGATATTTTGTTGCACACAACAGAGGCAAGCGGAGCGTTGTTGTTGATTTAAAAAAACCTGGCGGCAAAGAAATTATTCATCGATTAGTTAAAACAGTGGATGTAGTAGTTAATAACTTTCGTTCAGGAGTAATGGACAAGTTTGACCTAGACTATGAATCATTAAAGAAAATAAATCCTGGGATCGTTTATGCAAACGCTACTGGCTTTGGCCCTCTAGGCAAATATGCTGGTAAACCAGGCGTCGATATTATGGGCCAAGCAATGGGAGGAATCATGGGTAAAACTGGATTTGAAGGACACCCACCTACTCCAGCTGCAGCATCTATTGCAGATCAGACAGGGGCAATTTTACTATGCTCTGGCATATTAGCAGCATTAGTAAAAAAAGAAAAAACAGGCAAAGGCGAACAAGTCGATGTGTCTCTGTATGCAGGGCAGCTTGCTTTGCAAACCTGGGAATTAACAACTTATGCTATGACTGGTATTAAAAGTGGACGAGGAGAAACTGGGCATCCTGTCGCAAGTAAAAATGGTATCTGGCGAGTCTTTGAATGTAAAGATGACTATTTTGTAATAGGATCAGTCGATATGTTTAGATTTAAGCGATTATGTCATGCTTTAGGAATTCCAGAAGTCTCAGATAAATTCCCTGATGATGAAACAAGGCGAGCAGGTCTTGATGAAATTAACGCGCAACTAGAAATTGAATTTGCAAAATATTCATATGCAGATATCAGTAAAATTTTTGATGAACAAGATGTGATCTATGCACGTGTGCAAGATTACGATGACATATTAAATGATGACCATGCAAAAGATAATGGATATATCACTACACTAGATCATCCATTTTATGGTTCAGTAACTACTGTAGGATGTCCTATACAATTCGGCGGTCAACCAACTGAACTTGCTGGCCCTCCTCCAGAATTAGGAGATTTTACAGAAATATATCTTGAGCAGGCTGGCTATACTTGGGAAGAAATTGATCAGTTAAAAAAAGATCAAGTGATCGAATAATTATCTGCTAAGCAATAGATGAATCAAGCTATCAATATTTTCAAGAGACTCCAAGTCCTCAACTTGAGTAATGATGCCCTCTGCTATGCTCTTGTCAAAAGGTAAGGCAGAATACACTGCTTGAATACGATCTTTTTCTATAGCAAAATTCCACTTAAATTCATCACCAGTCATTGAGATAGCATGCGTATTGCCATCATTTAATGAAATTGAAATTTTAGGGCCATACTGAGGCCTATCACCTTTTTCTACAGTGACTAGCTTAGTCAGTCGTTGTACTTCAGGCAATTCCTCAAATGTAGATCTGCCCCCATATGAAAGTCGTCTGCCAGTCGATTCATAGCCTTTGTTAACAATTGCTGAAGCAGCAAAATGAGCGTTTTTCCATTCATCTGTTCCACCCCATCCTGGTCTAGGATATTTAGGTGATGGATAAACTGTTTCCCATTCATTCATTTCAATATGTATATTTTTTATTGATGCAGGGTCTATATCATGTTTAATTGCAAGTGATACGCAACCATCAATGACTGGTTGGACAAATCCTGCTCCAGAATAAATCTTCATTGTGACATCATGCAATCGCCATTCAATACCCAATTTTTCTGTAATAGTAGCCAAGTCGAATGTAGTTTGATTATCAAAGCTGCCATTCAATTTGTCATTTTCAATACCTGTAAAAATTCGTAAAAATCCAGCTGGTCCTTCAAAGCACTCCACTGCTCCATTAACATCAAGGTCCGCAATACGAGATGCCATCATGCCATTCTGTGTTGCAATTCCTTCTTGAAAAGTCATCTCTTTTGTTCCTTCATGACTAGTTTGAAGATTGCCAGAAGCAAAACTGACTGCAAGAGCTAGTGTATTAGCAATCTGATCTGATGATAACGACTGTATTTTTGCACTTGCTATTGCTGGACCAAAAATGCCAAAAAGGGCTGAGGAACGAAATCCTTGATTTTGAGCAGAGGGTACCGTATCACGACTGAGACGACAATGCACCTCATATGCTGCAGCAACAGCTGTCAAGAATTCTTTCCCATTGATAGATCGCCCTTCTGATTCTGCTAGTGCTGCGGGAATGATGGTGCAGCCTGGATGCGTCAACATCCGATAGGAATCATCCTGTCCACGTAAATGTATTAAAATAGAATTTGCATAAGCTGCATTTAAGCGACCTACCTGATTACCAGTAGCAAGAATATGTGCACTGCCTATTTGATTATCACTTAAAGAAGTGGCAAGTTGTGCAGCTAGCTGTGCATCATCTTCATTTACACTAGATAGACCAATAAAAAGTCCGTGTAAAATGATTGCCTTTACTTTATCAACGACATCAACTTGTAGGCTATTGTAGTCAAGGTCATGTGTAAATTGAGCTAATTCTTGACTAATAGACATATTTAATCCTTTACAACACGTTCAAATATAGTAGCAATACCTTGCCCTCCTCCAATACAAAGAGATACAAGTCCATATTTACCATTTATACGATCTAATTCATGCATCATTTTTGTAGTTAATATTACACCAGTTGCACCGATTGGATGACCAAGTGCTATTGCGCCACCATTTGGATTCATGCGCTTGAGATCAATTTTCAAATCCGATGCGCAAGCAAGCGCAATAGCAGCAAAAGCTTCATTTAATTCTATTACATCAATATCATCAACTGATTTGTTAACTTGTTTGAGAGCCTGACTTATTGCAGGAATTGGCCCAGTTCCCATAATTGAATGCTCCACACCACAGACAGCTCTGCTAATCAAACGAAAATACCTTGGGGTTTTCATTTTTTGTGCATTGCTTTCAGTTGTTAAAACAACAGCCGCTGCACCATCATTAATTCCTGATGCATTACCGGCAGTTACGGAACCGTTTTCTTTAAAAGCTGGTCTCAACGAGCTAAGCTTTTCAATGCTTGTTTGACGAACATGCTCATCAGTAGAAAAAATGAATTTTTGTTTGCCTGGCACTTCGACGGGAACAATTTCATTATCAAAATATTTATTTTTTTGTGCACTAATTGCTCGTTCATGAGAATAGAAAGCAAATTCATCCTGTTGTTCTCGTGTGATAGCATATTTTTCCACAACATTTTCTGCAGTCATACCCATTGGATAACCTTCAAAAGGATCAGTTAATAAATCTAATGTGCCATCTTCAAGTGCACCATCACCATATTTATATCCATACCTTCCCTTCCGTATGTAATATGGCATCAAGCTCATGTTTTCAACACCACCAGCAAGGATATACTGAGCTTCACCTAGCTCTATCCATCTTGCAGCAGTATTAATGGCTTCAAGGCCTGATCCACAAATTCTATTCACTGCATAAGCTGTTGAACCAGTTGCGAGCCCTGCTTTAATAGCTGCGTGACGAGCAATATAGCCATCCTCAGCAACTTGCCCTACGCAACCTAAAATAACTTGTTCAATATCTGCAATATCGACAGATGAACGCTTTGCTGCCTCTTTTAACACTATTGCTGCTAAATCAGATGCTGGTATTGTGCTCAATGAACCACCAAATGAACCAATTGGTGTTCGCACGCTTTCTAATAAAACAGGTTGTTCAAGTTTTGCATTCATAATTACAGACTCATTTCTTTGATATTTGTATCAATATTTAAATTTGCTTCAGTTGAAGATATAATCTCTTCTATAGTTACACCTGGAGCATTTTCTAATAAATATAACTGGCCTTCTTCACATTTAATTACAGCCAAATCTGTAACAATAAGATCTACGCATTTCTCGGCTGTCAACGGATAGCTGCATTCTTGCAGAATTCTTGATTCTCCATTTTTTGTTGTATGTGCCATTGTAATAATCAATTTTTTTGCACCTACTGCTAAATCCATTGCGCCACCGATACTACCTCCGCCTCGCTCAGGGACAAACCAATTTGCTAAATCTCCATTTTGCGCAACTTGCAAACCTCCCAAAATTGCTACATCAATATGTCCACCGCGTATCATGCCAAATGATTGCGCGCTATTAAAAAAGGCAGCTCCTGGTAAAATATCAACAGGCTGGCCACCAGCATTAATAAAATCTGGATCAAAATCTTCTTCAAGTATGTTGCCGTATCCCAAAATACCATTCTCAGCTTGTAAAGTGATGTCAAGATTCTCAATAAAATTAGAGACCAAAGTAGGCAAACCAATACCTAAATTAACAAACATACCATTCTTGAGTTCTTTTGCAGCGCGCATTGCAATAAGTTCTCTTGTTAAACCATCAGGCATTATGACCACCGTATTTCTATAGGATTACATTGCACCACTCGATCTACAAATATCCCAGGGGTATCAACATTACTTGGTTCAAATGCACCTACTTCAACAATTTCTTCCACTTCTGCTATTACACATTTTGCTGCTGTCGCCATTACTTCATTGAAGTTTTTGCTAGCGCCTCTATAAATTAAATTGCCATTTTTATCTGCTTTATGTGCTTTAAGCAAAGCAAAATCGGCTTGCAAGGGTTTTTCTAATAAGAAGTCATTGCCGTCAACATTAATAATTTCTTTTCCTTCACTTACCATTGTGCCAATTCCAGTCGGTGTCAAGAATCCTCCTATGCCAGCACCACCTGCCCTAATGCGTTCTGCAAAGGAACCTTGAGGCACGAGTTCTAACTCAACTTCTCCTTTATGGTACTGTTCTTCAAAATGACTTTTACGACCACCAGAAGCACGAATTGCAAATGTCGCAATAACTTTTGCAACTTGCTTGTTTGCACAAAGCATATCCAGTTTATCCCCCAAGCCAACATTATTAGCCATAACAGTTAAATTTGATGCGCCAGTATTATGTAAAGCCATAATGAGATTACTAGGAGAACCAGCAGACACAAATCCTCCCACCATAACAGAAGAATTGTTAGTAATTATTGATACGGCTTGTTCTGGTTCAGAAAAAAATTCTACGGTCATTTATTTCTTCAATCAAACTTGATGATCAAAATGATCATCTGCATTACTCATATACCATTCTGCAAGTTCTTCCCGAGTTGTCCACCATACGCCATCGGCCTCTTGTGCATACTGTACGAATTCTCGTAGAGCTCGAATTCTGTACGGATGACCTGAAATATGAGGGTGTAATCCAAGATTCATCATGCGACCTGATGCTTGGCCTTCTGAAAGTAAAACATCAAATTGCTCTTTGTATGAATCAAGTACTTGTGATGTTGTCATCCCACGTCGATGAAATAATGTAAAATCATTCATTTCAACCGAATATGGAATACTTACTAGTGGATTTGTTTGGGTCTGCATTAAATAAGGCTGATCATCATTCATATAATCAGTGAGAAATAATAACCCTTCTTCTGCGAGTATATCTGGTGTATTTTCCGTACTACGTAAAGATGATGAAAGCCATCCTTTTGCAGGTCGACCAACAACGTCATTATATACTTTTAATGTTTCTCGTATAAGTTTTTGTTCAGCTGTCTTATCATTAAAATAATTGGGTAATAAATCTCCTTGCTCATAATTATGAGCTACTAACTCCCATCCTCGATTATTAGCTGCATCAATCATCTGTTTTCGTTCAAGTCCAGTTTTAGCATTCATTGTACAGCTAGCTTGAGCATTTAGCTCATCCATCACATCTATCATTCGCCAAATGCCAACTCGTTGACCATATTCTCGCCAACTAAAATTTGGTACATCTAATACTCTTCCTGGTAAAGAATCAGGGATAACAGGTGGACCGCCAGCATAATAGGGCTCATCAGTATCCTTTGTCATATCCCAATGCTCAAGATTAAATGTAATAATCAATGCTAAAGATTTATTGTTAGGAAATTTTAAAGGATTTCTATCTGCAATTGGTGAATAAACATAACTCATCATTACCCCCTTATTTATATATTATACATGCTTGCAGTAATAAACCGCGTGTAATTAAGCTAATATAGAAAGACAAAAAAATAAATACTGTAGATTGAGATAAATATGAAAAATGACAATGTCATCATTGCAGGAGCAGGTCCTGTTGGCATGGTTGCTGCACTCAAGCTAGCAAAAAATGGAGTTCGAGTAACGGTACTGGAATCTGGTAAAGTTTTTCCTAAAGATTTACGTGCATCAACATTTCACCCTCCAACATTAGAAATGCTAGATGAGCTAGGAATAACAGAAGAACTTATTGAAGATGGACTAGTTGCGCCTTACTGGCAATTTCGAGATAGACAAAAGGGGCCGATTGCTATTTTTGATTTATCCATTCTTCAGGACGTGACTCCCTTCCCTTTTCGGGTACAAATTGAACAATGGCAGCTTGTTGAAAAAATTCATGCAAAATTACTTACTATGTCGAATGCAGAAGTATTGTTTGAGCATCAAGTCATTGGCGCTCGAGAAGATTCTCATGGAATTAAAGTACTGACATGGGGCCCAGATGGAGAAAAGACACTCGAGGGGAACATTTTGATAGCAGCAGATGGGGCAGATAGTGCTGTTCGAAAATCATTAGCAATTGAGTTTGAAGGATTTACAATCCCAGAGAAATTTTGGGTTATTACTACGCCATTTCATTTTGAAGATGTAATGGAAGATTTAAGTGAAATTAATTATGTAAGCGATCCATCAGAATGGCTAGTGTTGTTGCGCAATAAAAATTATTGGAGAGTTTTATTTCCCATGTACCAAGATAGAACTGATGAGGAATTGATGTCCGATGTTGCTGCAAATGCACAATTACAACAACTGCTCAAAATAGATAATGGATATGACATAATGCATAAATCAATATATCGTGTGCATCAAAGAGTTGCAGCGAGTTACAGGATAGGTAACATTTTTCTTGCTGGTGATGCTGCTCATATTAATAATCCACTAGGTGGCATGGGTATGAATGGAGGCATTCATGATGTTTGGAACTTAGTAGATAAAATATTGCATCGCACAGAAAAAAATCAAAATGATCTATTCAATCTTTATGAAAAACAAAGAAAAACCATTGCAATTGAATATGTGCAAAAAAGCACCGAACGTAATAGAAAAATGCTTATGGCAACAAAGCAATCAGATCAAGATCAAAGAAATGCTGAGTGGCTTAGTATCATTAATGATACAGTTAAAACAAAAGAATACTTATTAGAATCCTCAATGTTTAATGCATTGCATCGAGCATCAGAAATAACGCTATGAATCGAGAAATTTACAAACAACAAAATTTTGGGAATAAAATAGGTTTTGGAAATAAGCCTTCTTTGTTAATTGTAGATTTTACGAATAGTTTCGCGGATCCAATGATTCTTGGAGGAGGTAATATCAATGAAGCAATTCAAAACACAAAAATACTCCTAGATTTATTTCGTAAAAAACAGCTTCCAGTCTTCTTTACAAAAGTTATCTTAGATCCAAAAACCGATAACGATCTATTGTTTGCACAAAAAGCACCCGCTTTATTAGAGCAAACAATCAATACAAATCAAAGTGATATTGTTAAGGATTTAACCCCAAGAAATAATGAAGTGGTCATAGAAAAAAAACAAGCATCTGCTTTTTTTAATACTAATTTAAAACAATTGCTTCATGAACTAGGGATTGACACATTAATAATTACAGGCTGCACAACATCAGGATGCGTACGTGCAAGTGTTGTTGATTGTATCAGCTATAATATTCGACCAATTATTGTTCAAGATTGTGTAGGAGATCGTAGCATGGAATCTCATGAATTAAGTTTATTTGAGATGAATAGTAAATATGGTGATGTAATCCACAGTAATGATGTGACACAATATGTCATTAGCTTAAACAAAATATAACTAACTATGTTATAATTAATTTCCGGCTAGGAGGTCATTATGGTTAGTCCCTTTACAGGTTTGGAAATGGAAAATTACATAGGAAGTCGAGCTAGAATTGGTGTCATAATTCCATCAACAAATACAGCTGTAGAATATGATTTACAAAAAATTAACCTTCCAGGTGTAACCTGGCACCCAGGAAGATTTTTTGTAGAAGCACCGAACCTGCAATCCGATGATGCATTTCTGCATTTCTTGGAATTAATTAGACAAGAAATTCCTGTCTCTGTCAGGGATATTTTAACCTGTGAACCCACAGCTATTATGATGGGCATGAGTGCAGAAACCTTTTGGGGCGGAATTGAAGGCAACGAAGAATTTATAAAAAATACAAAAAATCAAATTGGAGATTTACCATTATTTACAGGAGCAGAAGCGTGTGATGCTGCTTTAAAAAAATTAGGTGCACAAAATATTACCGTCATCACTCCATATCAACCAGTTGGAGATGAAAACGTTGACATGTTTTTTAAAGATGTTGGATATAATATTGTGAATATTATTGGGCTAAAATGTGATACAGCAACATCAATTGCCCACACACCTCGTGGTGATGTATTTGAAGCATTATCAACAATTGACCCTACAAAAACTGACGCAGTTGTACAAGTAGGAACAAATTTGTCTACCGCAGACATATTTCCGACTTTTGAAAAACAACTTGGTATACCAGTAATCCCTATTAATGTTGCAAATGCATGGTATACCTTACGTGGGCTGGGCATACAAGACCAAATCGATGGACTAGGCATTCTATTTGAAGAACATTAAGCATCAGACCATTTTTTTTCAAACGCTTTAACATGATCAAACCCCATTAAATCACTAAAGGCTTTAAAATCATGCATTGGCACACTTAGATCTTTGCTGCTTTTATTTTTGTATAAAAATTCATATGATTGACGTAATGCTTCTCCTGCAGCAAGAAATCCTGTTGCAGGAAATATTGCTGCCGCAAACCCTATATCCTGTAATTCATTTGCTGAAAGAATCGGCGTCCTGCCTCCATCAGCCATATTGACTAGAATGGGTTTATTAAAACTCCTGGTTATTTCTTTCATTTCATCAATCGACTCTGGGCCTTCAACAAATAAGATGTCAGCGCCGGCTTTATCATATGCTTCTGCTCGTTTTAATGCTTCTGAAAAGCCATAATCTGAGTAAGCATCAGTTCTAGCAACAATTAAAAAATCTCCAGAAGAACGACTTGCATCTGCTACTTTTATTTTGTTTACTGCATCCTCTAGAGAAATGATTGGTCTTTTTGCATCAACATGGCCACATTTTTTAGGAAATTCTTGATCCTCTAATTGCAAACCCATGGCTCCAGCATCCTCATACCCTCGCACAGTATGCTCAACATTTAATAATCCACCATATCCAGTATCAGCATCTGCAATTAATGGCGTTGATGTGACCATTGAGATTTGTTTTACTCTACCTACCATATCGGTATATGTTGCCAGTCCTGCGTCAGGTAAACCTAGTAAAGAAGATACTGCGCCATACCCAGTCATATATAAACATTCAAAATCAAATTGATCGGCAATCTTTGCAGAAATCATATCAAAGATACCTGGCATAGCAATAAATTCTTTATTGGCTAACTTTTTCCTTACTACATCTGCATTTTTATTAGTCATATCCAAGCTCCTTCTGCAAAAACATTACTCCATTTTATCCCTTCTATTCCAGGCAAATTCTTGTTTCTTCCTATCAGCCATAGGATCTATGACTACATTAATTACCGATGTATTATTTTTTGATAAAGCTGAAGCAAATGCCTCTCTGAATTGATCAATAGTTTCAACAAAATAGCCATCTCCACCAAATGCTTCTGCCATAGTTTCATAATGTGCTGTATGAGAAAGCGCGCTTACATTTTCCTCACCTTTTTTATCTCGTTTATTATCAAATCCACTACCAATACCACCATTATTAAAAATAATAAAAATAATAGGTAAATCATATCTGCAAGCAGTATCGACTTCCATTCCAGAAAATCCAAAGGCTGAATCACCTTCAACAGCAATAACTCGTTTATTTGGCTCAGCTAATGCTGCAGCGATTGCAAAACCAAGCCCTACACCCATGGTTCCATGTGTGCCGGCATCTAATCTTTTTCGTGGTTCAGAGTGAAGCATCTGCGTTCTCCCAATATCCATAGTATTGGCGCCTTCACTAACTACAATTGCATCATTAGGCATTAAGTCTTTAATTACTCCAAATGCATGATAATAATTCATTTTTTCAGAGGGCTCTGAAAGCATTCCTTCAATCTGTAATTTATTAGATGTAATTTTTTCTTCTAACTCTTTAAACCAAAGATCATCCTTCTTAAAAACTATCTTCTTTTCATCGATATATTTTGTAAGCTGACTAACAACATTAACACCATCTCCGAGCAAAGCAACTTCAGTTGGAATATTGTCACCTATATCTTCTGCTGATATATCAAGTTGAATAATTTTTACATCATTTTTAAATCTTGGTGGCTTGCCAAAATGTAACATCCAATTTAATCGAGCGCCCATTAGCAATATCACATCAGCTTCACGTAATGCAAGTGTTCGAGCTGGGCTAACATTTAATTCATGCATGTCATCAACAACACCCTTGCCCATCGGTGTTGGTAAAAATGGCATCTGTAAAGTATCTATCAATTTGCGTAATACTTTTTCAGCACGCGCCCATGCCATTCCTTTTCCGACTATTACAAGAGGTTTTTTTGCATTTTGTAAAACTTCAACAGCATGTTCAATGCTTTCAGCGGAAGCCTGTGATTTTGGCACAGCAGCTAATGCAGGCATACTTTCGATAATCTTCTCGTCAACTTCTCCATCAATAATATCTGATGCAATATCTAAATATGTTGGTCCAGGTGCTCCGTTTAAAGAAGTGCGGATAGCTTTTTCAACAAAAAAAGGGATTCTATCAACGCTATCAATATTTGCATAAAACTTAACAAATGGCGCAACAGATTCAAGTTGCTTTTCTTCTTGGAATGCGCCCATTTTACTTTGAAAGGATGGAGAAGCACCACCAATAAGAAACATTGGCCACTTATTTATCTGAGCATTTGCAAGGCCTGAAATAGCATTAGTGACACCCGGACCAGAAACTACTAAACATCCTTGCGGAGATCCTAATAAATAAGAGGCTGCTTGTGCAGCATATGAAGCTGCTTGTTCATTACGCATAGCTATAAATCGCACACCTTCTTTTTGTAATTCTTCAGCAATGGCTGTAACAGGAACGCCTACAATTCCAAAGACATACCTCACATTTTGCTTTTTTAAACATATAGCAATCGCCTTTGCACCAGAAATCATAGTCATTATTCGCTCCTATCAAATTTTACTCTATTGCTTTTGACTCATATAAATCATTTATTTTGGAATCTTCAAAATTTAGTATATCACGTAGAACTTCTTTCGTTTGCTCTCCAAGTGATGATGCAAGCTCAATCTCCACATTGGATTGTGACATTTTAAATGGTTGACCAAAAATTGAATACTCTTTTCCATCTTGTTCAAATTTTTTAATGAAATTTCTTTGACGTAAATGATTATCATTAAACACATCAAGGGTGTCATAGATAGCACAACATGGAATGCCTGCGGTTCCTAGAATTTCCATAGCATCAAATTTAGTGCGTTCCATAGTCCATTTCTCAATCTCAAGCTGCAAATCAGCAGAATGCTCTTTACGTAACTCGCTAGTAAAAAAACGCTGATCACTTAATAAATCCAATCTATTCATAGTTGTGCAAAGCAAATCCCACATTCTTGAATTACCAATAAGCATATAAATATAATCATTGGGTCCTCCAGGACTACACTGAAACATATCACTGGGTGCACCTGCTCCATATCCACGTCTGCCAGTTACGCCAGTTCCCCATTGACCATCTAAAACGCCGACTGTTTTTATAAACTGTAAGGCTGTTTCTTGCATAGAAATCTCTACATGTTGTCCAATCTGATTCTTCATTTTTTGCACATATGCTGCTGTTACGGCTAAGGCAGTAACCATGCCTGCCGATGTGTCAGCAAAGGTGCCACCAGTTCTCATTGGCTTGCCATCAATTTCACCAGTCAAAGAAAAAAGGGCTGCCGCAGATTGCGCTAAAGGATCAAATGACTTGAAATTAGCAAAGGGACCAGATAGGCCAAAACCTTTGATGCTTGCATAAATTATTGATTCGTTATATCGGAGAGCATTATCATAACCTAGGCCTAAACTATCCATAACTCCGGGTCCTAAATTCTCAACCAAAATATCAGACTCAGCAATTAATTTATTGACAACATCTATTCCTTGAGGGTTTTTATAATCAATAACAATGTTTTTTTTATTACTATTGTAATTGAAAAAATATTGTTCATTGTAAGAGCCATCTCCGAGCACATGCCTGCCAGGTTCACCGCCAGGTTGTTCAATTTTAATAACTTCTGCACCAAGCCATGCAAGAAGTTGACAACAAGTAGGCCCAGCTTCATATTGGGAAATTTCTAAAACTCTCATGCCTGATAATGCCTGCATAAAATCCCTTCATAAAATATAGTTTCGAAACTTATTGATTCCACCATTGCGAGCATTCAACATGAATTATATTATTCTGCTGGAGAATAAATTAATAGCATGTCACACAAAAAAATCATTATTAAGGGTGCAAAAGAACATAACTTAAAAAATATTGATGTCTCAATCCCACATAATGCACTATCTGTGATCACAGGATTGTCTGGTTCAGGAAAATCTTCTCTAGCTTTTGATACGATATATGCAGAGGGGCAAAGAAGGTACGTTGAATCATTATCTGCATATGCACGTCAATTTTTAGGTTTAATGGAAAAACCGAACGTTGAGAGCATAGAGGGGTTATCACCTGCAATATCGATAGATCAAAAAGGTGTTTCAAAAAATCCTAGATCCACAGTTGCAACAGTAACAGAAATCTATGATTATTTGAGATTATTATTTGCTAGAATTGGAACACCTTTTTGTCCAAATTGTAACGTGCCAATCGAAAAGCTAAGCAAACAAGAAATTTTAGAACAATTAATTCAAAAACAGGCTGGTACAAAAGGGAGCATCCTTGCTCCACTCATTACACATAAGAGAGGAGAACATAAGCAATTATTACTTGATATTAAAAAATCTGGTTTTATACGTGTAAGAGTTAATAAAGAAATTAGAGAAATTGATGAAGAAATTATTTTAGATCGATACAAGTGGCATGACATCGAAATCGTTGTAGATAGAGTACAGGTTCCATCAAGTAAGTCTAAAAATAAAGAATCCATAATTAGAATTTCTGACTCACTGGAACAGGCTCTGAAACTTGGCCAAGGCACAATGATATATCTTGAATCAAATGGAGCAGAAACACTATACAGTGAAAATTATGCTTGTAATTTATGCTTGGAATCTCTATATTCAGTGCCTCAAATTGAACCAAGGAATTTTTCATTCAATAGTCCTCACGGGGCATGTAATGCTTGTTCAGGCCTAGGAAAACAAATGATATTAGAGCCAAGCTTGTTAATTCCTGATAAAAATTTATCAATAGCAGAAGGTGGGGTCAAAGGAATCAGAGGCATAAAGATGGTTCGAGGATACATGCAGCAAAGAATAAATGCAGTAGGTAATCAATTTGGATTTTCGGTAAATGAGCCCCTCAAAAGTCTATCAAAGAATAATTTTGAAATTTTATTATATGGTGAACCAAACACGCGTGTTGAAATTACATATAGAAGACGTGGAGGAAGCACGAGAAGCTACTCATTTATTTGGGAAGGTGTTATTGCGCATTTAGAAAGACGCTACAAAGAAGCAGAAGGCGATCGAGACCTTTTAGAAAAATTTATGATTGGCAGACAGTGCAAAGATTGCAATGGTAAAAGATTAAAAAAAGAAGCATTAAGCATTAAAATTGATGATAAAAATATTGGTGAAGTTAGTCAAATGTCAGTAGCAGATGCAAGCGCATGGATACAGTTATTACAGAAAGAAGGCACATTGAGCAAAACCCAAAGAGAAATTTCTAAGCAAATTATACTTGAATTAGAGCACAGGTTGTCTTTTTTAAATAATGTAGGATTAGATTATTTAACATTAAACAGAGAATCAGCGACCCTTGCAGGAGGAGAAAGTCAAAGAATTCGTTTAGCAACGCAAATAGGTTCGGCACTCACAGGTGTTCTTTATGTTTGTGATGAACCTTCTATAGGATTACATTCAGCAGATAGCGAAAAATTAATTAAAACTTTAAAAAAATTGAGAGATTTAGGTAATACTGTTGTAGTAGTAGAACATGATGAATCAATGATAAGGACTGCTGATTATATCGTTGATTTAGGACCAAAAGCAGGAGAGCATGGTGGTGAGATTGTTGCATGTGGAAAGCCAGAACAAATTGCTAAAAAAAATAAATCAATTACAGGTCAATATTTATCTGGCAAGCGTTCAATTCCAATGCCAAAAGAAAGGCGAAATGGTAATGATAAATCAATCATTATCAATGGAGCTAAAGAAAATAATCTCAAAAACATTAATGTTGAAATACCACTAGGAAGCTTTGTATGCGTAACAGGTGTTTCAGGTTCAGGTAAATCAACATTAATTAATGAAATCTTGGCTAAAGCATTATGGCAGAAATTTTATAAAACTAATGATAGTATTGGAAAACACGATCAAATTTTAGGTTCTGAATTCATTAATAAAGTCATTAGAATAGATCAAAGCCCAATTGGTAGAACACCGCGATCTAATCCAGCAACTTATACTGGAATGTTTACTGCTATTCGGGAAATGTTTGCAAGTCTTCCTGAGGCAAATCTTAGAGGTTATAAGCCAGGAAGATTTTCTTTTAATGTCAAAGGTGGAAGGTGTGAGCCATGTGCAGGCGATGGTTATGTCCTAATTGAAATGCAATTTCTTCCAGACATTTCGATACCTTGTGAAATCTGCAAAGGCAAAAGGTATAATGAGGAAGCTTTAGAAATAGAATTTAACGGAAAAAATATAGCAGAAGTTCTTCAAATGACAGTAAGTGAAGCTCTGATTTTTTTTGAAGCATTCCCTCGTGTAAAAAAGAAGCTGCAAACATTAAATGATGTCGGACTTGGGTATATTAGATTAGGTCAACCAGCTACAACTGTATCAGGAGGAGAAGCACAAAGAATTAAACTTGCTACAGAGCTTTCAAAGAATGCTAAAGGCCATACTTTATACTTATTAGACGAACCAACAACTGGCTTAGCCTTAGAAGATATCAATGCATTATTAAAAGTGCTACAAGAATTAGTAAGTCAAGGAAACACGGTTCTAATTATTGAACATCATTTAGATGTAATTAAAAATGCTGATTGGGTCATTGATCTTGGTCCAGTAGGTGGAGAAAAAGGTGGCTATCTAATTGCATGTGGTACACCGGAGAAGATTGCAAAAACCAAAAAATCTATAACGGGGCAGTATTTAAAACAATTATTCAAAGAGAAAAGAAAATGAAAAAAAATATTCTATTCAATCTACCATTAAACAATAAAGAGCGCGTGCTCATTGATTTAATAATCACTTACGCCCTAGCATTTCCAGATATTAACCCTACAAGCAGTATCAATAAGAAACTCAATCATCTTCTAGAATTGAAAAAATCAATAAATGATTTACAAGGACAACAAGTATCTAACATAGAAATATCATTGGATGTTCTTGAGGATCTTTTACATTATAGCAAGGGAATTACCAATGAATTTAAATCTTATTCCTTAAGCGGGCAATCAATGATTAAAGAATTTCAATCAACGTTAGAGAGACAATTTCCTCAAGTTAAAGAACAAAATTCATTAGCATTAGACGTCTTACCAGAATTAAGAAGCTTGCTTGATAAATTAACTATGATTTATGATGCTAATTATGAAGAAGAAATCATTGAAAAAAAGAGTGTCATTAATAAATTAATTAACTTATTTAAAAATAAGTAATTGCTAATATTTAATCTAAGGATTTACTAATAAAAAGATTAGCAAATCCTACAAAAAAAGGTTGTTTTTCCTAATTATAGCGTTTAAAAAAAATAATCACTAAACTAATGTTAATTGATTTAAGGAATTTTATGACTTATGTAATTACTTCACCATGTTTAACTGTAATGGACAAAGCATGCGTAGATGTTTGCCCTGTTGACTGTATTCACTTTGAAGAAGATATTGATACTAAACTCTTCATTGACCCAGAAGAATGCATTGATTGTGGTGCATGTGAGCCTGCATGTCCTGTAGATGCAATATTTGCTGAAGAAGATGTTCCAGAAGACCAATCAATCTTTACTGAAATTGATGCTTTATGGTTCCAAGATAAAGATGCAGCAAGATCCAAAATGCCAAGCTAGTTAATTAACTACTTGGAGCTACATAACTTGGGTCTGCTTTTAAAAAAGGAATCTCTTCCTGATTTAAAACAGTAGAGTCACTGATAGACAATGCTGAAATCTTTTTTTCATTTTCTGTAATCAATTCTACAATTAAAACTTTCCCGCCAATTCCAGATTCATGCGCAAGACTTTCTGGAGCACCAGAATAAGCTGCAAGCGTAGTATTGCCAGACTCAACAATCGTATATTGCTCCCAATGACCTAATGCAACATAATCACAATTCAAATCAATCAATTCTTGTTCCGAAATATGAAAGGAATGACGTTGTACTGCATTTGGGTGAATATAATGACCATGCCCCATACAAATATACCAACCATCATAATCTCGTTTTGGAGGATTCGAAAATGGCCTAAAGTCTGGAACCTGCTCAGTATGAGCCTTACCCCATATTTTTAATCCGAGATCATCAAATATGAATGAGCTTCCTTCAACATCACGAAAAATGAATAAATTTTTTGCAATATTAGTTAGATCGATGCGATCAAAAACAGAATCAGGACCAACATGATCATGATTACCTGGAGCAACAATAGTTGGAATAGCTATTCTCTTAATTTGTTCAGCAAATAGCTCTAAAGTTTCTTGGTCAACTCGAGCGTTATCAAATAAATCTCCAGGGATCAAAAAAACATCAGCATTACTTGCAATTCCAATATCAATAAGGCGAATGAAATTTTTTTCTTGTTTGATTTTATTTTCTTCAGAAAATCTTCCGCTTTTTTTGTCATATGCACCTAGATGAATATCTGAAGTGTGAAAAATTTTTAAAGGTTTTTTAATTGATGTCATAAATTAAACATTCATTTTCAAACTAAAGTAATTATTCAAATCGCTAATTTTTACACGTTCTTGCTCCATTGAATCTCGAAAACGTACAGTTACAGATTGATCATCGAGTGAATCAAAGTCACATGTAACACAATAAGGGGTGCCTATCTCATCTTGTCTGCGATATCTTTTTCCAATTGATTGAGTTTCATCATATTCAACTCTAAATTTTTCACGCAAATCTTCTACAATATTCTTTGCAATTGGAGTGAGTTCATCCTTTTTTGATAAAGGCAAAACAGCAATCTGGATTGGAGCGATAGATTCTGGCAGTCTCAGAAGAATCCTACTTTCTCCATTTTCCATTTGCTCTTCATCATACGAAGCGCATAATATTGCAAAAAGTATTCTATCAACTCCTACAGCGGGTTCAATGACATGAGGTATGAAATGTTCATTATTTTCAATATTTAATGCAGTAATTTTTTTGCCAGAACCTGTTGCATGCGCAGACAGATCAAAATCACCCCGATGAGCAATGCCTTCCAATTCTCCCCAACCCCAGGGAAAATTAAATTCAATATCAGCAGTTGCATCAGAATAATGAGCTAACTCATCTTTTTCGTGATCACGCAATCGAAGCTTTGATTCAGGAATTTGTAATTCATTAATGTACCAATCCATTCTTTCTTTTTTCCAATACTCATGAAATTCTTTTGATTCTTCAGGGGCACAAAAAAACTCCATTTCCATTTGTTCAAATTCTCTTGTACGAAAAATAAATTGCCCAGGAGTGATCTCATTTCTAAATGATTTACCAATTTGCGCAATCCCAAATGGTATTTTCCTACGAATTGTATTTTGATAATTAGTAAAATTTACAAACATGCCTTGAGCCGTTTCAGGACGAAGATATGCAATATTTGCATCATCTTCTACTGGCCCAACATATGTTTTAAATAATAAATTGAAATTTCTTTCATCAGTAAATTTGGTCTTCACTCCACATTCAGGGCATTCATCATCAACTATATGGTCTGCTCTAAATCTACCGTTACATTCTAGGCAATCAACTAATGGATCAGTAAAATTGGAGACATGGCCTGACGCTTCCCAAACACTTGGATTAGTAATGATTGCGGCTTCGATACCAAAAACATTATCTCTTTTTTGAACAACATTCTTCCACCATAGCTCCCTAATGTTTCTTTTCATCTCTGTACCAAGGTACCCATAATCCCATGTTGATTGAATGCCGCCATATATATCAGAAGAGGGAAAAGCTATCCCTCTTCTTTTTGATAATGATACTAAATCATCGAAACTAACTTGCTTATCATTCAAGGTTATCACCCTTATTTACAAATTATCTAGATGCTGGTCTCTTAGAACCTGCTGATGGAGGTCCGCCTACACCTGGAGGAGGTCCATCTGCAGCAGGAGCGCTTATCCCAGCTGGAGGGCCACCTACACCTGGAGGAGGTCCGCCTACGGCTGGAGAACTAAGAAACAAAGGACCAAAAACAACAGCAACAATTGCCATCAATTTAAGCAAGATATTAATTGAAGGCCCAGAGGTATCTTTAAAAGGATCTCCAACTGTATCTCCTACTACTGCTGCTTTATGAGCCTCAGAGCCTTTGCCACCACTATTACCAAGTTCAATAAATTTCTTAGCGTTATCCCATGCACCTCCAGCATTGGCCATCATCAATGCTAGTAAAGCTCCAGAACCAATGGAACCTATAAGCAGGCCTCCTAATGCTTCTGCTTCTAATACAATACCTACAATGATTGGAGTTGCTATAGCAATCACACCTGGAATCATCATCTCTTTAATTGCTCCAGTTGTTGCAATATCAACAGCTTTATTAGAATCTGGTTTTTCAGTACCATTCATTATGCCTGGCATTTCTCTGAATTGTCTTCTTACTTCTTCAACCATTGCCATTGCAGCTTTACCAACGGCGCCCATTGTTAATGCACTGAATACAAAAGGCATAAGAGATCCAATTAAAAGACCAATTAAAACTTTATAGTTTAGTAGATCAACTGAAGTGATGCCAGTTGTTTGGGTGTATGTTGCCATTAATGCCAGTGCGGTTAAAACTGCAGAGCCAATAGCAAAACCTTTACCAGTAGCAGCTGTTGTATTACCCAATGAATCAAGAGCATCTGTACGCTCTCGTACTTCTGCTGGCAACCCTGCTTGTTCAGCAATACCACCAGCATTGTCTGCAACAGGACCATATGCATCAGATGCTAAAGTTATACCTAGAGTAGAAAGCATCCCCACTGCAGCAAGCGCAATACCGTATAAGCCTGCTAAATTATAAGTTAATGCAATAGCAGCACATAAGGTTAAAACCGGCACAACTGTGGAAAGCATGCCGACTGACAATCCACCAATAATTATTGGGCCAGCGCCTGCTTCAGCTTGAGCTGAAAGATCTTGAGTAGGCTTATATTCATACGCTGTATAATACTCAGTGGCAAGCCCAATTATATTTCCTGCAACCAAGCCAACAATTACAACCCATAAAAGGTTCATATCTAAATCAAGTTGGCTAGTTAAAATAAAAGCACCGATAACAACAAAAAGTCCTGAGCCAAAAATTCCTTTTCTAAGTGCCCAAAGTAATGTTCCCATATCAGCATCTTCTTTTGTTCTTACTAAAAAAGTTCCAAAAATGGAGGAAATAACACCAATAGCCATTATCAATAACGGATAATAACCTAAAATTCTATAATCAGGCCTACCTTCCCAAGCCAATGTAGCAACAATCACAAGAGACATTGCTGCAATAATTGAGCCAGAATATGATTCAAATAAATCTGCTCCCATGCCTGCTACGTCACCTACATTATCTCCAACATTGTCAGCAATTGTTGCAGGATTTCTTGGATCATCTTCTGGAATACCTGCTTCAACTTTCCCAACGAGGTCAGCACCGACATCAGCTGCCTTTGTAAAAATACCACCACCAACTCTTGCAAATAATGCTATTGAAGAAGCTCCAAAAGCAAAGGCTGCTAAAACCTCAACTGAACGAAACGTACCATAGACTAAAATAATACCTATCAGAGATATCCCGACAACTGACATACCCATTACTGTTCCTGAAGAGAATGCTAAATTTAATGCCTTATTTAACCCCTCTTTAGCTTGTGCAGCTGTTCTCACATTAGCTCGTACTGCTACATTCATGCCTATGTAGCCAGTTAGTGCAGAACAAGCAGCGCCTAATATATAACTCATTGTGAAAGCAGGTAATGACTCAAGCCTTGCAAGTCTATAACTACCCGCATATTTTTCTGCAACATCTAAATCTATAAATATAAACAATATTGCGGAAACAATTAAAACAAAAACAAATAATATTTTATACTCTCTCTTCAAAAAAGATGCTGCACCATCTTGAATTGCCTCAGCAATATTTTGCATCTCCTGATTACCTGTGTTCGCAGAAGAAATTTTCCTGGATAAAATACCGGCAAAAATTACAGCCACTACTGCAGTTGCTGCAGTAAAATATAACTCCCAGCCCATGATTAACTCCTTAAATTAAATAAATTATTTCAAACCTCAGTTAAACTTAATATTAATTAAAATACTTAAAATACATTATAATCAATAGTGATCTTGATATTTTTTAGGATCCCAAGTTTTATCAACTTCTCTACCTATTCCTTGTGCTTCGCCTGCTTTTTTTAAATAACTTCTTCTTTGCTTTTCATCTAAAGGAATATAAGTATCAGGTAATAGTTGTTTTAAATTAGATTTATTGCAATCTGGGCAAACAATTTTTTGTTTATTTTCTCTAATTAATTTTTCAAAAATATTTTTGCATGATGTGCATTCAAACTTTTGTAATGGCATAACATTTCCTATTTAAATTATCCTAAATATAGTAATTCAATTATACAAGGTCTTTAACTGGCTTAAAGCTATTTCTGTGAATTGTTGCGGGTCCAATTGATTTTAAAGCATCAATATGTGCCTTGGTTCCATAGCCAGCATTTGAAGCAAAGCCATAAAGAGGGAAAAAGCTATCTAACTGCAATAAGCATGCATCTCGATACACCTTAGCGATGATACTTGCCGCAGCAATAGAAGCTGATTTCTGATCACCTTTTATTATGTTTTCATATCGAATAGAAACAGATGGCAATTTAACATTTCCATCAACCAACAAGATTGATGGTTGAATTTTCAATTGCTCAATAGCAAGTTCCATAGCAAAAGAAACAGATGCCTCTATGCCAATTTGATCAATAACATGGTTTGAAACCGAACCAATAGACCAAATAGTATTCTCTCTAATCAAATTAGCTAACGTTTCTCGATTTATTTTTGATAATAATTTAGAATCATTGATCTGATCTATCCAAGAAAAATCCTGTCTTTGAAAAATGACAATACCAGCTACTACTGGGCCAGCTAGCGCCCCTCTGCCAACCTCATCAATACCAGCAATGAAATCATTTTTTTCTGAAAAAGAATTCTCTAATTTAAATCTATTTATCAAAATATTATCCATTCTAAATAATTTTAACCATAGTGCTTCAGTAAAACTATACATTAAGAAACTTAACTGTTAGACTAAATATCACAAAATCAATCTATAACTTTTTGGGGTTTTAAATGAGGAATTTTTTAATTTACGGAATCATTTTAATTGCAATTGTTCTTTCTATAGGAGCAATTTTTAGACCTGAGGCTGGTTCAAGGGAAGTGTCGCTTTCTGCAGTTATTGAACAAGCTAAAGCAGGCAATGTACAAAGCATACAAGTTGAAGAAGATATCCTCTTAATTAAGCTCAATGGTAGCAATGAAATAGTTCGCTCTAGAAAAGAATCTGCATCTTCAGTTGAGGAAATTCTTCGAGATAATGCTATTCCAGTTGGAACAGCAACTAATGCTGTAGAGGTTATTGTTAAAGGACCAAGTGGATTTGGTAGTTTTTTTGGTTTAATTATTAACTTTCTTCCATTATTAATTTTTGGAGGAATTTTATTATTTATGATGAAGCAAGCTCAAGGTAGCAATTCACAAGCAATGTCTTTTGGAAAAAGTAAAGCAAGAATGCTAAGTGGAGAAAAGCCAACAGTTAAATTTGATGATGTAGCTGGGCAAGATGAAGCAAAAACAGAATTAGAAGAAGTAGTAGATTTTCTAAAACACCCTCAAAAATTTATAGCTATAGGTGCGAAAATTCCTAGGGGAGTATTACTAATCGGATCTCCAGGAACTGGAAAAACGTTACTGGCTAAAGCTGTTTCAGGTGAAGCAGAAGTGCCATTTTTCTCAATATCAGGATCAGAATTTGTTGAAATGTTTGTTGGTGTTGGTGCTAGTAGAGTTAGAGATCTTTTTGATCAAGCAAAACGAAACGCTCCAGCCATTGTTTTTGTTGATGAAATAGATGCTGTGGGTCGTCAGAGAGGTGCTGGGCTAGGTGGTTCGCATGATGAAAGAGAGCAGACTCTTAATCAAATATTAGTAGAAATGGATGGTTTTGATTCTAATTCAAACTTAATAGTCATTGCCGCTACAAACAGGCCTGATGTGTTGGATCCAGCACTTTTACGACCTGGTAGATTTGATAGACAGGTAACTTTGGATTTACCAGATCTTAAAGGAAGAAAAGCTGTTCTAGATGTTCATGCAAAAGGTAAACCATTCAAAAAAGAAGTTTCACTAGAAACTGTTGCAAAGCAAACACCAGGCTTTTCTGGAGCGGATTTAGCAAATTTGTTAAATGAGGCAGCAATTTTAACTGCAAGAAAAGCAAAAAAGAAAATTTCCATGGATGAGCTTAATGAATCTGTTGATAGATTAATTGCTGGACCAGAAAAAAAATCTAGAGTGATGACTGAAGATGAAAAAAAAGTTGTTGCATATCATGAAGCAGGACATGCAATTGTAGGTCACTTTCAGGAAGAAGCAGATCCCGTTTTCAAAGTTACTATTGTTCCGAGAGGTATGGCTGGCGGTTATACTCGCTCACTACCAAAAGATGACAGAAGATTGCATGATAAGGCATATTATAAAGCAATGATGGCCCAAGCACTTGGTGGATATGTTTCAGAAGAAATATTTTTCGGCATACCAACAACTGGTGCACATGATGACATTAGCAAGGTGACTCAGATTGCTAAAGAAATGGTAACAAAATGGGGCATGAGTGAAAAATTAGGAACAAGAACATTTGGTCGAAGAGAATCTATGGTTTTTCTTGGAAGAGACATTGCTGAACAAAGAGACTATTCAGAAAAAACCGCAGAAGAAATTGATGAAGAAGTAAGAATTTTAGTTGATGAAGCAAAATTACAATGTGAAGAAGTCATTCTTCAGCATAAAGATAAATTGGAACTTCTTGCTGAGACTCTAATTGAAGTTGAAACAATTGAGGCAGAAGCATTAGAAAACTTACTAAATTCAGATTCTAATGAGGTGCAAGTTGAAAGCAAAGGAGAAGAAAAAGTTGAAACGACTCTACATGAAATCGATTCAACTAATGAACAAGGAGATAGTTCTGGCAATATCAAGCTTAATCCCTCAGGTCCATCAATAGAATAAATGAAATATTTACAGTTATCATGTAAAAGGTGCTTGTCACTAGAAATTAAATATTAGAAGATATATATTCAATTATTTAATTGAAAAAAGGAAAAAATTATGTATGCAATAATGCAAATTGGCACTAGGCAATATATTGCTACTGAGGGTCAAAAAATCAACATAGATCGAGTTGATAAAGAACCTGGTGATTCAATAATTTTTGATAACATATTATTAATAAAAAATAAGGACAAAACAACCATTGGCAATCCCCTCATTGCAGGTGCTCAAGTTAAAGCTACTATTGATGAGCATACTAGGGATAAAAAGGTTATAGCTTATAGATATAAAAACAAGACTAGAAGTGGAACTAAAAAAGGTCATAGGCAGCATAAAACAGTAATTACAATTAACAAAATTACAACTTCTGCAAAAAAGAAAAGTAAGTAGTTAGGTACTAAAATGGCTCATAAAAAATCTGGTGGTTCAAGTAGAAATGGTCGAGATTCTAACTCCAAGAGATTAGGCGTAAAAAAGTTTGATGGTGAAATTGTTTCAGCTGGCTCAATTATTGTAAGACAACGTGGTCAAAGAGTGCATGCTGGAGAAAATGTAGGTATGGGCAGAGATCATACGCTTTGGGCTAAAGTAGATGGTCAAGTTAAATTTTCTATATATTCAAAAAATAGAAAGAAAAAAGTTTCAGTTATCACTGAATAAATTGAAAGAAAACTATGAAAAATGGCATTCATCCTGAATATCACATTACGAAAGTAGCTTGTAGTGGATGTGGTAATGAATGGGAAACGGGATCTACTGCAGAAGAATTAAAATTAGAAATTTGTTCTAAATGTCATCCGTATTATACAGGTGAACAAAAATTAGTTGACACTGCGGGTCGTGTTGAAAGATTTAGAAAGCGATATGATAAAAAATTAGTTGATGAAGCTTCTGCTGATGAAGCTTCTGCTGATGAAGCTTCTGCTGAAGAAGCGCCTGCTGAAGAAGCGCCTGCTGATGAAGCTTCTGCTGATGAAGCGCCTGCTGAAGAAGCGCCTGCTGAAGAAGCAAAATAAATCGAATCAAATAAATAACAACTTCATCTTCATATAATCTTGTATAATTACTTAATTAGGATAAAAATGCAAAATTATTACCTTGGTGGACAAGCGGAACATAACGGCATAACCGTATTCAATAATATCAAAAAAGTATCAGTTACAAGATTGCATGATGACAGCATCAATATCAATGTTGCAAATATTCAAAATAACAAAGCAATAAATCTAATAAATAATATAATCATTCTTAGAGGTTTTTTTAAATTAATTAATGCAATAATAATTGATCCCACAAATAATCTTAAACAATACAAAGGTATGAACATATCAATCTTATTTTTATTAGCATTTACCGCTATGCCAGCATTCATTCATGCTTTTAGCTATACAGAGACAGAGAAATTTTTAACGAATTTATTTGAAGGATTTATTAGAATTGGTGGATATTTATTATTTTTAATTATGATCAAATTTTTACCCAATATTAATCAATTATTAAAAAACCATGCAGCTGAACACATGGCAATAAACGCATTTGAAAATAATAAACAGCTTACTGTGCCAGCAATTAGAAGAGATTCAAAAAAAAACATAAGATGTGGGACAAGTTATTTCTTTATACTTGCAGTGGTTTATCTTATTGCTTTTATTACCCTACCGCAAAAAAATTATAGCTTTGAAGAAGAAATATTGATCAGAATCTTAATGCTTCCTCTTTTATCGGGCGTTGCCAATGAATGTTTAATTCTAATGAGCAAACTAGATAATAAAATCCAAAGCAAAATATTTAAACCATTACTATTACTGCAAGAACTAACGACAATACATCCAGATGATCAACATCTACAATCAGCAATTGCTGCAATAACAATCTTGCAATCAAAGATTGAACTCGGAATATACAATCTAAAGAATTATTCAGAATTAAACAAATTATTGCGCTAACAATGATCTCATTTGATCACTATTTGGTTCAATAAAACAAGATTTTGTTCCAGTGTGACAAGCAGCTTGACCGATCATTTCTACGCTTAGCAAGATCGCATCTAAATCACAATCTAAGATTAAATCTTTTACCTTAAGATAGTCGCCTGATGTTAAACCCTTATGCCAGATTTCTTGTCTACTACGAGACCAAAAAACAGCTTCTTTGATTTCTATGGTCTGCTTGATACTTTCTTTGTTCATATAAGCGACCATTAGAATTTCGTTTGAAACATGATCTTGCACAATAGCAGGGATCAACCCTTTTTCGTCAAACTTGATATCATTTATTTTAATCTTCATGGAACAACCTCACACTTTCAAATTCTTACACTTATCTTTTTTTTATTTAAATATTTTTTTAAATCCAAAATTCTATAATTACCAAAATGTAAAATGGATGCTAGTAACACTGCGTCTACATTTGCAACAGAAATTGCATCAAAAAGGTGTTTTGGTTCACCACCTCCACCAGAAGCAATAACAGGAACATTAACTCTTTTCTTTATTGAGGCTAAAAGATCAAGGTCATAACCAGACTTCCTTCCATCTGCATCCATAGAAGTAACCAGCAGCTCTCCGGCTCCAAGCTCAACTGCTTCTTCTGCCCAATTAGTGGCGCTTAAATCAGTAGGCTTATTCCCTCCATGGGAATAGACTTGCCAATCATTACCTATGCGCTTTGCATCAATTGCAACAACAATGCATTGGCTTCCAAATTTATTTGCACTTTTAGAAATAAGTTCTGGATTTTCAATAGCAGCAGTATTGATAGAAACTTTATCAGCACCCGATCTTAGCATTCGATAAATATCATCTTCGCTTTTTATACCTCCTCCAACGGTTAATGGAATATCTATGTGATCTGCAGTTTGAGAAATTAATTCAAAAACACTTTCACGGTTTTCAGTTGATGCGGTAATATCCAAGAAAACAATTTCATCAGCGCCTTCTTCGCAGTAATATTTCGAAAGCTCTATAGGGTCGCCTGCATCAACTAAATCTTTAAATGAAATGCCTTTAACTACCCTACCATCTTTAACATCAAAACAAGCGATGATTCTTTTTGTTAGCATTTTTTTTGCCTTATCTTATTAAATTAATTGCTTCTTCAAGATCAATCATGCCATCAAACAATGCACGGCCAATGATTGCACCTTCAACCCCAATGGATTTCAGTTTGCGCAAATCATCTATACTACTAATACCCCCTGCGGCAATAATAGGAATATGTGAATTATTAACAATTTTTTCCATATTTTTAAAATTAACACCAGCGTTTGTTCCGTCTCTTTCTATATCTGTATAGATTATTCTTTTGACTCCTAGAGAAGCTAATTCTTGAACATAATCAAAAGCGTCTAAGCTAGTTTCTTCTTTCCAACCATTGATTTGAACTAAGCCATTTCTAGCATCAATTGAAACTATTAGTTCTTCAGAAAAAGTTGAAACTAGAGATTGCAACAAGTCAATATCATTAATAGCTGCAGTGCTAACTATTACTCGATTTACACCCATTTCTATTCTTTGTTTGAAATCAGTATACGTTCTAATTCCTCCACCAGTTTGTATAGAGCAATTTGTAACATTAATAATATTGCTAATGGATTGATTGTTAATTAATTTACCATCTCTTGCACCATCTAAATCAATAATATGAATCCAATCTGCACCAGCATCAGACCATTTTACAGCAAATTCTACTGGGTCATCTGAAAATATCGTTTGCTTATCATAATCACCTTGTTTTAATCGAACACATTTACCATTCAAAATATCTATGGCTGGAATTAAGTTCATGAAAAAGTTCCGCTCTTTATAAGATTGATAAAATTATTATAAATGCGTAAGCCAATTTTTCCTGATTTTTCAGGATGAAATTGAGTTGCATAAACATTTTTTTGAGCAACAATTGATGGGAAATTCTTGCCATAATGCGAAGTTGCTAAAACAACTTGATTGCTAGAAGGCTCAGGATAAAATGAATGCACAAAATAAAAATATTCTTTATCGCTAATTCCATCAATTAATTTATGATTTTTAACAACTTTTATTTGATTCCACCCCATATGTGGAACTACTAGCTCATTAGAAAACCTAACTATTTTACCTGGTATGATTCCTAAGCATTCCTGTCGTCCACCTTCTAAAGAATAATCAAAAAGCGCCTGCAACCCCATGCAAACTCCTAGAAAATGATTGCCTGCATTTATATACTTCTTAATTGGCTGTATAAGATTTTTTTCACCTAAATAATTCATGGTATCATGCGCAGCACCAACTCCTGGTAAAATAACCCCGTCACTAGATAAAATATCTTTAGGATCTGCGCTAATAACAGGATTGATACCTAATTGATCTACGGCTCTGAAGACATTTCTAACATTACCTGCACCATAGTCAATAATTGTAATTTTCAAGATCGCAACTTTCTTTTTAGAAATGAATGTAACTATATCATTGTAATCGACTTTTGCTTTACAATAAAACAGTTAGTAAAAAGAGAATATAGTGAAAAAAAATAATATACAAATAAAAAAAGAAATGATTTCATTGGTCAATCAGATAAACAAGTTTGACCATAATTATTATGTCTTAGATGACCCATTAATTAGTGACAGAGAATACGATAAATTATTCCACAAGCTTATTGACTTTGAAAATCTATATCCAAAATTTATGGTTGCAAATTCTCCAACTCAAAGAGTTGGTGGTAAACCATTAGAAGCATTTGAACAAGTGAATCACTCTACAAGAATGCTGTCTTTATCTAATGTTTTTGATGAAAGCGAATTAAATGATTGGCTTAAAAAAACAATTAAAGAGGCGGGGGGTAAAGATAAAAAAATTATTTGTGAACCAAAGATTGATGGGCTAGCTATTACCTTGACGTATGATAAAGGAGAACTAGTGCAAGCTGCAACTAGAGGAGATGGATTAGTAGGAGAAGATGTAACTGCTAATATTCGCACAATACGAAGCTTGCCGCTCTCAATAAATTATCAAGAGAAAATAGAAGTAAGGGGTGAAGTTTATATAAATAAAGATGCCTTTAATGAAATTAATAACAATCGCATAAAACAAAACCTTGAACCATATATGAATCCTAGAAATCTTGCTGCTGGTTCTATTAGGCAGCTTGATTCAACTATCACTGCAAAGAGAAAACTACAAGTTTTTATTTATCAATTAGTCAATAATGAAAACAATGACCTTAGCCAGAGTCATTTTGATAATCTGCAACATCTAACATCTTTAGGATTTCCTGTTAACAAATTAACTAAAAGTTTCTCGAATATTAGTGAAATAATAAACTATTGCAAAAACTTAGAATCAAAAAGAAACAACTTAAATTATGAAATAGACGGAGTAGTGATTAAGTTTAACAGTGTAGAAGATCAAAAAAAACTTGGAGAGAGAGCAAGGAGTCCAAAGTGGGCCACGGCTTATAAGTTTAAAGCAGAGCAAAAAATGACTGTTCTAAAGGACATTGATGTCACTGTTGGAAGAACTGGGTTATTAACTCCAGTAGCTACTCTTGAGCCTATAATTTTGGGCGGAGTTACAGTAAAGCATGCAACACTTCATAATGAAAAATACATTAATGAAAACAATATTCAGATTGGTAAAAAAGTTATAGTTGAAAGATCAGGAGATGTTATTCCAAAAATAATTGGTTCGATAATAAATAATGGGCAATATAAAAAATACAAAATTCCTACCAATTGTCCTTTTTGCAAAAAAACAGTAGAAAAAAATAAAGAAACATCTGAGGCATACTGCATAAATGAAAAATGTCAAATTCGTTTAACAAAAAATATAATTTATTTTGTTTCAAAGGACTGCATGAATATTAAAGGATTAGGCAGTCAAATTATTGAAAAACTGATTTCAGAAAAAATCATTCTAGGCATTGAAGATATATATAAATTAGATCTTTTTAAAAATGAGATAGCAGCATTAGATAAAATGGGGGAAAAATTAGTAGAAAACCTTTTAACAGAAATAGAGTATAGTAAAAATTTACCATTTTCAAAAGTGCTTACTTCACTTGGAATCAAACATGTAGGTTCAGAATTAGCAGTGATTTTATCTTCTAAATTTAACAATATTGAAAATTTAATTAATGCATCTTATGAAGATCTAGAAAAGATCGAAGGCATAGGACCAAAAGTTAGCAATGCACTCATTGAATATTTCCAAAATGAAGAAAATCTAAAACTAATTTTTGCATTAAAGGACTATGGACTGAATTTACAAGAGCACCAGAAAGATAAAAATAGTGCCCCAATAAATAGTATATTCAATAATAAGAATATTGTACTAACGGGCAGCTTAGAGAGCGGTAGTCGTTCAAAAATTTTGAATATTTTACAAGAGCTAGGCGGGCATATTAATAATTCCATAACAAAAAAAACAGAACTGCTTATTGTTGGTTCTAATCCAGGTAGTAAATTAGATAAAGCAAAAAAAAATAATATTCTTATTATGAATGAAGATGAATTAATAAGCGAACTAGATAAAATTAATTATAGGTAAAAAATGATTGAAAAAATAAAAGACTATTATGATCAATTTAGCAGCATGGCTTCCCGTGCTGTTGGCATAGATCTAGGAACATCAAATACTCTTATTTACCTAAAAGGTAAAGGAATCATCATTGAAGAACCTTCGGTTGTTGCCCTTGATAAAATATCTAGGCAGATACTAGCCATTGGAAATAATGCTAAAAATATGGTTGGGCGTACTCCTCAAAATATTTCTGCAATTCGACCTCTTCGTGATGGAGTGATTTCTAACTATGAAATAGCAGAAAAGATGATTGAATACTTTTTAGAATTAAGTGACGAAGGCATCATCAATTACAAAATCGCTCAACCAAGACTGGTGATTGGAATACCAACATCAGCAACAGAAGTTCAAAAAAGAGCTGTTAGAGAAGCAGCTCTATCTGCTGGAGCAAAAAATGCTTATCTTATTGAAGAATCATTAGCCGCGGCTATCGGCTCTGAAGTAGATATAAGTTCTGCAAGTGGAAAAATGATTGTTGATATCGGAGGCGGAACAACAGAAACGGCAGTTTTAGCATTAGGGACGATAATTGCTGGAACATCTATACGTTTTGCTGGTGATGCGATGGATGAAGCAATTAAAGAATATGTGAGGCAAGTTTACAACATATCTCTTGGTGAAATTTCATCTGAAGAAATCAAAATAATATATGGTTCAGCATGGCCACTTGATAATGAAATAGATTTTCAAATAAAAGGCCAGGATATTATTTCTGGTCTACCAAAAGAAGTAAATGTTTCAACGATTGAAGTTCGTGAAGCGTTAAACTCTCCCATAGAAGAAATTATCAATGGTATAAAAAATATCATTGAACAAACACCATCGGAGCTCATTACAGATGTTATGAAATCAGGAATAAATGTCACCGGCGGTGGAGCATTATTAAGCGGAATAGACAAACGCATAGCAAATGCAACAAATTTTCCAGTAAAAGTTAGCCCAGAGCCAAAAAGGTCTGTAATCCGAGGAATAGCAAAAATTATAGAAAATAAAAATATACTAAAAATTCTTGAAGCATCTATGCAATTAAGAGAAGTAACGAAAAAAATATCAATTAATTAGAGTTAAAAATGAATAATAAAAATCTCTATTTAGTAAGTGCAACATTTTTAATAGCATTGATCTTTTTATTATCTTCAAATAATTCATTTTCTACAAAATTAGAAGGTGAAATAAATACACAATCAACAAGAGTCATATCACCTATTAACAATTTTTTTACTAAAACAATTAATATCTTTTATGATTATGACAGCGTAGATAAATTAAAAAAACGAAACTTGGAGCTCAGAAATAAAAATTCAGAACTGGAAATATCAAACATTGCACTTCAAGAGAAAATTTCTCTTTTAGAATCTTTTTCTAAAATTAATACTGAAGCATTTGGAGAAAAAGAAATCATAGCGGCAAATGTAATTTTTCAGGATCCAGCATTAGGCAGAAGTATAATTCAAGTAAATCGTGGATTAAAAGATGGTATTGAATCTAATCTCGTTGTTGTAAGTCAATCTGGTTCATTAATTGGAGTAATTGATGACGTTTATGAAAATTATGCAAATGTGATATTAATTAATGATATTAATTCTGTAATACCCGTATTCTTGCAAATTAGCAAAATATCAGGAGCTTTAATTAGCGATGGAAACAACATATTTATTGATTACATTGATGCATCAGCCAATATTAATATTGGTGACAATGTTTTAACTTCGTCTTTGGGTAGTATAGTTCCAGCAGGAATACCGATCGGAAGAATTTATGAAATAAATAAATCTGATGAGTTATTCCTTACTATAAAAATAGAAACATTTGAAAAAATAAATAGCATTAATATAGTAAATATTTTAAAGGATTGAAATGCAATATTTTCAACTAGGATACTTGATGACAAAAATGTTTTTATTTTTCATAATTTCATCAATTGTGATAGGCGCCCACATATCATTAATGAGCTTTGCTTTTTCTCCTAACCTAATTCTTGTATCTATTTTATTAATCTATCTTTCTACTAATTTGAACAATACTATATTTTACATATATGTGTTTGCCATGATTTACGGAGCAATAAGCATTGAAAAAGTTGGATGGGTTCTATTAATTTGCAATATTCCAATATTTTTTTATATGATTATTGAACTATTGTCATTCAAAAAAGACAATTTTATGTTTTTGTGTCTTGTCACTATCTTTTCTGAAACAATATTTAACCTGTTATTTAATATAAATAATCTCAGTGCAAATACATTATTTAATCAATTAACCTACGATCAAGATATTCTATTATTGCTTGGTAATTATGGTGGAACAATTATTATGATTTTTATTATAAATAAAATTATTCTTCAAGCTGGAATTCAAAAATATGTATGAAAATAAAACTACTTCAAGTATCAATTTAAGAATGATTATAGCTTCTACATTTATTTCATTAATGTTTTTTGGAATCTTAATTATTGCAACTTATCGTTCAGATTCGGGTGATATTGGATCAACGGTTTATTATAGCAGTAATTTGCCTGAATCAATTCAGGCTTATAGAGGCAATATATATGATGCAAATGGAATTGAGTTAACAAAAAATATCCCTCGTCTTAAATTGTCTTTCATGCCAAAAAAAATTAATGATTCTGAGAATACAACGAATATTTTAAGAATGATTGAGGAAGTGACCCAAATCCCATATTCAAAAATTGAGATACTGCTCAATAATGGAATTAACTCGAATGATCCTTCACGGCCAATAACTCTTATTGATGAATTAACAATTCAAGAAGCAATTAAATATGATGTTAAGTTTTCAAAATACGATGGAGTACAAATAACCAAAGATGTCATGCGTCAATATGAAGCATCTTCATTATTTTCTAGAATTATTGGGAGCACTGGGCTAATTGATGAATCTGATGCAGAAAATTATATTAATGCTGGCTACAGCTTAAATGAAACTGTGGGTAAAAGTGGTCTTGAATATACCTATGAAAAACATCTTAGAGGTATAAATGGCAAGAGAATAGTTTCGAAAATTTCAAGCTTATCATCAGATTCATTGCAATTCACTCAAGAGGCAAAGAATGGAAATAACTTATATTTATCATTAGATTACAATCTACAACAAAAAGCTTATGAAACTTTAAAACAATATGCAGAACAGGCAATGAAAGACTTAGAAATTGAAGATAAAAAACCTGAAGGCACTGTTATTGTAATGGATATAAACACTGGAGATATTCTAACATACATATCAATACCTGATTACTCAGGTGAAACATTCTCTAAATTACCAAGTAGTAGTTCTATTGATGCATTGCTTAAGGACCCATCAAGACCACTAATTGATAGAAATATTATGGAAACTTTTCCTCCAGGATCAATATTTAAACCAATAGTAGGGATTGCGTCGCTTGAAGAAAATATTGTAACAAAAAATACTGTGATCGATACAAAAGGATTTATCACCGTGAAAAATCAATACAATCCAGAAATTGAATATGTGTTTAATGATTGGGAAAACCATGGGTCAATAAATTTTGCCGAAGGTCTAGCAAGATCATCAGATGTATATTATTACTATTTATCTGGTGGATACCAAGATGATAAAGAATATTTTCAAGGACTTGGAGTTGATAGAATTCATCAATATGCAAAGAGGTTTGGTATTGGAAGCATAACAGGAATTGATTTACCAGGAGAGATCAGCGGCATCCTACCAAATCGACAATGGAAAGAATCGAATTTGAACGAACCTTGGGTAGTTGGGGATACATATCAATTAGGCATAGGTCAAAGTTATTTAAAAATACCACCGGTACAAATGTTAGTTGCAACAGCTGCAATTGGTAATGGCGGATATTTAGTGACACCGAAATTTGTCAAACAGATTGGTAATGAAGAGCAAAAAATTGACACAGAGAACTCAAAGAAAAAAATTGATATTTCAGATAAAAATATAAACATAATGATGGATGCTATGAAATTAGCAGCGGATCCATATGGAACAGCATTTACTGGAGAACCAGACAACATAAATATTGGAGGGAAAACAGGGACTGCAGAATATGGTATCCCAACATACAACGATGAAGGAATTGCAGAATATAAAACACATGGTTGGTATAGTGGCTTTGCACCTTTCAACGAACCAGAAATTGCAATTATCGTTTTTTTAAAGGATGGCGTAGGCTCTACGCATGCTGGCCCAATCGCAAAAGAAATTTTAGAACATTATTTTAAATCAAAAAATTATGTTTATAAATTACGTTAGGTAAGCTATGAAACAAGCTATCATTATCATCATTGTATCTTTTCTATTAATCATAAAATTTCTTTTTAATAGCCCAAAACAATCAAATGATGAACTGTTATTTTTTGCAAATTACGCACAACTTTTTGCTCTAGTATTAAGTATTGCAATTGCTTTGTTAATTATTTATTTTTATGATTTTCTTGAAAGTGATATTTTAATATTTTTATTTTTTGCAATTAATTTACTTCTTTTAATGGCGCTAGGAATTGACCTCCTTGGCCGAGAAGAATATGGATCAACAAGAAGAATATATCTCACAAATGAATTTAGCATTCAACCATCTGAAATATTAAAATTTTCTATCCTATTAGCAACAGCATTGTTGTATAAGAAATTTTACGACAAGCAGCTTTTGCTCATTAGTTTATTATTAGCTATTTATATAATTCCAATTATACTTATTCAATTACAACCTAATACGAGTACAGCATTATTATTTTCAGCATATTTTACAGTAGCAATCTTTATTTGCGGAGTAACATACAGGGCTTTGTTTACAATGTTTTTAAGTATGTTTGCTCTCTTGCCTATGGTAATCACTTTTTTTGTAGCAGAATATCAATTTGGTAGATTTAGTGCTTTTGCTAACCCGCAAATAGATCCACTTGGACTATCTTACATACCTAACCTAGTAAACAATGCTGTAAATCGTAATGGATTGATCGGTCCTGGAACTATCGAAAAAGTAGATTCCTTTTTATTTAATGTTTTGGCTGCTGATAGTGATTTTGCGCTAGCTGTCATAATAGAGCAACTTGGATTAATTGCTCTATTATTAATAATTATTGCTTTTATATTTATTTTATGGACAGGTACATCAATTGCATTAAATTCTGCTAATCGATTTCAATTCCTAAGCACAATTTTAGCAACCTATATCATAGTAATTCAGGCAATGTTACATATAATGGTTAACTTGTCACTATTACCTACTACAGGCACAACGCTGCCATTTGTTAGTAATGGATCTAATGCTTTACTAATAAACTTTGCATTAATAGGAATTATTATTGGTACTGAACGTAAGAATAAGAGAAGAAGTAAATTGCAAAAATTTTAATTAAGAAGGCTCAACGGCTAGTTCTTCTGAAGATTTCTTTGAAATCTTAGATGAATTCTTTGAATTAGTTTTAGAAAAAACAACTTTATCATTTTTAACATTCACTTTTATAGTATCACCACTTTTAAATTTTTCTTCCAAAAGTTCATCAGAAAGTAAATCTTCTATGTCATTTTGAATAACACGGCGTAATGGCCTAGCCCCATATTTTTCATCAAATCCTTTTTCTGCAAGATAAGCGTACAAGGCATCAGAAAATACAACATCAATGTCTTTTTCAGCAAGATTGTGTCTTAAATCATTAAGTTGCAAATCCACAATATTTTTTATACTTTCTAAATTTAGTGGATGAAAAACTAGAGAATGATCAAGCCGGTTAATAAATTCTGGTCTAAAAACTTTTTTCACTTGATCCATTACTTTTATTTTCATCCAATCATATCTTTCATCAGTTGTACTTGTCTGATCTGATGCAAGAGAAAAACCGACGTTACCACCATTTTGAATTAACTCAGAGCCTACATTTGAAGTCATAATGATAATAGTGTTTCTAAAATCAACTTTTCTGCCTTTTGAATCAGTTAAATGACCATCATCGAAAATCTGCAAAAGCATATTGAAGACATCTGGGTGCGCTTTTTCAATTTCATCTAATAAAATTAAACAATAAGATCTTCTTCTAACCAAATCAGTAAGCTGTCCACCTTCATCGTAACCAACATATCCAGGGGGAGAGCCGACTAATCTAGAAACATTATGTTTTTCCATAAATTCAGACATGTCAATTCTAATCACATGATCTTTTGAACCAAACATAAACTCTCCAAGTTTATTTGCTAAGTAAGTCTTGCCAACCCCTGTAGGGCCTAGAAAAAGAAAGGTTCCAATCGGTCTTTGGGGGTCTTTAAGTCCTGCACGAGCTCTTCTGACTGCTTTAGAAACAATTTTAATAGGCTCATCTTGCCCAATAACTTGCTCTTTCAAGCTAACTTCCATTTCCTTTAGTCGAGCAGATTCCTCTGCAGCAATTTTGGATAAAGGAATTCCGGTCCACATAGACACTACATCACGCACATCATTTTCTCTAACTTCGGATATGCTTAAATTATCTTGTTTTTGATTGTCATCAATATCATTTAATTTAGTTTTTAAATTAATCTCTCTTTCAGTTAATTCTTGAGCTAGCTCATATTCTTGATTCTCCAAAGCTTGCTCTTTTTCTCTTTCAATAGCTTCTAACCCAGAAGTAATTTCAGTTGCTGATGGAGGTAAAGAATATCTTTGTATTCGCACTCTAGCTGACGCTTCATCAATTAAATCGATTGCTTTATCTGGTAAAAATCTATCAGAAACATATCTAGAAGAGAGTTCTACAGCTGAAATAATAGACTCATCAGTAATTGTTAGATTATGATGCTCCTCGTATCTATTACGAACTCCCTTTAAAATCTCAACTGTTTCATCATTGTTAGGTTCGTCAACACGAATTGGTTGAAATCTACGTTCAAATGCAGAATCTCTTTCAATATGTTTATGATATTCTTCTAAAGTAGTTGCACCAATTGCTTGTATTTCACCTCTTGCAAGTGCTGGCTTTAAAATATTTGCAGCATCAACAGCGCCTTCTGCAGCACCTGCTCCTACTAACATATGTAATTCATCGATAAAAATAATACAATTCTTTGCATTTCTAATTTCTTCTATTACCTTTTTTAATCTCTCTTCAAATTCTCCTCTATATTTTGTACCGGCCACTAATAAAGCAATGTCCAAAGTTAACATTCTTTTATTAGCTAAACTTTCCGGTATATCACCTGCAGAAATTTTTTGCGCTAATCCCTCTGCTATTGATGTTTTGCCAACGCCTGGTTCACCAATTAGTACTGGATTATTTTTTGTTCTTCTTGATAAAATTTGTATTGCTCTCTCAATTTCTGATTCTCGACCAACGACTGGATCAAGCTCATTATTTTGTGCAGCTTTAGTCAAATCTACTCCAAGTTGATCTAAAGTAGGAGTTTTTGCCTTCTTTTTTGTATTTCGAGCATTTGTCGTTGATGTTTGATCAATCAAATTAGATAGTTCAGATCGTACATTGTCTAGATTGACTCCAAGACTTTCTAAAACTCCTGAAGCAATGCCTTCGCCTTCACGAACTAAACCTAATAGAAGATGCTCTGTGCCGATATAGGAATGACCCAGACGCCTAGCTTCATCAACAGCTAGCTCAATTACTTTCTTTGCTCTTGGAGTCAAGCCAATTTCATTTGCATTTGGTCGTTCACCTCGACCAATAATAAATTCAATTGCAGAACGAACTTTATTTACATCAATTTTTAAATTGCCAAAAACTTGTCCAGCAACACCATCATTTTCACTAATTAAACCCAATAATAGGTGTTCAGTGCCAATGTAATTATGATTGAATCTTTGAGCTTCTTCTTGTGCAAGAGTAAGGACTCTTCGTGCTCTTTCGGTAAATTTATCAAACCTATCTGTCATGTCAAATCCCCTACAATTAGGCTAACATGGCATTTCAATCTGATCGATGGTTTTTAAAAATATCTAGCATGAATTATTTTTGTTCTTCTGCTGTGTCTTCTGCTGTGTCTTCTGCTGTGTCTTCTGCTGT
>CETM01042383.1_pt1 | contig 52648 bp, 56 predicted proteins | sample 361451 | NCBI WGS metagenome assembly CETM01 (sample SAMEA2622690, study PRJEB7988) | marine metagenome | isolation source: saline water (ENVO:00002010), including
TCATGCTCTAAGTAACAAGCTTGATAAATATTGCCTGCAGGATCATCTACCCAACATACATCCACAGCAACAAAATTTGTATCAGGATAATCTGGAGCAACTGCAGCAACTGCATCTGCTTGCGCAAATCCCATTGCAACAACTAGAGTTGCTCCTCTGTCAGCAACCTTTCTCATTCCTTGTTCGATTTGTGTATTGTTAGAAGCTTCGAACTCAACCATGTCCCAACCAAGTTCATTTTTTACTCTTTCAGCTGTCATAAATGCTAGTTCGTTAAATGATTTATCGAACTTTCCCCCTGAATCATAGATTACACCAATTTTATTAGCAAATAGATTTGATGAAAATACCAAAGCGAAAGAAACGACAAAAATATTAATTAATTTTTTCATAGTGAATATCTCCTCATTATTTCCTTAAAGATAGTTAATTGATATCACTTTTATTAGAAAAAAAAATTAATAAAATTAAGATATATTTTATATCGTGGATAAATAGTCTAGGTTCCCATATACCTATCACCTGCGTCACCAAGACCAGGTACTATGAACTTGTTTTTATTTAGTTTCGCATCAATTTGACAAGTAAAAATATGTAAAGAAGGATGGGATTTTCGAAGATTTTTGATTCCTTCAGGAGCAGCTAAAAGAGAAATTAGAAACACATCTTTCATATTAACGCCTTTATTCTTTATTAGGTTTATAGCAGCAATTGATGAATTGCCAGTAGCAAGCATTGGGTCAAGAACAAGAATTTTTTTATTTTTTGTTTTGGGTAGTTTAAATAGATATTCTACTGGTTTATAGGTTTGCTCATCTCGATATAACCCAATATGGCCTTTCTCTGCATCAGGTAAAAACTTTACAAAACCTTCTAAAAGCCCAAGCCCTGCTCGTAAAATTGGAACAAGAATAACTTGCTGTGCCATATCTTTTCCTGTGGTTTTTTTTAATGGTGTTTGAACAGCCACCTTTTTATACTTTAAATACTTTAATACCTCAGCTGCTATTAAATAGCTTGTTTCATTCATAGTTTGTCGGAATAAGGAATTAGAGGTCTTTTTATTTCTTAAAATAGTCATTTTGTATTCTAAGAAAGGTGATTTAATAGATGTAATCATAAATATATTACATATATATATTTAATCATAAGAGCAATGCGGATATTTTTATTTATAATATTATCGTTATCAATTTGGGGGTGCACTACAGTAGAGGTCACAAAAGAAGTTATCAAAGTAACAAATACTTTAACTGACAAGGTAAAAGAAACTGTTCAAAAAAAAGAAGAGGAAGAGGAAGAGGTCTTGGACAAAGTTACTGAAGAAAAAGAAATAGAACAAGAAATAGAAATAATAGAGGAAAAAAAAGAAGAGGAAAAAAACATTGTTCAAAGTCAACAAAAATTAGCAGAAATAAATTTTATTGGAAATAATGATCGTGAAATTACTAATATACTTGGAAGTCCTCAACTCTCGAGAAATGACGGGTCTGTTTTAACTCTTCGATATGATAGTGATAATTGTAGACTTTTTTTATTTTTTAAAAATGACACAAATATTAAAAGAGTAGAATACTTTGAATTGAGAAATGATAGAGCAGAGTTATTAAACTCTAAACAATCCTTAGAGCAATGTTATCGAGAATTTAAATTAATTAATTAAAACTATTCAATCTCAATTAAGAGATCTTTAGTTTCAACATTGTCACCAGTACTCACATGAAGTTTTTTTATAGTTCCACTTTTTTCTGATGATATTGTTGTTTCCATTTTCATAGCTTCAATAACCAACACCTTATCTCCCTTAATTACTTTATCACCCTCAGAAATAAAAATTTTAGCAACCTGACCAGGCAATGGAGACCCTATATGATTTAGATTGTTATCCTCAGATTTAATTTTAAGAGAAATATTTTTAGAGAACTCTCTATTAGAAATTTCAACAGTTCTTGGCTGCCCATTTAACTCAAAAAATACAGAGCTTTTTCCATTAGCATTTGGATCGCCCTTTGCTAAATATCTCACTATAAGATTTTTACCCGTATCAATAGGTAAAGAGTATTCCTTATCTTGAACAGGTCCATAAAAAAATAATTCAGTTGGTAAAATAGAAGTATCACTAAATGCTTGTCTATGTTCCATAAAATCTTCAAAAACCTTTGGATACATTAAATAAGAAGCGAGTTGTTGTTCAGATGTCTTTTCATTATATTTTTTTTCTAATTTTTTCTTCTCTTCTTCTAAATTAATACTAGGCAAAACAGATCCAGCTCTTTTTGTTAGGGGTTTTTCATCACCTAATATTTTTTTCTGCAACTTTATAGGAAAACCGCCGAGAGGAATTCCTATCTCGCCTTTAAAAAACTCAATTACTGAGGATGGAAACGATATCTCTTTATTTGGATCCAAAACATCTTCGGGGGTTAAGTCGTTAGTTATCATGTATAGAGCCATATCACCAACAACCTTTGATGAAGGCGTAACTTTAATTATATCTCCAAACATTTTATTAACCTCCGCATACATATTGGCAACAAGTCCCCATTTGTCTGTTGTGATTCCAAGGGATCGAGCCTGTTCTTTTAAATTTGTGAATTGACCTCCAGGCATTTGATGAAGATAAACATCTGAACTACCTCCTTTGAAGTCAGTCTCGAATGCTTTATAATTTCCCCTAACCTGTTCCCAATAAAGTGAGGCTTCTCTAATTTTTTCTTCATTTAGTTCATTGTCAGTATTTTTTTGATTCATTACTGAAACAATAGAGCCAAGTGCAGGTTGTGAAGTTAAGCCACTCATAGAGTCCATTGCTAAATCCACAATATCTATTTTTTCATCAATTGCTGCCAATACAGTTGCAGATGCTGTCCCCGATGTATCATGTGTATGATAATGAATAGGTAGTGATATTTCATTTCTTAGTTCTTTAATTAAAAGCTTAATCGCATTTGGTTTACAAAGACCGGCCATATCTTTGATTGCAATAATGTGAGAACCCGCTCTCTCCAACTCTTTGGCCAGTTCAACATAATATTTTAATGTATATTTGCTTTCATCTGGATTTGTTACATCGTTTGTGTAACAGATTGTTCCCTCACATAATTTATTTTGATTTCTTACTTCTTCAATTGAAATTTTCATATTTTCTATCAAATTTAATGAATCGAAAATTCTAAAAACATCAATGCCAGCTTGCGAAGCCTCTTTAACAAAAAATTTTACAACATTATCCGGATAGTTTTTATAACCAACAGCATTGGATCCTCTTAAAAGCATTTGTTTTAAAATATTTGGTGCCTCTTGATTAATTTTTGACAGTCTATCCCAAGGATCTTCTTTTAAAAATCTCATTGAAGTATCAAATGTTGCACCTCCCCAACACTCTATTGAAAATAGTTCAGATAAATTGTTACTATAAAAATTAGCAATTTTAACAATGTCATTAGTTCTCATTCTTGTTGCCAAAAGAGATTGATGAGCATCTCTCATTGTTGTGTCTGTTATCAGTGTATGTTTCATTTTTTTAATTTTCTTTAAAAAATTGTCGGGACCTAGATTATTCAATTCTCTAACAAAATTGTTTGATTTATCGTTCTCTGAAAATTTTGGAACAACTGGGTCAACTAAGTTAAAATCATCATGTATTCTTCCTTTTACATCATTATGACCGTTCACTATAATATTACCAAGATATGAAATAATCTTAGAAGCTCGGTCTTTTTTTGGTCTGAAATTAAGGAGATCCTTATTGGTATCAACAAAATTAGTGTTGTAATTTCCAGATTTAAAATCATTATTATTGATAAGAGACTCGAGAAATACAAGGTTAGTTTTTACTCCACGAATTCTAAATTCACGCAAAGCGCGGTCCATTCGTCTAACACAATCCTCTGTTGTTTGTGCCCATGTAGTTACCTTTACTAATAAGGAGTCATAATAGGGTGTGATTATTGAACCAGCAGCAGCAGTTGCTCCATCTAACCTTACACCAAAACCAGAAGCTGATCTATAAGTCATAATTTTTCCATAATCTGGCATAAAATTATTTTGCGGATCTTCTGTTGTCACCCTACATTGAATGGCGTACCCATCTAATTTTATATTCTCCTGATTGGGAAGTCCGGGGTCTGTACCAATCTTGAGTCCCTCAGCAATTTTAATTTGTGCTTTAACAATATCTATGCCAGTCACCTCTTCTGTCACAGTATGTTCCACCTGTATTCTTGGATTAACTTCAATAAAATAATGTTTGTTATTTGTTTTATCATATAAAAACTCAACTGTTCCAGCTCCACAATAATTTACATGTTTGGCAATTTTAACAGCTGAAGCACAAACACTACCTCTTGAAGCATCTTCAAGAAAATGGGCTGGTGCTCTTTCAATAATTTTTTGATGTCTTCTCTGCAGTGAACAATCTCTTTCATACAAGTGTACAATGTTGCCGTATTTGTCACCCAATATTTGTACTTCAATATGAGCGGCATTCTCTAAAAACTTCTCTATAAAAACCTCATCTTTCCCAAATGCTTTTTTTGATTCACTCTGAGCAATTTCGATTTGTTCAGATAATTCATCTGCTGAACGTACAATTCTCATACCTCTTCCGCCACCGCCCCAACTTGCTTTAACAATTACGGGATAACCAATTTTATTTACTTCATCATGAATATTATTTTTATTTTCTTCATAAACTTTTACTGACGGAATAGTGCTTACACCTGCTTCATCTGCAACTTCTTTTGCTGCTGTCTTGTTGCCTAATCTGTTGAGAATTGTTGGTGTAGGGCCAATAAAAATAATATTATTTTTTTCACATAGTTCAGCAAATTCTGGATTTTCCGATAAAAAACCGTAACCAGGGTGTATAGCATCTACGCCTGCCTTCTTAGCTATTTCGATTATAGAATTAATGTCTAAATAAGCCTGAATTGGACCCTTACCCTCGCCAACAAGATAGCTTTCATCTGTTTTAAAACGATGTAATGCAAACCTATCTTCTTTTGAGTAAATAGCTGCGGTATTAATGCCAGACTCTTCAGCAGCCCTGAAGATTCTTATTGCAATTTCGCTTCTGTTAGCGGCTAATATTTTTTTTATTTTTTTCATTTTTTAAAGCAAGCAGTATTTTGTAATCGCATCTTTATCACAAATTCGTTTTTGCGATTTGCATGTATATCTTCCTTGCAAAATAAGCAAGCGATGGGCAGTTTTTAGGCATTTTTTTAGTATAATCTTTACCTTTATTTACTAGATTTATGGTAACTTTATTCATTTGCTCTACTTTAAATTAAGAATTTTTTATATAAATATTAAATACATTAATATGATAAAAGAAAAAATTATACCTTATCAAAGTTGCACTAAATCAGTCTTTGTTTTCTTGGGCATTATTTTAGTATTGTGGTGCTCTGCATTTTCTTTGATACTGATCTCGTATGGAGCTTGGCCAATTACTATATTTTTGGGCGCAGAATATTTGCTATTAGTTTATTTAATTAGAATGTATTTTAAAGAAAAAGAAATTGCTGAAAATATTTCAATTAATTCTGAAGAAATAAAAATAGAGAGGTTTAAAAAAAATAAAATTTTAAAAACAATTAATTTTAAAACTTATTGGTCAAAAATTAATTTTTATAAAAATAAAAACAAGTCTTCATTAACAATAAAACAATCATCAAAAGAAGAAGAAATTGCTAAATTTCTTCATTCAGATTTAAAAGAAAAACTTTATTACAAAATTAAAAAATATTTGGTTTTTAATTAATATTTATTTGATTTTTAAAAGAGAGCTCATATCAAAAAAACCTGATTTCTGCCTGTACACAAAAAGAGCTGCCTTAAGAGCCCCGGTTACAAATATAGATCTGTTATTAGCCTTGTGATAAAAATCTATTCTGTCGTCTCTACTAATAAAGCTTACTGTGTGTTCACCAGCGATCTCGCCACCTCTTGTTACAGAAAATCCTATATCTCCATTTTTTCTTTTCTTTAAACTTTTTGTTCTATCTAGTACTTTTTTTTTATCAAGTTTAGTTTTACGACCTGCTGCAGCATGTTCTCCAAGAGAAAGAGCCGTTCCTGAGGGGGCGTCTAGCTTATGCTTATGATGTGTTTCGGCAATTTCAATATCATACTCATCACCATGAAGCGAAGATGCAGCTTGTCTTACTAAATCAAATAAAAGATTAACACCAACACTCATATTTGAGGACATAAGAATTGGTATTTTTTTTGAATAACTTTTTATTTTAGCTTTTTGTGTATTTGTAATACCTGTCGTCCCAATAACCAATGCTGTCTTAGAAATACTTGCGATTCTTACATTTGACAATGTTGATTGTGGTGTTGTAAAATCTATTACAACATTTGCTTCTTCAAAAACTGAGCTTGCATTGCTGTAGATAACTTTGTTTGATTTAATATCTGTAACTTCACTAATTTTTTTTCCAATTTCAGGATGAGACTTGTGCTCAAAACCACCTACAAATATGAAATTTTTATCATATAGTATTTCTTTAATAAGTTCTTGGCCCATTCGACCTAAACATCCTGCAATGCCTACTTTTATTTTTACCATTAACTACTTATACTTTGGGTAAAGTTGAATGAAAAGAGATTAAGTTAGATCTTCCCAAACTTCTTTTAATTTAGAGAAAAAACTTTGAGATTTAGGGTTATGTTTTTTTGATGTACCGCCTTCTTTTTCAAATTCCTGTAAAATTGCTTTTTGTTTACTGTTTAGATTTACAGGAATTTCTACACTTACCTCTACATACATGTCGCCGCGTCTTGTTTGACGAAGAATGCTCATTCCTTTGCTTTTCAATCTAAATTGTGTTTCTGATTGTGTTCCTGCAGGAATGTTCAATCTTGCTTTTTTTCCCTCTATTGTTGGCACTTCAACTTCTCCACCTAAAATTGCTGTGGTTATTGAAATAGGAATTTGGCAAAAGATGTTTTCTTCTTCTCGCTCAAATAATTTATCTTTTTGAACTTGAACGAAAATGTATAAATCACCATTACCGGCTCCTCTCTGTCCAGGTTCTCCTTCCCCAGAAATTCGAATTCTTGTTCCATTGTCAACGCCAGCTGGAATTGATACAGATATAGTCTTTTGTTTCTTTAACTGACCCGTTCCGCTACATTTTAAACATGGGTTTTTAATTGATGATCCCTCACCACCACATGTTGGACATGGTCGCTCAATAGAAAAAAAGCCTTGGGTTGATCTTACTTTACCCTGTCCTCCACATGTTGAACAAGTGCTGGGACCAGACTTATCAGCGCTACCTGTTCCAGAGCATAAGTCACAACCTTCGTATCCTGGAATTCTTATTTGAGATTTTTTACCAGCAAATGCCTCTTGCAGAGTTACGGACATATTGTAGCGAAGATCACTTCCTCGCTGTGGCCCCCGTTGTCTTGAAGACCCTCCAAAACCTCCACCAAAAAACTCTTCAAATATATCTGAAAAACCTCCTGCAAAATCTCCAAAGCCTTGTCCGCCGCCCATGCCTCCTTGACGAAAAGCATCGTGCCCGTATTGGTCGTAAGCAGCTCTTTTTTCTGGATCTTTTAGTGCCTCATATGCAGCAGTAGCTTCTTTAAATTTCTTTTCAGCTTCTTTATTATCTTTATTTCTATCTGGATGATATTTCATCGCGAGCTTACGATAGGACTTTTTTATTTCATCATCACTAGCGTTTTTTTGAACACCTAAGATATCGTAGAAGTCTCTATCAGCCATGCATGTCCCTTACAGGAAAATGTTAAAGATTGTTAATCTTTTTTATTTTCGTCAACTTCTTCAAATTCAGCATCAACAACCTTTTCATCTTTTTTATCAGAAGAAGGCTCTTCTCCAGAAGGGTCAGGCTGTGCAGCTCCTGCTTGAGGATTTTGTTTGTAAATCGCCTCTCCAAGTTTTAACGAAGATTGAACTAGTGCCTCAGTCTTAGACTTAATAGCTTCTATGTCATCTCCGTCTTTGACTTTTTTAAGCTCCTCAATGTCTGCTGTAATTTTATTTTTATGTTCCTCAGGAACTTTATCTCCATGTTCCTTCAAATTTTTCTCAGTCTCGTTAATTAAACTATGAGCATGATTTTTTGTATCAACAGACTCTCTTTTTTTCTTATCTTCTTCAGCGTTTTCTTCAGCTTCCTTTACCATACGCTCAATTTCATCATCTGATAAACCGCCAGATGCCTGGATACGAATTTGCTGTTCTTTTCCTGTAGATTTATCTTTTGCAGAAACATTTACTATACCGTTCGCATCAATATCGAAAGTAACCTCAATTTGTGGCATGCCTCTTGCTGCGGGTGGTATTCCTACCAAATCGAATTGACCTAAGAGCTTGTTATCTGCAGCCATTTCTCTTTCACCCTGAAAAACTCTTATCGTAACGGCACTTTGATTATCTTCAGCTGTGGAAAAAACCTGACTTTTTTTGGTTGGAATAGTTGTGTTTTTGTCAATAAGTCTTGTAAACACACCTCCAAGTGTTTCTATTCCAAGAGATAATGGAGTTACATCTAAAAGTAACACATCTTTTACATCTCCCTGTAAAACACCACCCTGGATCGCTGCACCAGACGCAACAACTTCATCTGGATTGACACCTTTGTTAGGCTCTTTACCAAAAAAATTTTTAACTATCTCCGTAACTTTAGGCATTCTAGTCATTCCACCAACAAGAATAACATCATCAATATCAGCTGCTTGCAAACCAGCATCTTTTAGAGCTTGCTCACACGGCTTTAAACTTTTGTTTAATAAATCACCAACGATAGCTTCGAGCTTTGCTCTAGAAAGTTTTATAGTTAGGTGCTTTGGTCCTGTTTGGTCAGCTGTAATGAATGGAAGGTTAACCTCTGTTTCTGTAGAACTAGATAATTCTATTTTTGCTTTCTCTGCTGCTTCTTTTAATCTTTGAAGAGCAAGCTTATCAGACCTCAGATCAATTGCGTTATCTTTTTTAAATTCGTCAGCAAGATAATCAATAATCTGTAAATCAAAGTCCTCTCCACCAAGGTGTGTATCTCCATTAGTAGACTTAACTTCAAATACCCCGTCTCCAATTTCTAAAATTGAAATATCAAATGTACCACCACCCAAATCATAAACAGCAACAGTTCCTGTTTTTTTCTTATCAAGACCGTATGCAAGTGCTGCAGCTGTAGGTTCGTTAATAATCCTTAGAACTTCTAATCCTGCAATTTTACCTGCATCTTTTGTTGCCTGTCTTTGAGCATCATTAAAGTAGGCTGGGACAGTAATAACTGCTTGAGTAACATTCTCACCTAAGTAGCTCTCAGCAGTTTCTTTCATTTTCTGCAAGACAAAAGCGCTTATTTGACTTGGGCTATATTTTTCACCGCGAGACTCCACCCAAGCATCACCATTATCACCTTTAACAATCTTGTATGGTACAAGGCCGCTGTCTTCTTTTACTATTTTGTCTTCAAAATTTCTTCCTATTAACCTCTTTATGGCGAAAAGTGTATTTTCTGGATTTGTAACAGCTTGTCTTTTTGCAGATTGACCAACTAACTTTTCTTTTGACTCACTGAAAGCAACCATTGAAGGGGTAGTTCTTGCTCCTTCTGCATTCTCTATAACTTTTGATTCTTTACCATCCATAACGGCAACACATGAATTAGTGGTGCCTAAATCTATTCCAATAACCTTTGCCATAATACTTTTGTCCTAATTTGATTAAATTTGTGCCTAATCTAGTAAGCTATAAAGAATATGGTATGAAACTTAAAAAATACAAGAAGCTCATATAATTATTTGTTTTTATTATATATTGTTGGTTTTTGGCTATTTTTGATCTTTATTTTTGGTTTCTTTTTCGTTTTGACTATCCGAGGCCTTGTTTTGTTGAGGTTTTTTAGACACTCCAACCATCGCCGGTCTAAGCAATCTATCGTGCATCATGTAACCAGTCTGAATTTCCTGTACAATAATACCCTCATCGATATCATCTCTTTCTACCTCCATCATTGCTTGATGAAGGTTGGGATCAAATTTTTCATTCATTGAAATAATTTTAGAAATACCATTTTTTTCAAGTGCGCTAGAAAGTTCTTTTTGAACCATTTTAAGCCCTTCTATCAAATTTTTGATAGACTGTGAATGATCCTCTTCTTGATTAATTGCCGATAGAGCTCTCTCAAGATTATCACCAGGGGATAAAATATCTCTAGCAAAATTAACACTTCCATATTTGATTGAGTCAATTTTTTCTCGATCAAATCGTTTACGTAAATTTTCCATTTCAGCCAGCACTCTTATTTTATCTTCTTTTAAACTCCTTATTTCCTCTTGAAGTTTTTCTTCTTCATTCTCTATAGTTTCTTCTTCTGTGCTATCCGCTTCGTTTTGAGGCTCATCAGTATTTGTTGAATTGCCAAATTTTTTATTTTCTTCATTATTTTCAACTATTTCCTCTTTTTCAGTCTTCTCTTTAGTTTCTTGTTGCGCATTTTGTTCTTTATTTTTCATTATTTTAAAACCTTTCCTATAATTTTAGATGTATAGTCAACTAAAGGGACAATCTTTGAATAATTTAATCTTGTTGGCCCAACCACTCCTATTGCTCCTACAATTTCTTGTTTTTTATTTTTATATGGGGCCATTACCATAGAAAGACCAGAGTGTTTAAATAAAAAATTTTGCGAACCTATGAAAATCTGGACTCCTTTAGCTCTTCCAGCATTTTCAAGAATATCAACAAATGTTGTTTTCTTTTCAATTTCATCAAAAAGTTCTTTTATTTGATCTAAATCTTTGGATATTATTTCATCTTCTAAAAGTTTTGATTGGCCGTGGAGGAATATATAGGGGCTCTTTAATTTTGGATCAATTTCAACAATCCCTTTTTTAATGAGTTTTTTTGATATTTCTTCAAGACTAGTCCTTCTAACTAAAACATCTTCTTGAATTATTTTTTTAATTTCGTTTATGTTTTTATTTCTAAATTTTTCGCTTAAAAAATTAGATGTTTGGAGCAATTGTGAATTTGTGTATTTTCCATTATCATCTATTATTCTGTTTTCAATTTCACCATTTTCGTATGCAAGAATTGACATTATTTGGGACTCATTTAATCTTATAAACTCAAGGTGTTTAAGATTTTTTTGATATTTTGGGGCAATAACTATACCTGCATAGTTTGAAAGACCTGAAATTGCTCTAGAGGCCTCATCTAGCACTTCCTGGTATGATTTGCTTTTTGAGGAGCTTAGTTGTTTTATGTTTTCTTTTTCCGACTTTGATATTCTGCCAAATTCGAGCAAACCATCAACAAAAAACCTCATACCTTTTTCAGTTGGGACTCTGCCAGCAGAGGTGTGGGGTGAGAATAACAAACCTTCTTTTTGAAGGTTTGATAATATATTTCTTACTGAAGCAGATGAGATATCAAGCCCTGTTTTTTTTAATACTGTTTCTGATCCAGAGGGAGAGCCTGTTTCTAAATAGCTTTCTACAACTGTTTTGAAAATCTGCTTTGTGCGATCTGTAAGCTCCAGGTACAAATTGTTCTTCATATTGAATATATTGGTGTATTAATAATAAAATTCAATTATTAGATAGATAAATGAGAAAAGATAGAAGTTTTGATCAGCTAAGAGATGTTTCATTTGAAATCAATGTAAATCTTCATGCAGAGGGTTCATGCCTTGTAAAATTTGGAAATACTCATGTAATTTGTACAGCATCAATAGATGAAAAAACGCCTCCGTGGTTGAGAGGATCAGGCAAAGGATGGGTTACTGCTGAATACGGAATGCTTCCACGCTCTACAAACACAAGGATTGATAGAGAGGCATCAAGGGGCAAACAAAGTGGTAGAACACAAGAAATACAGAGGTTGATTGGCAGGAGTTTGCGGTCTGTAACGAACTTAAATTTTCTTGGTGAAAAACAAATTAAGATTGATTGTGATGTAATTCAAGCTGACGGAGGTACACGAACAGCGTCTATTAGTGGAGGTTTCGTTGCATTGTATCAAGCAGTTGAGAGGTTGAGAAAAAATTTCAACATTGAACAAAAAATCATTGGTGATTATGTAGCTGCCATTTCTGCAGGAATAATTGATAATAAAGTATGTCTAGATTTAGATTATGAAGAAGATGCAGCTGCACAAGTTGATGCAAATTTTGTTATTTGTGGTAATGAAAAATTATCCGAGATTCAAGTTACAGGTGAAGAGTATTTATTTAGCAAGGAACAATATGGGGATCTTTTTAAATTAGCAGTCATTGGTGTTCGTCAATTAATAAACAAACAAAAAAAGGCTCTAGAAAACATTTGAAAAACTTATTATTTTTCTCTCATAATCAAAATAAGATTCTAGAAATAAATGATATTTTCAAATTTAATGAAGTGAATATTCATAATCTTAATTCTTTTAATGATATAAAAGAACCTTTGGAAAAAGGTGGTACTTTTTCAGCTAATGCAAAAATAAAATCAACTTTTGGACAAAAAATTTTTAATATGCCCTGTTTTGCTGACGACTCTGGTTTTTGTGTTGATGCACTTAAAAACAAACCGGGGGTAAGGTCTAAAAGGTTTATTGAAAAATTTTCTTCAAAAGAAAGGGCCTTTGATTATATTATATCAAAAGTTATTAAAAAAAATAACCTTAAAGCTTTTTTTGTAACAGCCATCTCTCTAACTCTAAACAAAAATCATCATTTGATTTTTTTGGGAAGAGTAGATGGAAAAGTTTCTTTAGAACCAAGGGGGGTGAGAGGTTTTGGTTATGATCCAATTTTTATACCAAATAATTATTCTAAAACCTTTGCAGAAATGAGTAGAAAAGAAAAAAACAAAATCAGTCACAGAAAAATTGCATTAACAAAGTTAAAATCTTTTTTATTTTAATAGGGGTTTTGCCTCTCCATCACTAATCTGTAATACCTGAAGATCTCTTTCTATTTTATTTTTCAAAAAATAAAAATTGCCATCAACGCCATAAAACTTTACTTTTTTTTCATTTATCATTTCATAAAAAGAAGAGATATTATAATTATTTTCAATTATGTAAGATAATAGCCCAACAAGATCATAGGGCAAAGTTGATATTCTTAAAAGTCTTTGCTTGTAAAGTTCGTTATAACTTTCAAATAATTCTTTTCTATTTTGATATTCGATACCTGGGTAAATGGCCTTGTTTAAGCTTGGCTCATCATAAAAAACTTTATCGTCCCAAGCTCCTGTCCCAACAAAACCAACAACATTGGGATCAATATCGTAATATGGAAGAAGTGGGGCAACTTGGAGCAATCTCAAACCGTAGTCAGCAATTATAATATGTGTAAAATCAAAATCTTTGGTTGTTTGAAATTTTTCAAGTTTAATTAATCTTTTTTTGGACTCATTATCTTTTTTACTTGCTAATATTTTTTTTTGTCTATTGAGTTCATATTTTCTTAGGTCATATTTACCCAGCTCTTTGATAGCCTGAGCAGCATTGCTTAAGTCTATATTATATGAAGCTCTATTAACTATAACTGAATTACTTTGATTAGCAACTTTATCAATTATTGAGTTTATTCCAAAACCATATTCATTTTCAGGATAGAGAAAGGCCACTTTTGAATTATTGGGAAAAAAATTAAAAATTGTATTCATTTCGTTTTCAGGAAAAAAATTAACAAGAAATACACAGTCTTTTGCTAAATTAGTATTGGGTGAAAAAGAAAAAAATATTGGATTTTTTGAACAGTATTTATTAAGCAATTTAGTGTCGTCAGAATTAAGAGGTCCGATAAAAAGTTTGCCTGACAAATCCTCACCTTTAAGAAAATTTTCTAAACTGTTTTTGTTGTCATAATAAAAAATAGAAAAAGAAATGTTTTTTATTTTTTTTTTATAAACAGCTAACTCAACAACATTAATAAATTGATTTACAATTTGTTTATTGTCTTTTTTGGATAACAAAATTGTTATTTCTTTTGAAAAATTTTCATTTGGATATTCTTCATTTGTATTTATGTCTTTGGGCTTTTTTTGAAAAATGGCCTTTGTGTTTTTTTTATAATCCTGATTAGATATTTTTTCTTGTGGGGTATTTTCTACTTTATTTGAGCTTTCCTTTGAAAGATTATTTACTGGAGCACATGAGGCTAACAATATAAATAAGGATAAATATAAAATTATGAAAAATGGTTTGTACATAGTTTCAACACCTATAGGGAATCTTGGTGATATAACTCATAGAGCTGTCGAAACTCTTAGAGATTCTGATATTATTGTTTGTGAAAATCCAAAACACTCACTTAAACTACTATCAAAATTAGACATTAAAAAGAAATTAATTTCGTTACATGATTATAACGAAGAGTTAGTTATTGAAAAAATATTGGAAAACTTGAAAAATGAAAAGGTTTCATTGATTTCAGACGCTGGCTCCCCGTTGATATCTGATCCTGGATTTAAACTAGTGCGTTTTTGTATAAGGAACAAAATATTTGTTACTATAGTTCCTGGTGTATCATCTTTAATTAGCGCGCTTCAACTATCATCGATTCCTATAAACAAGTTTACTTTTCTTGGTTTTTTGCCAAAATCAAAAAATGATGTTGTTGATTTTGTTGAGATTTTAGAAAAAAGTGATTCAGCCTCCGTTTTCTTTGTATCGCGTCACAAAATTTTATCTTTTCTAGAAATTCTATCGAATAAGTTAAGAGAAAGAAAAATTGCTGTTTGTAAAGAGCTTACTAAAATCAATGAGAGGATTTTTATAGGAAGCTCTGATGAGGTCTATAAGGAGTTCAGAAAGAGCTCAAAAAATACATTGGGTGAGTTTGTAATTGTTGTAGAAAGTAACAAAATAAAGGCGAATAATTCATCTTTTGATCTTGGTTTAGAAAAGATTAAAGTTATCAATAAATTATTAGATAAATTTTCTTTGACCGACACCGTTGAAATAGTACATAAAATTGGAAATATAGGGAAAAAAAGTTTATACAAAAAGGTTTTAGAAATACAAAATGAAAAGTAAAATAACCCCACTACTTTTAATAATTGCACTTACATTTCATTTGTACGGCTGTTCTCCTGCCGGGGTGTTGGGATCAGGGGCCGCAACGGGTATGGTGGTTGCTGAAGGCGATAGAAGTTTAGGCGGCGTTGTTGATGACGCAACTATTAAAGTAAATATTGCTGCTAAGTTTATTAACTCTGGTGATAATTTGTTTGTTGATGTCGGCACGAATGTCTTAGAGGGGCGTGTTTTGTTAACAGGATTGGTCGATAATCAGGAAATTAGAATTGAAGCAGTTAGGGCTGTTTGGGAGGTGGAAGGCGTAAAAGAGGTTGTTAATGAAATACAAATTGGTAACAGAGATTCTATAAAAGAATATGCTCAGGATGTTTGGATAACTACCCAAATAAAAGCTTTAGCAGCTAAAACAATTGGACTAAGGTCAATTGCTTTTAATTTCGAAACAATAAAAGGAAAAGTTTATATAGCAGGGGTGACTTCCAGACCCGAACAATTGAAAAAATTAATTGAGGTAGCTAAGTCGGTTAAAGGGGTAAACGAAATAGTAAACTACGTAATAATAAAAGAATAGTTATAATTTTGAGGCTAAATCTTCACCACCAAGAATGTGAATATGAAAGTGTGGAACTTCTTGCCTACCGTTTTTTCCTGAATTTGAAACCAATCTATATCCATCATTTTTGATACCCAACTCTTCAATAACCAAATCTACTTTTTTAAAGAAATCAGAAATAACAGAAGAATTATTGTTTTTTACAAATTCTGATAAATTAACACATGGTGACTTTGGAATTCCTAGCACGTGAATTTTTGCTGCTGGGTTAATATCATAAAAAAATAGACAGTTTTCATCTTCATAAATTTTATTACACGGAATCTCACCTCTTATAATTTTTGCAAATATATTATTTTCGTCGTACATTTTTTCTTTTATCTAACTCTTTTTTAATATCTTGATAATTTATTTTTTTTGAGCTGAGCAAAACAAATAAATGGTAAATAACATCTGTCGCCTCTTCAATTGTTCTTTTTTTTGATCCTTTGAGATAATCTATTATTAGTTCGGCGCTTTCTTCGCCAAATTTTTGAGCTATTTTTTTTTCTCCTTCTTTAAACAGATTAACAGTATATGAATTATTATCTTTTGTTTTCTTTCTTTTTTCAATAATATTAAAAAGGTCTAAAAAGGGGTTGTTCATTTAAACTCTAACTTTTATATTTCTTTTGTATAAGTATTTTTTTACATCCATTATACTAAATTCATTAAAATGAAAGACAGATGCTGCAAGCAGTGCGTCTGCTTTTCCAATTTCAATACCTTGGTAAAAATGATCTATTGTTCCTACGCCACCACTGGCAATAACTGGTATTTTCAATATTTTATTTGCCTCTGAAAGAATGTCCAAATCAAAACCTGATTTTGTTCCATCTCTATCCATCGAAGTTAAAAGGATTTCTCCCGCTCCCAATTCTTCAACTTCTTTTAACCATCGTATTGCATCTATCTTGGTGTTCTGAGTTCCGCCATGTGAATAAACGTTCCAATTATTATTGTTTTTCTTCACATCCACAGCAACAACAATACACTGACTGCCAAAGTATTTGGATGATTCTTTGATTATGTTTGGGTTTTTTATTGCTGCAGAGTTAATTGATACTTTGTCAGCCCCAGCCTTTAATAGGTTTTTTATATTGTCGATAGATCTTACGCCCCCACCAACTGTCAATGGAATAAAAACCTCTTTGGCTGTTTTTTCAACCATATTAATTATAGTGTCTCTTTCTTCCAAAGACGCACTGATATCTAAAAAACAAATTTCATCGGCACCATTTTCTGAATAGAATTTTGCTTGCTCAACGGGGTCTCCTGCGTCAATTAGGTCTAAAAAATTTATTCCTTTTACAACTCTTCCCCCTTTAACATCAAGGCATGGTATAATTCTTTTTTTAAGCATTTTTATCAAAGATTTCTTGTGTTTTTTTTAAATCAATTTGTCCAACATAAAACGACTTCCCAGCAATAACACCTTCCAAATTATCTGAGTTTATTTTTATTAGCTTTTGTATATCAGATTTATCCTTAAGTCCGCCGCCTACTATTAAATTTTTTTTTGTAAGACTTAAGTTTTTTAATATCATCTCTTGGTTTAACCCTGTTAACATTCCATCTTTTTCAATATCTGTTAAAACAAAGCCTCTAATTTTTGTATTATTGTAAGTTTTAAAAAGTTTGGCTGGGGTATAACTGCTTTCTTCTTTCCAACCTTTAATCATTATTTTGTTTCTTAATATATCAAGAGCTATATAGACTTTGTTAGGATGATTATTAGTAATATTTTTAACACCTTGTTTGTTAGAAATTGCAAAAGAGCCAATTATTAAATAGTCTGCGCCAAGATCAAAATATTTGTTTGCTATTTTCTCAGACCGAATTCCACCACCGATTTGAATTGGTATTGAAATTGATTGTCTAATTTGTTTTATAGTATCATCATTAATATTATTTCTTCCAAAAGCAGAATCAAGATCCACAAGATGCAAGCGTGAACATCCCTGATCTTCAAAGTATTTTGCTTGCTCAACAGGGTCTTCGTTAAACACAATACTGCTAGAGTCTTCCCCTCTAGTTAGTCGTACACATTTATTTTCTTTTAAATCGATAGCTGGAATAATTTTCACTATAAGTCTTTATGGTAGTAGTAACCTTTAATTCTGTTTCCATTAATAAAGGCATATGAAGGATTTTCTCCCCACCTTGAAAAACCCTTGCTTTCAAAAAGTTGAATTGCTGCTAACTGCGTCTCCCTGATATCAAGCTGAATACTCTTTGTATTATTTTCTTTTGAAATTTTTATAGACTGATCAATCATAGCCTTTGCCAACCCATAACCTCTTGCCCATGGCGCAACAAAGTGTGATTGTATTTTGGCAATATTTTTTTGTGCCTCATTGTTTGGTGGGTTAAAGGTTATAAGCAATGCTCCTGCTATAGTTTCATTTAACCTTCCAACAATTAAAATATTTGATTTGATTAACACAATACCGTTCCAATAATTTTTTAATGTGTCTCTTGGAGGTATTGTGAGCCAACCGAAGCCACCACCTGCTCTTATTGCTTGTTCAGTTACACTGCAAAGATCAGCAAGATCAGTTGTGGTAATTTCTCTTATATTGTCGACCGCAATGTTTATATTTTCCTTAACAAGACTGTTCATATTTTTAAAAAGTTTTTAATAATCTTTAAACCCTGATTAGAGCTTTTCTCAGGGTGAAATTGAAGGCCATATATATTCTCTTTACTAATAATTGAAGGAAAATTTATTCCATAATTTGTTTCGGCAAGGATATTTTCCTTGTTTTTGCAATCAAAATAGTAGCTGTGGACAAAATAATAATCTGTTTGTGGTGGGTTAATAATATCTTCCTTTTTTAACAATTTTATAGAATTCCATCCTATATGTGGCATTTTTAATTTTTTTGAAGGAAGTTTTTTAATTGTTCCTGAAATCCATCCAAGCCCTTTGTAATTTCCATTTTCTAAACTGTTATCAGCAAGTAATTGCATTCCTACACAAATACCAAAAAAAGGTTTTTTTTGTGTGATTGAAAAATTTTCAAGCTCATCAAGCATGCCTGGTATTTTTTTTAGTCCATCAACACATGTTGAAAATGCACCTTGTCCTGGCAAAACAACGTGAGAAGATAGCTTTAGTGATTTGGGATTATTGGAAATTTTAACTTCTGCATTAATATTATAATCTTCTATAACTCTTAGAAAAGATTGTTTGGCTGATAAGATATTTCCAGAACCATAATCTATTATGGTTACAATTTTTTTCATTATTTTATAGCATTCCTTTTGAAGAAGGTATTGTGTCTTTTATTCTCTCATCAATTTTTAATGCTTGCTTAACACTTCTTGCGAAGGACTTGAAACAAGACTCAATTATGTGGTGGTTATTGTCACCATAAAAATTTTCAATATGAAGATTACATTTTGCTTCATTAGTAAATGCCTTAAAAAATTCATGAAAAAGCTCCGTGTCCATTTCGCCAATTTTTTTCAATCCCAATTTTACCTTCCATATTAGTTCTGGTCTGCCAGAAAAATCTATAACAACTCTCGAAAGGCTTTCGTCCATTGTAACATAGAAAAATCCATATCTGTTTATGCCTTTTTTTTCACCAATAGATTTATTAATTGCGCTAGCAATTACATATGCTGTGTCTTCTACTGTGTGGTGAAAATCAACATGTGTATCGCCTGAGGCCTTTAATTTTAAATCTATTAAGCTGTGGTGTGAAAAAATTTCCAACATATGATCAAAAAAACCTATTCCTGTTGAAATATTATTTTGTCCAGTCCCATCGATATTAATTTCACAGACAATGTCTGTTTCTTTTGTTTTTCTGTTAAATTTTGCAAATCTCATAAATTGGCCTAATATCAGTGATATATAAAATATTCTAGGCAAATCACTTGATTAAAAGAATTAAGTAGCCATTTTATTCTAGGAAATAATAAAAATGATAAAATCAACAACAATTATAGGAATAAGGAAAGACAATTTAGTGGTAATTGCTGGAGATGGACAAGCTAGTTTTGGAAATACAGTAATGAAGTCAAACGTAAAAAAAATAAGGAGATTGGGTCAGGATAGCTCTGTAATATCTGGTTTTGCGGGCTCAACAGCAGATGCTTTTGCTCTATTTGAAAGATTAGAATCAAAATTAGATCAATATAAAAACCAACTAATGAGGGCTTGTGTTGAACTAGCTAAAGACTGGCGAACAGATAGGTATTTAAGAAGATTAGAGGCAATGATGATTGTTGCAAATAAAGATGTTAGTTTGTTGTTGTCAGGAACTGGTGATGTTATTGAGTCAGATGATGGTATTTTAGCTATTGGATCAGGCGGTCCTTTTGCCAACAGCGCTGCAAAAGCCCTTATTAAAAACACCAATATGAATGCTAAAGATATCGCTGTAGAGTCCTTAAATATTGCTGCAGATATATGCATTTATACTAATCATAATATAATTTCAGAAACTATAGAGTTGTAATGGAATCTAGTTTTAGTCCCAGAGAAACTGTCTCAGAATTAGATAAATTTATTATAGGACAAAAAAATGCAAAAAGGGCTGTTTCTGTTGCTCTTAGAAATAGGTGGAGAAGAAAACAGCTAGAGAAAGATTTAAGGGACGAAATAGTTCCTAAAAATATTTTAATGGTTGGTCCAACAGGTTGTGGCAAAACAGAAATTTCTCGAAGGCTTGCTAAACTTGCTGATGCACCGTTTATAAAGGTTGAGGCGACTAAGTTCACTGAGGTAGGATATGTTGGGAGAGATGTTGAGCAGATAATAAGAGATTTGGTTGAGATCAGTATTAACAAAACAAAAGAAAAGATGGGTCAAGAAGTTAAAGCCAAAGCTGAAAAAAATGCTGAAGAGAAGATATTAGATATATTGGTTTCAAAAACATCAAGTGAGTCGACTAGAGAAAGTTTTAGACAAAAGCTTAGAGTTGGTGAGCTTAACAACAAAGAGGTTGAAATACCAGTATCTGCAAACCCCTCAATGAATCTCCCAACGATGGATATACCTGGAATGCCTGGTTCACAAATGGGAATGATAAATCTTGGTGATGTTTTTGGAAAAAATTTTGGAAAGCAAAAGAAAATGAAACGAATGACTGTAAACGAATCACATGCTTATCTCCTACAGGAAGAAACTGAAAAGCTTTTAGATCAGGACAAAATTACCACAAGAGCTCTAGAAAATGTGGAGCAGAATGGAATAGTTTTTATTGATGAAATCGATAAAATTACTTCTAGAAGCGAAAGAAGTGGAGCAGATGTATCAAGGGAAGGGGTTCAAAGAGATTTATTGCCTTTAATAGAAGGAACTGCGGTCTCTACCAAGCATGGTGTGGTTAAAACAGATTATATTTTATTTATTGCATCTGGAGCATTTCACCTTTCAAAACCATCTGATATGTTGCCTGAACTCCAAGGAAGATTACCTATAAGAGTTGAATTAGAAAGTTTGTCAAAAAATGATTTTAAACTAATACTGACAGAAACACAAAACAGCTTAATTAAACAATATGTCGGGCTTCTTGGAACAGAAAAGGTTGAGCTTGAGTTTGAAGAAGATGGTATTGACTCTATCGCCTCACTTGCTACAGAAATAAATCAAAATGTAGAAAATATTGGTGCTAGACGGCTACACACAATTATGGAAAAGTTGCTTGAAGAGGTTAGTTTTAATGCATCAGATATTGGCCCAACTAAAATAACTATCAATAAGGAATTTGTTGAAACAAATCTTGTAGATTTAATAAAAAGCCAGGATCTTTCTAAATTTATACTGTAAAGATTGATTTTTATATCAACCTTACCTAACAATTGTTTGTGATTAAAAAAATACGACTAGAGCTATCAATAATGTTGTTGTTGTTGGTAAATATTTTTTTTTCATACAGCCTTGATGTCAGTGTAAATAAATTTTTTTCGAATTTAAATTATGGCAATGAGGCATTATTTTTAAAAAACTATTTTACAAAAATAACTCAGCTGGGTGATTCTTTGTGGTATTTTTTAATTATCTCAATAGTTTTTTTTGTTACAATTGTGCTAAGAAGAATAAAGATAATTTCCTCAAAAAATTATTTAAAGTTAAAAAATTTGTTAATTTTTTGTTTTTTGTATTTAGCTATTGTCGGATTGGTTACCCAATTGTTGAAACATGTTATTGGAAGGCCAAGACCAAACCATACTGACTTAGACGAAGGTTTTGGTTTTAATTTTTTTTCAATGGAGTCAAGCTTTCACTCATTTCCATCGGGTCACTCTTCAACTATAGCATCTGTGGCATTGGTTTTGGGAATGCTTTTTCCAAGGATAAAAATAATTATATATATTTTTGGTTTTTTTGTTGCAATTAGCAGAGTTGTGGTAGGGGCCCACTATATAACTGACGTAATTGCTGGGTTTGTTTTAGCAATCATGATATATAAAATCTTTATTGTTTTTTTTAAATCAAAATCTCCTGAATTAATCTCACAAAATACTGGAATAATAAAAAACTCTCTTTTAATTCACACTGGTGTTGTTTCGTTTATCTTGGCTGTATTTATAACTTTGGGTTTTGATTTTGATATTTTTTTTAGTGGTCTTTTTTACAGAGGAGATAGTCAGTTTTTTCTTCAAAGCACGGATCTTGTTTCAATAATTTTTAGAAAAATTTTATTACCATTTTTGTTATTATATATTTTTGTGTTTCCAATTTTTGGAATATTTATACCAATTCATAGCTTGTTTTTTGGGTATAGTTTTAAAATAAGAGAAATAATTTATATTTGGGGGGCTGGAATAACAACGCTTTTACTGGTTGTTAATATTTTATTAAAAAACATGTGGGGAAGGGCTAGACCAAATGATATTTTGAATTTTGGTGGAAGTAGTGATTTTTCACCCTGGTTCAAAATTAGCGACTCATGTGTGTCGAATTGTTCTTTTGTTTCAGGAGATGCATCGGTTGGTTTTATGTTAGTTTCACTATATTTTGTTACAAATAAAAAAATTTATTTTTATTTAGCATTAATAATTGGTTCAACTCTTGGAATAATTAGAATTAGTGCTGGTGGCCACTTTTTAAGTGATGTTATTTTTTCTCAAATTGTGGTTATGGGAACATTGTTTTCTATTTTTGGTATATATAAAAAACTTAATGTCAAATAAGCTTTTTTTTTATTTAATAATATCCCTAACCGCACTTAAGGTTTTCTCATCTTATTTTACTTCTTTGTCTATTTATGGGGATGAGGCACAATATTGGCTGTGGTCAAAAAGTCTAGACCTAGGGTATTTCTCCAAGCCCCCTCTTCTGGCTTGGTTTTTGTCAGCTCACACTGGTTTGTTTGGTGATTCTTTTTTGTCTTTAAAGCTCTTTCCAATTTTTGTTTATTTATTTATTTCATACTCAGTTTACAATCTTTGTCGAAAGCTATCTTTGTCGCAAAAGGATTCTTTTTTTTGTTCAATTAGTTTTTATATTATCCCCGCAGCAAGTCTTTCATCTTTTTTAGTTTCAACTGACTTGTTGCTTTTGCTTTTTTGGTCTTTAAGCATGAAAGCTCTTTTAGAATTAACAACCAACAATTCAACAAAAAATTATTTTTTTTTGGGAGTTTTTTTAGGCCTGTCTTTTCTTGCGAAATATGCTGCAGTGTATTTCTTTTTAAGTTTAGTTTTGCTCATTTTTGCAGATAGAAAATCAAGAAAGAAAATATTTGGTAATTTTTTTGGGTTATTTATTTTTTCCCTGTCCTTTGTTATTCTTTTGCTGCCAAACATCATATGGAATTTCAACAACAGCTGGGTAACTTTTGCCCATACATCTAGTAATGCCAATTTGAAAAATATAAATTTAAATGTTTATGAGCCCTTAAAGTTTTTTGTTTCACAGCTTTTAATGGTTGGTCCTGTTTTATCATTATCATTTGTTTTTATGATAAGGTCTTTTAAACTAACTTTTGAAAATAAGTTTTTATTAATTTTTTCTCTTCCAATTATTTTTATTGTTTTGGTTGAAGGCTTTCTTGTAAGGGCTAATGCTAATTGGGCAGCCCCAGCACTAATATCAATTTTTATTTTGTTTTTCAAAATTGTTTTAGACGCCAACTCAAAACTACTCAAAATTAACTTTGTTTTTAACTATTTTGTTGCTGTGTTTTTGTTTTTATCTATTTTACTGTCTTCGCAAAACATTATATTTGACCGAATTAGAGGTGTTGATAATTTTGTTTATGAAATTTCATCGATAATTGGTGAAAAAGATCTGGTTGTTTCAGATAGAATTATTTTTTCAAGTGCTTCGTATTACTTAAAAAACAAAGGTAATAAAATCTACATGCCTTTTAGACAAGGGTCTTTAATATCAAATCATTTTCAAATAATTTCACCCCTAAAACCTAACAGAGAAAAGGGGTTTTTCTTTATTGGGGAACTTGAAGACATTGCTTATTTGGATCAAAAGAAAAATAGCAAGTTAGTAAAAGAGTTTTTTGTTTCTTTTAGTAAAAATAATTTAAGGTTGTATGAAATTAATTTTAAATAGTCTTTTTCTAATTTTTTTATTTTTGTGTGGTTCGTGTTTTTCACAAAACATAGATAAATCATATACAATTAAAGTAAGTGGTTTTACAATTGGAAAGGCGCACTGGAAAACAAGTATGGACGAGACCAACTATATCAACCACATTAAGATAGAAAGTGGGGGGGTGCTTTCAATTTTATATAATTTTAGTGGTGAATACTTTTCAGAGGGTAGGGTTGGTAGCAATGGTTTAATTCCCACAAAATATACGCACTATTGGAAAACAAAAAAAATTGTAAAAAAAATGAATCTTATATTTAAAAAAAATAAATTAACAAATTTAGAGCAGAAACCTCTAGAAAAAGAGAGGATAAGAATTGATGTTTTTGATATCGTTGGGCCAAAAGACCCGCTTACATCTTTTCTTCAAATTGTTATGGGTAAAAAAGAATCTTTAGTGGTTGATGGAAGAAGATTATATACAATGGTTTCAAGTTTTAACAGTAAAGAAAACAGGAGCCTGGTTGAAATAACAAATTATTCTAATTTGTGGGCTGATCACAAAAGAAATAAATTTGAAAAAATAGTTTTTGAAAAGAGACAGGGTGAGTTTTTGCCTTTTACAATAATTATATATTTTGACGGCAGGGTTTTTAAATTACAAGAAAACTAAAATTTTTTTTTTCTCAGATAAACATAAAAAGCGCCTTCTCCACCATGTTGGACAGCCGCTGACTCAAAAGCAAGAATGTACCTAGATAATTTTGGTAATCTTGCCCACTCCGCAAATGATGACCTTATAACTCCATGGAAGAGTTTAGGGGGGTTAATACTGTGTTCTTTTTTAAAAAGGCCTTTTCCAGTAACAAAAAGCAAGCATCTGTGTTGTTTGTTAAAACAATCTATAATAGTTTTTGAAAAAATCTTTTCTGCTTCGAGAAGTGAGTTACCGTGGAAATCAATTTTTTTATCAATAACAAAAGAGCCTTTTTTAATTGCTTTTTTAATATTAATTTTTTCTAAGTTTAGTTCTGGGCTTTTGTTTTTGGTGTTTTCTGCCTTTTCAGTAATAATTGTACTTGTGGTGGTTTGTTTCTTTTTTATTGTTTTTGTTTTAGGTTTTTGTTCTTTTATTTTATTGTTTTTTTTTATTGGGGTGACCCCTTTCATCTGTTTTAAAAAAAAATCGTTATCATTAATCATTTTTTATAAATTCTTTTATTAAATTTTTGACTCTATTTGGGGTTTGTTTGTACCAAAGACTGTTCATCATTTCAAAACAAACAAGGTATCTGTGTTTCTTTTTTAAATTAGTTAATAGTTTTTTAAATTTTAGAACCCCTAATATTCCAATCTGAAAAACCATTTCGATCATAAGCTCTTTATCCTTTTGATTAAAGGAGTAGGGGTTAAGGTGGTTGTTAAAATCTTCAACAGCTCTTTTAAAATCATCTTCAAAAATCTCTTCAAGTTGTTGTTTTGTTTTTTTTGTGTTGATTAGGTGTTTTTCGTGGGACAAAACCAGGTGCCCGTATCCAATTGTTAAAAAACCAAGTTTGTCCCTATAAGGTTTTTGTGAAAATCCTTCGTTTTTTTTAATTCTTTTTTTAAGATTGTAATAATTCAAATTATTATGTTGAAACAAGGGTCCATGCAGGGCCGCTTGAGTTTTTAGGCTTTTCAAATACCCATGTGTCTTTATTTTTTATAATATTTTCTTCATTGTCACCAACTATTTGTTCGCTTACAAAATTAACAGCAATGGTAATTATTCCGTTTTCAACCTTCGCATCCTCAATTCCTTCAACAACCAAAGAATAAAACTGTGATGATGGGTTGTTTGAGCCGGAGTCTATTGCGCTTTCAAAGGCCTTATAAACATCTTTGGATACTAGGTTTTTGAGAGTTTTTTTATCACCTTTGTTGAATGCTGTAATAATAATTTCAAAAGCCTTCTTTGCGCCTTCTAGAAAAATTCTATGGTCGAAACTATCTACTTTTTTGTAAACAGATTCAAGCTTTTGTTCATTTTCTCTTAGTTGTGGTATTTTAAAATTCGCTTCTTTTGGTTTTTCTTGTAAAATTTCTTTTTGATTGGTGTTTTTTTGAAAGCCAGTTCTTTTACCCAAAACACTTCTTAGGCGATAAATTATAAAAACCGCAATAGCTGCAAATATTATGATGTCAAAAAACTGCAAATCTCCATAAACCATAAATGAATATATAATTACTTTTTTTTATTTTAATAGTTATATTTTTTCCATAACGGTTCTTTTATTTCATTAACCATTTTCTTGTGCAGGACAACGTCGTCGCCTGAGGCATCAAAATTGATTATTCCTTTATTGTTGTTGTTTTTTGTTTTTTTTAGATCTGTGTTTGTTTGTTTGTTTTTTGAAAGATTCATTGAAAATTGTTTGCCGCCTCTCAACTCCAAATAGACCTCTGCTAACAGCCTTGAATCTAATAGTGCGCCATGAAGGTCTCTTTCTGATAAATCAATTTTAAACCTTCTGCATAAGTAGTCAAGATTTGCCACCCTTGTGTTAAGAACCTTCCTAGCAAGAGCAACTGTGTCAATTACAGGGTTTGAAAGTTTGGGCCTTCCAGTTAATGTAAGCTCATTATTTATAAAACCAACGTCAAAGTCTGCGTTGTGTATAATTAGGGGGTCGTTATCAATAAATTTAAGAAATTCATCACAGTGATCATTGAAGCTTTTTTTGTCCTTTAAAAAATAGTTTGTAATTCCTGTGATTTTTTGCGCGCTTTCTGAAATTTCTTTTTCAACTTTACAATAAAACTGAAGGGAGTTTTGTGTTGCAATGTGGTTTATTAGCTCAACACACCCAACCTCAGTAACACGGTCCCCATCTTTGTAACTAAGGCCTGTGGTTTCAGTGTCTATTACAATTTCTCTCATTTTAATATTTGCATTAAAGCTTTTTCAGTTGCAAAAATAAAGTCTTTTTTTGTCTTGTTGTTGTTAATAATTATGTCTGACTTAGCTCTTCTTTCTTTGTCGGTGACCTGAAAGCTAAATATTTTGTATAAGGTTTTTTTAGAGAATTTTTTATTTTTTATAACCCTTTCTGTTCTTTTTTTCTTAGTAGAAAGTATGCTCAAAACAATATCAAAGTCTTTTTCCAAATTGTTTTCAAACAAAAGAGGAATATCTGCAAAAATAATTTTTTTATTTTTTTTAGTGTTGGTTTTAATAAAGGCTTTTCTTGATTCAAAAACCTCTTTGTGGATATATTTCTCTATACTTTTTTTAAAAGCTTTGTTTTCAAAAATTATACCCGTTATAATTTTTTTGTTAATTTTTCCATTTTTTATGGAGTTGGGTGGCGTTTTTTTCTTTATTAAATTGATAAAATTTTTTTTTGGTTTGTTATATATTTCATGAACTATTTTGTCTGACTCATGAACACAATATCCTTTTTTTTTTAAATAGGATGAAAGGGTTGTTTTTCCCGAACCTATTCCTCCAGTAATACCAACAATAATTGTCATTTTATTTTGTTGTCAATTTTTCTTATAAGCGCTTTGTCTATTTTAGGATCAAAACCAAACCAATGCTTGAAGCAAGGAATAGCCTGCTCTAAAAGCATTGAAATACCATAGATTTTTTTGTTTTGTTTAAAACCTCTCAAAAAAATTGTGTTTTTGGGCTTATAAACAATATCGCTCAAAATTGTTTCTTTTTTTATAAGTTTTGCTTGTTTTTTTTTAATTGGATTTGTTGGAGTGGTATTAATTACAAGCCCTGCTTCTTCAAGATGTTTGTCAATCAATAAATAGTTTTTGGTATATTTGCTCACCCCATCAAACCTTATCGCTCTTTTTGTTCGGTTGAAAACTATAATATTTTTAAAACCACTTACATGCAGGCTATAAAAAACAGCTTGTGCTGCGCCACCATACCCCATAATAATTATTTTTTTTTCTTTGTTTATTTTTTCTTTTTTTATTAGTTTTAAGTAGCCCACCCAGTCAGTGTTTATTCCTTTGTTTTTTTTACCAATAGTAACACAATTAACTGCTCTAATTTTTTTTGAGTGCTTGTTAACAGCATCGAGATGCTTCATGATTTTTTTTTTATAAGGAATGGTTATGTTTAAACCAAAAGTTTTTTTATTATTAATTTTACTAACTATCTCTTTGTCAAAATTTTTATTATCAACCTCAATATATGAGTATTTTGCATTAATATTATATTTTTTGAACCAATAATTAAATATTAGGGGTGATAGGCTTTTTGAGGCGCTGCTACCAACAACATAATAATATTTCATTTTTTGATTCTAGACAAAAAAGATAAAAAGGGGAATAGTGGAAAGCCTAAAACATTAAAGAAATCACCTTTTATTGATGCAATTATTAGTGGGCCAAGTTTTTCTGCTTGGTAGCAGCCAACGGAGGGTAAGATTTCTTTTCCGGCTTTTTTTAAGTAGTTATTTATTTGTTTGTTATTTAAATCCCTCATTGTGATTGTTGAGGTTTGTTGTGTTGACCATAATTGTTTGTTGCCAAGACAAGCCGATGCGCCTGATATAATTTGGTGTTTTTTTCCAGCCATTTTTTTTAATTTTTTTCTTGCATCTTGAAGTGTTTTTGCTTTGTTTATAATTTGATTTTCAAAAATAATTATAGTGTCTGAGCCCACCACCAAACTTGTTGGCTTGGTAACACTAACACTCATAGCTTTTTCTTTTGCTAGAGCTTTTGGTAGTTTGAAATAACTTGTTTTTTTAATTAGTTTTGCTTTAATTTTCTCTTCATCACAAAGTGGGTTTGTTTTTGTAAATCTTAACCCTGCTTTTTTTAAAAGATTTTGTCTAGATAAGCTATTACTAGCTAATATAAATGGTTTGTTTAAAAGCATGTGTACAACTGTTCTAGTTATAAACATAATTATTTTTTTTTAAATTTATTAATTAAATAATTCAAAATTATAATTTTTAACTAACAACAGTATTTTTTTAAAAAAAAACACTCAGGGGGTGTGTTTAAGTTTTTTTCCTTTTTTTTTAACATATTATTATAATTTTTTTTTAGGTTTTTATATTGTTTTTTGGTGTTTTTCATCCCTTTCACAAAAAAAAGATAACTTTATACAATTTTTTTTATATGTTAATTCTTTTAAAAAATATAAGAATTAATACAATTAACGTTACAACTACAAATAACAACTAATAATATTTAAAATATATATTTTGACATTAAGACTCATTTTTTGTAAAAAAAAACTTCTTTTGAATTGAACCCCAACAAAAATATATGAATTTACAGGATTTAAAAAACAAACAGCCTGAAGAGCTTTTAAAGGAAGCGACAAAGCTTGAAATTGAAAACCCGTCTTCTTTAAGAAAACAAGATTTAATGTTTGCTATTCTAAAACAAATAGCAACTGATGGTGAAATAATAACGGGATCGGGAGTCATTGAAATTATGCAAGATGGTTTTGGTTTTTTAAGATCATCAGAGTCTAATTATCTTCCTGGCCCTGATGATATATATGTTTCACCAACACAAATTAAAAAATTTAGTTTAAGAACGGGTGATATTGTTGAGGGTGAAATTAGAGCGCCAAAACAAGGGGAGAGGTATTTTGCCATAACAAAAATTAATAAAATTAATGATGAAAAAACAGATGTTGTTAAACATAGAGTTAATTTTGAAGATCTTACACCTTTATACCCAGAGTCTAGGTTTAAGTTAGAGCAGGAGAAACCCATGCCTGATTTAACAGAGCGTATAATTGATATTATTGCACCATTAGGAAAAGGACAACGTCAATTGATTGTAGCCCAACCCTTTACTGGAAAAACAATTATCATGCAAAAAATTGCTAACGCAATTACTGCTAACAATCCTGAAACTAAATTAATAGTGTTATTAATTGACGAAAGACCAGAGGAGGTTACAGACATGAAGAGGTCGGTAAAAGGGGAGGTAATAAGCTCTACTTTTGATGAGCCGGCACAAAGACATGTTCAAGTGGCTGAAATGGTAATTGAAAAAGCTAAAAGATTGGTTGAATATAAACACGATGTAGTAATTCTTTTAGACTCAATTACTAGACTAGGAAGAGCTTATAATACAGTTGTTCCGTCAAGTGGAAAAGTTTTGACAGGGGGTGTAGACGCTAATGCTCTTCAAAGACCTAAAAGATTTTTTGGGGCAGCAAGAAACGTAGAAAATGGTGGATCTTTAACAATTATATCTACAGCGTTGATTGAAACAGGTAGTAGAATGGATGAGGTTATTTTTGAAGAATTTAAAGGTACAGGAAACAGTGAAATGATGTTGGATAGAAAACTAAGCCAAAAAAGAACATACCCCGCTTTTGATATTGCTAAATCTGGAACTAGAAAAGAAGAGTTGTTGTTAGATAAAGACGAATTAGGAAAAATATTTATTTTAAGAAAGATACTTGCCCCAATGGGAACTACAGAAGCAATGGAGTTTTTATTGGATAAAATGAAAGATACTAAAACAAACAACGATTTTTTCCAAAGCATGGGAACAAAAACAAGTTAATAATTACAAAACAATTTATAAAAAAACACAACCACTATAGACTTAATTAACCAATAGGTTTATTGGCCAAAAATGTCTAAATACAAAGATACTATTTACGCACTTTCAACCCCTACTGGAAAATCTGCGATAGCACTAATCAGAATATCTGGAATAAACAGTTTAAGAATTTTAAAAAAAATATGTAAAATTAAAAAAATAGAGCAAAACAAAACAAAACTAATTTTACTAAAAAACAATAAAACCATAATTGATCAAGCTATAATAACATATTTCAAAGGACCTAAATCTTTTACCGGTGAAGATATGGTTGAGATTAGTTGTCATGGAGGACTGGCGATTATTACAAAAATTTCCGAAACTTTAATTGCTTTAGGAGCAAGACTTGCAGAGCCTGGTGAGTTTACAAGAAGGGCTCTAATGAACGATAAAATAGATCTTATTCAAACAGAAGGATTATCTGATTTAATTAATGCAGAAACAGAAAAACAACGATCCCTCGCTATGTCCAATCTTTCAGGGGAGTTAAGTATGTTTGTAAAAGAATTAAATAAAGGGCTCGGTGAGATTTTAGCAAACGTAGAGGCTTTAATTGACTTTTCTGATGAAGATCTTCCAAAAAACATAACAAAAAAAATAAAAGAACAAAAAAGGAACATTGTTGTCAAAATAAAGAAAGAGATTAGTGTTTCTAAAATTTCTAAACCAATAAGAGAAGGTTTTTTGGTATCTGTTGTTGGAAAACCCAATACTGGAAAATCATCATTTGTTAACTTTATATCAAAAAAAGATGTTTCTATTGTAACCAATATTCCTGGAACAACAACAGATGTGGTTAAATCCACACTTGATATAAGGGGATACAAATTTACATTTGTTGATACAGCTGGAATAAGAAGACATAAAAACAAAATAGAAGAAATTGGAATTAAAAAAACCAAAGAAATCATCTCTTTAGCTGATATAAACCTGGTTTTTTTAGAAAAAAAAGAGAAAGAAAATTATAAAAACATTAAAAACAAAATTTTTGTTCGCTCAAAACTAGACAAAAGAAAGAAAATTGAAAAAGACAACAGTGTGTTTAATATTTCATCAGTTAGTGGAGCTGGCATTATCGCTCTTACAAGAATTATTCAAAAAAAACTTGTAAAAAAACAAAAAAATGAGCCTATTCTTTCACGTGAAAGACATATAACTATTATGAAAAAGATCTTAAACGAGTTAAACTCTATTGATTCTAGAGAAAAGATAGACATACAAGCCTTCAAGTATAGGGAGGCCTTCAGACTTTCGTTGGAAATTAATGAAAAATTTGATATTGAGAATATTTTAGATATAATATTCCGAGATTTTTGTATAGGAAAATAATTTCACGTGAAAGAAAATAAAAAATATTCAGTTGTTGTTATTGGTGGCGGCCACGCAGGGGTTGAGGCTGCTTGTGCTGCTGCAAGAATTGGTTCTGATGTTGCTCTAATAACACATAAAATAGATAAAATCGGAGAAATGTCGTGTAATCCAGCAATTGGAGGTCTTGGAAAAGGCCATCTTGTAAGAGAAATTGACGCTTTAGATGGTGTTATGGGGACAGCAATTGATAGTGGGGGTATTCAGTTTAGAATGCTTAATGAAAGCCGAGGAGCTGCCGTAAGAGGTCCAAGAGCTCAGGCTGATAGAGAGCTGTATAAAAAAGCCATTCATAATATTATAAAAAACCATAAAAACATAACTCTCTTGGAGGGCTCAGTAGAAGACATAGGAATAAGTAACGGTAAAGTTCATTATGTTGACCTCCACAACGGGGAAAAAATTCAATGTAGATCGATAGTTTTAACAACCGGAACCTTTCTTAGGGGACTGATCAGGGTTGGTAACAAGTCTTTACAAGCAGGGAGGGTTGGTGATAAGCCCTCTATTGCCCTTGCAAAAAAAATTGAAAAATTAAAGTTTTCAATAGGGCGATTAAAAACAGGAACACCGCCCAGATTATTAAAAAAATCTATAAATTTCAATAACTTAAAAGAACAACTACCTGATAAGAGGCCCACACCATTCTCTTTTATCAACAGATTTATCCACACCAAACAAATTTCATGTTTTATTACTCAAACAAACACCAGAACCCATAAAATAATTTCTGAGAATCTTAATCTTTCACCAATGTATTCCGGCGCTATTAGATCTATGGGTGCAAGATATTGCCCTTCCATTGAGGATAAGGTTACAAGATTTCCAGAGAAAAAAAACCATCAAATTTTTTTAGAACCCGAAGGCTTAGAGAGTGATTTAATATATCCAAACGGAATCTCGTCCTCTTTACCGGAGGATGTCCAAGAGAAGTTTGTTAGATCAATACAAGGTTTAGAGAAAGCAATTATAACACAGCCCGCTTATGCTATAGAATATGATTATGTAGATCCACGAGAGCTATTTCACACCCTAGAAACAAAAAAAATAAAAAATCTTTTCTTTGCTGGTCAGATAAACGGAACTACAGGATATGAAGAAGCCGCTGCCCAAGGTATTATAGCGGGTATAAACTCAGCCCTTAAAACAACAAGCAATAAGGAATTTATCGTTGATAGGTCACAGGGTTATATAGGTGTTCTTATTGATGATCTTGTAACAAAAGGAACTAAAGAACCTTATAGAATGTTCACATCACGATCAGAATACAGACTTCTTTTAAGGGCTGATAATGCAGATCAAAGACTCACACCCTTGGGAATTAATATTGGTTGTGTTACTGAATATAGGCAAAAAGAGTTCCAGAAAAAAACTAAAAAACTACAAGAGGGTTTTGATCTTGCAAAAAAACTAAAAATTTCTCCTAATAAACTTTTGAAAAACAATATAAAAATAAAACTTGATGGAAAAAAGAGGTCAGTCATGGATTTGCTTGCATACAAAAATATTGATTTTAGAAAACTTGAAAATATCTGGCCAGAACTAAAAAACCTAAACAAAGAAACAAAAGAACAAATCCAAGTTGAGTCGGTGTATTCAAGCTATTTAGAGAGGCAGAGGTCTGACATTGAGGACTTTAAAAAAGAAGAAACGTTATCAATTCCAAAAACAACAAACTTCAAAGAGGTTGGAAGCCTTTCAAATGAAATTATCGAGAAGCTTACCAAGATTAAACCACCCACGTTAGGAGCCGCATCTAGAATATCTGGGGTAACACCCGCAGCAATTATAGCAATAATGAGATTTTTAAAAAAACAAAAAAACAAAAAGGCCGCCTAAATTGAACAAAGACGAAATAGTTTCTTACTTTGATCTTAACAGTTTACAGGTTAAAAATATTGAATTTTTTATATCCTTAATAATTAAACACAACAATCACACAAACCTAATAGGCAAATCAACAATAACTAATTTTTGGGATCGCCATGTTTTGGATTGCTTACAATTGGCCAACCTTATAAAAAATAAAAAATATAAAATTCTTGATCTTGGAACGGGCGCAGGTCTTCCAGGAATATTACTGTCACTTATAGGTTACCAAAATGTTTTAATGGTTGAATCTGTAAGAAAAAAAACAGATTTTGTAAGAAAGGTTATCAACGAAATGTCTCTTGTTGCTAGGGTTGAAAACAAAAGAATTGAGAAGGTGAAAACAAGCAAACAAGACATTATAGTTTCAAGGGCCCTGGCCCCCTTAAAAAAACTACTAACTTATGCACGAATGCACTCAAATAAAAACACAACATCACTTTTTTTAAAAGGAAGATCTGTTAATAACGAGATAGAGATAGCTATGGAGAGTTTTGTTTTTGACTACAAAAAAATTAACAGCATTAGCAAAGGAGACGGATGCATTCTTAAGATAAACAACATAAAAAAAAAAGATGGTTAAAATAATTTCTGTTGTTAATCAAAAAGGGGGCGTTGGAAAAACAACAACTTCTATAAATTTAGCAACATCGCTTTCTGCAATAAATAAAAAAATTCTGTTAGTTGATGCTGACCCACAAGGCAATGCAAGCACAGGCATGGGGCTTTCTTATGATGAAAGAAGCCCAAGTCTATACGATTTAATTGTCAAGGGCTCCTTTAACCAAGAAGCAATTAAAAAAACTATTGTTCCGGGGCTGGATATTATTACGGCAAACACAAATCTTGCGGCTTCCGAGATTGAATTAACAAATATTGAAAACCGAGAGTTTGTAATTTCTAAAATATTATCCCAAACCAATGATTATGATTATATTTTAATAGATTGCCCGCCCGCCCTTGGCTTACTAACTATAAACTCTTTAGTTGCTTCTCACTCAGTTATCGTGCCGCTTCAATCTGAGTTTTTTGCTTTGGAGGGGATGTCCTCATTGATAAAAACCATTTCTCTTATTAAAGAAAACTTTAACCCAAAGCTTAACATTGAAGGAATTTTGCTTACAATGGTTGATAAAAGAAACACACTGAGCTCACTTGTTGAAAAAGATGTAAGAGATCATTTTGGAGATACCGTATACAAAACAACAATACCTAGAAACATAAAGGTTTCTGAAGCCCCAAGCCATGGAAAGCCCGCAATATTATATGATGTTAATTGTTCAGGATCTATGGCATATATAGGCCTTGCTAGGGAGCTAATTAACAAAGAAAGTAAACCGCAGAATGAACAAAGATAATAAGCTAGGAATGGGTCTAGGCGCTCTTCTAAAAACCAACAACAACAACAAAAACAACATTACCAAAATAGATATATCTAAAATTGTACCAAACAAAGAACAACCAAGAAAAAATTTTTTAGAAAAAGAATTAAAGCAGCTTTCTGAGTCAATAAAAAACCAAGGGCTCATTCAACCAATTGTTGTAAGAAAAGGAACAAGCGAAAACTATGAGATAATAGCAGGGGAAAGAAGGTGGAGAGCGTGTCAGCTTGCCAACCTGCACTCAGTAGATTGTGTTGTTATGAATGTTGCTGAGGACAGCATTTATGAGCTAGCACTAATAGAAAATATCCAAAGAGAGAGCCTAAACGTTGTTGAAGAAGCAAAAGCATACCAAAAATTAATAAGTTTAAACAAATTAAAAACAGAACAGCTTGCAACAAAAATAGGAAAAAGCGCAAGCCACATTTCTAATCTTATAAGAATATTGGAACTTGATGAAAACGTCCACCAAATGATAATTGAGGGAAAAATTACAATGGGTCACGCAAGGGCTTTAATTGGCGTGCCCGATGCATTTCAAAAAGCTAAAGAAATTTATGAAAAGAAACTGAGCGTAAGAGATGTTGAAAAATCAACAGCAGAACACAAACAAAGTAGAAAAAAAACAAACAAAGACCCAAATATCGCAGACTTGGAAAAAGAGCTTTCTGACAAAATTGGTCTTAGAACAGAAATTCAATTTAATGAAAATGGGTCAAGCGGCTCTTTAAAACTTTTTTATTCAGACTTAAATCAACTTGATGAAATTATGAAAAGGCTCAAGAAATAATTATCTTCTTTGTGCTTAAAAGAAACCTTAGCCCCAAGGAAAAATAAAGAGTTGAGTTTTTCCTTACCAACGACTCAACCTTCTGTAAGTTTTTATAAATTTTTAATATTTTTTTTTTATCAAGACTACCATAAATATTTAAAAAAGCATCCCTATCTGCAAATAAATATCTGGGAAGGTTTGAGCTTGCAGCCATTTTATTTTCTGAAGCGCTTATAATCTCTAAGTAACCCTTAAAAGAATTTAAAAAAACATAAAAATCTGTTTGGGAGTATATATTTTTGTTAAACAATTTAATCAAAAACTTATTTGGTCTCAAAATGTTAAAAAAAATCCTATTTAATTCAACCTTGTTTTCAATAAATATTATTTTTTCAACCTCATCAATGTTATTAATTTTATCACTATAAAGAGACAGGGTTTGAAGTTGTTTTAAAAACAAAACATAGTTTTTTTCACAGTTTTCAATAATGTACCAAAACACCTCTTTTGAGAATTGTATCTTGTTTTGTTCTGAAAATCTTTTTAAAACATATTGCATTCCAGCTCTATCAAGTAAATAACAATCAACCACCAATGTTTCTTTTGAGCGAGCCCAGGCTGATTTAATTTTGTTTATTTTTTTGTTGTTTGAAGAAATAACCAAAACACTGTGTTTATCACCACTATTTTCTATAGCGGAATCATCAGCCGGGTAGTCAGCCAAAACAAACAAAACCTTTTTATCTGAAAAAAGATCACCGACTAAATTTTTGTTATATTCTCCTGAGTTGTCAATTGAATAATTTTTGTTTTTAAAATCTTCTACAACATAGTTTTTGACACAAGATATTAAACTTTCATCATTTCCTGATATTAAAATTTTTTTTTGGAAAATCTCTGTCTCACCCCCCATTAATATTTCCGGCTTAATTTTCATTATAAGCAGGTATTTTCTTTTGGAACAAGCTTAACAAAATTATTTATGTTTTTCTTTATGCTTGTGGAGTATAAGCGATTAAGGGATTGGTCGGCGCCGAAGTTATATCCAAATGATTTTGGTAAAAAAGAAAACGTAGATGAAATTTTTTTATTAAACAATCTACAATCTTGTTTTTTATAAAACAGATCATAATCAACCTCAAGAACATAATCAACCCTCTCTGCAACTTGGTTTTTTTTAACAACAATATTGTTTTTGCTCTCAACAAATTTGGTAACCAAAATATAATCATGACCTTTTCCACTTCCAAAATAAGAAAACAATTCACCCAAAAACCTCTGCTCGTTTTCTCCCTCATGAACAATAAGTGTTTTGTTTTTAAACCTATTTCTGTTGTCATCTTTTTCCAAAACAAAATCAACACCACTGCATGAAAACAAAAAAAATATAATCAGCGGTAAAAATAAGCCTCGTGTCATTTAACAACAAAATTTACAATTTTATTTTTTACAAACACAGTTTTAATTATTTGCTTGTCTTGTATATGCTTTAAAATTTTATGATCTTTCATAATTTTTTCAATTATACCATTTTTTTCTTCATCTATACTAATATCAGCCAAAGATCTGGTTTTTCCATTAACCTGTACAGGAATTTTTAGTGTTTGTTCCCCATGAATTTTTTTTGTTTTTGGCCAGCTAGCCAAAACACACAGACTATCATTCCCCATTTCTTTCCAGATTTCTTCACTTATATGTGGTGTAAAAGGATGTATAATTATTGATAAATTGTTTGTGATCTCATAAAGCTCTGCCTTACTTATATTTTTTTGAGATATGTGAGAATTTAATAGGTTCACATACTCATAAATTTTAGCAACTGATTTATTGAAATGAAACTGTTCTATATTTGATGAAATATCATTAATAATTTTTTCAAAACTATCTGTAACGCTAATTATTTGTTGATCTGTGTCTGGTTTATAAAGTTTGGCTTTATTTACCGTGCCCCAAATTTTATTTATAAACTTATATGATGAAACCACCCCTCTTTCAGTCCACTCCAAATCCCTTTCTGGTGGGCTGTCAGATAACATAAACCATCTCGCTGTGTCAGCTCCATACATTTCAATAATTTCACTAGGGTCAACAACATTTTTTTTAGATTTGCTCATTTTTTCTATATTTCCTGCATAAACTTTAGAGCCACTAACATCAAAAAGGCTATCTTTTTTATTTATAACCTCAGACGGCTCAACCCACTCGTTCTTTTCATTTTTAAAGGTCCTGTGTGTAACCATTCCTTGAGTAAAAAGACCATTAAAGGGCTCGCTTAGTTCCAGGTAATTTAAATCCCGCAGAGCTTTTGTAAAAAAACGAGAATAAAGTAGATGTAAGATAGCATGCTCTATTCCACCTATGTACTGATCTACTGGCAACCAATATTTTATTTCATCAACATCAAGAGCCCTATCAAGTCTTGGGTTACAAAATCTTAAAAAATACCACGAAGATTCAAAAAAAGTATCAAAAGTATCTGTTTCCCTAAACGCAACCATTCCAGTTTCGGTACATATTGTTTTTTTCCAGTCATCTATATCTTTTAAAGAGGTCAACACATTGTTTTTATGGTGTTTTGGAAGAAGAACGGGGAGATTTTTTTTTGAAACTGGTACCACACTTCCATCCTCCCTGTATAAAATTGGAATAGGACAACCCCAATAACGTTGTCTCGAAACCCCCCAGTCTCTGAGCTTGTAATTTATTTTTTTATTTCCAAGGCCGGCAGACTCTAAAAATTCTACAACCTTATGTTTGGCACTTTCAATTTCAAGCCCATTTAAAAAACCTGAATTAATTATTTTTCCTTCACCAGTAAAAGCAGTGCTGGTTATTTTTTCATTACTGCCAGCTGGCTGAACAACAGTTATTACATCTAAACCAAACTTATTTGCAAAATCCAAATCTCTCTGATCGTGTGCTGGACACCCAAAAATTGCTCCAAGCCCATAATCCATCAATACAAAATTTGCTATATAAACAGGAAGCTCCTTCTTAGTAACTGGATGCTCCACTCTTATATCAGTATTGAGGCCAAGCTTTTCGTTATCTGGGTTTGATTTTTTACAACTTTCAATAAATTTTTTTATTCCATTGTTTTTACTAGCTAATTTTTTAGCTAAAAAATGTTCACAAGATATAGCAATAAAAGTTGCTCCAAACAAAGTATCAGGTCGTGTGGAATACACCTTAATTTTAGTTAAAGAAGATATCTGATTTTTAAGTTTAAAATCAATTTCTGCACCTACTGACTTTCCTATCCAATTTTTTTGCATTATCTTAACCTTATTTGGCCATTTATCCAAACTATCCAAGTCTTTTAATAATTCTTCTGAATAATTGCTGGTTTTTAAAAACCATTGAGATAAATATTTTTTTTCAACCTCTGCACCAGATCTCCAACCACGACCATCAATGACCTGTTCATTAGCCAAAACTGTTTTATCGACTGGGTCCCAATTTACCTCAGACTTCTTTTTATATGCTAATCCATTCTTATACATTTCTATAAAAAATTCTTGCTCATGCTTGTAATAGTCAGGATGACAAGTAGCCAATTCTTTTTTCCAATCAAAAGACAGGCCCATGCTTTTTAGCTGTGACTTCATTGTTTTAATATTTTTGTATGTCCAATCTTCAGGACTCTTTTTTTCAACCATTGCAGCATTTTCTGCTGGCAAACCAAACGCATCCCAACCCATAGGATGCATAACATTAAAGCCCTTCATTTTTTTGTATCTTGCAACCACATCACCTAAAGTATAGTTTCTAACATGACCCATATGTATTTTCCCTGACGGATAAGGAAACATTTCTAATACATAGTATTTTTTTTTATTTGCGTTTTTTTCAGTGGCAAATATGTTTTTTTTTGCCCATTCTGTTTGCCACTTTTTTTCGGCTACCTTGTGATTATATCTTGAGGACAATATTATTTAACCAGAGTTAATTTTAATTTTTTTGGCTTTGTTTAAAATTGTGTTTTCCAACTTCATATTATCGTCAGGGTTTGATGCAATATTAACCCATTGACCATCTTTTATAATTTGACAAAAAGATGCCACCTTTAAATTATTTGTTTTTAACTCCATACCATTTATAAATATGTTTAACTTGCATCTTTCATTTGAGTTTTCCCCTGATGTATACCAATCAGTAATTATTACACCCCCAACTGGATCAGTAGACGAAAGAGGCATAAAGTTTATTGTTTCAAGTGACGCTTTCCACAAATACGGATTAATAGGTATGCCAACAGACGTTACTACTGCACTATTGTTTTTATTATTTTCATCATCATCACCAAAACTGAACAAACTCTCCTTACCTAAAAGCCCCCCTCCGGTCATCAGTCTGTTTTTTGCATCAGACAAAGCTAATTCTCTTTGTGTTGCTAAATTAAAAGGAGTGCCGGACCTTCTGACAATTTCTCCTTCAGTTTGGGCATTTTCCCACAAGACCTTTTTTTCTTCTTTTGTAAGGTTCTTGTTACATCCCAAAATAAAAAGGATTAAGAGAACAGACAGGGTTTTAAAAAATAATAACATTTTTAGTTAAATATTCCATTGGGAAAGAAAAGTAAAACATAAAAAAAAGCGGCACCAAAGTGCCGCTTTATAAACATTAAACTTTAATGTTGATTAGAATGACATAGTTGCACCAACGTACCAAGCAGAACCACCTGTGTTAGAAGTAGAACCCTCGTCTTGGATATCAACTGTAGTGTAACCTAGTATTGCAGAGATACCATCAGCCACTACGTAAGTTACGCTTGCGCCAATTGAGTCGTGTGCATCGTCCGTAGTACCAGCAGTACCTGAAGTTGTACTATCTTTTGCTTCACCAGACGTTGCGCCAAGAGCTAAAGTGATATCATCACTAACAGCATAACTAATACCAGCTGTTACAACACTACCGTCAACCTGTGTGTTTGCAGCTGAGTTAGCAGCATTACCAATAGCACCATCATCAACAACAGTGTCACCGTCACCATAACCAACAGCAACAGTTAAATCACCTGTTACAGCAGAAACACCAATGTGGAAACCTTCAGTGTCATTAGTTAACTGAGTTCCAGTTTTTGCTCTTTCAGATCCTGAAACACCAGCACCAATAGTAATTTTAGTGTCATCAGCATCAGTTACGTATGTAGCACCAACACCCCATGAGCTGTCCATGTTAGCAGTAGCAGTTTTATCTGCACCATCATCTGTACTGTAAGAAGCAGACACTTTTAGACCATCCATTAGGAAGTCAGAAGCTGAATGCCACTCAATACCTAGGGCTGTAGAACCAGCACCAAACGAAATACCAGTAGGCGCGTTAGCAGTAGTAGTTCCAGCAACACCTTGTTCACCAGCTGCACCAGGAACTGACACTGCGTGTGTTCCAGAAGCGTTACCAGCGTTTAATAATTCTAAAGCTGAACCATCTGAGAAAGTTAGCTTGATAGCATTATCATCGTCTGGAGCCCCACTACTTTCATTAGTAAGCATGAAGCTTGATGAAATAGTAGTTCCACCATCAGTAGTTTCACTTAGAGAAACTGAGAAGTTTGAGTTTGAGATATTATTGTTAGTATCAGTACCTGTATCAGGACTATCAAACTCTTGACCTAGTTTTAAGCTACCGCTCATTGTAGCTGTTATTGCTTCAGCAACTGAAGCAGCACCCAGCGTAGAAACAAGAGCAGAAGCCATTAATAGTTCTTTTTTCATAATTACTCCTTTTGAGTTAATGAATATTCATTAAGTAACGAAGGACTTTCCTTCATTACTAGTGTATTTATTAAAAATTTGAAAAAAGTACAAAAAAAGCATAATAAATTATTAATTTTTTAATAAAATGTTGTAAAAATACAACAAAAACAATGTTTAATTATAATAAATACAGAGAAATTGAGAAAATAATCGCTGATTTGGGTGTAAAAACTGAGATTGTGGCAATATCTAAAAATCACCCCAAAGACTATGTTGAGCAAGCAATATCCAATGGAGTAAGGGTTTTTGGAGAAAACAGAATTCAGGAAGCCAAGCTGAAATTTCAAGAGATATTAGTTAGGGATACTAGTATAAAACTTCACTTAACAGGCCCACTACAAACAAACAAGGTTAAAAGTGCCCTTGATTTGTTTGATATTTTCCACACCCTAGATAGGGAAAAGCTTTTAAAAGAACTATCAAAACATCCTGAAAAAACCGAAAAAAAGACATTTTTTGTTCAAGTAAATACAGGAAAGGAGCTTTCTAAAAGCGGTATATATCCGGCCGACACTAAAAATTTTATAGAGTTGTGTAAGTCATACGGTATAAATAAAATATCTGGGCTTATGTGCATACCTCCTGTTAATGAAGACCCAAAAAAACATTTTCTTCTTATAAAAAATCTTTCAGACGATCTTGGTTTGGGAGCCCCTAGCATTGGGATGAGCTCAGACTACTTAATGGCACTTAAATTTCAACCAAAGTATATTAGGTTAGGAACTATATTGTTTGGCAAAAGAGCATGAAAGATTTGTTTTATATATATGCCGACAATTTGCTTTTAGATACAATTAAAGATATTTTGTTTGGTTACGAAATTAGAACAGTTGATTTAAGTAAATTAAATGAACATAACTTTATAAACAATAATGTAGTTTTATTAATTAAAGACGAGCCATTAGGAAAAATTAATAAATCTTTTTTTTTAAAAAATAATGTTATTGTTTTTTCAAACAAAAAAGAAGGCTTGAAAAATTTTATTAGTGACAATACAAAAGTGCTTCAAGGACACGTAAGTGCAAAAAAGTTTTATGACGAGATAAAAAATTTTTTTGTTTCTAAACCATATCTTTTTAAAAACACACAAGTTTTGAACGATGTAGTCACAAACACTAACTCAGGTCTAAGTTTTATATTGACGCCTATTGAAAAAGAAATTCTAATGGTGCTGTTTAACAAAAAGCAAATAACAAGAACATACCTTTTAGAAAATGTTTTACAAAAAAGAAAAGATATAGAAACAAAAACAATAGAAAGCCACCTAACAAGAATTAGAAAGAAGCTTAGCAAAATTAAAAGTGAAATTGTAATTTCATCAAAGAATGAAAATATTTTTTTAGATTTTTAGTTTATATATGGATCAATCATTGAAAAAAACTTTTTATCAAACTCTTTAACAAACTTGTGATCAAAAAATCCCAATTCTAGGATTTTGTTTTGTTCAAAAATTAATATTTTTCTTAGTTTAATCGGGTTAATTTCATATACAATTTGTATGGTGTACACAATACCATCTATTTCCGCTGTTTCAGATAATTGAATCAGATTTTTTGTTATTTTTATATTCGGTTTATCTAAAAAATAATCTTTATTAAAAATTTTAAAAAAAACACTAACATAACTTTTTTTAGTATTAAAAAATTGAGACTCTTTTAAGTCGTGATTAATATAAATTCCTTTTTTTGCTGAAAATATAAGTGTTAATTTTGTTGGATCTTTATACTCAACTCTTATTCTTTTTTTACCAAAATAAATAACACCTTCCTCAATAGTTTCTGAGCCACTTTGTATAAATAGTGCAGAAGTGTTTTGAAGGCTGTTGTTATAGTCTATAATTTTTGAACTTAGATCTTCACCATATGTATTTCCACAAAATAAAATACAAAACAAAAAAATATTAATTTTTCTTAAGAACCTGCCTTTTTCCTGCATTGTTTGCCTCCGATACTATTCCGTCGTCTTCCATTTTTTCTACTATTCTGGCCGCCCTGTTATACCCAATTTGCAGATATCTTTGAATATAGCTTGTTGAAACTTTTTGTTGTTTGACCACTATATCCACTGCCTTACCATATAGATCGTCTACTCCGCCCTCATCAAAACTAAAAGCCATTGATTCGTTTTCAGATTTTTCATCTATAGTAATTTCATTTTTTTGATCAAAAACTGATTGTTCTTTTATTGAGTTTACTACTTTTTCTATTTCTTGTTCAGAAATAAAACCTCCGTGCAGTCTTTTTAAATTTGATCCATTTTCCAAAAACAACATATCACCACTACCTAACAACTGCTCTGCGCCCATTTCATTTAAAATAGTTCTACTATCAAATTTACTTGCCACTTTATAACTTAGCCTGCTAGGAAAATTTGCTTTTATTGTTCCTGTTATGACATCTACACTTGGTCTTTGTGTTGCGGTTACGAGATGTATACCTGAAGCTCTTGCCATTTGTGCCAATCTTTGAACTAAGTTCTCAACCTCTTTTCCAGCAACCATCATTAAGTCAGCCATCTCATCAATTACCACAACTATGAAAGGCATTTTTGAAAACGGTATCTCTCTTTTTTCAAAAACAGGTTGCCTGGTTTCATTATCTATACCTGTTTGAACTTTTCTAAACAATTTCTTTCCTGTTGAGAGTATTTTTTTTGATTTATCATTATATGAATTTATGTTTTTTACATTAAGAGAACTCATTAACTTATATCTATTTTCCATCTCTCTCACTACCCACTTAAGTGCAAAAACAGCTTTGTTAGGATTAGTCACAACAGGTGTTAAAAGGTGCGGAATATCTTCGTAAATACTCAGCTCTAACATTTTCGGATCTATGAGGATAAGCTTGCATTCATCTGGTTTAAATCTGTATAGGATGCTCATTATTATAGTATTAATACCAACTGATTTTCCAGAGCCTGTTGTTCCAGCAATTAAAAGATGTGGCATTTTTTCTAAATCAGCATACACTACCTGACCAGAGATATCTTTTCCTAAAGCCAAAGTTAGAGAATTATTCAATCTTTCAAATTGTGAATTTTCTATGAGATCTCCAAACATTACATTTTCTCTTTTGGTGTTAGGAATTTCAATGCCCAGACTTGTTTTTCCTGGTTGAGAGGATATTCTGGCAGAAACAGATGACATTGCTCTAGCTATATCATCTGAGAGGCCAATAACTTTGCTAGCCTTTATACCTGCGTTTGGAACAAATTCATAAAGAGTAACTATTGGGCCGGTTTTAAAGCCCATAACTTTACCTTCAACCCCATACTCTGCTAAAACCTTTTCCAATTTTTCTGAATTAGTTTTGTTTAAAACCTCAGCCTCTTTTAGATGCGAGTTTTTTGTACTAGATTTTATTAAAAAATTAACATCTGGAAGATTAAAAAATAAATCATTTTTATAAGTGTTCGAGCCTCTTTCAGAATAATCTTGTTTGTCTGTGATTTTAGGATTTTTTAAACCCCTTGTTATTGTTGGTTCATTTTTAATTCTGTTTCTGGTTTTTTTAATAAAGGTTTTTTTTAACGAAGAAGATCCGATAACTTTAATTGGTTTAATAAAAGTAAAAATGTTAATAAAAAATAATTTTTTCAAAAAAATTATTTTTATAGAAAAACAATAGAGCAAGATAACAATTAAAAATATTAAAATAACAAAGCTTGCTAAAATATTGTAAAAAACACTCTCAACAATATTAGGCAAATAAAAAAACAAAACATCTGAAAAAATTTTTGAAATCAACCCATTGTCTAAAAGTCCAAAATTTTGTAACAAAAAAACATAATCTAGCAAGATGGCAAAAACCAAAATTAGAAATGTTTTTATTATTAATTTTCGAGTTTTCATTCCAAGAGCCAAGAATGTCCCAGTGTAGAAAGCAAAAAACATGAGAAAAAGTGATACTTTTCCAAATAGAATAATAAAGAAACTAGCGGCCACAGAGCCCCAAAACCCAAAAAAGTTTTTAACTTCGACATTACCACCAAGTTTTCCAATTGCGGGATCGTATTGGTTATATGTCAAAATACTAATTATAAAAAAAAGTGAAAAAAATATTAAAACAAGACCAAAAAAGACCTTAAGTAAAAACACTTTGAAACTTCCATAATTGAACATAATTATAATATAGATTGTAATACATTTAGAATAAGGTAATTCGAAGAAAATTATGAAAGAAATACACACTGACGCACTAATCATTGGCTCCGGGCTTGTTGGATTAGTTGCAGCACACAGCCTAGTCTCCTTGGGTTTTAAAGTAACTATTATTGACAAAAAAAAATTCTCTCATTCAAAAGTTAATAATCAAGATACTAGAACAGTAGCCGTGTCAGAAGGTTCTAAAGAATTTTTAAAAAGTCTATCATTGTGGGGCCAATTAGAAAAATATGCAGAGCCCATAAAAACAATTAAGATTTTTGATCAATTTTATAAAAATAAAATTAAATTTGAAAATGAAATACGAAATAACAAACTAGGCTATGTTGTTCAAAACTCAATCTTAAGCAAAACTTTAAGAGAGTCCCTTACACAATACAAAAGCTTACAAAGTTTAGATGGGCAAGATTTTAATAAAATTTCTTTAAAAAATGAGCTGGCAATAACATATTTAAAAAAACATAAAATAAATTCAAAACTAATTATTGCGGCAGATGGTAAAAACAGTGATATAAAAAAAATAGTTGGTAATAAAACTTATAAAAAAAATTACAACGAAAGTGCTCTTGTTATAAATTTCAATCATAAACGAAAACTAAATGGTGAGGCCTATGAAATTTTTTATAAAACAGGACCATTAGCAATACTTCCTATGAAATCATCAAAAAAAACTAGCCAAAGTACAGTTATATGGACAAATAAGGATAGCTTTCTTCAAAAACTTATGAGTTGCAAAGATGATTTTGTGTTAAATTTTATGGAAGAAAAAATTGGAAATATTGTTGGAGAGATAACTAATATTAATTCAATGCAAAAATTTTCTTTATCTGCACACATTAATGATTATTTTTTTAACAAAAGATTGATTTATGTTGGTGACTCAGCACATTCAATTCACCCAATTGCTGGTCAGGGCTGGAATTTGGGTGTTACAGACGTTAAAAACCTATATCAAATTTCTAAAAATTTAAAATATACTAAAACAGATATTGGCAGTGATTTATTTTGTAAAAATTACAATCAATTAAGCTATTATAAAGCTTTTCAACTTTTTCAAATAACTGACAAATTAAATTCGTATTTTAAAAAAGACATAAGATATTATAGATATGCTAATAGCGTTGGCTTTAATTTAATAAACAAAGCACCTGTTCTAAAAAACAAAATTACAAAATTTGCTATGGGCTTCTAATTAACCTTAAAATTGTTTTCAATGTTATTAATTTCAATCTCTAAAACTGAGAGCAGGTTATTGCAAAGATCAGCCGTTTCACCAAACTCCAAGAGCATTTGTTTTGTTAAATAATCAAGTGGAGAAATTACACAAATTATTTTTGCAAGACTTAAGCTATCAAGGCTATCAAATTCAGATGTGTCAAAATTAACTTTCTTTATATCAAGATATTTTTTAAAACTCAGCAAAAGTTTCTTATTTAAGTCAGGTAAATTTTTTTTCAAATTGTAACTTTCAACCTCTTCACCTTCTACCATTACAAACTTTAAGCTATTTTTTATAATTTTTTTTATTCTAAATCTATTTATTCCCTCAAGGTTAATTTGGTATCTTTTATCGGGCGTTTCAGTAAAGCTAGTAATTTTTCCTAGACAACCAATTTTAAAAAAATCTTTATTTTCTTTTATTTGTACCATTCCTATCAAGCGATTATTTGAAAATGCATAATCTACCATTTCGATATATCTTTCTTCAAATATATTAAGTGGCAAATTTGTATTTGGGAATAATATTGCTCCATTTAAGGGAAAAACTGGAAAAATCATCTTACGAAAACATAATACTAGAAAGTTTTTTTCTATATAAAATAGATGATTCATGCTCAAAGCCCAAAACTTCAAAAAAACTCAAAATTTTAGACTTAACCCTATCTTTGTTTTTCGGGTAATGTTCTAATAAAGTTTCAAAAGAAAGATCAAATTCATTTTTTGCAAAATATAAATCTGCAATTCTAAATATTAAATCAATATTGTTAGGGTCCTCTGCAAGCTTCTCGCTTAACTCCTCAATTGATGGTTCTTTGTTTGCTTTTTTTATTAATTCTATTTTTTTTATTACTTTTGATATTGCTGTATCTTTAACTAATTCTTCATTAAGAGATGCAAGAAATTCATCTGCTTCAGTTATTTCATTAAGGCCAACAAGAGCCTCAAGATATAAACCTATGCCAATTGGATCCTTTGAATTTTCTGCAACAAAACTCTCTAGTTGTTCTTTTGCATAACCAAAGCTTTTTTCTTTTAATAGATTTTGAATTTCATTGTAAAAATCATCAAAGTTATTTGATAGTTTTTGGCCCAAGGATTGCTCTATGAATTTAATTATTTCTTTTTCTGGTATTACTCCTTGAAATGCATTTACAACTTGTTTGTCTTTAAAAGCAAAAATAGCAGGAATTGATTGTATTCTAAGCTGAGACGCAATTTGTTGATTTTCATCAATGTTTATTTTTGCTAAAACAACTTTATCTGGAGAAGAGGAGATTATCTTTTCCAGAATTGGTGTTAGTTGTTTGCAAGGACCACACCATGGAGCCCAAAAGTCTACAATAATGAGCCTTTTGGTACTTTCTTCAAGGACCATTTTTTCAAACTCAATTTCGTTTACATTAATTATGTTAGTTTGGTTCATATGATTTTATAATTTTTTGATTGAATGAAGAGAAAATATGTATTTTTTTATTTTTTTCAATCATAAACTCAATAAACTTTTGTGTTTTCATTGTAGTTGTAACAGTGTTTATAAGTGGATGAAAATTTATTAAAGTTGACTCATATAATTTTTTTTCAAGATAAAAATTGACGACATTATTTTTATCATTAAGTAAAGCAAAAGGTGAAACTGAACCAGGTAAAATACCAAGGTGCTCTTTTAAATATTCCTCTTTTGCAAAAGATATATTTCCAAGGCCGAGCCCCTTAGAAATTTTTTTAAGATCTACTTTATCAAACTCTTCACAAGAAATTAAAAAAAAATTATTTTTTTTATTTTTCAAAAATAAGTTTTTACTATGAGCACCTTTTATTTTTCCCCTTAATTTTTTTGAGTCCTCTACTGTAAAAAGAGCTTCGTGTTTGTTAACTACCAAGCCATTATCATATTTCTCTAACATGCTTATTAGTTGATCAGGGCTTAACATACTATATTACTTTTTTATTATACTTTAATAATATATAGTGTTACTACAAAAAAACTTATTGCGGGCGTAGCTCAGGGGTAGAGCGCAACCTTGCCAAGGTTGAAGTCGAGGGTTCGAATCCCTTCGCCCGCTCCAACGAATAGCGCGAACTTCCGCCAAAATTCCAAAGAGCAAACATAATCTTACAAAGACAAAAACTGTGTGTGTCACAGATATGTCACAACTCACTTTCGAAACAGAAAGAAAAAGGAGTGACTATGGCAACCATAAGAAAAAGAAAATTAAAAACACAAATTAGTTTTCAAGTGCAAGTTAGAAGAGTTGGTTCTGCATTAATTTCAAAAAGTTTTTTAACTAAAGAAGATGCAATTAAGTGGGCAAGAAAAACAGAAAGGGAATTGGATCAAGGTGCATTCCAAGATTACCAGGAATCAGACAAAGTAACTTTAGGCAACCTGTTTGAAAGGTATATTGCAGAAGGTAAGCATAAAAAGAAAAGACAATGGCGTTATGAGGAATATAGAAAGAACCAATTACTCGGAGATGAACTCGCTAAAGTTTCATTGCTTAAATTATCAACTAAACACTTAGCCGAATTTAGGGATAGAAGATTAAAGGAAGTAAGAGCAGCAACATTTAATAAAGATTTTAATTATATTAGTGTCGTTATAGCTACTGCCTAACAAGATTAGGGTTATTCTTTACCAAACAATCCGTGTAAATTTTTTAAAAGAGTACCAGAAGGCAATCCTCGGGACAGGATCCTCGAAGATTGGGAAGAAACAAAACTGATCAATGCTTGTAGGCAAAGTAATAATAAATATCTGCCAAAGATTATTGAGTTTGCTATCGAAACTGCAATCAGACAAGGCGAGTTATTAAATATTCAATATGACGATATAGATTTTAATAATAGATTGTTGCATCTTCCGTTGACCAAGAGCGGTTATCCAAGAACTATCCCTTTAAGTATCAAAGCTTATACAATTTTGAAGGAATTACCGAGGCGCTTGGATCGTAAAGTGTTCCCACTAACAAGAGATGCACTTAAAAATTTATTTCAAAGAGCATTAAAGAAATCAAACATTCAAGAGTTTAGGTTTCATGACTTACGGAGGCATAGCTGTACTAAAATGTTTGAAAAAGGATTAAGTGTGCCAGAGGTGCAACTGACGAGTGGATACCGAAACCCAAAAATACTTTTGAGTACTTATACTAAACTAGATCCTAAGAAGATCGTAGCAAAGTTAGGATAGGAGAAAATATGATTAGTTTAATTTGTTGGATACTTTCAAAGATAATTTTCTTGGTAGGATTAATTTACATAATCATTTGGTACTTCTTTTAGTTTCCCTTGCACATGTATCGCATGGTGGGGGTTAAGGGGTGGTCGAACACGCCACTCCTGGCATAGTAGCACAGAGAACACAGTACGCTGTGTGAACAGTCAGAAAGAGAAAGTGAGAAATTTAAAACTAACAAAAGTTCTTAATTATATCTTTAAACATTTTTTTAGATTTATTTAACTCGTTTGTTATGACATATTCATTAGTTTGATGAGCTAGACTTGTAATTCCAGGTCCCAATATAACGGTAAAAGGATTTTTGTAAACTTTTTGTAATGGAGCAGCATCTGTAAAATATTTTGCAGTAAGAGGTTTAAATTTTTTATTATTATATTTTGATATTTTTCTTAAAATTTCTAAATTTTCCAAACTCTGCCATTTATTATTATAAACTAATTCTTGATTAGCAATAATTTCTAATCTGCATTTATTTTTTATAAATTTTTTTATTTTATCTAAATATTTTTTATTTGGTCCAACTGTTCTTATATCAACAAAAATTTCCGCCAAATCAGGTACGGAATTAATGTTTTGACCACTTTTAAACATGCCTACATTAAGGGTTGGTTTTCCAAGATACTTATGATTATCATTAAATTTTAATAATTTAATTTTTTCAATAATTTTTATAGATTTGTAAATAGAGTTTTCACCAAATTCAGGTGACGAACCATGAGCAGATTTACCATCTACTATTAATTTTAACCATATAACTCCCTTATGACCTACTAATGGAATATTATCTGTCGGTTCGGGAACAACAATTGCTAAAGCATTTTCATAGTTTAAAAATTTAGAGATATAGTTTGAACCCTCGCAACCAGTTTCTTCTTTAGATACTAAAATGCCTTTTAAGTTAGCTTTGCTAAATTTAAAATTCTTTAAATTAATTGCGGCAGATATAAAAGAAGCTACGCCACCTTTCATATCTGTTGATCCCCTCCCATACAATTTATTTCTTGCTAGTTTAGGATTGATTGGATCATATTTCCATTTTTTTTTACCAAAGGGGACAGTATCTAGGTGGCCGGCAAAAAATACTGTTTTTTTATGATTTGTTTTCGAAAAATCAATAAGTAAGTTTGGGTGATTTTTTTCTAAAATATATTCTTTGTAGGAAAATTTATTTTTATCAAGAAGCTTTTTTACATATTTAAATATCTCAATCTCATTTCCACCAGGATTGATAGATTTTCTTGCAATAAGTTCTTTTGTTAATTTTGTTACATCCAATTTAAACCATAACCTCTCCACCATTTGGCGATAAAGTTGCTCCACAATAAAAACTACCTTCATCGGAAGCTAATAAAAGAGCAGTGGGAGCAATTTCTTCTGGATCTGCAAATCTTTTCATAGGAATAATTTCCTTAGCTTGATCCAAAACTTTTTGATCAATACCATCTAACAATGCAGTTTGAGCAACGCCTGGGGCAATAGTGTTAACTAAAATATTATATTTGATCGCCTCTAGAGATAAAGCTCTAGAAAATGCAAAAATACCACCTTTGGCAGCACAATAATCTGTTCTATTAGGACCTCCTGAAAAAACAAGTTGCGAGGAAATGTTAATAATTCTTCCATATTTTTTTTCTTTCATAGATTGATAACATAATTGTGATAAGAAAAATGTGCTTTTCAGATGGACATTAATTGTCTTATCAAATTCTTCTTCTGTTGCTTCCTCAAAAGGTCTAGCAAAAATAATACCTGCATTATTTACCAAAATATCTGGTTGACCAATTTCCTTTATAGATTGTTCATAAAAGTTTTCACAATTTTTTTTGCTACCTATATCAATGTTCATTGCAAAGTTTTTTTTAGAAAATTGATTAATTGTTTTAATAATGTGATTGGCTTTACTATCATCGTTATAATGACAAAAAGATATATTTGCTCCTTCTTTTGCAAATAAAGTAGCAATAGCTGCTCCTATACCACTTGATCCACCAGTGATAAAAGCATTTTTATTTAAAAGTTTCATATATTATATCCTCCTTATATTTATATCCTACTTAGTGATTTACTCCAATTATCATTAATAATAAAACTTCTAGCACGAAGATATTTTAAAGCTCCGTATTTATAGAAATCAAAATCTAGAGTTGATAGTTTATCTTGAAT
>CETM01019557.1_pt1 | contig 52488 bp, 43 predicted proteins | sample 361451 | NCBI WGS metagenome assembly CETM01 (sample SAMEA2622690, study PRJEB7988) | marine metagenome | isolation source: saline water (ENVO:00002010), including
CGCGCAGGCGACGGCACCAGGTGGCCACGTCGGCGGGCTCGGATAGCGCGCGCCACTGGGCTTCGAGGGTGTCGAGCAGGTCCATCAGCGGGCCGGCCAGCGCCGCTTCCAGGCCGCCGATGTCCCCAAAGGGCTCGATGTCGTGCCAGGGGCCATCGGCAGTGTCGCCTACTGCGTAGCCCAGCAGCAGCCGGCGCAGGCCGAAGGCCCAGGTGTTGGCAGTGAGCCCACCGGGCAGGTCGAGCCGGGCGCGCTGCTCGGCGTCGAGCCCCCAGCGGATGCCGGCGCCCTCGATCCAGCGGCGCAACACTGGCAGGTCGTCGGCGGCCAGGCCGAAGCGCCCGCGCAGCGCGGGGACTTCCAGTAGATCGAGCAGGTCACTGACCGTGAGCCGCGATTCCGGCAGGTGCAGCAGCGCTTCCAGTGCCACCAGCAGCGGCTGACGGTGGCGGCTGGTCTGGTCGGAGAGCGTGAAGGGAATGTGGCGCGGGTCGTCCTGAGGCAGGCGGCCGAATACCGCCTGCACGGCGGCGGCGTAGGTGTCGATGTCCGGCACCATCACCAGCACGTCGCGCGGGCGCAGCGTGAGGTCGGCGTCGAAGGCGGCCAGTAGTTGATCGTGAAGGATCTCGACCTCGCGCAGGGCGCTGTGAGCGACGTGGAAGCGCAGGCTGCGATCCTGGGCTGGGTCCACCGCCGGCCAGGTGTCGCGGGTCTCCTGGGGCGGGCGCAGCTCGAGAATGTCGTCCTGCAGTTGCTGCAGCAGCCCCGTGGTCTCGCCGTCGGCGGGCGAGTCGAACAGGTCGATGCGCAGCGCCTCGGCATCGAACAGCGCCCGGTAGGCGTCCTGGTCGTCGAACTCATCGAGCAGGCGCAGGTAGTCGCGGCCCTGCTTGCCCCAGGCGGCCAGCAGCGGCTGGGCGTGCAGGTGCAGCTGGGTGTCATCGAGTTCGAGCGGCATGCCGGGGCGATGGCGCTGGCGCCGGCGGGCAGCCCGCAAGAGGTCCTTGTGCTCGATGATGTCTGCCCAGTAGTGGCGACAGGGGTTGTGCACGCAGAGCAGTACCTGGGTGACCTTCGACACCGCGGCCAGGGCCTCCAGTGTCTGGCGGGGCAGTGAGGAAATGCCGAATACCACCACCCGGCGCGGCAGCCCGGCGGGGCGCGTCTCTTTGTTCAGGGTGTCGGGCGTCAGTTCGCGGCAGGCCTCGAGGAAGCGGGTATGCACCCAGGCACGGCTGGTGGTGAGCCCACCCTCACCGATATCATCGCGCAGCCGCCGCCATAGCGCCGGCTGCCAGCACTGGTCCTCGGCCAGCGGACGTGTCTGGCCGCGGGCGTCGATCAGCTCGTCGCGGCCCTCGGCCCAGGCGGCGAGCCAGTCGGCGCGGTAGACCTGGTACTGGTCGAACAGGTCGGCCAGGCGCTCGGCGAGCTGGTGGCGCTTGCGCAGGTCATCGTCGTCGGCCAGGAAGCGCGCCAGGGGGGCGAAGGTCTCGTCGTCCGTAAGCTCTGGCAGCAGGCGCATCAACCGCCAGATCAGGCGTGGCTTATCCAAGGGCGAGGCCGGCGGCACGGCCTCGGAGCCCAGCACTGTACGATAGGCCTGCCACAGGTAGCGGGCCGGCAGGGTGACGTCCATCGCCGCGGCAATGCCGGCGCCGGCAGGCGGGTCGGCGGCCAGCGCCAGCTTCAGCCACTGGCTGATGCCGTTGCTCTGCACCAGAATCACTTCGTCTTCCAGCGGCCCCAGCGGATGAGTCCGCAGCCATTCCACCGCCAGGTCGCGCAGCGTTTCCAGGCGATTGCCGTGGATCACCATGAAGCCGGGGCTGAGCTCGGTTCCCTGGGAGAGACTAAGGGGCATGGCGATTCCTTCGCAGCGATGAGACGGAGGTCAATGGTGCCGCAAATCGCCTGGGGTATGAAGGCGTTACAGCCAGTACGTGGGCCAGCGTCGCTCGGCGCCGAGATTGTTGAGCAACAGCGCTACCAGCACCAGACTCACAGAGCCCGCCAGTACCGGCATCAGCAGGAAGTCATAGCCGACGGCGCCGGACATCATCACCACCAGCGGATTGGCGCCCGCTGGCGGATGCACCACGCGCAGCGCCTGCATCAGGGCGATGGCGAGCCCGACGCCGACCGCCATGGCCAGGGAGCCAGTGCCTATCAACTGCATGACCACCAGCCCGACCAGTGTGGCAATGAAGTGGCCGCCAACCACGTTGCGTGGTTGGGCTAGTGGTACGTTTGGAGCGGCGAACAGCAGCACGCAGGTGGCGCCGAAGGGCGCCATCAGCAGCGGTACCTCGGTGATGCTGGTCAGCCAGGCAACCAGGCCGATGCCGCTGATGCCACCGATCAGGCCAGTGAGGATTTGGAGGTTGTCGGGACGTGCCGGCAGGGTGCCGCCCCCTTTCATCTTGTGGAGCATGGGTCGCCTCGTTTATATGTACAGACAGGTCTGTACAGTATTATCATGTAGGCATTGAGGCAAGTCATCTGATCAAGAGGAGATATGGCCATGGCCAAGCGCGACGACATCCTGGTGACGGCGACGCGGCTGTTCAGCGAGTACGGTTATCACGCCGTCGGCGTGGACCGGATACGTGACGAGGCAGGCGTCTCGAAGATGACGCTCTATCACCACTTCCCCGGCAAGGAAGCCCTGGTGGAAGCAGTTCTAGCACAGCGCCATGAGCGCTTTATGGCCTCTCTAAAGACGGCTGTGAATGCAGGGACGACGTACCAGGAACACCTCCGCGCGGTCTTCAGTTGGCATGCCAGCTGGTTCGCCTCCGAGCACTTCCATGGCTGCATGTTCATCAAGGCGACCGAGGAGCATGCCCGCGAGCCCGAGGCCCTGCTGGCGCTTTCGCGGCGTCACAAGACCGATGTGGCAGCGCTGATCGAGGAAATTCTCGACGCGAGCGAGGTCGATGCCGCACCAGGGCTGGCGCGCCTTGTGCAGGTGACGCTGGATGGCATGATCGTCAACGCCTATTTGTTTGGGCCCGGGGCAGTGGACGATGCCTGGGCGGCGCTGGCGCCGCTGCTGGGGTTGGACGCTCGGCCGCTGGCACGCGAGGGTGATGTTGACTGGGCGAAGACCTGAGTGCGCCTGGCGCCGCTATTTCACTGACCGGGAGTCACCTCATGAGCTCATCGACGCCGCTGACCACGCCGGACGGCCGCTACATCGTGGTTCGCGGTCGCCTATGGCGGTGCACGAACCCTGGGCTTCCTGAGGCGGAACGCCAGCACTGGGTGCAGCGCCTGATGCGGGCCCGACGTAGCGTGGCCCAGGCGAAGCGTGCGCGGGATGCTGAGCTCGAGCGCGAGGCTCGCGATCAGGTCGACGAGGCCAAGCGGGCGTTGGGCGAGCGCGGGCCGGTGTGGTGGCAGGACGGTGCGCCGGACTATACCCAGTACAAGGTGAGGAACACGCCTTACGCTGATTGGTACGCGGCGCTGTAGCACACTTGATGAGGCTGTCGGGAGGCTGATGCATGGATAACGATCACGTTGAACTCGACGCCCCTATCGGCGTGATCGCCGACACCCACGGCACGCTACGCGACGAGGCGCTCTCGATGCTCGAGGGCTGTGGGCTGATTCTGCATCTCGGCGACGTGGGCAGTCGCGACCGTGATGAGGCGATTCTCACGCGACTCGGCGAGCTGGCGCCGGTGCTCGCCGTGCGTGGTAACGTCGACACGGCGGACTGGGCCGAGGGAATTCCTTGGCACCGCGATCTCACGGTTAACGGCTGGCGCCTGTGTCTGGTGCACGACATCGCCGATTTCGATGGCGAGACGCCATGCGATGCCGTGCTCCACGGGCATTCCCACAAGGCGCGCAACGAATGGCGCGACGGCCGGCTGCTGTTCAATCCCGGTGGCGCTGGCCGGCGCCGATTCTCGCTGCCGCTGACGCTTGGCAAGCTGTGGGCCGATGAGGCCACCCTGCGCGGTGCCATCCTGCATCTACCGCTCTAGTCTTTACCCTGCGTGGCGATATCCGGTCCTCTTATCGACAGGTACTTATTGGGGCGGCAATTGCGGCAGCCAGAATGCCAGGGCCGCAAGCGTGGCCAATAGAACCGGCGGGGTGATGACCAGTCCCACCTTCATGTATTGCCCCCAGCCGATGCGGTAGCCCTTGCCGGCCAGTACATGCAGCCAGAGCAGGGTGGCGAGGCTGCCGATGGGGGTGAACTTGGGTCCCAGGTCGTTGCCGATAACGTTGGCATAGACCATCAGCTGTTGGGTGGTTGCCGATACCTGAGCCTGATCGATGGCCAGTGCACCCACCAGGGTCGAGGGCATGTTGTTCATCAGCGAGGCCAGAATCGCCGAGGCGACCCCGGTCCCCACGGTGGCCACGAAGGCGCCCTGGCCGGCGAGCCACTCCAGCACCCGGGAGGCCTCGGCGGTGAGCCAGGCATTGCCGAGGCCGTAGACCACCAGGTACATGCCCAGCGAGAACAGCACGATCTGCCAGGGGGCATTGCCGATGACCTTCTTGAGCGAGATGACGTGCAAGTGGCTCGAGGTGAACCAGCGTCCGGCGATGGCCATTAGCACCAGGGCCGCCACTCCCATGATGGCGGAGAACGGGATCGACCAGCGAGTGGTCAGGAACAGGGCGGCCAGCAGCATGGCGAGTAGCGGGAAAGCGGCGAGGAAGACCTGGCGGTCGCGAATCGCGGAGGCCGGCGCCTCGAGCCGCTCGACATCGTAGCGGGCGGGGATGTCGCGGCGGAAATACCAGCCGAGCACTCCCAGCGTGGCCGCCAGCGACACCAGATTGACCGGCACCATCACCTGGGCATAGCGCGAGAAGCCGATTTCGAAGTAGTTGGCGCTGACGATATTGACCAGGTTCGAGATGATCAGCGGTAGGCTGGTCGAGTCGGCGACGAAGCCGGTGGCAATGATGAAGGCCAGGGCGGCCTCGGGACGGAAGTCGAGTCGCGCCAGAATGGCGACGACGATGGGTGTCAGCAGCAGGGCGGCGCCGTCGTTGGCGAACACCGCCGCGATGATCGCGCCGAGCATCACGATCAGCGGGAACAATAGCCGCCCCCGGCCGTTACCCCAGCGGGCGATGTGCAGAGCGGCCCAGGCGAAGAAGCCGGCCTCATCGAGAATCAACGAGATGATGATCAGCGCCACGAAGGTGAAGGTGGCATCCCAGACGATGTGCCACACCGTACCCACATCGCCCCAGCCGACGACGCCGGTAGCCAGCGCCACGGCAGCACCGCCCAGGGCGCTCCAGCCGATACCCAGCCCCTTGGGCTGCCAGATGACCAGCACCAGGGTGATGACAAAGATGGCGAACGCCAGCATGAAGGGCTCCTTTCCCGGTGGTTCGGTTCAGTGGATCGGTTCAGTGGATCGGGTGGTTGATGGGCCGGAATACGGCCTAGGCGTTGCCGGCCCGTACCGAATAGCGAACGGTCGGGTAGGCGGCCCGATGCCGGGGCAGCCGAAATGCTACCCGTTACTCGCAGACATCGGCCAGGTGCCTGGGGCAAGGCGGCAGACGCAAGGCGATTCCTGCGCATGATAAAGGCAGGAGGGGCATGGTGCCGTAAATCGCGCACGGCATAAATCAGCTGCCGCTCATTTCTTATCGGCGGGCAGACCCTCACCCCAGGTCGAAGGGAATTTCACCGGCCTCGTGAGCCAGCAGCCATTGCTTGCGGCCGATGCCGCCGGCGTAGCCGGTCAGGCGGCCATCGCTGCCGATCACCCGATGGCAGGGCACCACGATGGCGAGCGGGTTCTGGCCGTTGGCGCGGCCCACCGCGCGCTGGCCGCCACGACGGTTAAGCTGCTCGGCAATCTCGGCGTAGCAGCGGGTCTCGCCGAAGGGGATGGTGGCAAGCGCCTGCCAGACTCGCTGCTGGAAGTCGGTGCCCTTGGGGGCCAACGGTAGGTCGAAGGTCTGGCGCAGGCCGTCGAAGTATTCCTCGAGCTGGGCACGGGCGCGGTCGGTCAGGGCGTTGGGACGGGGCGTTTCATTGGCCTCCGCCTCGCTGACGAAGACGATTTCGGTGAGGCCGGCGTCACTGGAACGCAGGCGGATCAGACCCAGGGCTTCGCTCTCCGGCGGCCGGTAGTAGTCGAGGGCCTGATCGGCAGGACGGTCATTGTCACGCTCATCAAGGCGCTTATCCGGATGCTCGTCCAGACGGGCATCCGGTTGATCAAAAAGCGAGCGGGAGACAGCGGGTGCAGAGGACATGACGGTGGCTCCTGAGAGGATCGTTCTGGAGAAGGATCTTGGGCAAGCGCTACCGAGACCATAGCGGAAACTGGCCTTGGCTGCTGGTGGTTTGCTCGCGTCATTACCCTCTGGAACCGACGAGGCCGCCTCATGGGGCGGTCTCGGTGAGTGCTCATATCCCGATTCGGGGCGGAGCCGATCAGGCGTTGTCGTACAGATCGCGATAGGCCGCGTAGGCGGTATCGATCTGCTGCGCATCCGCGGCGAAGTGGTCGGCCAGCCGCACGAAGAACTGCTGCTTCTGAGCGTCGTCGAGGCGGGCATAGATCGCTAAGGTGCGGCTCGCCAGGGCGATGCTCGAGGCCTCGCCAGCACTTTTCAGCAGATCCTCGCGGGCCTTCACCAGCGCTTTATGATCGGCCGTGGCCCGGTCGTCATCGCGACGTCTCAGCGGCATATCGCGCTGCGTGATGTTGCTGAACAGCTTCCTGCAGGAAGCTCATGTTCATGATTGGTCCCTAAGCGGTGAGCCCAGGGGCAAAGACAAAGACAGTGACAAGGCCAAGAGCGAGTCGGCCTTCGGGGGCAAGTGCCAACCCCAGCGATTGGCTTCCAGGCCGACGATGATCGCCGCCACCATCTGCCCGATGAGGCGCGGCAACTCAAGCATAAAAGCATGGCTGAACGACCCGTGCGATGAAGTCGCCGGGAATGTTGGCCGTATTTGCCTGTCCCTGTAGGGTAGGCGAGCCCGATCTGGAGGAGGCGTCATGTTCCCGAGTTTTTCCCTGCGCTATGCGCACCTGCCGTCGCGCATGAGTGCCGAGTGCGCCCCAACGCGGGTGGCGAATCCGCGACTGGTGGCATTCAATCACGCCCTCGCCGAGGAGCTTGGCTTCGATGCGGCCGCCTTTGACGCTACCGAGGCCGCCGAGGCGCTCTCCGGCAATGCACCGCCTGAGGGCAGTGAGCCGCTGGCGATGGCCTATGCAGGCCACCAGTTCGGCAACTTCGTGCCCCGCCTCGGCGATGGCCGGGCGCTGCTGCTGGGCGAGGTCATCAATCGCGACGGCCAGGTTCGCGAGCTGCAGCTCAAGGGCGCCGGGCGCACGCCTTTCTCTCGGGGCGGTGACGGCCGCGCGCCACTGGGACCAGTGTTGCGCGAATACCTGGTCAGTGAGGCCATGCATGCGCTGGGCATTCCCACCACCCGGGCGCTGGCCGCAGTGACCACCGGCGAGCGCATCGTGCGCCGCCTGGCCGAGCCCGGCGCGGTGCTGACCCGCGTGGCATCGAGCCACCTGCGAGTGGGGACCTTCCAATATTTCGCCGCCCGCCAGGATGTCGAAGCGATACAGCTGCTGGCCGATATGGCCATCGAGCGCCACTATCCGCACCTCGAGCCGCTGAGCGGCGGCGGGCGCTATCTCGCCCTGCTCGAAGCGGTGATAGCCCGCCAGGCTGAGCTGGTAGCCCGCTGGATGGGGGTGGGCTTTATCCACGGGGTGATGAATACCGACAACTCGACGATCTCCGGTGAGACCCTGGACTATGGCCCCTGCGCCTTCATGGATGCCTATGATCCGCGCACGGTGTTCAGCTCCATCGATGAGCGGGGCCGCTATGCCTTCTCCAACCAGCCCCACAGTGCCCAGTGGAACCTGGCTCGCTTCGCCGAGACGCTGCTGTCGCTGCTCGACGATGATCACGACCGGGCCATTGCGCTTGCCACCGACGCCATCGAGGCCTTCCCCGAGCACTTCGAGGCGAGCTACGGCGCGATCAAGCGCGCCAAGCTGGGGCTCGAGCGTGTCGAGGCTGACGACGAGGCTCTCGCTCAGGAGCTGCTGGACGCCATGCAGGCCGGGCATGCCGACCATACCCTGACCTTCCGCACCCTGGCCGATGCCCTCGAGGATCAAGGTCAGGGTGACGGTCAGGGGGATGACAAGAATGGCGGCGAGTCGCGTCTGGTCGCGCTCTTCGACACGCCCGAGGCGATCACCGCCTGGCTCTCGCGCTGGCGCGAGCGCCTCACCCGTGAAGACGCCGACGCTGCGACCATCGCCGCGCGGCTGCGGGCCACCAACCCAGCCGTGATTCCCCGCAACCACTTCGTCGAGCAGGCCTTGAAGGCGGCCGACGACAAGGACGACTTCGGCCCCTTCGAGGCGTTGCTGGCGGCCGTGACCGCCCCCTTCGAGGCGCCCGAGGGCGAGCTCGACTACACCCAGCCGCCGCAGCCAAGCGAACGAGTCCTGCGTACCTTCTGCGGTACCTGAGGCGCGGCGCTCTGGGTTAAGCGGCTTTGGAGTCGAGCGGCTTTGGGATAAGCGGTTCGTTGAATGGAAAAGAAAACGCCCGGGGAGCGTGAGCATCCCCGGGCGTTTCTATTGCGGCTTGCTAGCCAGTGGCTGTGATCAGGCCCCGAGCTTTTCCAGGTCGTAGCGGTCGGCGTTCATCACCTTGGTCCAGGCCGCCACGAAGTCGTTGACGAACTTCGCCTCGTTGTCGTCCTGGGCATAGACCTCGGCGTAGGAGCGCAGGATGGAGTTGGAGCCGAACACCAGGTCGATGCGACTCGCGGTCCATTTCACCTGATCGCTGGCGCGGTCGCGGATCTCATAGACGCCTTCGCCGGCCGGTTTCCAGGTGTAGGCCATGTCGGTCAGGTTGACGAAGAAGTCGTTGGTCAACTGGCCCACGCGATCGGTGAAGACCCCGTGCTGGGTGCCGCCGTGATTGGTGCCCAGCACCCGCATGCCGCCGATCAGCACGGTCATTTCCGGGGCGGTCAGGCCCATCAGCTGGGCGCGGTCGAGCAGCATTTCCTCCGGTTTGACCACGTACTCCTTCTTCAGCCAGTTGCGGAAGCCGTCGGCCAGCGGCTCCAGAGGCTCGAAGGACGCGGCGTCGGTATCCTCATCGCTGGCATCGCCGCGGCCCGGCGAGAAGGGTACCCGGACATCATGGCCCGCAGCTCGGGCGGCCTGCTCAATCCCCACGCTGCCGGCCAGCACGATGATATCGGCCACGCTGGCGCCACTGTCGGCGGCGATCTTCTCGTACACCTTCAGCACCTTGGCCAGGCGGTCAGGCTCGTTGCCGGCCCAGTCCTTCTGGGGTGCCAGGCGGATGCGAGCGCCGTTGGCGCCGCCGCGCATGTCGGAACCGCGGAAGGTGCGGGCGCTGTCCCAGGCGGTGCTGACCATCTCGGCGATGCTCAGGCCGCTGTCGGCGATCTGCTGCTTGACTGCTTCGATGGAGTAGTTGGTCTCGCCCTGAGGCACCGGGTCCTGCCAGATCAGGTCTTCCGCCGGCACTTCCGGGCCGATATAGCGCGCCTTGGGCCCCATGTCGCGGTGGGTCAGCTTGAACCAGGCGCGGGCGAAGGCATCCTGAAAACGATCTGGATCCTGGCGGAAGCCGTCGAGAATCTTCCGGTAGGTGGGATCCATCTTCATCGCCATGTCGGCGTCGGTCATGATCGGGTTGTGGCGGATGGACGGATCGCTGGCGTCGACCGGCTTGTCTTCCTCCTTGATGTCGACGGGCTCCCACTGGTGAGCACCGGCGGGGCTCTTCCTGTTCTCCCATTCATGGTCGAGCAGCATGTCGAAGTAGCCCATGTCGAACTTGGTCGGGTACTTGGTCCAGGCCCCTTCGATTCCCGACGTCACCGCCTTCGATGCCATGCCCTGCATGTTCGGGTTGTTCCAGCCCATGCCCTGTGCCTCGACATCGGCTGCTTCGGGCTCTGGGCCCAGCGCTTCGGCATCGCCATTGCCGTGACACTTGCCGACGGTATGGCCGCCGACGGTCAGCGCTGCGGTCTCCTCGTCATCCATGGCCATGCGAGCGAAGGTCTCGCGCACCTGAGCGGCGGTCTTTAGCGGGTCGGGCTGACCGTTCACGCCTTCCGGGTTGACGTAGATCAAGCCCATCTGCACGGCGGCCAGCGGGTTCTCCATGGTGTCCGGCTTGTCGACGTCGCCGTAGCGCTCGTCGGAGGGCGCCAGCCATTCCTTCTCCGCGCCCCAGTAGACGTCCTTCTCGGGATGCCAGATGTCTTCGCGACCGAAGGAGAAGCCGAAGGTCTTGAGACCCATGGACTCATAGGCGACGTTGCCGGCCAGGATGATCAGGTCGGCCCAGCTGACCTTGTTGCCGTACTTCTTCTTGATCGGCCACAGCAGCCGGCGGGCCTTGTCGAGGCTGGCGTTGTCTGGCCAGGAGTTGAGAGGCGCGAAGCGCTGGTTGCCGGTGCCGCCGCCGCCGCGACCGTCGGCGAGTCGGTAGGAGCCCGCAGCGTGCCAGGCCATGCGAATCATCAGGCCGCCGTAATGTCCCCAGTCGGCCGGCCACCAGCTCTGGCTGTCAGTCATCAGGGCGTGCATATCTCGCTTGAGGGCGTCGAAGTCGAGCTTGCGTACTTCATCCCGGTACGCAAAGTTCTCGCCCATGGGATCGGTCTTGCGGTCGTGCTGGTGAAGGATGTCCAGGTTGAGCGATTCCGGCCACCAGTCCGTGTTGGAATGGCCGGTGGCGGTTTGGCCACCGTGCATGACCGGACACTTGCCTTGTTGTGCACTGCCCATCGCGATATCTCCCGTCCTGTTGGTCTGAATGGGGGCCTTCCCCCTTCATCGTCGACGACCCTTTCTCTTGCATGCTCTTGTGCATGGTATGCCAAGCGATTCACTGTCGACTGCGTCAGTGGAAAGGGTTCTTTATCTTGCGTTTGCTTCCTATCACAGCTTAGTGGTGGGCCTGAGGGCTTCAATTTTTCTTTACTCAAGAAGCTGATAGCTAATTTTCATCGGTGATCGTGCATACAAGTGAGGCCGACGTCACTCGGTGCTTGGCCCTGCTGATGGGCATGTCAGGCAAGCAGCGGGGTCGCCCATCAGCCAGGCTCGGTTGGCCTCGACGGTCTCGCGCAGGTACTCCCAGGTCAGGCGGACCCGAGACAGGCGTCGCTGCTCCTGACGGGCGGTGATCCAGAACTGGCGGGTGAGGTCGATGTCGTCCACCAGCAACGCTTCCAGCGCTGGATGCTGCTCGGCCATGAAACAGGGCAATACCGCCAGCCCCGCGCCCTGCACGGCCGCGCTGTACTGAGTGGTGACGCTGGTGCTGCGAATGCTGAACTGGGGCGTATGGCGCTCGTGGTCCTGAATAACGAGCGTCTGATGGGCCCCGGAGGCCGCAGACGGGGAAGGGTCCAGCAAGGGCTCAAGATAGTTGAGCTGATCGCTGAAGATCAGGTCATCAATATAGCCGATCAACCGGTGCTGGCTGAGCTCACGTCGGGTGGTTGGCCGGCCATGGCGGGCCAGGTAGTCGCGACTGGCGTAGAGCCGCAGCCGATAGTCGCATAGCCGCGAGATCACAAGGCCCGCGCTGCTGGGGCGCTCCACGGTGATGGCCAGGTCGGCCTCGTGACGGCTCAGGTTGACCACCCGAGGCAGCGCCAGCAGGTCCAGCGTCAGCGCCGGGTGACGCTCGCCGAAGGCCGCCAGCAAGGGCGCGATCACCCAGGTGCCGAAGCCCTCGGTCACACCGAGGCGAACCTGGCCACTGAGCTGCCGGTCCTGATCACTCAGGCCCTCGGCCGCTTCCATGGCGTGGCGTGCCATTTCCTCGGCGTGGGCCTGCAGGCGATGGCCGGCTTCGGTGAGCCGGTAGCCATGTGTGCTGCGCTCGAAGAGCTGAGTATTGAGCTTCTGCTCGAAACGTTTGGTGCGTCGCGAAAGCGTCGAGTGATCGACCCCCAGGCGTCGGGCCGCATCGGTCAGCCGCTCGCTGCGGGCAACCTCGAGAAAGACCTGAATATCCTGCCAGTCGAGCATCGCGAGGGGCCTCTCTCGGTGCCTCAGGGATAATGTCAATTGTGCGTATATGCACAAACAATGTGCTGCCCTGCCCGTTGTGTGTCAATTCATCCCCTGTCTACACTCGATCTAGCCGCTTCCTATACTTCGGCCGTGTCAATATGCACATAAAGTCGAAGCCGAATTGTCATGAGAAGTGCCATGAGAAGCGCCATGAGAAGTGCCATGCGAAGCGCCATGGCTCGATGCACCAGATCCCGCCAGTTCATACACAATCACAAGAGGCTGTCCCGCATGGCGTCGTGTCGACATTGCCGGAGACTTGCCCAGGAGCCGCTATCATGTCAGTGCGTGAGATTCCCCTTTATATCGACGGTCAACCGGTGCCCTCCGAGAGTGGAGAGTGGCGCGATGTGCTCAATCCAGCGACTCAGGAAGTGGTGGCTCGGGTGCCGTTCTGCACAAGCGATGAAGTCGACCGGGCCGTGGCCAGTGCCAAGGCCGCGTTCAAGACCTGGCGCAAGGTGCCGCTGGCCAAGCGCATGCGCATCATGCTCGCTTTCCAGGCGCTGATCCGCGAGCACACTGGCGAGCTTGCCGCGCTGATCAGCGAGGAGCATGGCAAGACACTACCCGATGCCGAGGGCGAGGTGGGACGCGGCCTGGAAGTGGTCGAGCACGCCTGCTCGATTCCGAGCCTGCAGCTTGGCGAACTGGCCGAGAACGCCGCCAGCGAGGTGGACGTCTACACCCTCAACCAGCCGCTCGGCGTGGGCGCCGGCATCACCGCCTTCAACTTCCCGATCATGCTGCCCTGCTTCATGTTCCCGCTGGCCATCGCCACCGGCAATACCTTCGTCCTCAAGCCCTCGGAGCAGGACCCGTCATCGACCATGCGTCTGGTCGAGCTGGCCCACGAGGCCGGCGTGCCTGCCGGGGTGCTCAACGTGGTGCACGGCGGGCCGGATGTGGCCAACCAGATCTGCGACCACCCTGACATCAAGGCGCTGTCGTTCATCGGTTCGACCCAGGTCGGCACGCACATCTATCGCCGTGGCTCAGAGGCCGGCAAGCGGGTGCAGTCGATGATGGGGGCCAAGAATCATTGCGTGGTAATGCCGGATGCCAACCGCAGCCAGGCCATCAACAACCTGCTGGGCTCGGCTTTCGGCGCCGCCGGCCAGCGTTGCATGGCCAACTCGGTGGTGGTGCTGGTGGGCGAGGCCAGGGCCTGGCTCGAGGACATCGTCGAGGGTGCGCGCAAGATGAAGGTCGGCCCCGGCACGCAGCGCGACGCCGACCTGGGGCCACTGGTATCGCCTGCCGCCCGCGAGCGAGTCGAGGGGCTGATCGAGGCCGGTGCCAAGGAAGGCGCGACCCTGGCGCTGGACGGCCGAGGCCTCAAGGTCGAGGGCTACCCGAACGGGAACTTCGTCGGCCCCACGGTGTTCAGTGACGTGACAGCCGAGATGTCCATCTACCGTGAGGAAGTCTTTGGGCCGGTGCTGTGTGTGGTGGGCGTCGAGACCCTCGATGATGCCATCGCCTTCGTCAATGCCAACCCCAACGGCAACGGCACCTCGATCTTCACCAACTCCGGCTGGGTGGCACGCCGCTACGAAAGCGACATCGACGTTGGTCAGGTGGGCATCAATGTGCCGATCCCGGTGCCGGTCGCCTACTTCAGTTTCACCGGCTCCCGGGCCTCGAAGCTTGGCGATCTCGGCCCCAACGGAAAGCAGGCGATCCAGTTCTGGACCCAGACCAAGACCGTGACCGCCCGTTGGTTCGAGCCCGAGAACGTGTCGAGTGGCATCAACAGCACCATTTCGATGAGCTGATCGTCGCTGTCGCAGCCTTTCCGCACGCGCTTTTACGGCCATCAACGAAACCGCCCTGCCTCATGAGGCGGGGCGGTCTGCTTTTTAGGCTAGGGGTTTCCCGTGCGATCAGTTCAAGTCCCTCAACAGCGCCAACACCGGCTGGGCTTGGCTGACGTGCAGTACCAGTTTCACTTCGCCGGCCGGGGCATCGTGTAGCGGCGTGACCACTGCAAATTCGCCTTCCTCGAGGTGGAACTCGTGGATTTCGCGCAGACCCGCGGCGGTCTTGCAGCAGATTGAGCGGTAGGCATCGTCTTCGCCGTAGATCAGGCGATGATAGACCTTGAAGAAAGTGTAAAGGGCAAGGCCGTTGGGAAACTCTGGCCAGCGGGCGGGGCTTTCACGAGTCTCGGCATCGATAGTTGCGCCGTTTTGCTCGGCCGAGGCAATGGCGCTCGCCAGGGGCTCGGCCAGCAGTGAGCCGGTATCAATCGGCAGCGGCGTCAGGTTGGCTAGCGCATCACGGTATAAGGCGAGGCTGCCGGCGATATCGTCCTCGCCGCGAAGCTTATGCTCGTGGTGATGCAGGTCCGCGGCTGCACAGGCGCCATTCTCCCAGCCATGAAGCACCTGCATGCTCAGACGCTCCTCGCGCAGCGCTTCGCCTAGTAGCGCCTGAAGAGCGACGCGCAGATGCAGCTTGCGTTCCGGGACATCGTTGTCGAAGGCTTCGTAGGGCATTGCAAATATCTGGTGCAGGCGCCCTTCGGCGTGCTCCTTGGCTTCTGTGTAGTTCATCCTGAATTCCTGCAGGTGATTGTTGGCATGGCTATTCTGAGCATTGCCTAGGTTATCGGCTGAGACTGTCATTACCTGAGAGATTGAGACGATTGTGAGCCTCGTTGTCGTATGTTTGCTCCCGGCGCGAAAGTCACGCGCGGTGTAATGGTTGCCTAAGACGGCATGGCCGTTTAAGGAGACCGGGAGTGCGGGTCTGTGATGCCGGTAGCCAGGGCAGGTTGCAAGGCTGGTTTGCAAGGCTGGTTTGCAAGGGCAGTGCATGGCGCCCACTATCTGGGGATTAACGATCAATCTGCTAATAGGAGGCCCCATGTCCGATACGCCCAAGGATTCACGCCGGCGCTATTCCGCCCCGGTGGTCGATGGCCTCGGTAAGTCTGCCAGTCGCGCCATGCTGCGCGCGGTGGGCTTTACCGATGAAGACTTCACCAAGCCTCAGGTGGGCATCGCTTCGACCTGGAGCCAGGTCACGCCCTGCAACAGCCACATCGACGGGCTTGCCGACGAGGCCAGTGCCGGTGCCGATGGCGCCGGTGGCAAGGGCGTGATCTTCAACACCATCACCATTTCCGATGGCATCGCCAATGGCACCGAGGGCATGAAGTATTCCCTGGTGTCGCGGGAGGTGATCGCCGACTCCATCGAGACCGTGGCCGGCTGCGAGGGTTTCGATGGCCTGGTGGCGATCGGCGGCTGCGACAAGAACATGCCGGGCTGCCTGATCGGCTTGGCCCGCCTCGATCGTCCCAGCGTGTTCGTTTACGGCGGCACCATTCTGCCCGGCGAGAACCATACCGATATCGTCTCGGTGTTCGAGGCGGTGGGCGGCCACGCCAAGGGCGATCTCGACCTGATCGACGTCAAGCGGATCGAGGAAACCGCGATTCCCGGTCCCGGCGCCTGTGGCGGCATGTACACCGCCAACACCATGGCTTCGGCCATCGAGGCCTTGGGTATGAGCCTGCCGGGCAGCTCGGCGCAGAACGCCGTCTCGCAGGCCAAGCGCGACGACTGCGCCGCCGCCGGGGCCCAGGTGCTCGAACTGCTCGAGCGCGATATTCGTCCCTCGCACATCATGACCCGCGAGGCCTTCGAGAACGCCATTACCCTGGTGATCGCCCTGGGCGGCTCCACCAATGCGGTGCTGCACCTGATCGCCATGGCGAACAGCATCGGCGTCGAACTGGGGCTCGACGACTTCACCCGGCTTGGCAAGCGGGTGCCGGTGCTCGCCGACCTGCGCCCCAGCGGCCATTACATGATGAGCGAGCTGATCGAGATCGGCGGCATCCAGCCGCTGATGAAGATGCTGCTCGAGGCAGGCCTCCTGCACGGTGATTGCCTGACCGTGACCGGCCGGACACTGGCTGAAAATCTGGCGGGGGTGGCGCCTTATCCCGACGATCAGCGCATCATCGCCCCGCTGGATGCGCCGCTGAAGGCAGAAAGCCACCTGCGCATCCTGCATGGCAACCTGGCGCCGGAAGGCGCGGTGGCCAAGATCACCGGCAAGGAAGGGGTGCGCTTCACCGGCACCGCCCGGGTGTTTGGCTCCGAAGAGGAAGCCCAGGCGCGCATCAATGACGGCACCGTGGTGGCCGGCGACGTGGTGGTGATCCGCTACGAAGGCCCCCGCGGCGGCCCCGGCATGCGCGAGATGCTGACCCCGACCTCGGCGATCATGGGGCGCGGGCTCGGTGATTCGGTGGCCTTGATCACCGACGGGCGCTTCTCGGGCGGCAGCCATGGTTTCGTGGTCGGTCATATCACCCCGGAGGCCTTTGACGGCGGGCCGCTGGCACTGCTCGAGAATGGCGATCAGATCACCATCGACGCCGAAGCCGATACCATCACCGTGACGCTTCACGAAGACGAGCTCGAGCGTCGGCGCGCCGCCTGGCAGCAGCCGGCGCCGCGCTATCGCCGCGGGGTGCTGGCCAAGTACGCCAAGACGGTGAGCTCCGCCTCGACCGGTGCGGTCACCGACCTGCCTGACTAGCCAGTGCCGCTGTGGCAGGGATGCCGCAGAGGTTGGCGAAAACGCTCGTCAGCCGGCCAAGCCATGCGGTCTTGCCATGCGGGCTTGGCAGAAAGCTTCGGCAGAAAGGATCGGCTGGAGTCGTGAGTCTCCAGCCGGACGCTCAGGGCTCGCAGTTGGCGGTATGGCGCAGCCGCAGGCGGGCGCGCAGGTGACGGGCCAGCACATCGACACCGATGTTGAGCAGGGCGGTGATCAGGATCAGCACCATGGCGCGGTCGAAGCGGATCTCCTGAATGGCGCTGTCGACGTAGAACCCCAAGGTCGTAATGCCGAGGATGCCGAGGATGGCCGTCTCGCGCATGATGATCTCCCAGCGATAGAACAACAGCGCCAGGAAAGGGCCGTAGAGGCGCGGGGTGAGCTCGTAGGCATAGCGCTCGAGGCCGTGAGGCGCATCCGGGCGCAGGCGCACCTCGTTGCTGCGCCGGCCGACCAGGTGGCCGATGATACCGCCGTTATGAATCGCCAAGGCGACCACGGCGGGTAGCATCGAGGGCCCCCATAGCTGGAGCAGGATAAAGGCCAGCAGGTACTCGGGGGTCGAGCGCATGACCACCAGCAGCCCATGGCCGAGTAGATGGGTCAACCGATTGCCCGGGACTCTGGCGCCAGCCCGTTGCCTGCCGGCAAGTGCCCAACGGCAATGCCCGCTGCGTCCTTGAAAGAAATGACGGGATACCAGTGGGTAGAGCGCCAGCGCCAGCAGGCCGGTCAGCACCAGGGCGATCTGGGAAAGCACCAGGGTGTGCCAGATGCCGGGCAGTGCCTCACTGGTCATGATATCGCCAAGCCAGCCAACAAGGCCGGAGAGGCCCTCGCCGTGGCGCAGCGGCGAGGGCACGATGTCTTCGCTGAAGAAGCGCGAGACGTTGCTCCATACGATCGGCAGGCCGCTGCCCAGGCAGAAGGGCGCCACCACCAGATACACCGGCACCAGCAGCGGGCGCACCCAGAGCCGCAGGCTGGCGATCACGGCGTAGAACAGCAGCAGTAGCGCGCCCACGGTGTCGTAGTGGCCCTGGGCGAAGGCCGATTCCAGATAGAAGCCCAGAGTCGGCATGCCGACGAAGCCCAGTACGGCGCTGGAGCGCAGGCCGCATTCGAGCCGATAGCTGGTATAGCTGACCAGGTGCGGCCAGGCTTCGTGCAGCCGCGTGAAGGCGAGCGTCGAAAGCCGTCCGCTGCCGGCGGGCAGCACCTGCTCGGGAAGCGGGTCGGTTTCCTCGAGGATCTCGGCAAACACCTTGGCGAAGACCCCGGCATAGGGCAGGGCGATGGCTAGCACCCCGGTCAGCGGGTGCAGGCCAAAGAACTGCAGAAAGATCAGCGCCCAGAACAGCTCATGGATGGCACGCACGAAGGCGCAGACGCCGCGCACCAGGCGTGAGTGGAATATCAGCGCCAGCAGGAAGCCTGCCGTTGCGCCGAGCCCCACACCGACGAAGGCGAAGGCCAGGGTACGCAGCAGCGCCACCCAGAGGTGATCGACGGCGCTGACATCTGGCTGCACCAGACCCTGCACCAGCCGGCCGAGCTCATGCCAGGGGGCGTGGGCGGTGATGGAAAGATCGGCGATGCCGAGGCAGAGAATGGCCAGAGCCACGAAGCCAAGGCTTAAACGAACCGTTGCGGAATGCCACATGGGGAGGCCTTGCGGGTAGGGTGCTTCAATTCAGTAGAGTGGCAGCAGGTCCTGAGCGGTGAGGCGTGCGCTGGGGGCGTCCAGCGCGATGCCACCGTCGGCGATGCCGATCACCCGGTCGGTGAAGCGCAGCGCCAGCTCGACGTCGTGCATGGCCAGCACCGCGGTGGGGTAGGCCCTGCTCAGCTCGACCATCAGCGTTTCCGACTGGGGACCGTCCAGCGCCGAGACCGGCTCGTCGGCCAGCAGTACCTCGCCACCCTGGTGAATTGCCCGCGCCGCCGCCACCCGCTGACGTTGGCCACCGGAGAGCTCGCCGGCCATGGCCCAGCACTTGTCGTCGATTGCGAGCCGCGCCAGCAACGGCTGGATGGCGGCCACGTCGCGGCGGAAGGGTTTCGCCAGGGTCACCAGGTTGTACCAGGTGGGGTGCGTCGCCAGCGCTCCCATGTAAACGTTATGGAAGACGCTGAGCGAAGGGACCAGACCCAACTCCTGAGGCATCAGCGCCGCGCCGCGGCCCCGCCATTGCTGATACATCACCGCAAGCAGGCTCGACTTGCCGGCACCGCTCTTGCCCACCAGCGCGACGCGTTCGCCGCGCTGAAGGGTCAGGTTGAGTGGCCCCAACACGCGCTGCTGACCATAGTCGGCGACCGCTTCGGTAAGCGCCAGGGTGCTCATCAGTCGATCAGGTCCAGTTCCTTGCCGACGGATTCGATGATCGCGTAGTCGTCGTTGCTGGCCGGAATGAAACCGGAGCGCGGGAAGCTTTCCAGCAGCTCGGGGTCTTCCATGTTGAGCAGGGCTTGCTGGACGCGATCGGCGAAGCCTGCGCCGAAGCGCTCATCGACGTCGCCGCGGATGGTCCACTGATAGTCCGGGTAGTTCGGGGTCTTCCACACTACCTCGACCTGGTCGGTGTCGATGTTGCCGGCCTCGACCTCGTTCTCCCACACCGTGTAGTTGACGGCGCCCAGGTCATAGGCGCCGGAAGCCACCAGCGAGATGGTGCGGCTGTGGTTGCCGCTGAAGCCGACCCGCGAGAAGACCTCTTCCGGCGGCTGACCGAAGGCCTCGCGCAGATAGTACTCGGGCATCAGGCGACCGGAGGTGGAGCCCTTGGAGCCGAAGGTGAAGGTCATGTCGCGCATCTTGTCCGACAGGCCTTCGCCTGTTTCAAGCCCCGTGCTCTGGTGAGCGATGAAGTAGGTCATGAACTCGGCATCCTCGACGCCCTGGGCCAGAGCGCGGGAATCCGGTACTCGGGCGCGGGCCTGTACGCCGGAGAGGCCGCCGAACCAGGCCAGCTGGACCTGATTGTTGCGAAAGGCGGTCACGGCGGCGGCGTAGGACTTCACGGGCACGAAACGGACATCGACCTCGAGCTGCTGCTCCAGATAGTCGGCAACGTTCTGGAAGCGCTGCTGCAGGCGGGTCTCGTCTTCGTCGGGAATGGCGGTAAAGACGAAGGTGTCGGCGCTGGCGATGGGCGCGGCCAGCAGCACGGTCAGAGCGAGAGTCAGGCGCTTGAGCATCGGTATTATCCTTGTGACGCGGGTAGAAAGCCGGCGTGACGGGCGTGATCAGACGCCATGGTACTCAAAAACGGGCTGAATTGTCCTGCTCGAGCGGCCAAGCGGCCAGTCAATGGGCGCAGGCGTTCATCGTCGGCGCCCTTACTCGCGGCTGACTCGCGGCTTATTCACGTAGCCGAATCGGGGCCGGGTCGTCGGTCATATCCTCGGAGGCCGCGATCACTCGGCCGATGATGGCCGCCTCGACGTAGCCCAACGCCTTGAGTTCAGCGAGACAGGCCTCAGCCCTGTCGGCCGGCACACCGGCCAGCAGACCGCCGGCGGTCTGAGGATCGAAGAGCAGGCCGTAGCGGGGGTGGTCGCGCCAGCCAGCCTGATCCCGAATGGCCCGGCGCAGGCGCACGTTGGACGGCTGCAGCGAGCTCAGGATACCGGCGGCGAGGGTCGCCTCGGCCCCGTCGAGCAGCGGCAGCGCCGACAATGTCAGTTCGGCATCGACGCCCGAGGGGCGGGTCATCTCGACCAGATGGCCGAGCAGGCCGAAGCCGGTGACATCGGTGCAGGCCCGGGCGCCATGGGCCTGCAGGCAGCTCGCACCGGCCCGGTTCGAGCGGCACATGCTGTTAAGGGTCGCATCGATCCAGCGCCCACGGGCGGCGAGCTGGGCCTGGGCGGCGAACAGCGTACCCGTGCCCAGCGGCTTGGTGAGGATCAGGGCATCTCCCGGGCGCAGGCCGTTCTTGCGCATGGGGCGTTCGGGCAGGTCATCAATCAGGCCGTTGACGGCGAAACCAAGCGCCAGCTCCTGGCCTTCGCCGGTATGACCGCCGACCAGCTGGCAGCCGGCGGCGTCGAGCACCTCGACGGCGCCGGTCATCATCTGGCGCAGGGTGTCTTCGACCTTGGCCTCGAGCCCCGGCGGCACCGTGGCCACGGCCATTGCGGTCTGGGCCTCGGCGCCCATGGCGAAGATATCGCCCAGCGCATGGTGGGCGGCCACCTGTCCGAACACATAGGGGTCGTCGATAAAGGCGCGAAAGAAGTCGATGCTGTGCACCATGGCCTTGCCCGGCGGCACCCTGACCACGGCGGCATCGTCGGGGTCGGCGAGCCCCACCAGCACCTCGTCGTGCTCGATCGGGGACAGCTCGGCCAACGCCCGCGACAGCACCGAGGCGCCGACCTTGGCCCCGCAGCCGCCGCAGCGCATGGCCAGCGCCGAGAGCGCCTGGGTGTGCTCGTCATCGTCCAGTGTCACGCGGCTGTCGGTGCGAGTGGGTGCCTTGTCGGTCATCGCCGGCAGTTCGTTGAAGCGTGCCATGAAGCGCCGGTCGATATGATCCTTCCACCGCCACAGCCAGGCCCCGGCCCAGGAAAGCGGGCCGCGGGAGGCCACGGCATAGCGGTCGCCACTACTGATCAACGCCAGCCACTGGCGCTGCGGGCAGTAGGCCGAAAGCGACCTGTCGATCAGGCTGGCGCGCAGGTTGTCGGCCAGCGGCCGCCCCTGGCGCACCGCGAATACGCCGGCCTTCTCCCGGGGGCGACCGTCCTGGCTGGCGATATCGCCGGCGGCGAAGATATCCGGGTCGCTGACGCTCTGCAGGTAGTCGTTGACCCGAATGAAGCCCTGCACATTAAGCGCCAGGCCGGTGCCTTCCAGCCAGGCGGCACCGCCGGCCTGGGTCACCCAGACGGTTTCGTCGGTCTCGAATGCCTGGCCCCGGGCATCGATCAGCTTGCCGGCCTCGACCCGAGTGATCTCGCGATTGAGGTGCAGCTCGATCCCACGGGCTTTCAACAACCGCGTGAAGCGTGCCCGCACCCGGCGGTTATGGGTAGGCAAGACCTCGGCGCTCTGGGTGAAAAGGGCGCACTGGAGCGTATCGGGATCGCGGCCCTGGGCCTCAAGCTCATGGCGCAGGCGGTATTGCATGGCCAGCAGCAGTTCGACGCCGCCGGCACCGCCACCCACCACCGCCAGGCGCAGCGGGGCGTTTTTCTCGGTCTGCCGCTCGGCGAGGCGCGCGAGCAGTTCGCCCCAGCGCTCGCGGAAGGCACGGATTGGTTTGACCGCGACCGCATGATCCGCGGCGCCGGCCACCTGACCGACCCGCGGCGTCGAGCCGATATTGATCGACAGCTTGTCATAGGGCAGCGGCGGGCGGTGGGCGAAGGTTACCGTATGAGCGTGGCGGTCGATGCCGGTGGCTTCGTCGCGTACGAAGCGTGCGCCGGCGGCTTGTGCCAGGCGGCGTAGATCGATGTGCACCTCATCGAACTCATAGTGCCCGGCGACATAGCCCGGCAGCATGCCCGAATAGGGTGTGTGGGTATCGCGGCAGACCAGCGTCAGGCGCACCCCGGGCTCGGGGCGCATCGCGAAGCGTCGCAGCACGGCGACGTGGCTATGTCCGCCCCCGATGAGCACGATGTCGCGACTGATCGGGGCTTGCCTGACCGAGGGGTCCGCTGACTGCATGCGATGGGCCTCTGCAAGTGGGTGACTGATGAAGTTGGCGGATAGGCGCTGATGCGCCGCCCACACAAAAAATCCAGCCCCGTTGCCGGCGCTGGACTTTCATAGTCTATCGATCAGGCGTGGCGTTACGCCATGCCATCTTCCACGCATCGCTTGAGCGGGGCGAGGAATCGATCATGGGGTCGGAATAGGAGAGTCATGTTCTAGGGCGGCAGGGGACTGCCATCGTCGACGCAGACGCAGTTGCGCAGCGATTGAAGCTCATCGACCGAGAATTGCTCGATCTTGCCGGCCAGCAGATCGCTGAGCCGTTTGGAAGGAATGCCCGCGCGCTGGGCAATTTCGCGATTGGGAAGCTCGGAAAGAGCGATCTTGCGGGAAACAATGCGCATCAGGCGCGAGCGTTTCTCCAGTTCCCTGACGTCCAGGTCGGGTGCCATTCGCGAGGGTTCGAGGGCATCCCAACCGGTCGATAATCGTGCCGTACTCATGACGCTCCGTAGACTTGGCTTTCGATGCACTCAGCATGCAAGGTTTTGGCGACATCCGCCAGAGGAATTGCCACGATTTTTGCGATCTTTTCTGCTCCTGGTCAAGGCCTGACGCGTCTTCATCGTGCTGAGGCGGCAAGGGGAGTAGACTGCCGCCCCAACACCCCTGACTGGACGTATTGCATGGCGCTTACCGCGACCCCCTACAAGGTGGATCTCAACCTCACCGATCTTGACCGCAACGTCTACCAGACGCTGCGCTTCACCGTGGCCCGCCATCCTTCCGAGACCGAGCCGCGCATGGCGGCTCGCCTGCTGGCTCATGCGCTGTGGTATGACGAGGCGATAGCCTTTGGCCGCGGCCTGTCCGATGTCGATGAACCCGCCCTGTGGGTCAAAAGCCTGGATGGACGCGTGCTGCACTGGATCGAGGTCGGCCAGCCGGATGCCGAGCGCCTGACCTGGTGTTCGCGGCGCACCGAGCAGTTGTCGCTGCTGGCCTATGGCAGCCTGCGGGTCTGGGAGACCAAGGTGCTGCCGGCGGTATCGACCCTCAAGAACTTGTCCATCGCGGCGCTGCCTCAGGAGGCACTGGAGGCGCTCGCCGAGGACCTGCCGCGCAGCATCAACTGGGCGATCATGATCTCGGAAGACACCCTCTTCGTGACCGATGAGCGCGGCCAGCACGAACTGGCCCTCGAATGGCTTCAGGGCGGGCGCGACTGACCTGGAGCATGCCAAGAATTGTCGCTGGAAGTATCCAATAGTCGTAGGAGCATGGTGACATCGCGCCTCGACGTGCTAGCTTTTTAGGGAATATGCATGCAAACGATAGGGCTGTCGGCAGGCGCCGGGAGCCTCGTTGTGAAGATAACAACATCGGGCCATGGCCCTGTGCCAGTTGAAGCCCTGCCCCAAGGAGTCTCCATGCGCGTTCTCAAGTATGCCCTCGCTGCGTCCCTGATCGCCGCCTCGTCTTCGGCCGTGGCCCAGCAGCTGTCGATCGCTACTGGCGGTACTGGTGGCACCTACTACCCCTACGGCGGCGGCATCGCCGAACTGATCAACAACCAGCTAGAAGGTTATGAAGCCGTTGCCGAGGTGACCGGTGCCTCGGTGGAGAACATGGCGCTGATCTATCGCGAGGATTCAGACCTGGCCATCGCCCTGGCCGACACCGTCTATCAGGCTTACACCGGAACCGGTGACTTCGACGGCCGTCAGGTCGAGGACGTGCGCGCCATCGCCTCCCTGTATCCGAATGCGGTACAGATCGTGACCCTGGCCGACTCCGGCATCGAGAGCCTATCCGATCTCAAGGACAAGGTGGTTTCCGTTGGTGCGCCGGGCAGCGGCACCGAGCTCAATGCTCGCGCCGTGCTGGAGTCCAATGGCATCACCTATGACGACTTCGATCCGCGGCGTCTGAACTTCAACGAGACCGCCGATGCGCTGCGCGACGGCGACATCGCCGCCGGTTTCTGGAGCGTTGGCCCGCCGACCAGCTCGATCCTCAACCTGGCCACGACTCGCGATATTCGCTTGATCGGGCTGACCGACGAAGAAGTCGCCAACGCTCGCGGGGAGTCTGAGGTGTTTGCGCCCTATACGCTGCGTGCCGGCATCTACGAAGGCGTCAAGGAGCCCGTTCAGACCATCGGCATTCCCAACGTGCTGACCGTTAATGCCTCCATGGATGACCAACTGGCCTACGACATCACCAAGCTGCTGTTCGAGCAGACCGACAAACTGATCGCCATCCATCCGGCGGCCAACGACACCACGGTCGAGTTCAGCACCGACGCCACGCCGATTCCCTTCCACCCGGGCTCCCTGCGCTACTACGAGGAAGTAGGTGCCGAGGTGGCGGACTATCAGCGGCCGTGAACCGATGATGTCTAACGTCAATGAGGATCCACAGGGGCGAGCCGGCGGGCTCGCCCCCTTGTGTTCTAGCCTGTTAACTCGGCTGACGGCTAAATTGCCTCGTCGCCCCGTCGTTCGGCTGCGTGCTGCCTCTGGGCTGTTGGCGCCGATAGCGATGTTGATGCTGGCTTTTCCGGCTAGTGCTTCCCCAGATGGCAGTTTTCCAGGCAGTATCTCTCTAGACAGCAGTTCTCTAGACAGCAGTTCGCAAGGTCGTACTGCTCGAGCCAGTACGTCGCAGACCAGTAGGCCCCAAGAGCGCCTCATGTCGGGCGCTTCTGCCACGACTGTCGTCGCCAACGACACTGACGGTGCATCCGAGAACCGGGTGCTCGAGGTGCGGGATCGCAGCGATGCGCTGCTGGTTAGCCTGCCGGTGCCGCAGGGAGAAGGCTGGTGTCTCAAGTGGAACCACTCGGTAGAGGGCTTTCCGGTCCTCGACTGCTACCGTAACGAGCATGGCCGGATGGTGCTCGAGCGAAGCCACCAGCCGGACTTTGCCGCCGGCCTTGGCCATGTGCCGGGCCGGGGACGCCAGGTAAGCGATGGCCATGGCGGCTACTGGATCGAGGGTATCCACGAGCCGGTGCCGGGCGACCGCTACCTGCTGAGAGTCGGCGCACCGCGGGTCAATCACCGCCTGGTCCGTGAGGACAGGACGGTAAGCCTGAGCGATCTGGCGGCCGGGCAGCGGGTGAGCATCGGGCTGCGGCCTGTGCCGGCTTCCGACTCTTCGGACAACACCTAGGCTCTGTTCGAAAAGGCGGCGCACGAAGACCGTTGCTCGACAGAGTCCTTTCTTTTTTCGTGGGTCCGGCGCCGCCTTGGTGGCCGGAATATTCCATTTTCTAGAGGGACCTCATGAGCGATTCGGCCACTTCCCCCATCGTGCCTGGCAGCCAGGCTCAACATGCGCGACCGATCCTGTGGCTGATCGCCTTGGTAGCGGTGGGTCTTTCGCTGTTCCAGCTGTATTCCGCCGGCATCCAGCCGCTGGGGCTCTTCTACCAGCGCAGCATTCATCTGGCGCTGATCATGATGCTGGCGTTTTTGATGTTCCCGGTGTTCGGCCCCAAGCGGCGGCGGGGCGTCGTGGGCGGGGTCATCGATCTGGCTTTCTTTGCCGGGGCGGTGATCACCGGCGGCTATCTGGTGCTCTATCTCGACGATATCTTCAATCGCGCCGGTTTCTGGAACCAGACCGATATCGTGGTGGGCTGCATCGCCACCGTCACTGTGCTTGAGGCGAGCCGCCGCGCGGTGGGGCTCGGCATGACGATTATCGGCATTCTGGCGCTGCTCTATGCCTTTGCCGGCCCGCGGGGTGAGCTGCCCTGGCTGGGGCAGTTCCTGCCCGGAATCATGGAGCATCGCGGCTACGATCTGGAACGGGTCGTGGGCCAGCTATATTTGGGCCAGGAAGGCATCTTCGGCTTGCCGATGGGGGTCGCTGCGACCTATATCTTCATCTTCGTGCTGTTCGGTGCCTTTCTCGAGATCACCGGCGCCGGCAAGTTCTTCATCGATCTGGCCTATGCGGCCACCGGTCGCCAGCGCGGCGGGCCGGCCAAGGCAGCGGTGCTCGCCTCGGCGGGCATGGGCTCGATTTCCGGCAGTGCGATTGCCAACGTGGTCACCACCGGGGCCTTTACCATTCCGCTGATGAAACGGCTGGGCTTCAGGCCGGCCCAGGCCGGCGGCATCGAGGCGGCGGCCTCCACCGGTGGGCAGATCATGCCGCCGCTGATGGGGGCGGGCGCCTTCCTGATTGCCGAATATACCCAGATGCCCTATCTCGAGGTGGTCAAGGTCAGCGTGCTGCCGGCCATTCTGTATTTCGCCACCGTCTATCTGTTCGTGCATATCATCGCTCTCAAGCAGGGCATGCTGGGCATGTCACGCTCTGAGCTGCCGCAGGTTCGTGATGTGATGCGCGAGGGCTGGCATTTCCTGCTGCCGCTGGGGGTGCTGGTGTGGCTGCTGGTAATGAACATGTCGCCGATGCGGGTCGGCTACTTCGCGGTGATCACTATGCTGGTGGTGGCGGCGCTGCGTTTCTCGGTGTGGTTCCTGTTCGTGGCGCCGGCCCAGGGCAAGCCGGTGACTGGAAAGCGTATCGGTGAGGCGCTGTGGGCCGGGGCGGTCAAGCTGACTCAGGGGCTGGAACTCGGTGCGCGTAATGCCGTAGCGGTGTCGATGGCCTGCGCGGTAGCCGGCATCATCGTTGGCGTGGTGGGTCTGACCGGCCTGGGACTCAAATTCTCGGCGATGATGCTGGCCTTCTCGGATGGCAATCTCTTGCTGGCGCTGGTCATGGTGCTGCTGGCCAGTCTGGTACTGGGCATGGGCCTGCCGGTGACGGCGAGCTATATCGTACTGATCGTGCTGGTCGGTCCGGCGCTGTCCAATGAGTTCGGTGTGCCGCTGCTGATCGCTCACCTGGTGGTGTTCTGGTATTCCCAGGACTCCAACGTCACGCCGCCGATTGCGCTGGCGGGTTTCGCCGGGGCGGCGATAGCCGGCAGCAAACCGATGGAAACCGGCTTCCAGGCCTGGAAGTTCGCCAAGGGACTCTATCTGATTCCACTGTTCATGGTCTTCAATCCCGAGATCATCATCGGCGGTCCGGTGCCGGTCGTGATCTGGAATGGCGTGATTGCGATTCTGGCGTTGGGCGCCTTTGCGGCGGCCCTGGAAGGCTATCTGTTCACCCGCATGTCCTGGCCGGTGCGTCTGGTTATCGTGCCGGCGATCATCGGGGTCTTCTATCCGGATCTGCGTGCCGAGATTGCCGGCGCCGTGGTGATGGCGCTGGCCATCGCCGGCAACTGGCTGGCCTGCCGTCGGGAGGCGCCGGCAGCGGCGGGCTGATGGCCGTCTGACGCGACAGGTCGTATCACTCAGCACAGGCCCCACCCGTAACTTGGGTGGGGCTGTGTTTTTGCTGCTGGGTCGTGACACCTAAGTGGTCCACGCCTTGAGCAATGGTCGGGGGTTAGCTCTGTTCGGACGCCTTTGACTCAGCCTGTTCTGTGGCAGGTTTGGTCTCTTGGCCTGATTGGCTGAATACTTGCTCGCTCGGTGCGTTTTCCACCGGTTCCAGCATCAGGGCCATCGGGCCCGGCTGGCTGTCGGCTTTCAAGGCCAGGGCTTCGGGCTCGGCCGTCGACCACAGCACCAGGTCATTCGCATTGCGTACCTCGGCCTGTAGCACCTGGCGATGGTCGTCGTTGAGGGGCGCACTCGGCATCGTCAGGCTAAAAGGCAGGGGCAGGGCGACCCGGTCGGCGTCGAAGGCTTCCTCGCTCAACACCTTGGCGCTACCGTCCTCGAGAGAGATATCGATCAACTGTACGTGGATCTCGGCATCGGTCGGCAGTGAGAGGCTCTCGGGGGCGCTGAGCGTGCCACTCAGGGTCAGGGTGGCGGCATCGTCAAAGGCATCGCCCTGGGCATCGTCATTGCTGCTATTGGCATCCTGCTGGGATGTGGTCGTTTCGGGCGAACTCTTCTCGGCCATGGCTTGGTCCGTCCCTTGATGGCTGCTCGAGCCCGCATTAGTGCTTGGGCTTGCATCGTTGCCGGCGACGTTCTCTTCGTTACGGGCATCGCAGGCGGCCAGGGTCAGGGCACTGGTCAGTGCGGCGATCAGGGTAAGATGGCGTGTCATGGGGCGTCTCCTTCAATCGAGATCGGGGGCGGGCCCCGGGATGACCGGCAATCCGGCCGGTGTCGATGGGAGGACCCTAACAAGCAAGTACGCACTCAGAGTGCAAGTTGCTGTCTCCGCTGAGCGACGCCAAGCGTCCAAGAGACTTCCCCCGACGCCCGCGAGGCGGTATGCTGCGCGGTTTTCAGGCGGCTGGACCGGGTTGTGTCGGGCCGTCTCCTCGCCCCGCTGTGCGGCGTCCTCAGATCGTGCAGCCCAACCATCAGGAGCAAGGCGATGCAGCCGTCGAACGAGCCACCACGCGTTGGCGTGATCATGGGATCCAAGTCGGACTGGCCGGTCATGGAGCACGCGGTGGCGATGCTCGAGAAGCTCGGTGTGGCCTATGAAACCAAGGTGGTGTCCGCCCATCGCACGCCGGACCTGCTCTTCGACTACGCCAAGAGTGCCGCCGAGCGCGGCCTGTCGGTGATCATCGCCGGTGCCGGCGGGGCGGCCCATCTGCCCGGGATGGTGGCCTCCCAGACGCCGCTGCCGGTGCTCGGTGTGCCGGTGGAGTCGAAGTCGCTCAAGGGATTGGATTCGCTGCTGTCGATCGCTCAGATGCCCGGCGGCATCGCCGTGGGTACCCTGGCCATCGGCAAGCCCGGCGCCACCAACGCCGGCCTGCTGGCCGCGCAGATCGTTGGCCTGCAGGATGCCAAGGTACGCGAAGCCGTCGAGACCTTCCGTGCCGAGCAGACCCAGAAGGTGCTGGATAATCCCGATCCCCGGGCCGAGTGAGGAGACGCTGTCATGAGTGATGCTGCCAACGATGCTGCCAACGATGCTGCCAACAACGCGACCGGAACCGCCATCGGCGTGCTAGGCGCCGGCCAACTGGGCCGCATGCTGGCGCTGGCGGGCTATCCGCTGGCCAACCGCTTCGTGTTCCTGGATACCACCGGCAATCCGAGCGCCGGCATCGGTGAGGTGATGATCCTCGAACCGAAAGACCAGCAGCGCCAGCTCGAAGAGTTCCTCGCCAAGGTCGACCTGGTCACCTACGAGTTCGAACATCTGCCGGTGTCGCTGGTGCAGGCCATTGAGGCGCACAAGCCGGTCTATCCGTCCAGCGAGGCGATTCGCGTCTGCCAGAACCGGGCTGAAGAAAAGGCGTTGTTCGATCGTTTGCATATTCCCACGCCGGCCTATCGCCTGGTCGAGAGCGCCGAGGAACTCGAGGCCGCGGCCCGCGAACTGGGCACACCGGTGGTCGCCAAGTCGGTCACCGAGGGTTATGACGGCAAGGGACAGGCGGTGCTCAAGTCGCCGGACGAGGCCAAGGACGCCTGGGCATCGATCAAGCATTCCCGGCTGATTGTCGAAGCCTTTGTCGACTTCGTGCGCGAGGTGTCGATCATCGCCGTGCGCGGCCGCGACGGCCAGGTGGTCTTCTATCCGATGGCCGAGAACCAGCACGTCGATGGCATCCTGCGCTATTCGGTGGCGCCGCTGCCGGACCTCGATGACAGCGTCCAGCAGACCGCCGACGATTATATCCGCGCGCTGCTCGATGAGCTGGACTACGTCGGGGTGCTGACGCTTGAGCTGTTTCAGACCCGCGACGGCGGCCTGATGGCCAACGAAATGGCGCCCCGGGTCCACAACTCCGGCCACTGGAGCCAGGACGGCGCGGCGACCAGCCAGTTCGAGAACCATCTGCGCGCCATCCAGGGCCTACCCCTGGGCGATACCGCGGCTCGGGCGCCGACCTGCATGGTCAATGTGATCGGTCGCGAGGGCGATCCCGCCGAGATTCTCGCCATCGAGGACGCCCACCTGCATCGCTACGGCAAGAGCGAGCGGGCCGGGCGTAAGCTTGGTCACGTCAATCTGGTGGCGCCGACCCATACGGCGCTGATGGAGAAGGTCCGCGCCTGTGCCGCCCTGCTGCCCGGGGCGCCGGCGCCGAAGATGAGCTTCGAAGGCTAATATTGTTAGACAGGTCTTTTTAGACAGGGCTTTTTAGACAGACCCTCGTTCGCTGATTAGCGGCCGAGCAAGAACGACGCCGCACCTCTCGGAGTGCGGCGTCTTTGCGTGTGATCGGCAATCTTGATCGCAGGGGGTGGACCTGGAGGGTTAGCCCATCAGCGCCAGGCTTGCCAGCCCGCCCCCCAGCATCAGCAGCGTGAAGAGACACAGCGCCAGGACCAGCGGCTTGACGCCCAGCGCCTTGAGGCTCGCCAGTCGGGTGTTGAGGCCGAGTGCGCCCATGGCCATGGTAAGGGCTAGCTGGCCGGTCATCACCAGCCCTTGGTGCAGCGCCGCCGGCAGCGTGATCAGGCTGTTGAAGATGACCATGGCCACGAAGCCGAAAGCGAACCAGGGAATCGTCATGCCGCCTGCTGGGCGCCCGGCGCTTTCATCGGCATTCTCTGCCGTGCGGTTCAGCCACCAGCGGCCGACGATCAGCAGGAAGGGGACCAGCATCATCACCCGCACCAGCTTGGCGATCACCGCATTGGCCAGCGCATCGGGGCCGACCGCGTCACCGGCGGCGACGACCTGGGCGACCTCATGCACGGTGGCGCCGATGTAGATGCCGAAGAGGCCTTCGGGCATTCCGGTCAGTGGATAGAGCAGCGGATAGACCAGCATGGCCAGCGAGCCGAACAGCACGACGGTAGCCACTGCCATCGAGGCGGCAGCAGGGCGCGCGCGGATCGTGGTCTCGGTGGCCAGCACCGCGGCGGCGCCGCAGATGGCGCTACCGGCGCTGGTCAGCAGGGCAGTCTCCCGGTCCAGGCCCAACCAGCGGGTGCCGAGCTGGTAGCCGATGACAAGTACGCTTGAGATGACCAGCAGGTCGAGCAGCACAATCCTGGGGCCCAGTGCCATCACCTGCTCGAGCGTCAGCGACAGCCCGAACAGTACGATGCCGCCGCGCAGCAGCCAGCGGGTGGCAAAGGCGAGGCCGGGTCCGGTGCGCTCGAAAAACCCCCGGCTGGTCAGGCCGCTGGGAAGAAGGGGGTGCAGCTTCTTAGCGGGAATATTGCCGAGCACCAGGCCCAGCAGCAGCGCAAACACCAGCGGGCTCATGCCGCTGTCGGCGAGCCCCGGCAGGGCGGCCGCGCCGGTGCCGGCCAATGAAACGAGCGCACAGAGCAGCAGGCCTTGCCACATGAGTCGGATCTCCTCGAAGGATGAGTCCACAAGGCTAGGCGAGGTTAGATCGAAACGTTATGGTTTAATAACGATATCCCTATTCGGTAGAGCCGATATGACGCCCCCCGTGAGTTTTCGCCAGCTACAGGTCTTCGTGACGGTGGCCCGCAGCGGCACCGTGAGCGCCGCTTCCCGTCAGTTGAGCCTTTCTCAGTCGGCGACCAGTCAGGCGCTGTCAGATCTGGAGCGGGCGCTCGAGGTGGCCCTCTTCGAGCGGCTGGGCCGCCGCCTGCGCCTCAATGATCGTGGACGTCACCTGCTGCCTCAGGCCGAGCGCTTGCTCGATGGCATGCAGGAGTTTGTCGCTTCGGCCCGGGAGCCGGAAGGGGCGCTGCGCGGTACCTTGACGGTGTCGGCCAGCGCCACCATCGGTACCTATCTGCTGCCGCCCCTGGCGGGTGTCTTCGGTGAGCGTCATCCGGGCGCCGACCTGCGCCTGAGGCTGCGCAACAGCGGCGAGGTGATGACGGACCTGTTGCGCTTCGAGGCGGACCTTGGCCTGATTGAGGGGCAGTGCCACGAACCCGGCCTGGCCAGCGAGACCTGGTGCGATGATCAGCTGCTGGTGGTCGCCAGTCCCCGTCACTCGCTGGCTGTGCGGCAAGACCTCGATGGCGAGGCGCTGGCCGAGGCCCGATGGATTCTTCGCGAGCAGGGCTCTGGCACCCGTGAGGTCTTCGAGGCGGCGATGGCACCGGTGCTGCAGGCGGCGCCTTCGCACCGCCTGCGGGTGCGCATGGAGCTTGGTCAGCACGAGGCCATCAAGCAGGCGGTGAAGGCGGGTTTGGGGCTCGGCTGCCTGTCGCGGCTCAGTGTGGTGGGAGAGCTCGAGCGTGGCGAACTGGTGGCGCTCTCAACGCCGCTGTCGCTGGTGCGATCCTTCTCGTTGGTGTGGCACCCCGAGCGCTATCGCAGCCCGTTGTGGCAGGCCTTCAAGGTATTCTTGGGCGAGCAGCGCAGGGAGTTTTCGTACAAAACTTAGAAGTCTTCCAGTCTCCATACCTCATAGGCTGGCTCTTCATAGGGGTGAGCTTTCTTGAGGGCCGCCACGGCGTCGCGAATCAGCTCGTCCTGGCAGACCAGTTCGATCTTTACCTCTTCGACATGCGAAAGGCCGCCGACGCGACCGATATGCGGGTCGGCGCCGCTGAGCGGGCGAAACTGGCCGATGCCCGCCGTCTGGAAGCAGCAGGCTTCATAGTCACCGATGCGCCCGGCACCGCTGGCGAAGACGGCCTCTTTTACGATCTCAGCCGCTTCGGAGGGGGCGAAGAAGGCAAGCTTGTACATGGCTCTCTCCCTTATGAATGGGGGAAATGAAAAAAAACTTGTGCGATTGGAACTAATTGTCCAGCCTTTGTACAAATAGGTTGTGTGGTACAGGGCTGGCGCGACCCTTTCGCGTCTCGAAGGCCGCCTCGAGTGGCTACTTGAGCGAGGCGAGAAGCGCTCAAGGTCAATGTCTTTCCTAAGGTACGTCCTACAGGAGTAAGTTCCATGAAAGCCATCGCAGTCGCAGCACCCCAGTGGATGGGCATCGGCCTGGTTGGCATGATGCTCGCTGGCACGGTCCAGGCGGATGATCATGGTATGGCTAAGGCCGACATCGTCGATACCGCGATCGAAGCCGGTCAATTCGATACTCTGGTGGCCGCGGTCAAGGCCGCTGACCTTGTTGACACTCTCAAAGGAGAGGGGCCCTTTACCGTCTTCGCCCCCACCGACGACGCCTTCGCTGCCTTGCCGGACGGTACGCTCGACACCCTGTTGATGCCGGAAAACAAGGATCAGCTTCAAGCCGTACTGACCTACCATGTGGTACCAGGCAAGATCATGGCAGAAGACGCCATGTCTGCCAGCTCTGCTACCACCGTGCAGGGACAGGACTTGACCATCACCACCATGGACGGTCAGGTGATGATCAATGATGCCACCGTGACTGCTGCCGATGTGATGGCGAGTAACGGCGTCATCCATGTGATCGACAAGGTCCTGATCCCCGAGTAAGGCGACGATGCCTGAGCTGATGTCCGTATTCGGTGCGGCATGAGTATCGGGGTTCATCGAGCGGCCTGCTCCTAGTCAGCCCGACACCATCCCGTCGTGCCCCTGTACCGCCTCCCTCGGGAGGCGGTATTTTTGTGGCTGGGCATATACAGCATTGATGGAAACATCATTCACCTGGCTGGAGATGAGCATGGACGATCAATTGAGCGCGTTGTTGGAGCGTCTGGATCTCGAGCCCAGCGGGGCTCTATCGCCGCTGAGCGGCGGTGATATCGCCGAGGTGGCGGGTCTTGAGACTCGGCAGGGCACGATAGTGGTCAAACGTGACGATCCGCAGCGCCTGGACGGCGAGGCCGAGGGACTCAGTGTTCTGCATGATGCCTTGGCAGGGAGTGCGCTGCGAGTGCCCAGGGTGCTGGGTCAGGAAGGCCCCTGGCTACTGATGGAGGCGCTGAACGTTGCGCCGCGCACGGCCGCCAGCGAGGCCGAACTGGGTGAGGGCCTGCGGATACTGCACGCTGTGACCCTTGAGGCCCACGGCTGGTCCCGGGACAACGCCTGTGGCCAAACGCCCCAGCCCAATGCCTGGCTCGATGACGGTCGCGCCTTCCAGCGTGAACGCCGCTTGACGCCCCTGGCGGCCGCCTGTCATGAGCAGGGGCTATGCGATCAGCGACTGAGAGCACGGGTGGCAAGAGTCGCCGAGCGACTCGACGACTGGCTGCCCGACGCCCCAGCCAGCCTGGTTCATGGCGATCTGTGGTCGGGCAACGTCATGCATACCGACCGCGGCCCGGCGCTTATCGATCCGGCGGTGTATGCCCATTACCCGGAAGTCGACCTCACCATGCTGACGCTGTTTGGCATGCCGTCGCCGGCCTTCTTCGAGGCCTACTGGAACGGCAAGCGCCCCGGCGATTGGCCGAGGCGGGAAGCCCTGTTCCAGCTCTATCCGCTGCTGAATCATCTACTGATGTTCGGTGGCAGCTACCGGGGCGCCGTGGAACGTGCCCTGACCCGCGTCGAGCAGGACTAGGGGCGACGAAAGCTGATCAAAGCGCGGGCAGCAGAAGCGGTGAGGTAGCGACCCGCTCAGCGCTCGCTGTCAAACGCTTATCCTGCGCTTCAGCCAGTCGCGCCCGCGCTGCCACCAATGCCGCGCAGATGGCGCCGTGGTGATGGCGGGGCGTCGCAGGAAGTCGGCGATGGGAGCCACTTGGCTGGGGCGATCGAGCATCGGTGCGTGACCGCAGCCCGGCACTTCCAGGCTGACGAGTGCCGGCTGCTCCTGTCGCATGCGCTCGATGCTCTCGTGGGCCAGCAGCGGCGAGGTCGCGCCGCGAATCACCATCAGTGGGCATTGAATGGCGCGCCAGTCGGCCCAGGTGTCGCGTGGCGTGTCATGGATGAATTGCTCGCCGATGCGCGGATCGTAATGGTAGGTCCAACTGCCATCGGGCAGGCGTCGAGCGCTGTCCAGCGCCAGCTGTCGCCAGGCATCCTCGCTGTCGATGCCAAATCCCACATAGTGTTCGCGTAGCTCGGCTTCCAGGTCGCCGAAGTTGACGAAGCGATGCATGGCGCCGAAATAGGTCGCGAGACTCGATAGGCCATCCGGATCCAGCTCCGGGCCGACATCATTGAGCACCAGGCGTTCGATGCGTGAGGCGGTAGTGGGCTCGGCGGCGAGCAGCATGCCCAGGAGGCCCCCCATCGAGGTGCCGACCCAGGGCACTCGCTCGAGCTCGAAGTGGTCGAGCAGGGCGATGGCGATCTTTTGGTAGTGCTCGTACAGATAGTCATGGGCGGGATAGAGCGACCAGCTGGAGAGACCACGCCCCGGCGTGTCGGGGGCCAGTACGCGCCACCCGGGGCCCAGCTCGCGCGCCAGGGCCGCAAAATCGCCGCCGTGGCGGGCCAGCCCGTGCCAGGCGACCAGCGTGCGCGGAGCCTCGGGATTCCAGATGCGCACTGCGATCTGCAGTGCTCTGACCTTGACCAGTTCCAGGCGATCCATAGTGCCGACCCTTTGATGTGGCGCAGAGGTATATGGTGGAAAGCTATGTGAGGCAGCGCCATATAGCCTGCCCTGCGTGAAGTCGGCAGAGGCGTGCTGTTTGGCGGAGCGTTATGCTGCCATGCAGCATAGACTACAACATCGACAGCCAGATGCCATGACGGTGAGTGCGATTGAATGGTTGAGGTCGCCGGAGGTGCCTGCAGAGCGCCTTGATGTTTATCAGCACACCCAACAGCACGGCGATAAGCCGTTTTCCAGCAGGAGCCGAGTGCCGATAGGCAGGCTCAATCATGGTCGAAAAGAGGAATAATCATTAGCTTGCTAGTATACATACACGTATGTAGCTATAATGCCCGCTAATTGACATAAGCGTGAACCGTCGTTTCTGGCATGATGTCTAGCGACGGAGAGGGGGACGGGTGATAGCGCTTCCCCCTATGCTATATCTGTCTCCATCTTCCCTTGACCAAGGAAAGCTCATGCCGCTCATCACTGATCTCTCTGCATCCGGCAGGCGCCTGACTCGACGGGCCATCATGCTGCCCCTGGCGCTGTCCATTGCCCTGGCAAGCCAGGCTCAGGGCGCCGACCTGCTGACTATCGCAAGCGATTCTCTGGAAAACGATGCCAGCCTTGCCTCAGCGCGAGCCAACCTGAAAAGCACCCAGGAAAGTCGTGACGTTGCCGGTGGTGACCTGCTGCCGCAGATCAATGCCTCTGCCGAGTTGGCGAACAACCGCACCTACGACAGCCAGCAGTCGACCATGTCCAGTGTGGGCGCCAGCCAGAGCGCGGATGATGACTACAACAGCGGCAGCCTGGCCCTCGATGCCAGCCAGGCGTTGTACGACGCGGCCAATGCACGTGAAGTGGATCGGGCCGAGAACCAGGTCGATCAGGAAAGGCTATCGCTGATTGCCAGTGAGCAGGAGCTGCTGTTTGATGCGTCGACCGCGTATTTCGAGATTCTGCGCGCCAATGACATTCTCGCTGCCCGTCGAGCTCAGGAACGTGCTATCTCGCGCCAGCTGGAGCAGGCACGAGAGCAATTCGAGGTCGGCCTGATCGCGATTACCGACGTCGAGGAGGCCCGCGCCAGCTTCGACCAGGCTCGGGCCGAGCGCATCACTGCCCAGAGCGACCTGGAGGTCAGCTTCGAGGAACTCGAACGCCTGACCGGTAAGCGCTACCAGAGCATCCAGAGCCTTACCGAAGATCTGCCGGTCGAGCTGCCGACGCCCTCTGAACGTGATGCTTGGGTCGATATGGCCCTCGAGGAAAGCCCGCTGTTGAAAAGCGCCATGGCAGCGGTCGACGTCTCGCGCTCAAGCGTCGATATTTCCAAGGCGGCGCGTCTGCCGGTGGTCGAGGCCTTTGCCGCCTACAACTATGCCGACAGCGATCGCGACCAGGTCGAGGGTCACGACTCGTCCAGCCAGCTCGGCGTGCGCGCCAGCCTGCCGCTGTATACTGGCGGCTCGACCAGCGCTCAGATTCGCCAGAGCACCTACACACTGGAAGCCACTCAGTATGATGCCGAGGCGCAGCGTCGCCTGACCATCCAGCAGGTGCGCTCGCTTTACACCCAGGTGCGCAACGATGTCGCCACTGTGGAGGCGCGCCGTCAGGCAGTGGTTTCCAACCGCAGCGCCCTGGACGCGACTCGTTCGGGCTATGAGGTCGGCACCCGTAACATCGTCGACGTCCTGGCGGCTGAACAGAACCTTTACGACGCGATTTCCAATCTGGCCGAGGCGCGCTATGACTATGTGCTCGACAAGCTCGAGTTGCGCCAGCAGGCGGGCACCCTGGATGTCGAGGTGATTCGCGAGCTGAATGCTCAGCTCAGCGCCGATCAGGCCGTGCTGCTGGAAGTCAGCAAGGATAGCGACTCCTATGATTCCATGATGGATATCGGCGAGCGTCCGCAACCCGACGCCTGAGCCATGGCCGCCGCTCCGTCGGGCGGTGGCTTCTGGCCAAGCTGGCCAGCGGTCCTGTTACCTAGCAGTGCCCCCCCCTCGCTGGCGCGTATCGCGCGACGGGTGAGTGAAGAGCCAGTCCATAAGAACCAGTTCATAAGAACCAGTTCAGAAGAACCAATGACCAGAACCGGTCATCGATACGCGAGCTACCCATCGCCATACCCCTAGTGTCTCGGGCCTGAGTCTGCATCCAGGCCCGTTTCACACCGTCAATATCCATACATGTATGGATGTTTAATGCCGGGCGTCGACGGTGGTGGACAAGCCACGCATTGATTTCATCATTCGAGTGGGAGACAGACATGCAGAAAAACGCAAACGCGATGCGCCCTTGGCGACTGGCGCTGCTTGGCTTGGGGCTTGCCGGTCTCATGGCCGGCTGCGGCAGCGAGTCGGGCGGCCAGGCGCAGGCGGGGGGGAGTAAACAGGCGGCGCCTGCGACGCCCGGCCAAGTCATGAGCGTCGAGCGTCGTGATATCGTGCTCGACAAGTCCTATCCCTCGCTGCTCAGCAGCGAGAATGAGGTCACCGTCGTGGCGCGGGTCAGCGGTCTTCTGGAGGCGCGTCAGTTCGAGCCCGGCGACCGGGTCGAGAAGGGCGACAGCCTCTATACCATTGAGCCGGCCACCTATCAGGCGTCGGTGCGCAGCGCCGAAGCCGACCTGCAGAGTGCCAAGGCCGAGCGGGATCGCGCTCAGCGCGACGCCGACCGCTATCAGCGCCTGCTCAACCAGAATTCGGTGAGCCGTCAAGATTACGATGATGCCCTGGCGGATCTCCAGGTGGCACGCGCCACCGTGGCGCAGAACGAAGCGGCGCTGGACAGTGCTCGCATCGATCTCAATTACACCGACGTCGAGGCGCCGGTGAGCGGCGCGATTAGCCTGAGCGAAATCAACGTGGGCAACCTGGTGGATCCCGGCACAGAGCTTGCCACCATCACTCCGTTGGACCCTCTCGAGGTGCGTTTCCAGCTGCCCCAGGCGGATGCCCTGGCGCTGCGCCGTCAGCGTGACGACCAGGAGGCGCCGATCGGCGCCACGCTGTCGCGCCCTGCCGAGCAGGGCAATGCCGCGCTAAGCCTTGACGGTAAGCTCGACTTCCTGGGTAGCCGGGTCAGTGAGAGCACCAGCACCGTTGAGGCGCGGGCGATGTTCGACAACCCTGAGGGCAGCTTCCTGCCGGGTCAGTTCGTGCGTATTTCGCTTTCCGGTCTCAAGCGCTATGACGTGCTGGCGGTCCCCGAGATCGCCGTGACCGAGGGGCTGATGGGCCCGCAGGTGTTCGTGTTGGATGACGACAACAAGGCCCGTGCGCGCACCGTCGAACTCGGTGAAACCGCCGGCCACTGGCTAATCATCAAGAGCGGTCTGGAGACCGGTGAAAGAGTGCTGGCCAGCGACCCGGGCGGTATCCAGCCGGGCACCACGATCGAACCCCAGCCCTTCGACGGCGACGCAGCAAGCGGGAGCTGATCCATGACGTTTTCCGATTTCTTCATCCGACGGCCGGTGTTCGCCACCGTGCTCTCGGTGATCATTGCTCTGGTCGGCATCATGGCGATGCGCGTGCTGCCCATCGAGCAGTATCCGAGCGTGGTGCCGCCGACGGTCTCGGTCAAGGCGACCTATCCGGGCGCCGATGCCGACACGGTGTCGCAGACCGTGGCCGCCCCGCTTGCCGAGGCGATCAACGGCGTCGAGGACATGCTCTACATGAACTCGACCACCGCTGACAACGGCTCGCTGTCCATGAGCATCGCCTTCGCCATCGGTTCGGACGGTGATACCAACACCATCAACGTCAATAACCGCGTTCAGCAGACGTTGTCGCAGCTGCCAGAATCGGTGCAGGCGCAAGGGGTGACGGTCGAGCTGAGCTCCAGCAGCATCCTGATGGTGCTGGGCCTGACCTCGCCGCAGAATGACTACGGCAAGATCTACATGCAGAACTACGCGACCCTCAACCTCCTCGACGAGCTGCGCCAGGTGCCTGGCGTGGGCAGCGCCGAGGTGCTGGGGGGCGGCGAGTTCGCGATGCGCATCTGGCTCAACCCGGACAAGCTGGCCGAGTATGACATGACCCCGGCCGAGGTCGCCGATGCGGTCAGTGCGCAGAATACCGAGGTAGCAGCAGGGGGGCTGGCCAAGACGCCGCAGGGCGAGTCACGGGCCTACAGCTATACCATTACCGCCCCCGGTCGTATGAGCAACGCCGATCAGTTTCGCGACATCATCCTGCGCACCAATCCGGACGGCTCGGCGCTGCGTCTGGATGACGTCGCGCGTATCGAGCTAGGTGCATCCTCCTACAATGTGGATGCGCGTTTGAATGGCGGCACCATGACGCCGATCATGATCAATCAGCAGCCTGGCGCCAATGCCCTGGAAACGGCCAAGCAGGTGGTCGCTACCATGGACCGTCTCAAGGAGCGCTTCCCGCCGGGGCTGGACTATGAAGTGCCCTACGACACCACGCTGTTCATCGATGCCTCGGTGACGACTGTGGAGCATACCTTCATCGAGGCCTTCCTGATCGTCGCGGCGATCGTGCTGATTTTCTTGCAGAACTGGCGGACCACAGCCATCGCGTTGTCGGTCGTGCCGGTCTCGGTGGTAGGTACCTTCGCCGGGCTTTACCTGTTTGGCTTCTCGATCAATCTGCTGTCGCTGTTCGCGCTGGTGTTGGCGATCGGCATCGTGGTCGATGATGCCATCCTGGTGGTGGAAAACGTTGAGCGACTGCTCGAGGAAGATCCCAACATCAAGATCTTGGCCGCCTCGAGCCGGGCGATGAAAGAGGTCGGTGGTCCGGTTATCGCCACCTCGCTGATCATGGCCGCAGTATTTGTGCCGGTGGCCTTCCTGGGAGGCTTTACTGGGCAGATCTATCAGCAGTTCGCCTTGACCATTGCGGTGTCGGTAGCGATCTCGGCGGTGGTAGCGCTGACCTTCACCCCGGCAATGTGCGCAATCTTCGTGCGCCACAAGTCGCGTCATCCTCGCTCCAAATTCGTCCAGGCCCTGACCGCGCCGCTGCGAGTTTTCGATCGCGCCTTCGCTGCCATTACCCGGGCCTATCTGTGGCTGGTGGCGTTGCTGGTCAAGCGCTGGGTGTTAGCGCTGGCGCTGGGGGTCGCGACCTGCGTGGGTTCCTACGCCCTTTATGAGCGCACGCCGACCTCGCTGGTGCCGGAGACCGACCAGGGCATGGTGCTGGCCAGCGTGTCGCTGCCTGAGGCCGCGTCGCTTGAGCGGACTCAGGACTATATGGCCGAGCTCAGCGATAAGATCGAATCGGTACCCGCAGTGCGATATGTGGCCGCCGTGGCGGGCTACGACATCCTGTCCAGTGCCGTTAACAGCGCCCGCGGCATCATGTTCATCGCCATGGAGCCCTGGGCTGAACGCGACATGAGTGCCACGCAGTTGATTGGGCAGATCATGAAGTTCGGCGGCAGTATCGATGGCGGCAAGGCCATGGCGTTCAACCTGCCGCCGATCATCGGTCTGTCGACCACCGGCGGCTTCACCGGCTATCTGCAGTCCTATGATGGCGCGGATGCCAACGAGCTCTATCAAGCCTCGATGAAGGTGATGCAGGCGGCCAATCAGCGTCCCGAGCTCAACCGGGTGTTCACCACCTATAACGCCAACGTACCGTCCTATCGCGCCGATATCGATCGCGAAAAGGCGTTGAGCTATGGCGTGTCGCTGGATGATCTCTACACCACCCTGTCGAATACGTTGGGCAGTGGCTTCGTGAACTACTTCTCGTATCGGAGCCGCAACTTCCAGGTCTACATGCAGAACGAGTCGGAGTTCCGCCAGACGCCGGAGGCTCTGGATCAGATCTTCGTGCGCGGTGGTGATGGCAAGCGCATTCCGCTTTCCGAGTTCGTGACCCTGGAGCGCCAGTCGACGGCCTCGGTGATGACGCGCTTCAATGTCTATCCGGCAGCGCAGTTCCAGGGCGGTCCGGCGACGGGCTATAGTTCCGGCGAGGCGGTTCACGCCATGCAGGAGGTGGTCGCGGACACCCTCGGCGATGGTTGGGGCATGGGCTGGACCGGTACCGCCTATCAGGAAACCAATGCCGGTAACGCGGCTACCCTGGCTGTCGTGTTCGGTATCATCATGATTCTGCTGATCCTGGCGGCCCAGTATGAAAGCTGGTCGCTACCGCTGGCGGTGATCACGGCGGTGCCCTTTGCCTTCCTGGGTGCCATCGGCGGTATCGTGCTGCGTGGTCTGGATATCAGCATTTATGTCGAGATCGGTATGCTGGTAGTGGTCGGCCTTGCCGCCAAGAACGCGATCATGATCGTCGAATTCGCCGAGCTGCAGCGCAAGGAGCACGGCAAGTCGATCCGCGAGGCGGCGATGATTGCGTCCGAGCTGCGTTTCCGCCCAATCGTGATGACCTCGCTGGCCTTCATCTTCGGCACCTTGCCGCTGGCAACCGCTACCGGTGCCAGTGATACCAGCAGCCAGCACATCGGGACCACTGTTGCGGTGGGGATGGCCTCGGTGGCCGTGTTGGCAAGCCTGTTCGTGCCGACTTACTACGCGATGATCGCCAAGGTGCAGCAGTGGCTGGCCGACAAGCGTGGCAAGCATCATGAAGAGGCAGCACTAGAGCAGTCTCGCGACTGACCGCGTCGTAAAATGTGATCCCACGTCACGACAAGGCCGCTTCCCAGGGAAGCGGCCTTTTTTGTGACCGCCAAGGCTGCGTCAAGTAGGGCTGCCACGGCTGTTAGAGGTCACAGCCGACAGCCGCCGCCACGGCCAATCAGTAACAAGTAGAGTATCTAGCTGAACGTCGTCCGCGGGGGGAGGCGCAAAGAGAGGGGCAGGTGCCAAGCTAAGCAATGGCCGGCTCATGAAGGGTAGGCGGTCGTTGTTGTGGGGTCATCGCCGGGGGCGTCACGCGACAGCAGGTCAAACAGACTGTCGATGATGACTCGGCCACGCTCGGCCAGCGAATATTCCTTGGGCGTGCGCAGCCAGTCCTGAATCATTCCGCCGATGGTGTATTCCATCAACCGGGCGGCGTGGACGGCCGTGATATGGGGAGCCAATTGGCCGGATTGCTCGGCCATTTCGAAATGGCGCAGCATCGAGCCATAGCAATCCTCGGCCATCTTGTGCTGCATCTGCAGCGGGTTGATGTCGCTGAAGAATTCGCAGCGATGCAGGATGATCGACAGCACCCGGCGATGGCGGGGCTGCTCGATGCGAATGAAGGCGTGCCGCAGCGTCAGGCGAATGGTATCAAGCGGCGTACGGCCTTGCTGAGGGGACTCGAGTTCGCGGGTCAGCTCCTCGAAGGGCAGGTGCACCCGGTCACTCATGGCGTGAAAAAGATCCGCCTTGTTCTTGAAGTGCCAATAGACGGCGCCGCGGGTCATGCCCGCGTGGCGAGCGATCTGCTCGAGAGTGGTTCGGGCGACGCCTTTCTCGAAGAAGACATCTTCGGCGGCATCCAGCAGTGCCTCGCGGGTCGCTTCGGCGTCGGCTTTAGTCTTTCGGGCCATAAGAAGACAGCGGTGATCATCACGGTGAATAGGGTAGGGGTATTCTAGCGCAATAAGCGCCTACTTACATGCACGCATGTATGCATCTAACGTCTTAGCCAGGCTTGAGAGACTCGTCAGAAGGGCTGTGAAGGCGTATAACGTCAATCATCAGAAAACACTGTTTTCAAAGCTGAACCCGACCAGGACCGCGTTAGTATGATGCGTTGGGCCCCTGCTCTCCAGACGGCTCTCGCTCGATTGCCTCGATTGCTACAAGGAAGCTTTGCTCATGGCTCGTGCCCCCTTTGAACTCGCCGGTGTCAGAGTGACCCCCGGCGCCCGCGCCCAGATCGATGTGCCGGTGGCCAAGCTCTACACCCATGCGCCACTGCATATCCCCGTCGAAGTGGTGCACGGTCGCCAACCCGGCCCCACGCTGCTGGTCTGTGGCGCCATCCACGGCGATGAGATCAACGGCGTCGAGATCGTGCGCCGGCTGTTGCGCTCGAAGGGCCTGCAAGGGCTGCGTGGCACCCTGATCGCGGTGCCTATCGTCAATGTGTTCGGCTTCGTTCAGCACAGCCGCTATTTGCCCGATCGTCGCGACCTCAACCGCTGTTTTCCCGGCAGCGAGTCTGGTTCATTGGGCTCGCGCGTGGCGGCGTTGTTCCGTGAAGAAATCGTCGACCAAGCCACGCATATCATCGACCTGCACACCGGTGCCATTCACCGCACCAACCTGCCGCAGATCCGCGCTCAACTGACACCGGAAAGCGAAACCGAAGCCATCGCCATGGCCTTCGGCGTGCCGGTGATTCTCAATGCCGAGCTGCGCGAGGGAAGCCTGCGCCATTATGCGCAGTCCCGCGGTATGCCGGTACTGACCTACGAGGCGGGTGAGGCGCTGCGTTTCGATGAGTGGGCGATTGCGCCCGGCGTGCGTGGGGTGCGAAGGGTCATGCGTGCTATCGGCATGCTGGCCAATGACCGTCGCCGGGCCACGCCTCGCCAGGCGGAAGTCGCCAATGGTTCGAGCTGGGCGCGGGCGCCGATCGACGGCATCCTGAGACCCAAGGTGCGACTGGGCGCTCGAGTCGCCAAGGGGGAAGTGCTGGGCAAGGTTGCCGATCCGTTCGGCAACTCGGAAGAAGACGTGCTGGCGCCGGCCGACGGTATCGTCATTGGCATGGGCAACCTGCCGCTCGCCAATGAGGGCGAGGCGCTTTTCCATGTGGCGCGCTTCGATGCCATCGAGGAAGCCGAAAACGCCGTCGAGACCTTCCAGTCGGACTACGATCCGGCCCCGGAAGGCATGTCATAGGCCGATGGGCCTCTTGATCTCTTCAGGCCGGCTGGGCCAGGCGCTCTTCCGACACCAGCGACAGCGCCTCGTCGAAGACCTCGAGGTCGGCGCCGTCCCGGTGGGCGTTTTCCGAGAGATGACGGCGGAAGCGTCGGCCACCGGGGCAGCCCTGGAAGAGTCCTAACAGGTGGCGGGTGATGTGGTTGAGCTTGGCACCTTCGTCCAGCCGTGTGGCGATATAAGGGCGGAAGGCGCGAGCCGCATCGTGGCGGCTGGCAGCCGGCCCTTGCTTGCCATAGAGGGCTTCATCGACGCCGGCCAGCAACCAGGGGTTCTGGTAGGCCTCACGGCCGATCATCACGCTGTCGATGCGCTCAAGGTGTTCACGGCATTCATCCAGCGTCTTGATGCCGCCGTTGATGCCAATGTGCAGCTCGGGACGCTGCTGCTTCAAGCGGTGCACCCGGCCGTAGTTGAGCGGCGGCACGTCGCGGTTCTCTTTGGGTGACAAGCCTTCGAGCCAGGCCTTGCGGGCATGCAGGGTGAACACCTCGCAGCCGGCGGCGGCGACCTCGTCGATGAAGCGCTCCAGATCCGCATCTTCATCCTGATCGTCGATACCGATGCGGCATTTCACCGTCACCGGGATGGATACCGCCGCCTGCATCGCCTTGACCGCTGACGCCACCTTGTCCGGATGCCCCATCAGGCAAGCCCCGATCAGGTTGTTCTGCACCCTATCGCTTGGGCAACCAACGTTCAGGTTGACCTCGTCATAGCCCCATTCCTCGGCGATCGCCGCGCACTCGGCGAGCTCCCCGGCATCGCTGCCACCCAGCTGTAGTGCCAGCGGATGCTCGACGGCCTCATAGCCCAGAAAGCGCTTGCGCGGACTGCCATGCAGGATGGCGCCGGTGGTGACCATCTCGGTATACAGCAGGGCATGACGGCTCAGCGTGCGGGCGAAGGCCCGGTAGTCGCGAGTCGTCCAATCCATCATCGGCGCGACGGAGAAGGTGCGATCCAGAGGTGCTGGGGGCGTGGTCGCGTTGGCCAGGTCAGTCATAACGTTGCAGTGCCGTGGTGGTGCCCGGTAATCGGCGCCACGCCGCGCGGTTGCGGGTGTCTCGCCTGGGCCGAAGGGCAGGGGCTTGGTCAGAGGCGGTGCGACGAGCGCACCCTGAAAAGGGGCGTATTCTCCCATAACTGCGTGTCGGGTGCATGTGGTCATCGACAGCGGATGGCCACAGCCATTCGCGTTCCTGACTGGTTGGCATCCAGCCTTGGGCAGTGCTTAGATCAGGCGGTTTAATCAAGCAATCTAGCCTAGGGGTTAGGCGGCGTAAGTGCTTGCGCAGGGTTAGCTGACGTGCCCGTACCCTCAACCCCGGGGCCATGCCGGACTCGACCTCGACGATGAATGCGGTGCACCGTGGATGATACAGCCTCATCATTATCTGCATGGGACAAGTGTTTGCTAGTGTTGCACTCCAGTGATAATAAAATCCTTGGACGTTGCTTTCTTTTACACTCAACTTTCTGTGCGCAGCTTTCAGCTCGGAGCTGCACTTAATTTAGTGCACCGACCCGTCGGTGTCTCGAGTGCCGGGATAGTTAGAGGCGCTCGATGTCGACCAGGTGACCAATGATGGGATAGCCCGCCTTCTTGGCAGCCTCTTCCGCTTCCATCTGCGCTTCCAGGCGAGAAATGCTGCTTGAGCGATGCTCGAAGATGGTATCGAGTTCGAGGCGCTTAGTACGCACGGCCAGTTTGACCAGGTGGCCCGTCTTGTAAGATTCGACCTGTTCCTTGGTGGGGCGCTGCTTTTGGCGGGGTTTGGTGTCTGAGACCGGGGTCTTGTTGGCGGCTTGAGCCAGGCGCTTGGCTTTTTCTTTCTCGCTGTTGTCTTGGAAGGCGTCAATTTCGCGACGCATGCTTTCTTCAAATTCGCTTAGGTTCGTCATCATACTCGTGCTTTTCCTAATGATAAGGTGGCCATCTTTTATTCAGATGATGGCGGTTGTGACAATACGTTAACTTTAAATGCCTCTCTTCTTTAAAACTTATGTCTTACAAGAAGTCATTGGGCGAGAAGCGATAATGTCATTTGGCGTCAAATAACAAGCAATCAGCCTTGCGTTGGCTTCGGCCATTAAGGCGAATAAATCGATCCACTGGCCTGAGTGTCATTCTCAATGCTTCGCCTGGACAAATCTTGGGCACTGCAATCGAGCGCCTTGATAGCCACGACGTCGATGAGCATTGCAGCGTCCACTGCGCAGTGAAAGCTCTGGTATACGCATGGAACATCGAGGTGATGAGACCGACGACAGGTGTTGCGGCGCTGATTGCTCGCCTCTGGCCTAGCGGCCAAAAATTGTCGATATTCTGCTGAAGATACATGACCCTTGGCGCTTTGGCTACTATTGGCTCCAGGCTCGCCTGCATGACCTGAACAGGCTGTCGGTGACCTTTTCTGGCGCCCATAAGGTGCCAGCCCTCGACGACACGATCATCTTTACTATCACCGCCGCTCTTCGCTCTACTATCGCGGAAGATTCTGCCGTTGAGCGGGACGATGGTTCAGTTCGTGTGGGCGCACGACCTGGTAGCGGTCCGTTGTCGGCATCTCGAATGCTTCCAGCATTGCTTCGTGGGCGGAGCCTGGCAAGGCCTTCGGCCCTTTATCGTCGCGTCCTTTAACCCCATCAAAACGTCATAGTGGCGCGGTGCGTACCTCTGGCCGTTAGCTGATGGCGTTCCAACATGCCTGTCGGTATGCGCATGATGAAGAAGAGTGGGTGGTTATTGACGTGCTAAGAAAATGGGGCTTGGCGAGGTTTTTTAAAGGCCGGCAACGAAAAGCCTGCACTCCGCTGATATGCCAGTCACTGTCAATCGAGCGTGAATGGGGGGCTTCGTTCGATGTGGTAACGGGCCTTTAGGCACTGGATTGGCTGTGTGTGCCGTTGATGCTTGTGCTAGGACTATTCATAAGGCTTGCGCAACTGCCGGCCGGTTGCTGAAAGGGGATGACATGAGTCAACGCACTGCGGCCCTCGAGGCCCTCCGAGACGACCTGATTGCCCGTATCGAGCGTTATCAGGCCAGCAAGCAGCGCTCAGAAGGCGCCCTGGACAAGGATATGGAAGACCAGTCTATCGAGCTTGAGAATAGTGAAGTGATCGATTCGCTGGAAAACGAGGCGGAAGCCGAACTCAGGCAGGTCATGCATGCTCTCGAGCGCATCGAGGTGGGAGAGGGACAGCGCTGCGAGCGCTGCGGCACCACCATCGATGACAAGCGATTGGTGGCACTGCCCTATACCACGCGCTGCATTAACTGCGCCGAGCAGCTACCTGGCTTCTGATGGTCTATCGCCGCGCCGGCGTTGTCACCCGCTGGGCGCCTGCCGTGTTTTACTATCTGTCATCTGAATCATCATGTTCGCGATGCGTGATGGCAGGCGTCAAAATGAGACACAGCAAATGGGCGATAGAGGCAAGCATGCGTGACGGTGCCAGCAAGACGAAAACGCTAAAGAGGGCAGGGCCTTGGCATGGGTGGCCTGGCGTGCTCGGCGTTGCACTACTTCTCGTGCTCGCCGGTTGTGAAGGGAGTTCGGGTCCATCCTCCGGCGACGGGGACAAGGAGACAGCTTCTGCTCAGGCCCAGGTATCATCATCGTCCGCAGACACTTCTACGGCTTCATCTGAACAGCCGGAGGCATTGTCCGAGTCCGTCACTGTGACCGTGACGACGCAGCTGACCGATGCGCGGCGCCTCGAGGTGACGGGCCGTACCAACCTGCCGGATCGAACCCGGTTGCTGGTGGTGCTTGAGCGCGAGGCCAGCGGCGTTAACTGGCAGGTGCGGACCGAGGTGGGTAATGGCCGATTCACCGCCGGGCCCTTGGGCCCAGGAAGCGGGCTGATCGCTGGGCGATATCTGATTCGTGTGTCGATGCCGGCGGCCGACGTACAGCCGTCGGCGGTCAAGGCGCGGGTTGGCGCTCGCGGTGAGCATTTGACCGGGCCTTTGGTCGCTCGATCGCCGCATGGGCTTGGCAATGTCATCGAGTATCGAAAGGAGTATCAGGTCGAGCAGTAGCGTCTCGTCGGCGCCTTAGCGCTTTGGCACACGCGACTTGAGGTGCGGGATATTCAGGTTCAGACGAGGGGAGTCAGGGCGGAAGTCTTTGCCCGTAAGGAAAGTATTGGGGGATAAAAAATAGGCGGGGAATAAAAAGTACTGGCGGATAAAAGAAATGCGTGCCGGTCGCGCCGGTCACGCAAAAAAGAAATGCACTGAAGGCGACATCCAGGCGATGGCGGGATTGCCGCGCCTGATGACGTTGACGTGGCCAAGGAGGTAATGGGTGCCTGCCTTGGATACGCCAGGGCAGTATAGTGAGTCGGCCTTTGCGGAATAAGAGGGTACAATCGAAAACTAGTGTTTCCATTTTGGAAACACTAGCTCGAACGTACCAGAAAGGAGTCGACGATGGCTGTACTCGATGCACTCAGAGTCTTCGTTGAGGTGGTGAAGGCCGGCAGTTTCACTGCGGCCTCGCGTCGCTTGGGGATTTCCAAATCCATGGCCTCCAAGCGCGTGGCAGCGCTGGAAGATGAGCTGGGAGTCAATCTACTGCATCGTTCGACTCGCTCGCTGCACCTCACTGAGGCGGGGCAGATCTATTACGAGCACGGTCTGCGCATCCGCGAGGAGCTGGATGCCGCCGAGGCGCAGGTACAGTCGGTCACGGCCCGGCCGAGAGGCCAGTTGAAGGTCAGCGCTCAGGTCAGTTTCGGCTTCATGTACCTGGCGGAGCCGACCACCGCCTTCATGCGTCGCTATCCTGACGTGGCGGTGGAGATCCTGCTAGAGGATCAGCGCTTCGAGCCCATCGACGATGCCGTCGATCTGGCCATCCGCATGGGACCCTTGCCGCCTTCTAGCCTGGTCTCGCGCCCGCTGTGCAAGGTGGTCTATGGCCTCTATGCGGCGCCGGAGTATCTGGCGAGAGTCGCTGACCCCGTGCACCCCCAGGATATCCGCGACCACGACACTATCTTCTACGGCAACTATGACCTGGGCGCCCATTGGCGCTTTTCGCTCAACGGCCAGCCGCTGGATATCGAACCGAACTCACGACTTGTCATCAACAACCTGCTGGGGGTGGTGGAGGCGGCCAAGGCCGGCTTCGGTCTTGCCTATCTGCCGACGTTTGCTGCCCGTTCGGCGGTGGCCGAAGGCCAGCTGGTGCCGCTGCTCCAGCCCTACTGGAACGAGCATGGCAGCATGCTGGTGCTGTTTCGCTCGCGAAAGTATCTGCCGGACAAGACCCGCACCTATCTGGATTTCATCACCGACTGGTTTCGCGAAAATCTGGCGCTGTGAAACGCTCACTAAGGCCCGCCAGCTGATGCGCCAGGCAAGCGCTCTTACCAGGGGATCGGCTCTCCCGCCCAGTCCCAGAAGCTGCCGCTGTCGGCGGGAGTGCGGGCATCCATCACCTTGAGCATCCGCTCGGCGGCGAAGTCAGCCGTGAACAGCTTGCCCTTGGGCACCCGCGCCTGGAAGGGCTTGGATAGTGTGGTATCGGTGGTGCCGGGGTGCAGGCTCAAGAGGATGGCCTGCTTGTTGAGGCGCTTGAGCTCGATGCTGGCACCCTTGATCAGCATATTGTGCGCCGCCTTGCTGGCGCGATAGGCATACCAGCCGCCCAGTTCGTTGTCGCCGATCGAGCCGACCCGCGCCGAAAGGCTGGCGAAGAGGGTGGGGTGCTTGCCCTTGAGCGACGGCGTCAGCGCCTGAAGCAGCATCGCTGGCGTGGCAGCATTGACGTGATAGAGATGCTCGAGGGCAGCGAAGCTTAGCTCGTCGAGTTTCTTCTCCGGGACGATGCCGCGCTGTTCGTCGTGCAGGGTGCCGATGGCATTGAATACCAGGTGCACCGCTGTGCCCGCCAGATGGTCGGCCAGCGCGCCGAGGCCTTGGTCGGTGGTGACGTCGAGCGCTAGATGGGTGAGGCGCGGGTCGTCATGGTCAGGCATCTGACGTGAAACGGCGATCACGCGGCCCGGCCGGGGGCTTGCCAGCAGCGTTTTCAGCATGGCGCGGCCGATGCCGCCGCCCGCGCCGGTGATCACGGCCGTGAAGTCGTCGGGAAGATGCTTGAGCATGGTCATTGCCTTTGTTGTGAGCATGGGCATGGTGGAGGGCGAGAGAGCCAAGTCGAACAGATGTGGCTATGGACTCGGCGAGGCACGAATGATTCCCGGCTGATGGGGGGCGAGGGAGTGCGTATAATGCCCCACCAGGTTTCAACCACCCATGGATCGATCGACATGACCGTACGTACCCGTATCGCGCCGTCCCCCACCGGCGATCCCCACGTGGGCACCGCCTACATTGCACTGTTCAACCTGTGCTTCGCCCGCGCCCACGGTGGCCAGTTCATCCTGCGCATCGAAGATACCGACCGCGAACGCTCCACCGCAGAATCCGAGCGGATGATCCTCGATTCTCTGCAATGGCTGGGGCTGGATTGGGACGAGGGCCCGGATGTCGGCGGCCCCCATGGCCCTTACCGCCAGAGCGAGCGCGGTGATATCTATGCCGAATACGCCCAGAAGTTGCTCGAGGCGGGGCATGCCTTCAAGTGTTATCGCACCAGTGAGGAGCTCGATGAGCTGCGCGAGGCGCGCAAGGCCGCCGGTCAGCACATGGCGCTCAAGCCCGCCGACCTAGCGCTGCCCGCCGAAGAGCATGCGCGTCGCGAGGCCGAGGGCTGGCCCTATGTGGTACGCATGAAGGTGCCCAGCGAAGGCACCTGCGTGGTCGAGGACATGCTGCGTGGCACCATCGAGGTCGAATGGACCCAGGTCGATGCACAAATCCTGCTCAAGTCCGACGGCATGCCGACCTACCATCTGGCCAATGTGGTCGACGACCACCTGATGGGGATCACCCATGTGCTGCGTGGCGAAGAGTGGATCAACTCGGCGCCCAAGCATCAGCTGCTCTATGAGTATTTTGGTTGGCCGATGCCGGCCCTCTGCCACATGCCACTGCTGCGCAATCCGGACAAGTCGAAGCTCTCCAAGCGTAAGAACCCGACTTCAATCAACTATTACCGTCGCATGGGCTTCCTGCCACAGGCCGTCACCAACTACCTGGGGCGGATGGGCTGGTCGATGCCTGACGAGCGCGAGAAATTCACCCTCGATGAGATGATGGCGCACTTCGATGTGCAGCGCGTCTCCCTCGGCGGCCCGGTCTTCGATCTGGAGAAGCTGACCTGGCTGAACGGCGTCTATATCCGCGAGGATCTGGATGATGCAGCGCTGCTGGCCGCGCTGCGCGACTGGGCCTTCAACGAGGACTATGTCCGCCAGATCCTGCCTCAGGTACGCCCTCGGGTGGATACCCTGTCCCAGGTCATGCCGCTGGCCGGGCACTTCTTCTCGGGGCTGCCGGCCATCGATGAGTCGAGCTTTGCAAGCGTCAAGCTCGAGCGTGATGAGCTTGTCAAGCTGCTGCAGTTCCTGGTCTGGCGCCTTGAGGGTGTGACCCGCTGGGAAAAGGAGTCGCTGCTGGCTGAGGTGAAACTGCTGGGCGAGTACTTCGAGCTTAAGATGAAGGCCTTTCTGGCGCCGGTGTTCATCGCGATCACTGGCTCGGCGACCTCTACCTCGGTGATGGATGCCATGGCTATCCTCGGTTCTGATATGACGCGCGCGCGTTTGCGCCACGCTATCGCTGTTCTCGGGGGCGTGTCGAAGAAGCAGGCCAAGCGTCTCGAGAAGGAATTTCGCGAGCTCTAGGTCGCCACGATAAAGTTACCTAAGCATGTTGACGAGAGCGGGGCGTATCAGTAATATACGCCTCGTTCTCGAGAGACACGGGGCCTTAGCTCAGCTGGGAGAGCGCAACACTGGCAGTGTTGAG